>Ga0049113_10000006_pt1 | contig 54999 bp, 52 predicted proteins | sample WorMettanBELIZE1_FD_55214 | JGI IMG/M metagenome (GOLD analysis project Ga0049113, IMG submission 55214) | Marine gutless worms symbiont microbial communities from Max Planck institute for Marine Microbiology, Germany - Olavius tantulus BELIZE.1 | ecosystem: Host-associated > Annelida >... | reverse complement strand
TGCAGGACGCCAACTTCGGAAAACTGCAAACAATGGCTTTAGGGTCCTACATACTCAGACCATTGCGTGAGAATACCCTTAAAATGGTGCATAATCCCGATCAGTTTTTTCTTTGCCAATCGGCTGAAAAATCTCATGAGACGTTCTGGCTAATATGCTTTGGCAAATATTACCCGCCCCTGGCTGGCGCCATCGCAACAGATGCATGGACCCTTGTCATCCGGCTGATCCAACGGGATGCATCGAATCGTGACCCCCAGATCGTCTTTAATTTTCTCCTCGCATGCCGGGGAGCCGCACCAGCGGGAGCGGGCAAACCCACCATGGATCTCCGGCTGCTCGGTGTTCGCGGGGGTAAAGAAGTCGTAAAAAGCGCCCTTTTCTTCGATATCCACAAGATGCGCGTCTCGAAAGGTGCGTGCCTGTTCCAGCAGATTCCCCTGAATCTCTTCCAACAGTTTGATGATATCGGCGACGAACCGTGCCCTGGGGATCGAGTGGCGATCCCGATGGGGTTTGTCCCGTCTGGCCACAAACACACTGTCATCGGCGATATCTCTGGGCCCAATCTCCACCCGCAATGGAATCCCCTTTTTGATCCATTCCCATCCGCGAGATCCGCCTATCTCCCGTGCATCCACCTCCACTCCAACGGGGCGATGGTTGTACGTCTGGGCCGTTATTTCCCGGGCCAATCGATCGACATAGTCCATGATCCGGGGCCGATCCTTTTCCTTCCGGACAATCGGCATGAGCACCACTTGAGCGGAGGCGACCCTCGGGGGCAGAATGATACCGTCGTCATCCCCGTGGGTCATAATGACGCCACCGATCACACGGGTAGACAGACCCCAGGATGTCGTCCAGGCGTAGGTCTCGGTTTCCTCGGCGGTTTGAAATCGAATATCCGAGGCCCTGGCGAAGTTTTGGCCCAGAAAATGGCTCGTTGCGGCCTGAAGGGCCTTCCGATCCTGCATCATCGCTTCAATGGTCATCGTATCGACGGCTCCGGGAAATCTTTCGGCGGCGGATTTTCTTCCCTTGATGACCGGTATGGCGAGATGGTCTTCGACCAGCCGGCTGTAAACATCGAGCATCAACGTTGTGCGCTCCACTGCCTCTGCCTCCGTGGCATGGGCCGTGTGGCCTTCTTGCCAGAGAAACTCGCTGGTTCTCAAAAACATTCGGGTCCGCATTTCCCACCGAACGACGTTTGCCCATTGGTTGATCAACAGGGGGAGATCCCGATAGCTGGATATCCACTTGGAAAACGAATCCCCAATAATGGTTTCCGATGTAGGACGGACAATCAACGGTTCCGTGAGACGACCCGCCGGCACCAACCCGCCCTCGGGCCCCTTTTCCAGCCGATGGTGCGATACCACCGCACACTCCTTTGCGAAGCCCTCCACATGCTCGGCTTCCCGCTCGAGAAAGGAGAGCGGGATAAACAGGGGAAAATAGGCATTCCGGACGCCGGTATCTTTGAACATCCGGTCGAGCACCTGTACAATGTTCTCCCACAATGCGTATCCCCAGGGCTTGATAACCATGCATCCACGCACCGGGGATCGCTCGGCCAGTTCCGAGGCCCTGATGACTTGCTGATACCATTCCGGATAATCTTCCGAACGGGTTGGAGTAATCGCTGTTTTCGCCTGTTTGGCCATGGTTTTCCTTTCCGATGGATTGACGGCAGATCGACGTGTTCACGTCGGGAATGCGGAATTTCCGTTTAGCGCTCTGTATCGGACAGGGCGTCGTCGGTGAAATCCTTGACCTCCTGGAGAAGAACATCGGCAAGTTCTTCCTGGGGAAATTTCCGGACAATCTCTCCCTTTCGGAAGAGAATTCCGATACCATTGCCGCCCGCAATTCCGATATCCGCTTCCCTGGCTTCACCCGGACCGTTCACCACACAGCCCATGATGGCGATCTTGAGCGGTGCTGTGGATGTCATCAATTCCCGTTCGACACGTTCGGCGATATCAAACAGCTGGATGTTGCACCGCCCGCAGGTCGGGCAGGAAATGATTTCCGGACCCCGTTGCCGAATGCCGAGGGCCCGAAGGATCTCGTAACCGACACGGACTTCCTCTACCGGATCCCGGGTGAGGGAGACACGCAAGGTATCGCCGATGCCCTGGGACAGTAGCAACCCAATTCCGATGGCCGATTTAACGATCCCGGAATACAGCCCGCCGGCTTCGGTGACGCCCACATGCAGCGGCAGGTCCGATTTTTCAGAAAGACCCTGGTATGCCTTTACCGTCCGGTCTACATCCGATGCCTTCAGGGACAGCTTAATGTCGTGGAAATCCAAGGACCTGAGCATATCAATATGGCGAAGCGCGCTTTCGACCATGGCATCGGCGGTGACCTCGCCATATTTTTTTATCAGATCTTTTTCAAGGGATCCGGCGTTGACGCCGATGCGGATGGGGACATGATAATCCGATGCACAATCTACAACAGATTTGACTTTGCGGGGGCCTCCGATATTTCCGGGATTGATTCGCAAGCCATCCGCCCCAGCCTTTACCGAGCCTATGGNCAAACGGTAGTCGAAGTGAATATCGGCAATCAGGGGTATGGCAATCTGCTCCTTGATGCGGGGAATCGCGCGGACCGCCTCGTCGTCCGGCACGGCCACGCGGATGATTTCACAACCCGCGGCCTCCAGTCGGTGAATCTGATCCACGGTGGCCGTGATGTCCTGGGTCGGCGTATTGGTCATGGACTGAACAGCAATGGGAGCCGTGCCTCCCACGGCGACATCGCCGACATGAATCTGTTTGGTTTTCCGTCGTTGTATGGTCATCGTTGACTGTTCCTTTAACCACGCTTCAGTAAATCTTAGGGTTAAACTACCAANCTAACAAAGACTGTGATGGACTTCAAGAGCGCCCCGTGAACTTGGCAAACCGGTCATACGTGAGATATAATATAATCGTGCAACGATTTTATGAAACGCGTCCATGTCGCTTTTAAACAAAGAGACAAATAATTCTGTCCTTGCAGTGAACCTCAGGATATGCAGACTTTTTTTACATCCCCCCTGCGATGCTTACAGTACGCTTTTGTTTGATTTAGCATGCTTGTTTAATCCGGCGAAGCTCTGTGCTGAGTATAACGGAACGATCGGGCTAAATTCAAAAAATCGCGTGAGCGATTGTATAAGGAGAACATCCATGACTCGCACCAAAGACAAGAATTTTGCCGATAAACACAATCCCTCCGAGACCCCGGATCAGGCGATTCAGGGGGCGCTGAAGGCCAGGACCGATAATGACGAAGTCCCCTGTGCGGTGGTGTTTAAAGTGGCCGAGGATCTTGGGGCGGCACCCGTGGATGTCGGCAGAACCATGGATCTGAGCAATATTCGCTTGACCAAATGTCAGCTCGGTCTATTTGGATACGCTCCGGAAAAAAAGATTGTCTCTGCCCGCATACCGGATAACTCCGACGTCACCGCTGCGATTCAGGCCGCCCTGGTGGCCCATCGGCTGCCATGTGCGTCAGCGTGGGACATCGCCAAACGATTCGGTATCCGGAAAATGGTGGTCAGTGCCGCCTGTGAAGCCCTTGGGATCAAGATCAAACCCTGCCAGTTGGGCGCGTTCTAACGGGACCACTCACGATCCGATGACGGACAGCATACGCGATTCGTTAAACTTCCAAAGCCCTGTAGTCTGCTGCGGGGAACGTTAGCACGATTGCCCTATGTGCCAAATCGCCGCGTTTTATAACATTGTTGCCCGAGTTTACTTGGGTCGTTTCCTCTCCCGGCATCGGCCACTGCCCGATTTACATCCCTATCTACGTGCCGGGCTGTTGGTCTGCCTGGCGGCCGTGATGATTGTCGCCTGCGAATCGCCCCTCCTCCACCGGCCGTGCCGACACTGGATGATATCCTTCGGAGCGGTGAGATTACGGTCATCACCCGCAATAACGGTCAGTCCTACTATCTTTATCGGGGTGAGAAGCGGGGGTTTGAATACGATCTGGCCCAACTTTTTGCCGATGAATTGGGCGTCCGGCTCAACATCAAGATTGCCGACTCATGGGAGGGGATGATCCCTAGCTTGATGAACGGTGAGGGACATTTTATTGCGGCTGCCATGACGATCACCCCCACTCGGCAACAGCAGATAGCCTTTTCCCAGGGGTACCTGGATGTTCGCCAACATATCATTGTGAATCGAAACAACACGCAGGTGCGGGAGGTCAAGGATCTCAACGACCGCATGGTTCATGTTCGGCGGGGGACCTCCTATCAGGAGCGCCTGGAGGAGCTTCGGGATTTCGGACTCAACGTGAATATTGTTGCCCATCCGGATGTGCCCACCGAGGAATTGATCCGGATGGTCGCCGAAAACGAGATCGAAACCACCATTGCCGACAGCAATATTGCACAGCGGACGCGTCGCTACTATCCTCAGGCAGTAGCGGTGGATCCCATCAGTGATCTGGAGCAGCTGGGTTGGGCCGTTCATCCGGAGGCAACGACCCTGCTTGCCCGGATCAACCGATTTTTCTCTAAAATAAAAAAGAACGGGACCTTCGATGAGATCTTCGACCGCGACCATGGTGGTGTGGACGCATTTGATTTTGTGGACCTGAACACATTTCACCGGCGCCTGGAAACCCGGTTGCCCCGTTACCGCAAATTGATCGAGAAAAACGCGGCCAAATATGGATTTGATTGGCGGCTCATCGCCGCCCAAATCTATCAGGAGTCCCATTTCAATCCGGCAGCCAAAAGCTTTGCCGGCGCCTATGGGCTTATGCAACTGACACAAACCGTGGCCAGGAAATTCAACGTCCGGCATATCCTGAATCCCCGGGAAAACATTGAGGCCGGTGTTCGGCACCTGAAGGATTTATACGATCATTTCGATCAGGCCATCGGCGATGATCGGATGTACATTGCCCTGGCGGCTTACAACGTCGGCCAGGGACATATATGGGATGCAAAAAATTTAGCCCGCCAAATGAATCTGGATCCCAACAAATGGGACTCACTCAAACAGACGTTGCCTCTTCTCAGTTACTCCAAGTNTTACAAGTACGCAAAATACGGTTACTGTCGGGGACTCGAACCGGTCCACTACATCAAACAGATATCGATTTACTACGACATTCTGACGTATCGGGATGTGGAGATTGGTAAAAACGTGGCCGACAGCGGAGGTGATTGATCCGGTGCCGGATTGGAGACCGGGAGCATATGTCACATGCTGCGGTGAACATCCGAACCACGGACCCGGATAGTAAACTCGGAACGGAATTCCGATCCTGGCGATACTCAGCGGATCCGCGCAAACGGGTTGGTGCGCTTCTCGTAACCGATAGAGGTTTCCGGACCGTGACCGGTGTACACCACCACCTCATCACCTAGCGGGAAAAGCTTCTTTTGAATGGAGGCGATGAGCGTCTCGAAATCGCCCCCAGGAAAATCGGTACGCCCAATGGAGCCGGCAAACAGGGTGTCGCCGACAAATACGGCGCCGTTTGTGTGAAATGAAACGCCACCCCGGGTGTGGCCTGGGGTGTGAATGACCGATAGGGTGAGCTCGCCAAAGGAAAGGCTGTCTCCGTCTTCCAGAAATTGGTCCGGCGGCGGAGAATTTTCGGCCCGCATGCCCCAGGCCGAAGCGCTCTGGGAAAGTGATTCCAGCATTGGGGCATCGTATTCATGGATCATTAGCGGGGCTCCGGTGACCTCCTTAATCCGGCGATTGGCTCCCACATGATCGAAATGCCCATGGGTATTGAGAATTAACTTCACCGTGAACTCCGATTCCGCCAGGGCCTGTAAAATCCGATCGGCGTCATCTCCCGGATCGATCACCGCGGCCTCTTTTGACGATTCGCAGCCCAATATATAACAGTTGGCCATTATAGGACCCACGGCCAGTGTTTTGACAATCATGAAATCCTCTCGATGCCATCGAAACATCCACAACGTTCCGTCATGGTTCGTGGATGTTATTGCTTTTCTGAGTGTTCTTCCTGCACGCGGTTTTTGGCCGCTTCCACAAGCTCCAGAAGACTGGTAATTTTATGTTTGGGACGCGTGTTGGCAATCCGCTCGAAGTCCCCCGGGTCCAGGCGGCATTTTAAATACGCGACCACGTCAAAGATCTCCCACCAGCAGTCGAATACCTTCCAGCACGGTAGGTCGCTCTCGCCCACGNTCCGGCAGTAAGAAAATGTTACGTCGCCCCCCAATCGAGGGCAGCGTCGTTGGAGATGATTTTTGGTCTGACGCATCGGTCTATCGGGCCAGTTCCTTTTCGAGATGGTCGTTGTTGCGGGGTTTCTCGTGGTCTTTTCTGGCCGGAAGCTCTATTTTCCGGCTCTCGATGGCCAGGTGGATGCTGTCGAGAATACCGTTTATAAACGCACCGGACTCTTCCGTGCCGTATTTCTTCCCGATATCAATGGCCTCATTGATGGATACTTTGGAAGGTATATCTGCGCGGTAAAGCATTTCGTATACGGCAATTCGCATGACATTCCGGTCGACACATGACATGCGGCTGATTTTCCAGTGACTGGAAAACCGCTCGATCAGCGCATCGATGTCCGCTTTTGAGGCGAGTACACCTGACACCAGCTCCGTGAAAAACGCATCTTCCTTGTCGGGCNTACCAAACGCACGGCAGAAATTTTCCAGAAGAACGTCTGATGCCGTTTTCCGGATGTCCATATAAAAGAGAGCCTGCATGGCCAGCTCTCGAGACCTGCGACGGTTTCCCATGATCCGGCCTATTCGACGATCTCCATCAGATTGGCCATTTCAACAGCCGCCATTGCCGCGCTCCAGCCCTTGTTTCCGGCCTTGGTTCCGGCACGCTCGATGGCCTGTTCGATGGTATCGGTGGTGATCACCCCGAAAATAATGGGCACCTCTGAATCCATAGACGCGGTAGCAATCCCTTTGGAAACCTCTGCGCTGACATAATCAAAATGCGATGTGGCGCCTCGGATAACAGCCCCCAAACAGACGATGGCATCGAACTTTCGGGACATGGCCATCTTTTTTGCCAGAAGCGGAATCTCGAATGCGCCGGGAACGCGAACGATTTCGATATCCTCGTCCCTGGCGCCTGCCCGGATAAGTCCATCCAGGGCCCCCTGAAGGAGTTTTTCAGTGATGAAATCGTTGAACCGACTGACGATGATTCCAAATTGCCGGCCTTCGGCGAGCAGCTTGGCTTCCATTATGTTGGGCATAATACCTCCTCAGTCCCACACGCTGACGGTAAAAGCTGCAAATCCGAGGCCTTCATTGACCCAATCGGCGGAGCCGTGATTCATAGAATCGCTCCGGCGAGCCCATTATCGGTTCGCATCGATGTTCAGAAGATGCCCCATTTTCAGCTTTTTGCATTCCAGGTAGCATCGATTGTAATCGTTGGGCGGCACCTCGATCTGGACCTGCTCGACAATGCTGAGTCCGTATCCTTCGAGCCCCACCATTTTTTTGGGATTGTTGGTCATGAGGCGCATTTTCCGGACACCCAGGTCCACCAGTATCTGAGCCCCTATCCCATAATTCCGCATGTCCGGCTTGAAACCAAGCTCTACATTGGCCTGGACCGTATCCATGCCCTCGTCCTGGAGCGCATAGGCTTTTATTTTGTTTACCAGACCGATGCCGCGACCTTCCTGGCGAATGTACAACAATACGCCGCAGCCCTCCTCATCGATCTGTTTCATGGCTCTGTGGAGTTGAGGACCGCAATCGCACCGCAGGGAGCCGAATATGTCGCCGGTCATGCATTCGGAATGAACGCGGACCAGCACGGGCGTTTCAGAATCGATGTCCCCCTTGATCATGGCGATGTGCTGGAACGTATCGACATCGTTTTCATAAACGATGATCCGGAAATCGCCGGCCACAGAGGTAGGTATCACCGAATCCGCGGCCCGTCTCACAAACGACTCGGTCCGCATCCGGTATTCGATCAGATCGGCAATGGTGCAAATACCGATATCGTGTTTCTCACTGAATTCCTCCAGCGCCGGCATGCGTGCCATGCTGCCGTCCTCATCCATGATTTCGCAGATCACACCGGAGGGGGTTAGTCCGGCCAGGCGGGCCAAGTCTACCGACCCCTCTGTTTGACCGGCCCGAACCATGACGCCGCCCTCTTTGGCTTTCAGGGGAAAAATATGACCCGGCCGGACCAAGTCCTGGGGGCTGGCATCCTCGGCAATCGCTGTCAATATGGTCGTGGCCCGGTCAAAGGCCGAAATGCCGGTGGTCACCCCGCATCGGGCTTCGATGGAGACCGTGAATCCGGTACCAAACGGGGAGGTGTTCTGGTCGACCATCAATGGAAGATCCAAGCGATCGCATGTCTCCGTTGTCAGGGCCAGGCAGATCAGGCCGCGGCCGTATTTGGCCATAAAATTGATAATTTCCGGCGTCACCTTCTCTCCGGCAATCATCAGATCGCCTTCATTTTCCCGATCTTCATCGTCGACCAGGATGACCAGTTTGCCGTTTCGTACATCTTGTATGGCTTCTTCTATGCTTAATAATGGCATGGTATCTACTCTGATCTCCTTTTCAAATGATTTGTCAAAGACCCGTCCCGCTTCGTGGCCATCGGCGGTATTCGCCCACCGTGATCGGAACATTGTTTTGACGCAACCGGCAGGTATTCCAGAACGGTTGGCTTATGTGAAAAACCCGCTCTTTATCAGCAATTCCTTGGTAATGTTCGACTCCCTCTCCCGGGGAGCGTCCGATCCCATCCCCAGGAAACGTTCCACATACTTTCCGATCATATCGGTTTCGATATTGACGGCAGCCCCGGTCCCTTTGTCTCCGATGGTTGTCCATTTCGCGGTCAGCGGTATGATGCTGACCTCGAAATGGGTCCGGCTGCAGCTGTTTATCGTCAGGCTGATACCGTCCACCGCTACCGATCCTTTGGGGATCATGTATCGGGAGAGCTCCGGTGCCACATCAATGCTTACGATAATCGCGTTGCCGGCGGACTGGCGTCCGGCAATAGTGCCGAGGCCGTCCACATGACCGGAAACCAGATGCCCATCCAGTCTGTCGGAGAGACGCATCGCCCGCTCCAGATTGACCCGGTCGCCGATTTTCGCCTGGCTGAAGGTGGATCTGGACAGGGTTTCAGGGGACACATCCGCCTCGAAGCGCGATTCCTCGATGGTGACCGCCGTCAAACAGGCGCCGCTTACTGAGATGCTATCGCCAATGCGGGCGTCCTTCAGCAGAACATCCGAATCGATCCGGAATCGCCGCCCCGAACCGCTGGGACGGATTCCGGAGACGGTTCCCATCCCCTCTATAATTCCCGTAAACATGATTTCGACTCGCCGGTTGATCGGGCGATATGTTCTTTCCCTGCAATATGGGTCGATATTGATCTGGTTCCTGCTGTTGTTACACGAATAACATACAGCGTGCTGGGCGTCTGTCTACACGCAAACCGGTTTTAATCCACATACCCTTCAATCATCAGGTCATCACCGGATCGGTGGACCTGCATATCCCGAAGCGGAATGGATTCTTTCATCAGATCCGGACCGGGACCGCTGCAAATGGGTGTCCCATCGTCGCCTCCCAGGANTTTGGGGGCAAAGAAGAAGAATAGTTTGTCGACAATTTGCTCCCGAAATGCCGATCCGATGATCCGGCTTCCACCTTCAATCAGGAGGCTGGTGATGCCCATCGCTCCCAGTCGGGCCATCAGTGGCTTTAATAATATCAGCCCATTCTCGGAAGCCATTCGGATGACCCGAACACCGTCGGTTTGAACACGGGCGATTTTTTCGTCGGATACCGAAACCCNANATACAATCACGGTTTCAGCCGTGGAGTCAAGTTGCAAAAGCTTGGCCTCGGGGGGGATTGACAGATGGGTATCCAAAACAATACGAACCGGGTCCTTTCCGCCTTCAGCGCCCATTCGTGCCGTCAGACTGGGGTCATCTGAGAGCACCGTTCCGATTCCAACCATGATGCCGTCCAGATCATGGCGGAGGGTGTGGACAAAACGGCGGGAAATCTCACCCGATACCCATTTGGAGTCTCCGGTGCGTGTGGCGATGCGGCCATCCAGGGTGGCGGCACATTTGACCACCACGAAGGGTATCTTGGTTAAGATGTATTTGTTGAACGCTTCGTTGAGTTTACGGGCTTCCGGTTCGCAGATGCCGGTTATAACGTCCAGTCCGCACTGTTCCAGATGAGCACAACCGCCACCGGCGACATCCGGGTTGGGATCCCGGGCGGCGACGATCACCCGGCCGATACCGGCGGCCAGGATGGCTTCGGTGCACGGAGGGGTTCGTCCATAGTGATTGCAGGGCTCCAGGGTTACGTAGAGCGTCGCGCCTTTGGCCTTGGCGCCGGCCGCTGTTAAGGCCATGACTTCGGCGTGGGGTTTACCAACGGCTTCATGAAAACCTTTTCCCACAACACGACCACGGGTATCCACCACGACGGCACCCACCATCGGGTTGGGCGATGTATGGCCGCGGCCCAGGGCTGCCAGCTCGAGGGCCATTTTCATGTAACCGCTATGATCCATATCTTAGAAACTTCCAGGCGGGCGGCTGCGAGACGTGTCGTCCGGAGGAAAATCAGCAGTTGCTCAAGAGGCTTTTCAGTTCGGACACAAAATCATTGACATCCTTGAATTCGCGATACACGGAAGCGAATCGGACATACGCCACATCATCCAGTTCATGGAGCTTGATCATTACCCGCTCGCCAATGATGTGGGATGAAATTTCCTTCTCGCCGGTTTCCCGCAAATCCCGTTCCAGTTCATCCAGGAATTCATCGATGATGTGCACGCTGATGTCCCGCTTTTCGCATGCCTTGAGAATGCCGGCTCTGAGCTTGTCCCGATTGAAGACTTCTCTGCGATCGTCCTTTTTGACGATCATGATCGGGATTTCTTCGATGTGTTCGTAGGTGGTGAAGCGCCTTGAACAGGCCAGGCACTCGCGGCGGCGGCGGATGACGCTGGCGTCCTTGCTCAGCCGTGAATCGATCACCTTGTTGTCAACCTCTCCGCAAAACGGACATTTCATACGCGGCCCTCCTCACTCCCGAATTCGGATTGAACAACAGACACCCCCGACTCTTCCAGCAAATCCAGAGACATTTGGTCGGCATAGCCGGACAAATAGACAATGCTTTGAATACCGGCGTTAATGATCATTTTGGCGCAAATCGAACATGGCAAATTCGTACAGAACAGCGTGGCGCCTCGTATCGACACCCCATGTAAGGCCGCCTGGATAATGGCATTCTGCTCGGCGTGAATGCCCCGGCACAGCTCGTGGCGCTCACCGGAGGCGATATTTAGCTGCTCCCGCATACATCCAATATCCAGACAGTGACGGACACCGCTGGGAGCACCATTGTAGCCGGTGGAAAGAATGCGCTTATCCTTGACGATGATGGCGCCCACGGAACGGCGTGTGCACGTGGAGCGTTTGGCCACCAGTTGGGTAATCTCCATAAAATAGCTTTCCCAGGACGGGCGGCCCGGCTCGGGTGACGGTATGGACAACGGTTCATCGGGCATCGAAAGGATACGCCTCACATAATTCGAGTACTTTTTCTCGACTTTTCTGGATCAGCAGATCGTCGTTTCGGCCGTTTTTCAGAACATCGACGATCAGCGATCCAATTATTTCCATTTCCGGTTCCCGCATGCCCCGTGTGGTCACGGCCGGTGTGCCGATGCGGATGCCGCTGGTTACGGCCGGCCCCCGGGTGTCAAAGGGGATGGCATTTTTGTTGACCGTGATTCCGGCACGACCCAGGGCCTCCTCGGCCTCTTTTCCGGTAATTTCCAGGCGACTGAGATCGACAAGCATCATATGGTTGTCTGTGCCGCCGGAAATCAGAGAAATTCCGGCATCCTGAAGATGCTGGGCCAGCGCCCGGGCATTTTTTACGACATGCTTCTGGTAATTTTGAAAGTCCGTGCTCAACGCTTCCTGGAATGCGACGGCTTTGGCAGCGATCACATGCATCAGCGGCCCGCCCTGAATGCCCGGAAAGATCTGCTTGTTCAGTTGATCGCCATAATCGGATCTGGCCAGAATAAGTCCTCCCCGCGGGCCACGAAGCGTTTTGTGAGTGGTGGAGGTCACCACATCGGCCAGGGGGATGGGTGAGGGATGGACACCGGCAGCCACCAGACCGGCAATGTGGGCCATGTCTACCATAAGCAGGGCGTCAATCGAATCGGCAATCCGGGCAAAGGCTTCAAAATCAAGGACTCGAGGATATGCGCTGGCACCGGCCACAATCATCCGCGGCCGGTGCTCATGGGCCAGACGTTGCACCGAATCATAGTCGATCCGACCGGTCTCCCGGCTGACGCCATAATGCACGAAGTGAAATAGGCGCCCTGAAAAACTGGCCGGGCTGCCATGGGTCAGATGGCCGCCATGGGCCAAATCCATGGCCAGGATGGTATCGCCGGGGTTGAGCAGGGCAAAATATACGGCCATGTTGGCTTGGGAACCGGAGTGGGGTTGTACATTGGCATAGGCGGCATTGAATAATTTCTCGGCTCTCCGCACGGCCAGTTTTTCGGCAATGTCGACATATTCGCATCCACCGTAATACCGTTTGTCCGGCAAACCTTCGGCATATTTATTGGTCAGAATACTGCCCTGGGTGGCCAGCACCGCCGCGCTGGCGATGTTCTCCGATGCAATCAGTTCGAGCGTGTGTTGCTGCCGGTCGCGTTCACTGGCGATCACCCGGGCGATTTCCGGATCTGTTTGTTCAATGGCTGCCGGATTCACGGGTCATGTCCTCGATGGTGTCGAATTGATCAAGACGTCGTTGGTGTCTTCCCCCTTCAAAAGCAGTTTCCAGCCAGGCATCCACAATTTCCACGGCAAGCACATCTCCAATGACACGGCCTCCCAATACCAGCACGTTGGCATCGTTGTGTCGGCGGCTCATGACCGCAGAGAACAGATCATTGCACAGGGCGGCCCGGACGTGAGGGAATTTATTGGCCACCATGGACATGCCGAGGCCTGTGCCGCAAAGCAAAATGCCTTTCTCGACATCACCGGAGGAAACGGCCCGGCCGACTTCGATACCATACTTGGGGTAGTCCACCGACGTTTCACTGTAGGCGCCGGCATCGGAAACCGCGAGCCCTTTGCTCTGGAGGTGTGTCTTTATCGTTTCTTTCAAGGAAAATGCGGCGTGATCGCATCCGATCACTATGTTCGGTTTCATGGCCGGCTCTTTCTTCCAAAATTGTAAGGGCGCGGGCAATCCGCTTGACGTTTCTCTGTATACGGACATTTTGTTGTCCGCAAGAAAAAAATGTACAATTTATGGGGTTTTCAGGGAAAGGCGACACCAACAGGCAGTACTGCCGCGGATCTGAAAACGGTGGGATGGGCCACGTTCACGAGAACGTAAACGTGGCCCGTGGTTCCGGGTTATGGGTTGTATTTTTTTAAAATCAGGGTTGCGTTGGTGCCCCCAAATCCAAAGGAATTGGTCATGGCCGTCTGCACATCGGCTTTTCGAGCCACATTGGGCACGTAATCCAGGTCGCATTCCTCTCCTGGATTTTCCAGGTTAATGGTCGGCGGAATGATTCCGTGATAGAGGGTCAGCGTGGAGATGACCGTCTCGACCCCACCGGCGCCGCCGAGCAGATGACCGGTCATCGATTTGGTGGAACTGACCGCGATGTTGTAGGCGTTGTCCTTAAAGACGGTTTTCAGCGCCCGCGTTTCATAGAGATCGTTCAGGGGGGTGGAGGTCCCGTGGGCGTTGATATAATCGACTTGATCGTAGGCAAGATCGGCGTCGGCCAGAGCGGCATTCATGCAACGCACAGCGCCATCTCCGTCTTCCGGCGGGGCGGTCATATGGTGACCGTCACCGCTCATGCCGTACCCGATGATCTCGCCATAAATGCGGGCGCCCCGTTCCAGAGCATCTTCCAGAGTTTCCAAAACCAGAATCCCGCTGCCTTCGCCGACCACAAATCCATCCCGGTCCCGATCAAACGGGCGGGATGCTTTTTCGGGATCGTCGTTGCGGGTCGACAGCGCCTTCATGGCACCAAAACCGGCGACACAGGATGGACTGATCACCGATTCCACACCGCCGGTGATCATGGCATCGGCGCCTCCCCTCTGGATGATTTTGAACGCATCCCCAATGGCGTGGCTGCCTGCAGCGCACGCCGTGGCCACAGAGGCATTGGGCCCCCTCGCGCCATGCTGGATGGCGATCATTCCGGCAGCCATATTGCCGATCATGGTGGGAATAAAAAACGGCGTGACCCGTTTTGGACCTTTGGTGCGAAGGACTTCGCAGGTCTCCTCCAGAAGGCTCAGGCCACCGAGACCGCAACCGGTCAACACGCCGACCCGGTTCCGGTTGGCATCATCGACGACCAGTCCGGAATCCTCCATGGCCATACGGGAGGCCGCGAGCGCGTAAGCGATAAACGGTTGGGTGCGCTTTGCGTCCTTTCGCGAAATGAAATCCTCCGGATGGAAATTTTTCACTTCTCCGGCGATTTTGGTCTGAAAGTTGGTGGTATCGAATCGGGTAATCGGTCCTATGCCTGATTTACCGGCACACAGACCGCTCCACGATTCATCGACGCCAACCCCCAAAGGGGAAAGCAATCCCATCCCAGTAATAACAACACGTCTCTTCAATTCAACACCTCTATGAGTGCGCCTTTATATAATTGAGCGCATCCTGAAACGTGACCAGTTTTTCGGCATCTTCGTCGGAAATGTCGATGTCGAACTCCTCTTCCATCGACATGATGAGTTCCACCAGATCCAGAGAATCGGCCCCCAGATCGTCCACAAAGGATGCTTCCGGTACGATTTCATCCATGTCCACGCTTAGCTTTTCTGCAATGATTTTTTTAACCTTGTCTTCAACCGACATGCGCTTTCCTCCTTGTTTTACATGTACATCCCGCCACTGACATGAATCACCTGACCTGTCAGNTAGGCGGCAGCATCTGATACCAGAAACCGGACCGCGTCAGCGACATCCTCAGGCTGTCCGGCCCTTCCCAAAGGGATCTGGCTCAACATGGCTTCCCGGACCTTTTCGGGCAGAGAAGCGGTCATATCCGTTTCAATAAACCCCGGGGCCACCGCATTGACGGTGACACCCCGTGGGGCAAGCTCCCTGGCTGCTGTTTTCGTGAGGCCGATGATGCCGGCCTTGGATGCGACGTAATTGGCCTGGCCCGGATTACCGATCACACCGACGATGGACGCGATGTTCACAATCCGGCCCGACCGTTGTTTCATCATGGTCTTTCCCACCAAGCGGGAAAACAGAAATGGGCCCTTGAGATTCACCCCTATCACAGCGTCCCAGTCGGATTCCTTCATACGCACCAGAAGGGTATCCCGAGTAATCCCGGCATTGTTGACCAGGACGTCGATGCGGCCCGTTTCTTGTAGGATGGTCTCGACAAAGGCATTAACCTCCTGTTCGACGGCCACATTGACCTCGAAACCCCTGGCTGTACCCCCGGCTTCGGCGACGATCTTCTCGGTTTCATCGGCTGCCGCCTTCTCACCCTCCGGGTCGCCGGGGTTGAAGTAATTAAAAAATATGGTTGCATCGGGATCGGCCAGTGCCTTGCAGATGGCCCTGCCGATGCCCCGGGATCCACCGGTGATGACGACGGTCTGTTTCTCTGATGCCTGCATGCATTACCTCTCAAATATTGCGTCCGCCACCGCGTCCATATCGGCGATGACATGTTGACTGCTTTCCACTAATTTGTCGGCACCGCTTGAGGTCATTATTTCCGTTGCCCCGGCCGCGTCGTAAAGACCGGTTCCGGTCAACATCAGCGAGAATTTCTGGTAGATCAACATGGAGGCGTCAAAGGCAAAAATGCGCGCCATCGCCTTGTACGTGTCTGCCGTTGCATCCCCCTCCGCCGGCAGGCGCGCGGCCTTTCGGGCGAGACTGGCGCCGACTTCCACATGGGTCATCATGTCGGCCAGCGCAAACATGACATGCTGTTGCCGCGTCAACCGGTTATCATGTGCGATTCCGATCGCTGTATTCAGAACCCNGGCGCATCGGGCCATGTGGCCGCATCCGGCGTCTGGAATGTCGCCCTGGAACCGGTCCATCTCGGCAGCAATGGCTTCGTAAAATTCCCCTTTGGTCTTGCGGGTTTTTTTCCAGCGGAAGGTGCTGATGATATTTTGTTGAATTTCGCTGGTGCCTTCGTAGATACAGGTGATTTTTACGTCCCGTTTGATCTTTTCCACTTCAAATTCATTGATGTAGCCATACCCGCCCAGCGCCTGGATCCCGCAATCCGCGGCAGCGTTGGCGGCTTCGGTGGAAAAGTATTTCGCAATGGAGCCCTCCACCTGGCGNTCCTCATCGCTGGAATCGATCAGAAGGGCCACATCGTCAATATATGCCGTGGCGGCTTCCCGCCGCACGGCTCCCGGAACCACCAGTTTGTGGGTATATCCCTGTTTTTCAGAAAGAGGCGAACCGAACTGAATCCGCTCCTGGGCGTATGGAATCACGATATCGAGAACGGCGTCCAGCCCTCCAAGAGCCATGGCGGCCACCATCAGCCGCGTATACCCGAAGACTTTGTTGGCCTGTTTCAGCCCCTGGCCGGGGACGCCGCCGATCAGGTTTTCCACGGGAACAAACACGTCGGTAAACGTCAATGGAGATGTGTTCGACGCCCGTATCCCATGTTTTTCTTCCCCTTTACCTTGAACAAATCCTTCGGTGCCCTTTTCCACCACAAAGAAGGTCGGGCCTTCGGGGGTTTTGGCCAGAAGGGTGATAAAATCGGCGTAACCTCCAGTGGAAATAAATTGCTTGGTGCCGTTTACCGTGTAACCGGTAATGTTGCCGGCATCGTCGGTCACCGGCTCTGCCTTGGTCTTGAGTGCCGCCAGGTTACTGCCGGCGCCGGGTTCGGTCACCGCATAAGCCACCAGGGTGTTTCCTTCCGCGATAGAGCCGAGCCACCGGTCTTTTTGTTCCGTGGTGCCTCCGACCATCAACGGGTCAGCACCGAGCTGTATGGCAAAAAACGCCGTGGAAATTCCAAGACAAATTTTGGACAGTTCCCGGGTGACCGCGCACGAATCCCTTGCACCGCCCCCCATACCGCCATAGGGTTCCGGCACGAACACGAGTTGGAGCCCGATCTCCGGACTGAGCATCTCACGGATGGTCTCCTCGGGAAAAATCTCATTCCGGTCGTATTCGAGGATTTTTTCCTTGGTCAGCAAACGCTTTCGAAGCTGTCGGATGGTCTCAAGCACCATCTCAAGGTATTCCGGATCGATGCCTCTTGGCTCACGCGAAGGTTCGGTCATGTCGTATTCCCTTGTGTTGGTCCCTCTTCCCGTCGGCGATCGATTTAGAGACGGGGGAAGTTATCGTTGCGTTCATATCAAAGCTGCAAATTCGGTAATGGAAGCGAAACAACATCGTCCAAGGATCTTATTCTTCAGGTTCAATGATATTTCTGCCTCGGTAGGCACCACAGCTTGGACAGGCACGATGGGGTTTCATGGATTCGCCACATTCCGGACAGGTCGTCAAATTGGGGGCCGCCTGCTTTTTGTGGGTTCGACGTTTGTCCCTCCTGGCCTTGGAGGTTTTTCGCTTCGGCACTGCCATAAGTAATCTCCTAATATTTTGAAAAGATTAATAATTACATTAAAAAATTGCTAAATAGCGGAGCAGATGAGAAAGTAATTGAAAATCCGTGATATGTCAAGCTTTTTTCTCCCCGGCGGGTTTCTCTTTGGGACAGGGGCTCTTCGATGCCCTCCCCACATAGTTTTCCCAGATGCGTGTACAGTTATAAATTCTTGTAATTATTTATAAAATAAACTAATTTATGTTCCAGTGAGCAATTTTTAATGATGGGTAAGGGAGACTCGGGCGCCCCAGTGGAGGTGGCTTTGATGGTCGATTGTGGCGCCCTGGGCAGATTCCACAATTTACTAATTNCTACCAGTGATTAGAAGCGAAGGCCGATCTTCGCATCTCTTTTTTAACTAATAGATTATATATCATACTGAAAAATATAACAATAATTGTTTTCTCGATTGTGTTTCGGACAGAATTGAAACAACTTGTATATCGTCAAAAACAGTAAAAAAGGTGAATCGGCGTTCGAGATGTTGACGGGAGCTCATATTGATGATTAATTTCGGCCACCTGTACAACGGGGTGTTCATGAAACTATTAGAATCCTTTCTTAGGTGAGTATTATGGAAGAGATCGTTACCCGATTTCCGCCGAGTCCGACAGGTTATCTTCACGTGGGAGGTGCCCGAACGGCATTGTTCAATTGGCTGTACGCCCGGCATACCCAAGGAAAGCTGGTACTTCGTATCGAGGATACGGATATCAAACGCTCCACCCAGGCATCGGTGGATGCCATTTTCGAAGCCCTTGAATGGCTTGGGATCGAATGGGATGATGGGCCTTACTTCCAGTCCAAAAGATTCGAGATATACCGAGACTATGTAAACAGACTTCTTGAATCCGGTAATGCGTACTACTGCACCTGTACCCCGGAGCGGCTCGAGGAGATGCGAAAACGCGCCATGGATATTGGAGGTAAACCCAAATACGACGGGACCTGCCGCGAAAAGGGCCTTTCCGAGGAGGACGGGGCGGTGGTGCGGTTAAAGGCGCCGCTAACCGGAACCACAATTGTGGAAGACGCGGTTAAGGGCAACATCGTTTTCCAGAATTCAGAATTGGACGATTTTATCATCCGCCGAAGCGATGGATCCCCCACATACAATTTCTGTGTGGTCGTGGATGATTTAACCATGGGGATCAACACGGTTATCCGGGGGGATGATCATGTCATGAACACCCCCAAGCAAATGCTGCTTTATCAAGCACTTGGCCAGGTCCTCCCGACCTATGCGCACGTGCCGATGGTCCTCGGTCCCGATCGCACCCGACTCAGTAAGCGTCACGGCGCCATGTCGGTGACCGCCTATCGGGATATGGGGTTTCTGCCTGATGCGGTGGTCAATTATCTTGTCCGTCTGGGATGGTCCTTCGGCGATCAGGAATTTTTTACCCGTGACGAACTCATCGAAAAATTTTCCCTTGAAAACATCGGAACTTCTGCAGGTATCTTTGATCTCGACAAACTGCTTTCCCTGAATGCCGAGCACATGAAAGCGATGCCACTGGGGGATCTGACCCAATTGGCACTCCCTTTCTTTCAGCAGGCAGGCTATACGGGAAGTGCTGATCCTGTTCTTGAAAAAGCCGTGGAAACCCTTGTCCCCCGGAGCAAGACCCTCGAGGAGATGGCGGAATCGGGCCGGTTTTATTTCAGCGATACGATTGCCTATGACGAAAAGGCCGCCCGAAAATTTCTCAAACCTTCGTCCCTACTGCCCCTGGAGAGACTCACGAAGGAGCTCGAAAAACTGGATGCGTTTGACGAGCCTTCCCTGGAAAGCGCATTCAAAAAGGTAATGGAAGAAACAGGACTCAAGCTTGGGAAAATTGCGCAACCGGTTCGTGTGGCACTGACCGGAAAAACGGCCAGTCCGGGGATATTTGAAGTGGCATCGATTATCGGTAAGGAGAAGGTGATCTCCCGGCTAAAGGATGCGATTGCCTACATCGCCGCCCGGCCCGCCTGAAAAGATTTCCCTGGGAGAAGAAGGGGTTGCTAGACGGGGATAACGCCTTACTCTTACGGGTCAGATGAGTTTAAACTTGACTCGTTCCATCTGTTTGTGTAACAGAGCTGTTTGATGTACTGAGGGATCGTCTAGCGGCAGGACGACGGGTTCTGGCCCCGTTAACCCAGGTTCGAATCCTGGTCCCTCAGCCAGCCGTTCATCAAGGGGTTATGAGAGAATCTCATAACCCCTTTTCGATTTTGCCTGGGCATTGTTTTATAGCAGTTGTCATAAATATGTTCTGCTTAAGTGAGGCGTGTTTCTGTGAACTTACCACCGCGTCGAGAGAATGCGCACCCGCAGATGCTCGGCATCGGAATCGAGACAGGACAGTTATCGTTGAAGTCGATACTGATTCCGAACCCGATACCGGCCCCGATGACTTTGGTACGTCGGCATTCGTATACCGTCTCTCAATCGGAACGGAATTCTGATAATCGCTATAGACCTTTCCTTTGAGCAGATGCCCTATGCATCTCCTTAATAGCTATAGTATTGAGGTAGGATCGACATGAAACCTCGCCGTATGGTTTTCTGCGATTTTGACGGCACCATCACGACCGAAGAAACCTTCGTCGAGATGCTGAAACGGTTTTCTCCGGAGCCCTATGAGATCGTGGCCCAGAAGGTTATGGACGGCCGTCTGTCCCTTCGGGAGGGTGTGTGCCGAATGGTGGAAGCCATCCCCACCGAACGGTTCCCGGAGATGCAGGCGTATATCTCAGCCCAGGCCCCACGGGCCGGTTTCCACGAATTTCTTGATTTTCTGAATAGACGGAATATTCCTTTCGTTGTTGTTTCCGGCGGTATCCTGAACCAGGTATGCACCTTTCTGTCCCCTCTGGCGGATCAAATCACGGGCATGCACGGGGCGGAATTGTCTCTGAACGATGTCTATCTCAAGGTTTATTCGCCGTATGACGGCCCCCGGGAACTGGTCTGCAAAGACAAGGTGCTGGCCGAATATGAATTTGACGAATCGNTGGTCATCGGAGACGGCATCACGGACATTGGTATGGCCAAGATCGCCGATCTCGTATTTGCCAGGGATCACTTGGCCCACTATCTTGAAACATTGGGGATCGCCTTTTTCCATTGGAATGATTTTTTTGATATAGCGGAGCATCTCGAGCGTTCATGGGGCGACAAGTGAGCGTAAAATTGCCCGGCGATGTCGCTCTGAAAACCCCCAGCGCCGCGCCTTTGACGTAATAAAGCGCATCATCTATTCTGATGCGGGCCAGCGCGCCANCCGTCGAGGATGATACAGCTCAAGTACTNGGAGGCAGATCGATGGCATCCAAAGATCGAAACGACCGAAAAAAAACCCGCAACCCGACCGAAGGCCCTGCGGTTCCATCTAATTTTATCCGCTTCATCATCGATGAGGACATGGAGACCGGAAAATGGGGGGGACGCGTGCATACGCGGTTTCCTCCGGAACCCAACGGATACCTGCATATCGGACACGCCAAATCCATCTGCCTTAATTTTGGTTTGGCCGGGGATTACAACGGCCTGTGTAATCTCAGGTTTGATGATACCAATCCCACCAAAGAGGAAACAGAGTATGTGGAGTCCATCAAGGAGGATGTCCGTTGGCTCGGTTACGACTGGGACGATCGGGAATATTATGCATCGGATTATTTCGACCAGCTCTACGGGTTCGCCGAATCTCTCATCCAGGCGGGGAAAGCCTATGTGGACAGCCTGAGTGCCGACGACATTCGTGAATATCGCGGCACCCTGACGGAACCCGGCCGGGAAAGTCCCTACCGGAATCGGCCGGTGGAAGAAAATCTCGATCTGTTTCGACGAATGAAGGCCGGTGAATTCGAGGATGGCGCCCACGTGCTCCGGGCCAAAATCGACATGGCCGCACCCAATATTATCATGCGGGATCCCACCCTGTATCGGATACGGCATGTGCCCCACCACCGTACCGGGGACACGTGGTGTATCTACCCGATGTATGATTTCACCCACTGTCTCTCGGATTCCCTGGAACGGATTACCCATTCGATCTGTACCCTTGAATTTGAAAACAATCGAGAACTGTACGATTGGGTCCTGGATCAGCTCGATGTGTACCATCCACAGCAGATTGAGTTTGCCCGTCTGAACCTCTCCTATACCGTGCTCAGCAAGCGAAAGCTGATCCGGCTGGTGGAAGAGGACCACGTGTCCGGATGGGACGATCCGCGAATGCCGACCATATCCGGGATCCGGCGTCGCGGGTATACTCCCGAATCGATCCGAAATTTCTGCGAACGCATCGGACTGGCAAAACGGGATAGTATCGTGGATATCGCGCTTCTGGAGCACTGCCTCAGGGAAGACCTCAATCGCCGGGCGCCGCGGGTGATGGGTGTGCTGCGACCGTTGAAAGTGGTCATTGAAAACTATCCGGAGGGTCAGGTGGATATGCTGGACGCGTTGAATAACCCTGAAGATCCGGATGCCGGTATGCGCCAGGTACCCTTTTCCCGGGAGATTTATATCGAGCGGGATGATTTCATGGAAGATCCGCCCAAGAAGTTTTTTCGACTGGCACCCGGACGGGAGGTGCGCCTCCGTTATGCGTTTTTTATCACCTGCCGGGATGTCATAAAGGACCCGGCCACCGGAGAGATTGTCGAACTTCGATGCTCATACGATCCGGCTACCCGCGGTGGAGATGCTCCCGACGGACGAAAAGTAAAGGCCACACTGCACTGGGTGTCCGCGGCTCATGCAGTTGATGCGGAATGTCGCCTGTACGATCATCTGTTTACTAAAGAAAATCCGAACGAAACCGCAGAGGGCGAGGACTTCACCACCCATTTGAATCCCGATTCTTTGGAGATCCTGTCAAACTGTAAGCTTGAGCCGTCTCTTGCGAACGCGAATCCGGACTTTCCGTATCAATTCGAACGGCTCGGATATTTTTTCATCGATTCCAAAGATTCCGGGGAAGATCGTATCGTATTTAATCGAACGGTGACCCTGAGAGACACTTGGGCCCGGATTCAAAAACGGAAGAAATAAGCACGAAGGACACCCGCCGTCGCTGAAGCTTCGGGCTTCGCTCGATTGAGCTTCGACCCGACAAGATGGCGCGGCAGGCGAAGCGCACGAAGCCAAAATTTAAAATGGAATCCTTCGTGATCTTCGTGGTGTCAATCCACACATAACCCCAGAGCACAGAAAATGACCCCATTTGAATTGTCCGCCACACTTCACAGAGAACTCTCTCCGGTGGCGCCGAAATTGTCTGCCGCCCTGAACCGGGCCCTGAATGTAATCGGAGAGGCTTCCATGATCATTACGCCCGGTCAGTCTGACGATGCCACTTTCCAGGAGACAGAACGGATTTCCCACGCTCCCGGAGAAGACAGCTCCGGCGTTTTGATGAAGATTCTGGAAACCCTGGAGATTCTGGAGAACCATTCCACTTGGCGGGTGTCCATCGAACGGAAACCCGGTCCGGAGCCCGGCCAGACGGATCTGATGTATACGTTGTATCGACTCACCCGTTGCTAGTGTTGTGTTTCTCAAGTTAGTTCCAAAATTAGAATCCGTTCCGATTGAGAGAAAGAATACAAATGCAAGCATATCGGAGTCATCGGAATCGGTATCGACTTCGAAGATAACCGTCCTGTATCGATTCCGATCCACAAACTCCCATCGAAGAAACGGCGGGCGCCATGTCAGATGCTGTTCGAGAAGGCAAGGTTCGCTATTTGGGCCTGAGTAACGTGAGCCCGCAACAGGTTCGCCGCGCCCATCAGGTCCATCCCATTTCAGCCGTCCAATACGAATATTCGTTATGGCGCCGCGAGGTGGAAACAGAGCTGCTGCCGACATTGCGCGAGCTCGGCATTGCCCTGATTCCCTGGTCTCCGCTGGGAAGCGGGTTTCTGACCGGAACGGTTGAAACCCTCGTCGCCGATGACTTTAGAAACAACAATCCCAGATATCAGGGCGAAAACCTTGCGACCAACAGAGAACGATTTGCGCCCCTAAAGGACATTGCCGAAGAGCTGGGTATCACGGCGGCCCAACTCTCTCTGGCGTGGCTGCTGCATCAGGGTGAGGACATCGTCCCGATACCCGGCACGCGCAGCAAGGAGCGTGTTACTGAAAACGCTAAGTCTGCCGATGTGCAATTGAGCACGGAGGTTATCGAGAAAATATCATCCATTGCCTTGCCCGGCCAGGCCCTGGGAGAGACATTGCTCTGACGAATTACAGCGACAGATGTACAGGATGACCAGGATGTGCTTTTTAACATCGTAATTCATAAAAGAGGAATATCTGCATGAAACCCATCGGACCCGTGAATGCGCTTTATCCCATGCCCACCACCCTGGTGGGGGCAACCGTGAACCATAAACCCAATTTTCTGGCGGTGGCACATGTGGGCATATTAAATGCGGGAACGCCCCAGTATCTTTCCATTGGGCTGAATAAAGTCCATTATTCCAATGCCGGTATCCACGACAATCGGTCGTTCAGCATTTGCATGCCCTCGGAAGATCTCATGGTGGAAACGGATTACTGTGGCATCAAGACGGGCAAGAAAGTCGACAAGGCGGCCCTTTTCAATGTGTTCTACGGGGATCTGGAAACCGCCCCCATGATCAAGGAGTGCCCGGTCAATATGGAACTGAAACTCCACGAGGTGCTCGATTTCACGACCCACGACATTTTTGTCGGCGAGCTGGTCCAGACCTATGCCAACGAGGATGTCATGACCGACGGGAAGATCGATATTTCAAAATTGCGCCCGTTGCTGTTTGACATGGCCAGTGTCAAGTATTGGCGCCTGGGACCGGCCATCGGTAAATGCTGGAACGTGGGTAAATCCTTAAAGAAGAAGGGGTCATGACGGAAAACTATCGCCGATGGTTTCGAATACTATTCCCTGGGCCGATACGCCCAAAGCGCTGACCCGNCTTTCAGATAGACATGTCAACGGCAAGATTGTGGCCAGCATTGATACGTGACCCAGGATGCGGGAACATGGTTTGACGAACGAGGGACGGTTTTTGCAACAGCGGGCAAGGCTTAGGGCACAAAAAAAGCGGCCCTGTGTTATCAGCGGCAGCTTTTTACCTTTTTGTAATTGATCAAGGACACTATTACAAATTTGGCAGGTCATCCTGATGGAGTTGACAGAGGCGGCTCTAGTTTCGGGATTCTTCCTTTTTTCTGAGAATTTGAACCATCTTTTCAGCAATCCGGATCTCATCCGGATACAGTAATCCGGCGGATATCCATGTTTCGATGGTTTCGGTCGGTACATTCAGATTTTCGACGTACGCTTCCAGATCACCCAGGCCACGAAAATCAATATCCGGTTCTTGAGTGGCAACGGGTTTGACCATCTGTGCCGGCTCCGGGGAGCCCGGCTCATCGGGAAGGGCGTTATCCGGGGTGACGGTCAACACCACCTGCTCGGTACCCTTCTTGCGACGCCCCCATTTCCGCCGTATCCAATCTGCAAACCATTTTGTAGGCTTCATTTTTGTGCCCTGCTTCAACTTGGTAGATGACTCTCACTATTCATGCGTATCGGATGTGAAGTAATTCCCTGTAGTTTTGATAACCCGCGATGCCCGATGAATACGATCGATATCTTGCTCAGTGTTATAATGCATTATCTATGCCACGGAGAAAATATTCCCTGATATGTTGTCGTCTGAGGTGGAGCGATCCTTACCGCCGGTCTTTCTTAAAGGGATTGTCTCTGACTTGAACATAAGGACAGATTCAGGAAACCCAATGTGACCAGCCCAAATTTGTGCCTGACAAGTCTATTGCAGATGTCAGAATTCCGTTCCGATTGAGAGACGGTATACGAATGCCAAGGTACCGGAGTCATCGGAATCGGTATCGGGTTCGGAATCGGTATCGACTTCAACGATAACTGTCCTATCTCGATACCGATACCGATACCGCTACCGATAGCGATCCCGACCCCGAGCATCTATGGATGCGCATTCTCTTGCCACGGTGGTGTGTTGACAGAAACAATTTTCATTGAAACGGAACATAGTTTTGGCAATTGTTATAACTGTGGCGAGAGATCGACTACGGGTTATGCGAGGAGCACGCTATCGGGCATGGTTGAGCCGGTTTTGCACCTCGGCTGAACGTCAGAGAGATGACACCTTCGATCCGACAAGCGCTTTTTTCGATTCACGGGTAATTGTCATAAACATTTCGATTTAAAATGTGATGCCGACATACCCCACTAGACTGTCTCCCGGGCTTTTGTCATGGCTGGTCGCATAGCTCAGGCATTCTGCCCGGGTGGCGCCCAAAGCTTTCCCGGCGGAAATGGCGGTTGCCGCGGCACCCGCGCAACAGGCATTTTGATTCGACAAGGCCTCTTTCAGCACCCTCACTGGATCCAGCGAAATCATGGCATCGATTATCCGTTTATCATTTTCATTTTTCACCCACTCTACCGCCGCCGGCCCGGAACCTTTGGGCATGAACCCATAATTGCTGCCATAATGGGTCAGATCCGTAGATCCGATGATTTTGGCCCGGAGTCCCTCCTCCTCGGCGACGAGAACCGCCTGTTTTCCATTGTCCAACGATTCGGGACGTGGGGGTACCCCCATGGGAACAATCGCTGCCTCGGGAAAGAAGTATTTTACGAAGGGGAGCTGAAGCTCGATGGTGTTATCCTGGGTAAACCGGTCCGCCGTTTCAATCTGAAAATCGAATTGTTCTGCCAGTGCGCCGGCACACTCCGAGTCGATTTTCAGATTACCGAAGGGTGTTTCCCATTCCCCTTCGCACATGATGTACGCAGGTGAATGTTGGTGCAGATGCATCCCAAAAATATACAGCACATCCGCCGGTGCACCGGCCGACAGTTGGTGGATGACGTTGCATGCGATGGCTCCGGAGTAATACCAACCTGCGTGGGGAACGATTCCGCCGCTGATCGACGGCAGGGAGCTTTTCCCGATACCCGGGGTCTCCAGGAACGCGGCTATTTCCGATTCACAATTGGACGCCGATGCAGGATACCAGCTTCCGGCAAACATGGCTTTTCGGATGGCCATGGCGACACCTCCTTTGAGTCTTAAAGCGATGATGTTTCGATTGTTGACCTTTCTCTAAAATCTATACGGGTAAAAAATATCGGTGTCAAAACTCCTCGCGCCTGTAACCCTATAAAAAACGATGTCTCTGAAGCCTTTGAAAGGAGAACGCGATGCCAATTTATGAATTTCAATGCGATTGTTGTGAGTGTTGTTTTGAGAAGCTCATGTTTGCCGGTGATGAAGACCCGGTAGAATGTCCGAGCTGTGGGAGCGGCGAGGTCCATCGGCAGATTAGCTGTACCAGCTTTATCGGGTCGTCCGGCATGGGAAGCTGTGCAAAGGCCCCCAGAGGATTTTCCTGAGCGCATTGATGCGTCCGGCCGTGAGCCGGACACCCTATCCAGCCGCCTACCATCATAACCCCGCCGAGTTCGCAGGTCTCTTGGATTTCGTGTGATATTCAAAAGAAAGCCCTTACTTTTTGGATTCGGATGATTACATTTCCGATGTCCATTCGGATTTCAGAATTTCATCTCAAGGAGGTTGCTATGTGGGAGTATACAGACAAGGTGAGGGAACACTTTCTCAATCCCCGAAATGTCGGTGTCATTGATGATGCGGACGCCGTGGGTGAAGTCGGATCCATGGCATGCGGGGACGCGCTCAAGTTGATGATCAAACTCGGTGACGATGAGCGGATTGTCGACGCTAAGTTTCAAACCTTTGGCTGTGCCAGCGCCATTGCATCCTCGTCGGCGTTGACCGAAATGATTATTGGAAAAACCCTCGAAGAAGCCGAACAGATTACCAACGATCACATCGCCGAGTACTTAGGGGGACTTCCCAAAGAAAAAATGCATTGTTCGGTCATGGGAAGGGATGCGCTTGAGAGGGCCATTGCCTGTTATCGCGGCGAACCGGAAAAGGTTGTCGAAGGAGAAGTGATCTGCGAGTGTTTCGGGGTCACGGATTTGCAGATCGAACGGGCGGTTCGGGAAAATAATCTTACGAGCATCGAAGATGTCACCGATTTTGTCAAAGCCGGAGGCGGCTGCGGGAATTGCCATGATAACATTCAGGATATCATCGATCAGGTGCTCGGAAAGGGGCCTCGACTGAGGAAAAAGCCTGCTGTACTGACAAATATCCAAAAGATTAAACTTATCGAAGATGCCCTGTCCCGGGAAGTTCGACCGGAGCTCAAGAAGGACGGTGGCGATATCGAATTGATCGATGTTGACGGAAACCGGGTCATGGTGGCTCTTCGGGGCCGGTGTGCCACATGTACCGCTTCAGAGGTGACGCTAAAACATTATGTGGAATCCAAACTCAGGGAGTTGGTCACGCCGGATCTGGTTGTCGAGGAGGTCTCGTCATGAATACGATTTACATGGACAACAACGCCACCACTCGGGTGGCGCCGGAAGTTCTGGAGGAAATGCTCCCATATTTTTCAGAATACTATGGCAACCCGTCCAGCATGCATGCTTTCGGAGGGAATGTAGAGCGAAACATAAAGGAAGCCCGGGCGAGTGTCGCAGCGTTGCTGGGAGCAGAACCCGAGGAAATCATCTTTACCAGCTGCGGAACGGAAAGTGACAGCACGGCGATCCGGGCGNNNCTCGAATCTTACCCTTCCAAACGCCATGTGATCACATCCCGGGTGGAGCATCCTGCAGTCAAAAACCTGTGTGAGTATCTTTCGAAGAACGGCTACCGGGCCACATTTGTCCCCGTCGATGGCAAGGGGCGTTTAGNCATGGATTACCTGTATGATCACCTGTCAGAGGATACGGCGATCATCAGCCTGATGTGGGCCAATAACGAAACCGGGGTGATTTTTCCCGTGGAAGAAATCGCCGCCGTGGCCGCGGAACGTGAAATTCTGTTTCACACCGATGCGGTTCAAGCCGTCGGAAAGATACCCATCAATATGAAGCAGAACCCAATCGACATGCTCTCTTTGTCCGGTCACAAGCTTCACGGACCCAAAGGAATCGGTGCCCTTTACATTCGAAAGGGAACCCGTTTCTCTCCGTTTCTGATCGGCGGACACCAGGAAGGCGGGCGCCGGGGGGGGACAGAGAACGTATCCTCCATCATCGGTCTCGGCAGAGCCAGTCGGTTTGTCGATGAACATATGGAGGACGAGAATACGCGTGTCAGGGATCTGCGGAACAAGCTGGAATCCGAATTAATTCAGCGCATTCCGAATTCCTTTGTCAACGGGGACACGGAGCACCGACTGCCGAACACCTCCAGTATCGCATTTGAATACATCGAGGGAGAGTCCATTCTGTTGATGATGGATGGGCTGGGAATATGCGCATCATCCGGATCGGCATGTACCTCCGGCTCCCTGGAACCGTCCCACGTTCTCCGTGCCATGGGCGTGCCATTCACAGCGGCTCATGGAACGATCCGTTTCAGCCTCAGTCTGTATAACACGGAAGAAGAAGTCGACTTTGTCATCGAGCAGCTGCCGCCCATTATCGAACGGCTGCGCAACATGTCACCCTTCTGGAAAGAAGCGCAAAATACCGTAACCAGCTGATCTCTATCAGCGGCCGGCGCGCCGGGAGCACCATTGACTCTCGAAATTATGCTATGGTATCGATAACGACCGGATACGCCGAACAGGGCGATCCGGTTTTTTCATTTTAATTCTACGGTTGTTGATGTAAATCTATTCCGTTTGAAGATTGAGTGTTTCTAACAAAGAGAAACCGTGCCAAGCGGATCCAGGCCTGAACATGTTCGGGGTCGGGATCGCTATCGGAATCGGAATCGAGACAGCTTAACCATCTTCGAAGTCGATACCGATTCCGAACCCGAACCCGATACCGATGACGATGCTCATATATATGAGCGGTCCGCAATTCGAACGGAATCCAAGAAATCGCAATTTAAAACGAAAGAAATGAACAAAATTATGTTTAAAGTAATGATCCGAGATGGGATGTCCCCCCTTGCCCGGGAAATCCTGGAGGAAACCGGCCAGATCGAAGTGGTTGTCGACAACGATAAGGCAACCGGGACACCCGAGGTGCTTTCAGAAATTATCGGCGATTTTCACGGCCTGGCGATCCGAAGCGGTACCCGGGTGACCGAGGCGGTCTTCCAGGCGGCCCCCAATCTGAAAGTTATCGGCAGGGCTGGTATTGGTGTGGATAATATCGATGTTCAGGAAGCGACGCGGCGCGGTATTGTTGTCATGAACGCGCCCGGGGGCAACACGGTGACCACCGCTGAACACGCCATCACCATGATGCTGTCCCTGGCCCGGAACGTTCCCCAGGCCACAGCGTCCATGCGGCAGGGCTTGTGGGAAAAGAAAAAGCTCGGTGGTGTGGAAATTACCGGAAAAACACTCGGTATTGTCGGTCTGGGGCAGATCGGCCGGGTGGTGGCGGAACGCGCCAGGGGATTGAAAATGCACGTCATCGCGAGCGATCCGTATGTCAGCCAGGATGCCGCCGAACGGTTGCATGTGGAGCTCACCGATCTCGATGATCTCCTGGCCAGGTCTGATTTCATTACCCTTCATGTGCCCCGCTTGAAGGAAACCAACCGTATGATCAATGCGGAGACCCTATCGAAAATGAAACCTGGGGTGCGGCTGATCAATTGTTCCAGGGGCGAGATCGTAAACCTGGACGATCTTGCCGCCGCTCTGGACAGTGGGCATGTTGCCGGTGCCGCGCTCGATGTTCTCCCGATGGAACCTCCGGACCCGAATTTGCCGATTCTTCAGCATCCCAACGTGATCCTGACGCCCCATCTGGGGGCCAGCACCGGTGAGGCCCAGGTAAAAGTTGCCGAAATGATCGCCCGACAGCTTGCTGCTTACCTGGTCGACGGGGTGATCATCAATGCGGTGAATTTTCCGTCCGTGTCGATCGAGGTCATGGAGAAGCTTCGCCCGTACATCGATCTTGCCGAGAAGATGGGATCTCTGATGGGCCAGCTTGTGCGGGGTGTTCACGATGTGACGATCACCTATGGCCGGCGCCTTGCCGAACTGGATACCCGGCCCCTGACCCATGCCATTCTCAAAGGTCTGCTCGGTGCCTACACCGATTCACCCGTAAATTTCGTGAGTGCGCCGACCTTGGCCCGGGAAAAGGGGATTCATGTCAAAGAGACGGCCAGCCATGAAAAAACAGAGGATTTCCCCGGTGTCATTAAAGTGAAGCTGGAAGGCGTCGATCAGGGGCCGGGTCAAATCTGGGCCACCATATTTGAAAAAAAATACCCGCGTATCGTTCGCCTTGGGCAGATCTATATGGATGCCATTCCCGAGGGTTCGATGATCGTCATTCAAAACATCGACAGACCCGGTGTGATCGGCAATATTGGAACCACCCTCGGAAAGCACGACATCAACATCGGTCGATTTCAGCTCGGACGACGGGGGGATCGGGCGCTGTGTATGGTCAATATCGACACGCCGGCTGGTGAGGATGTGCTTGAGGAGATCCGGGGGTTGCCGAATATGCTGGTGGTCCAACAAGTCCATTTGTCGTGAAGTTAAATAGCGTCGTATCAACCTGTTAAGCTTTGTTCTCGGACTTCGCTGGTCCTCGATGTAGTGTCACTACACCTCCGGCCCGCGAAGTCCTGCGGCCTCGCTTAACAACCTGATACTTGCTCTTTAACTCCCCGAAAAGATGGTGCTTATTAAGCACGAAACGTCATCTGAGTTGGGATCCTCCTACACTTGTGGTGATTTTTTTGTTGGTATATAAAACCGCAGATATTTTTCATAGGCACCGAATGGCCTTGCCGCGTTCTCGGACTTCGCCTTCTTGCCCGACACTTGCCCATTAGACCCCTGAACGCATGATCTTTTCTCTCATTTTCCGTCCACAAGATGCCCGGTTAAAAGAATCCATACCTCGATTCTCTCGGGGTCGGGATCGCTATCGGAATCGGAATCGAAACAAGCCGGCCATCTGGGGAGCCGAAACTGAATTCTGATCCGTGGGCTGCTTGTAAGTTCAAACTCAGTCGTGAACCATTGACCGGAACGAAAGCCTGAAACTTGCGTTCCATAAAGAAAGGGCACGTATCGGAACCTGATACGCGCCCTCTTCGTGCCCTTCGATTGTCGCGCCATAGTCCCGCATCGGCGGGACGACGGCGGATGCCCTTCGTGGTGCAATAATCTATTTTCCCGTTTTTTCTTTAACCTTCCCTTTTAGCCAGTCGAGCCAGGGGGTAAACCCTTCCTTGGTCTCGGCAGAAATTTCAAAAATCGACATATCGGGATGAACTTGCAGAATATTGCGAATGGCAAGATCCTTGTCAAAATCGAGGTGCGGAAGCAGATCAATCTTGTTCAGCAAGGCGGTCTCGCACTCTCGGAACATGAGCGGGTATTTCAGCGGCTTGTCTTCCCCCTCGGTGACGCTGAGGACGACCACCCGGCTGTCTTCTCCGATGTCGAATTCCGCCGGACACACCAGATTGCCGACATTCTCAACAATCAGCAGATCCAGTTGTTCCAGGTCCAAATCACCGATCGCTTTTCCGATGACGTGAGCGGCCAGGTGGCAGTCCCCTCCGAACTCATCGGTGTTGATCTGGATCACAGGGGTTCCGGCTGCCGACAGACGGTCGGCGTCATTGGTGGTGCAAATATCCCCGACAATGACAGCGCAACGGATGTCCGAAAGGATTTCCCCGAGGGTCTGCTCGAGAGTTGTCGTCTTGCCCGAGCCGGGAGAACTCATGACATTGAGGACGAACACACCTTTTTCCGCGAATAGCGTCCGGTTCTGTTCGGCCATGACGTCGTTGGCATCCAGAACCCGTCGGACCACTTTAATTTCCCGGGTTCCGCTCCTGCGGGGTTCTGTTTCAGCGCCACCCCTGGGGTGGGGTTTGGACTGGGGATGATGGTGATGACCTTCTTTGTGATGCCGATGTGCCGGGGCCTTGTGATTATTCATTTCCATGGCTCGCATCTTCGTCTGTGATTTCAATCGATCGGATGTCCAGTTCCCGGCCGGAGAGTACCTCGATATTCCCGCTGTTGCATGCGATGCAGTTGAATGCCGCCCGCTCGATGGTCCATTGATGGTTGCAATCCCGACACTGGGCAACGACAGGGATTTCTTCAACGACCAGTTCAGCGCCCTCGAGAAGCGTCTTCTCCGAGGCGATCCCGAAACAGAACATCAGGCTTTCCGGGACGACGGCGGCCAATTTGCCCACTTCCAGGTAGACCCGCGACACCCGTGCGCCGGAATGCTCCTCTGGAATCGACTCGGTGGCAATTTTAATGATTTCCANGGCGATGCCCNTTTCGTGCATTTTTTTCGCCTTCCTACTGAGCGATGAGGTGTTTTTGAATGGTAAATGCTACATTTTCAGCATGTCGTTTAGGAATTACAGCGCGAAAAAAATGCATGTAAAACGATTCTGCAGGGAGTAGATTTTGGATCGAGACAAGGCCGCAGCCCGTTTGTAACCGAAGGCGTAGCTTGATCTACGTTGAGGATTGCAAACGGGCGAGAACGCCGTATCGGGCCAAAAGATGCTCCCTGCCTCCTATTCGAACACCGTTTTACACACTTCACCAAGCTCGCCCAAATTCTCACACACCGTAATCCCGGCCGNTTTCATGGCCTCGATTTTAGCCTGTGCGGTGCCGCTGCTGCCGCTGATGATCGCCCCGGCGTGTCCCATTCGGCGCCCTGGAGGCGCTGTCAGGCCGGCGATAAAGCCGACAACCGGTTTCGACACATGTTCCGTAATAAACTCAGAAGCATCCTCCTCGGCCGTCCCGCCGATTTCGCCGACCATGACAATGCCTTTGGTTTCCGGATCTTGTTCAAAGGCCTCCAGGCAATCAATAAAGTTGGTCCCATTCACCGGATCGCCTCCGATGCCGATACAGGTGGTCTGCCCGATGTCCTGGAGGGTCAACTGGTGGACGACCTCGTAGGTCAGGGTTCCAGAGCGGGACACTACACCGATGGGTCCGCCCGCTTTGTGCATGGGACCCGGCATGATACCGATTTTGGCTTCCCCTGGCGTGATGATCCCCGGGCAGTTTGGGCCGATCAAACGGATCGGTTTTCCCTGAAGATAATTTTTAACCTTCATCATGTCCATCACCGGTATGCCCTCAGTTATGGCCACGATGAGATCGACCCCGGCATCGGTCGCTTCCATGATGGCGTCCGCAGCAAATGGAGGGGGTACAAAAATCATACTGCAGTTGGCGCCGGTTTCCTGGACAGCCTCTTTCACGGAGTTGAATACTGGAATGTCGTCCATGGTTTGGCCGCCTTTTCCGGGCGTCACACCGGCCACCACCTGGGTGCCGTAGGCCACGCACTGTCGGGTATGAAACTGCCCTTCCCGACCGGTAATCCCCTGAACCAGCAGTTTTGTATCTTTATCAACGAATATGCTCATGACTCATCCTCTTCTATCTTTTTTAGCGGCGNAGCCGCGTTTCATAAAATCGCCGCGCGATTTTATTAGGCGACGATTTCCGCTACCTTTTTTGCGGCGTCCTTCAAGTCCACGGCGGTAATCAGATTCAGGCCGGGCTCGGCAAGAATCCGTCTTCCCTCTTCCACATTCGTACCTTCCATGCGAACGACCACAGGCACCTCGATGCCGGTTTTCTTCGCCGCTTGAACCACGCCTTCGGCAAGGACATCGCAGCGCAGGATGCCACCGAAAATATTTATTAAAATGCCTTTTACATTCTTATCGCTGAGTATGATCCGGAAGCCGTTTTCAACCATTTCGGCACTGGCGCCGCCGCCAACATCAAGAAAGTTCGCCGGTTCTGCGCCGGCCAGCTTGATAATATCCATGGTCGCCATGGCCAGCCCGGCGCCGTTGACCATGTTTCCCACATTACCGTCGAGGTTGATATAATTCAGGTTGAATTTCGACGCTTCCACTTCCAGGGGATCCTCTTCATCCAGATCCCGATATCCAAGTATGTCCTTGTGCCGAAACAGCGCGTTGGAGTCGAAATTCACCTTGGCATCCAGGGCGATAACCGTGTCCTCGGCGGTCAGCACCAGCGGGTTGATCTCCAGCAAGGAGCAATCATAATCCACAAATAGCTGGTACAGACGCTGGAGCATGGGGATAAAGGCCTTGACCGCCGCGGGTGGCAGATTCAGACCGAAGGCCGCTTCCCGGCAATGATATCCCTGGATCCCCAGCAGGGGGTCCACGTACACTTTGATAATTTTTTCAGGGGTTTTGGCAGCTACTTCCTCGATGTCCATGCCACCGGCCTCGCTGGCCATGATTACTATAGTGGCGGTGGCCCGGTCCGGAATGATGCTCAGGTAGAGCTCCTTGGCAATGTTGAGTCCCTGTTCGACAAGGATTTTTTTCACCTCTTTGCCTTCAGGCCCGGTCTGGTGGGTGACCAGGTTCATGCCGATGATTTCCCCGGCAGTGCTCGTGACCTCACCTTTGGACTGGGCCAATTTAACGCCGCCGCCCTTTCCACGCCCTCCGGCATGAATCTGGGCTTTGACGACAACGGGATAACCGCCAAGGGTGTCGGACAGTGTCGCCGCTTCCTCCGGGGTGAAGGCGACCCCGCCATCGGGGACCGGGATGTTGTATTTTCGAAACAGTTCCTTTGCCTGGTACTCATGGATCTTCATGGGCCTGATCCTCCTCGGCTCGATTTTAAAAAAAAGGGCGAGAATGCGGCTCGCCCTTTTTCAATTATATTTCAGTTAGCGTGGGTTTAGCCGACAACAGCGAGCACGTCGTTTTTGGCAACCGAATCGCCGCTGCTGAAATTTATGGCGACAACCGTTCCGCTGGCGGGGGACGGCAGGGCATTTTCCATCTTCATGGCTTCCAGAACCACGAGTGTTTCGCCCTCGCTGACCGTATCGCCGACCTTTTTCTCGTAAGAAACAATCATGCCGGGCATGGGCGCGTTCAACGGCGTGCCGTCGGCTGCTGCCGGAGCCGGTGCCGCCTCTGCCGGCTTTTCTTCCTTGGCCGGAGCCGGTGCCGCTGGCGCGGGTGCTGCCGGAGCCGGCGCTGCCGGTTGCGGGGCGGCTACCGGGGCAGCCGGTACTTGCCCGGGCATGGGTTGCACGTAACTCACCATGGGAGCGCCATCGAGCGCATCCACGCCCACTTCGTAGTACTCATTGTCGATGAAGACGTTGAATGTACGGGCGTTTTCACTCTTAGCGGGCGCCTCTTTCGCTATTTCAACCAGCTTACCGGCCTTGGCCTTACGGACGATTTCATCCTCTGCCTGAACCTCTTCCATGGTGCGCGGCAGAACTTCCTGGGGCGGCTGCTCTTTGCCGTATTTCCACTTGAGGAACTTTTTGCCGGTGACCGGATAGATGGCGTACAGCACCAGATCGTCCAGATCCACGGCCAAATCCCCGATCTCTTCTTTGGCCTTTTCCAGTTCAGGTTCCAATACCTCGGCCGGCCGGCAGGTGATCGGCTCCTCGCCGCGGTCATAGCCCTGGAGCGCTTTTTTCTGAACTTCCGGATCGATGGGAACGGCCGTCTTGCCATACAATCCGTAGCACAGATCCTTTACCTGGCCGGTGATCATCTTGTACCGTTCGCCCTCTTCGTCGAACAGCACGTTGTTGACCGTCTGGATACCGACAATTTGACTGGTGGGGGTGACCAGCGGGATCTGGCCCAATTCTTTCCGGACCCGCGGCAGCTCCCTGTAAACGTCGTCGATCTTGTCCAGGGCATCCATTTCCCGCAACTGATTGACCAGGTTGGACAGCATGCCGCCCGGGGTCTGGTGGAGCAGCACATTGATGTCGATGATGGACATCTTGCTGTCGTCCAGAAGATGCTTGTATTTGGGCATCACTTCCTTTTCAAAGACCTCGTTGATCTTGGCCAGCAGCTTGATGTCAAACCCTGTGTCCCGGTTGGTGCCCAGCAACGCCATGACCAGCGGCTCGACCGCGGCATGGCTGGTGCGGTAGGCATACGGGCTCATGCAGGTGTCGATGATGTCCACACCGGCCTCGATGGCCTTAAGATGGCTCAGGGGGCTCATCCCCGAGGTAAAATGGCTGTGCAGGTGGATGGGGATGCTGCACGCCTCTTTTAGGGCTTTAACGATGGCATAGGCGTCATAGGGTGCGATCAGCCCGGCCATGTCTTTGATACAGATGGAGTCGGCCCCCATGTCTTCCAGATCTTTTCCCTTGTTGACATAGTAATCGATGTTGTAGACTTCGCCGCCCAGCCGGGGCTCGGTCATGGTGTAGCAGATGCAGCCCTGGAAGTGCCTGCCGTATTCCTTGATCTTGGGCACGACGGTCTGAAAGTTTCGATAGTCATTGAGGGCGTCGAAGGTCCGGAAAATGTCCATGCCGTTTTCACAGGCCCGATCCATGAACGCATTGGCCACATCGTCGGCATAGTTACGGTAGCCCACCAGGTTCTGGGCCCGGAGCAGCATGGAAAACGGGGTCTTTTTGAAATAGCGCTTCAGGGTCCGGATCCGCTCCCATGGATCTTCGTTGAGAAAACGGTGCATGGTGTCGAAGGTGGCCCCGCCCCAGGTCTCCACTGCCCAGAAGCCGACCTCATCCATTATCTCGGCAACCGGAATCATGTCTTCTGTCCGGCCGCGGGTGGCGAACAGAGACTGGTGGCCGTCCCGGAGGGAGAGGTCCATGACTTTTAACGGATTTTCCGCCTTCGGCCGGTCCTTGTCATAGTTCATTTCGGTCATTTTGACTTGATTGTGATCGCTCATGATCCTTTTCTCCTCTTTACCTATATGTTCTAAGATGCGTGATTATCTGAGTCTGGAACCTTGAAATGCCTTCATTTGCATCAGGTTTTGCATCTGCATCATGGACTGCCTGCCGCTCATCCCCCAACTGTTCACGGGAGCGGCAGGAGCTGCAACGGCTGCGGCTGCCGGCATTTGGGCGGCGGCCATCATCATGGCCGCTTCCTCGGCTTGAATGTATTCGATGACAGCGGCTGTGATGGCGGCATATTTCTTTGGGTCGTTCATCGGTTTCCCCTTAATTGCATGTGGTGCCCGGTTTTTTTATTTGTCCCTTTTATTCAAAGCGGCAACGCCGCGTTTCATAAAATCGTGAAACGATTTTATTTACATTGGTATATTGCCGTGCTTCTTGGGCGGTCGGAACTCCCGCTTGGTACACATAATTTCCAAGGCCTCGATGAGCCGGGNCCGGGTGTCTCTTGGCATGATCACCGCATCGACAAAACCCCGGCTGGCTGCCTGATAGGGATTGGAAAAGAGCCGCTCGTATTCTTCGATCTTCTCTTGCCTTTTGGCCTCGGGATCGTCGGCAGCTTTGATCTCCTTGCGATGGATGATGTTGGCCGCTCCGGCAGCCCCCATAACGGCGATCTCGGCCGTGGGCCATGCAAATGCCCAGTCGGCTCCGAGATCTCTTGAGCACATGGCCAGATAAGACCCACCGTAATCTTTTCGGGTCACCAAAAGCATCTTTGGAACGGTGGCTTCGGAATAGCACCAGAGCAGCTTGGCCCCGTGTCGGATGATACCGCCCCATTCCTGGTGGCTTCCCGGTAGATATCCGGGTACATCGGCAATGGTCAGAAGGGGGATATTGAAGGCATCACAGAACCGGATGAACCGGGTGGCCTTGTCTGAAGCATCGATATCCAGGCATCCGGCCAGCTCGTTCGGTTGGTTGGCGATGATCCCGACACTGCGTCCGTTGAACCGGGCCAGGCAGACAATGATGTTCTTGGCGAAATGCTCATGGGGCTCGTAAAAGTCGCCATTGTCCACGATGCTGCGGATGACGTCCTTCATGTCGTAGGATTGGTTCGGATTGTCCGGAACGATGGTGTCCAGGGCCGGATCCGTGCGCCTGGGATCATCGCCGGTGTTGACCACCGGAGGGTCTTCCATGTTGTTCGGCGGCAGGAAAGAAAGGAGCCGTTTGATTCCGGCTATGGCGTCGGCATCGCTTTCGCAGGCAAAGTGTGCCACGCCGCTCTTTTCATTGTGGGTCATGGCGCCGCCCAGGTCTTCGAAGGTGATTTCTTCACCGGTCACCGATTTAATGACCTCCGGCCCGGTGATGAACATGTACGAGGTGTTTTTGACCATGAAGATGTAGTCGGTCATGGCCGGTGAATACACCGCGCCTCCGGCTGTGGGACCCATAATGGCGGAAATCTGCGGAATCACACCCGATGCCACGGAGTTCCGGTAAAAAATCTGACCGTAGCCGGACAGGGCATCGACCGCCTCCTGGATTCGGGCCCCGCCGGAATCATTGATGCCGACAAAGGGGATGCCGGCCTTTAACGCCAAGTCCATCACCTTGCAGATTTTTTTCGAATGCATTTCTCCGAGGCTGCCGGCCCGAGAGGTAAAATCCTGCGAGAAGGCAAAAACCGGGCGTCCTTCGACAAGCCCGTGACCGGTGATGACACCGTCTGAGGGGATCTCCACGTTGTCCATACCAAAATTGGTGCAGCGGTGTTCCACAAACATGTCGACCTCGCGGAAGGTGCCCGGATCGAAAAGCATGTTCAACCGCTCCCGAGCGGTCATTTTCCCCTTCTCCTTGTGCTTGGCCACCGCTTTTTCACCACCCATCTGAAGCGCCTTGTCTTGACGGGCTTTCAGATCCTTTATTTTTTCTTCCACTATACCCATCGCGGTCTCCCTTTCCCAAGATCAGCCCTTGCAATCCCGGAGAGGCCTTGAAGAACTGAAAATATGAATAATATCATTTAGTTGCTCAGCGGACGGAACAGAAAAGCGAATAATTCTAGACCGTCCCACTGTTGTCAAGTAAAAAAAGCAGCCGGCTTGCAGCTACGGTCGGTGCTGCCGTGCCGTCAGCCACTTCCCGGATGAATTGCGGCAAATGCCGTTTGATTCCCGAATGGGAGTGGAATCGATCCCGCAATCCTTCGTGAATGAGATCCCACATCCAATCCAGGGCCTGCCCTCTTCGCTTTTCCGCCAGCTCGCCGGTAGCGGTCATTTTCTCACGGTGATCGAGAACGGTGTTCCAAATCTCCCGCATTCCCGACATCGTTTCATCGATAGCGCTGCAGGTCAGCACGGGCGGCGACCATGTCATCGTAACGGGACTTAAAAAGTGGAGGGCCGTTTCGTATTGCTTTTTGGCGGCAATGGCTCTTTCAACGTTGTCGCCATCGGCCTTGTTCAACGCGATGGCATCGGCCAACTCGATAATCCCCTTTTTGATCCCCTGGATCTCATCTCCGGCGCCGGCGATCATCAGCACCAGGAAAAAATCAACCATGGATGCCACCGCAGTTTCCGATTGCCCTACGCCGACCGTCTCGATAATCATGACATCGAAACCGGCGGCTTCGCAGACGAGCATGGTCTCTCTGGTCTTGCGGGCCACCCCGCCCAGGGTGCTCCCCGAAGGTGAGGGGCGAATAAACGCGTTAGGCTCGGTGGAGAGCCGCTTCATCCGGGTTTTATCGGCCAGGATGCTTCCGCCGCTTCTCCGGCTGCTTGGATCGATGGCCAGCACACCCACGTGATGCCCCTCCCGAACCAGCATGGTTCCAAAACTTTCGATGAAGGTGCTTTTTCCCACACCGGGAACCCCTGTAATTCCAAGCCGAACGGCATTGCCGGTGTGCGGCAGCAATTCGTCCAGGATCGCCCGGGCGGCTTTCTGATGATCGGACAAGGCGCTTTCGATCAGGGTCATCGTCTTTGCCAGAGCCCGTTTATCGCCGGAGAGCACCCCATCGATGTATGGCTTCGGGTTAATGGTCATTACGCCTTTTGTTCAAGGGCGTTGAGCACCTGGTTTGCCGATTCGGTGATCGGTGTGCCAGGACCGAATACGCCAACCGCACCGGCGCTGTAAAGTGCCTCGTAGTCTCTTGGCGGAATGACACCGCCGACCACCACCTTGATGTCGTCTCCGCCCTTTTCCTTGAGGGCGCCAACCAGCTCGGGAACCAGAGCTCTATGACCGGCCGCGAGGCTGGATACCCCGACCAGGTGCACATCGTTTTCAACGGCCATTTGCGCTGCTTCTTCCGGTGTCTGGAACATGGGGCTGAGATCCACATCGAATCCCAGGTCGGCAAAGGCGGTGGCGATGACTTTGACGCCACGGTCGTGTCCGTCCTGCCCCATCTTCGTGAGAAGAATCCGGGGCCGCCTTCCTTCCCGATCCATAAACTGGTCGGTCCGTTTCCGGATGGACTGGAAAATTTCACTGTCGGCGTACTCGGCGGCATACACACCGGAAATACACTGAGTGGTCGNCACAAAACGGCCGAAAGCTTTTTCCATGGCATCGGATATTTCGCCCACCGTGGCCCGGGCCCGAACAGCCGGCAGACAGGCTTCCAGGAGATTGCCGTCGGATTGGGCGGCCTTTGTAATATCCTCCAGGGCTTGCTGAACGGCACTTTCGTCCCGGCTGGCCCTGATCTCCTTGAGCCGCTGTACCTGCTCATCACGAACGGCCTCGGATACCTCCAGAACATCCTCAAGAGGTTCCTCCTCGATCTGGTATTTGTTGACCCCGACGATCACATCGAGACCCTGGTCGATCCGGGCCTGGCGCCGGGCGGCGGATTCCTCGATCCGCATTTTGGGCATACCGGTTTCGATGGCCTTGGCCATACCGCCCATCTCTTCGACTTCGTCGATGATCTTTCGGGCTTCCTTGATAATTTCGCCGGTAAGGGCTTCCACATAGTAGGATCCGCCCAGGGGATCGGCCACATGGCAAACTTGGCTTTCTTCCTGAATCAGGAGCTGAGTGTTCCGTGAAATGCGGGCGGAAAAATCCGTGGGCAGGCCCACGGCTTCATCAAAGGAGTTGGTGTGCAGGGACTGGGTGCCTCCCAGTGCCGCGGCCAATGCTTCGATGGTGGTCCGAATAATGTTGTTGTAGGGATCCTGTTCGGTCAGGCTCCACCCGGAAGTTTGCACGTGGGTCCGGAGCATCATCGATTTGGGATTTTTCGGATTGAACTGGCTTATCAACTCGTGCCACAGGAAGCGGGCTGCCCGCAACATGGCGATTTCCATGAAAAAGTTCATCCCGACACCAAAGAAAAAGGACAGCCTCGGGGCAAACGTGTCGATATCCATACCTGCGTTCAATGCGGCCCGGACGTACTCGACGCCATCCGCCAGGGTAAAGGCGCATTGCAGTACGGAATTGGCCCCGGCCTCCATCATGTGGTAGCCGCTGATGCTGACCGTGTTGAACTTGGGCATATTTTGGGAGCAGAACCCGATAATATCGGAGACAATCCGCATCGAGGGTTCGGGTGGATAGATGTAGGTATTCCGGGTGAGGTACTCTTTGAGGATGTCGTTCTGAATGGTGCCCATCAATTGTTCGTGCTTCACACCTTGCTCTTCTGCCGCCACGATGTATCCGGCCATGATGGGGAGCACCGCGCCGTTCATGGTCATGGATACCGACATTTTATCCAGGGGGATCTGGTCGAAGAGGATTTTCATGTCTTCTACCGAGTCGATGGCCACGCCGGCCTTTCCCACATCTCCCCGGACCCGGTGATGATCCGAATCAAAGCCCCGGTGGGTCGCCAGGTCGAAGGCGACGGAAAGCCCTTTCTGGCCAGCGGCCAGATTGCGGCGGTAAAATGCGTTCGAGTCTTTTGCCGTTGAAAAACCGGCATATTGTCGGATGGTCCAGGGTCTGCCGGCATACATGGTCGCCATTGGACCTCTCACAAACGGCGCAAATCCGGGCAGGGTGTTCACATGCGCCATGCCCTCGATATCTTCTGCCGTATATAGCGGTTTGACCTGAATACCCTCGGGGGTGTTCCAGTCAAGATCTTCAAGGGGGCGCCCCCGGAGCTGTTTTGTGNCCAGTTCGACCCATTTCTGTTTGTCCGGATGTTCTGACATGCTGTGCTCCTCCATATTCAGTTAATTGGTTACACTATAGAAGAATGAAACTCTGATCCGTTTTGGTTCTCCGCCCGTTCGGGATTTTCCATGGCGCGCCATACGAGCTCAAACAGCGCGTTCGACTGGGCGGACAGACTTTCCCTTTGACCCCTCGACAACCACATGACAAAGGAGCGTTGGACAAATCCCATTATAAAATCCAGCAAAATCCCGGCACGTACATTGGTATTCAAAACCCCTTCCCGTTGACCCTCTCTCAGCACCTCTAAAAAGAGGTTCATCATCTTTTTCTGCTCGAAGGTTTCGTCGGCCATCCAGGTTTTCATGGGGATCGTCATAAAAATGATGCGGGGGAGGTAGGAATGCCTCTCATAGTAATCAATTTGCAGCCAGAAGACCTTTCTGAGCTTTTCTTTAAGATCTTCAATGCCTTGCAAATGATCGATAATGCGCTCGGTGAGTTTGCCGAGCCATACATCCACAAATGCGAAAACCAGCCGTTCTTTGCTGCCGTAGTGATTGTAGATGGTACTGAAACTGATTCCGGCCTGTTTGGCGATTTCGCGCATGTTGGCCTTGTGAAAATCAGATTCGGAAAAGATTTCCTGCACGGCTGTTTCAAGGCGGCTGTAGACTTCCGGTCGAAGCCCGGTGAACTTTGTTACTTCATCTGGTTGCTTGTTGGTTGCAGCGTCCATAGAAATAGCTCTAAACTTATGAAATTAAATCAGAAAAACTTTTTTCTCGAAATCAGAATCGCAATTTTTATGTTTCTTAAAAAACAACGTTNCGAGATAAAAAACAGTATAAATTTCTGATATTTATATAATTTTTAAGAATTATGATTTTTCGAAGGAAAATTATGGAACAAAGTTACGCTCTATGGCAACCATATGGTGAATGTCAAGAGAAAAATTTAAAAAAATAGGGGTGTCAGTAATGAGTGTTGGCGTCGTGGGGTTAATCTGCCAAAAGCATTGGCCAGGCAAAGTTGTAACGACTGGATATCACAGAAGTTTAATTAGAGCGTAAACCGGATGACAACATTCTCATCCTGCTTTGAAATCACTGATCAGATATTTCAGCTAAGATGGCAAAAGCCCCATGGCTATCGACATGACACCATGGGGCTTTTAAACAGGACTTCCGAATCCGTTTGAGCTAATCCCTCTGGCACAACTCGACCAGCACGCCATTGGTCGCTTTGGGATGCAGAAACGCGATCTTGGCCCCACCGGCTCCAATACGCGGCGTCTCATCAATCAATCGAATCCCTTTTTCCTTCAATTCGGCAAGTGCCTCTTCAATGTTTTCCACCCGAAAGGCCACATGCTGAATGCCTTCACCCTTTTTTTCGATGTATTTGGCCACAGGACCATCGGGTGCTGTCGACTCCAGGAGTTCCACCTCGCTGTCTCCAACCGGAAAAAACGCCGTTGTCACCTTTTGCTCGGCCACGGTTTCCGACCCTTCAAAGTCAAGTCCGAGCGTATCGGCCCAGAACCCCTTTCCCGTTTCGATACTTTTTACTGCGATGCCAAGATGGTCGATTTTTAGAACCTTCATTTCCTCTCTTTCCTCCTTTTTTACTTAGAAATATTTTACTCTTCTTTGAACAAAATTTCGGTCAGGTCATTTACCCCTTCGGGGTGTCATTAGGCCCTTCGGGCCGTCATTTCAGGTTTCGCCTTGTCATTTGACCTGCGGTCGTCATTAGCCCTTCGGGGTGTTATTTCAGGCTTCGCCTGGTCATTTGGCCTTCAGCCGTCACTTGGCCCTTCGGGCCGTCACTTCGGGCTACGCCCTGTCATTTGACCTGCGGTCGTCATTAGGCCCTTCGGGCCGTCATTTTGGGCGATGGATTAGGATTTTCCGATAGATTTTAAATATCTGTTAATCTTAACACCAAGAGTTTCGATGGATCCTTCTAAGTCTTTGTATTCGATATCTGAAATGAGCTTTCGGCTGTGAGCTTTGGTTAACCATGTCTTTGTTTCGAACAACGACCCGCGTGCATAATAGCCGAAATTCTTTGTTTCTTTATAGTGATATCTACCAAGCCCTTCGCTTATATTCGCCGCGACTGAATCTACTGCGTTTACAAGCTGGTTGCCAATTGTATTTTTGGCAAAGTGGCTCCAAGAGTCCACCATTTGCCACACTCTTTCGCCGATGTCCATAGCCATTTGATAGATTGTTAAATCTTCCAGCTTCATCCTAATCTCTCGATCGCGAGGGAAACAGTTTTAACGCAACAAATGGCTATCAATGACGAGCCGTAAGGCCCAAATGACGTTCGCGCAGNGAACCAATGACAACAAAATGACGGGCCGCCAGGCCCAAATGACGTTCGCACAGCGAACTAATGACGTTTGCGAAGCAAACCAATGACAATCATGATTGATACTGGGAAAGAAGGATGTAAACCGCACCTATGTATAGTGCCGATTATTTATACTGCTCCATCACTTTTCTGAACCCAGGCATCGCATTGACGATGGTGGCGTCATCGACACAGTAGGAGATTCGAAAGTGGCCGGGACCACCGAACCCGCTGCCGGGAACCACCAGGATCAATTCGTTCTGGAGGGCGCGGACAAATTCCACGTCATCCGGTATCGGCGTCTTTGGGAAGAGGTAAAATGCTCCCGGCGGCCACTCGAAATCATATCCGCAGTCAGCAAGGCCCTCGCAGAGCAATTTTCGTTTCCTGGCATATTCATCGACATCCACGGTTATGCCCTGAAGCTGTGCAACAACCCGTTGCATCAAAGCCGGTGCATTGACGAATCCCAGAATGCGATTCGTTAATGTCATGCCTGCCAGGAGTTCCNGCTTGTGGGAGGCGTTTGGGTGGATGGCAATATACCCGAGGCGTTCACCGGCCAGGGAGATATCCTTGGAGTAGGACGCGGCGATAATCGACTCTGGGTAGGCTCCGAAAATGCTCGGTACGGCAGTACCGTCATAAACGATCTTTCGATAGGGCTCGTCGGAGATGAGGTATATGATCCGGCCGAATTCCCGACTTCGGGATTTGAGCAGCTCTCCCAAGGCGGTTAGATCATTCTCGGGATACACCTGCCCGGTGGGGTTGTTGGGCGAGTTGATGAGGACTATTTTGGTTTTGTTGGTAATAGCGCCGGCGATGGCATCCAGATCCAGCGAAAAATCGTCATGGGTCGACACCGNTTTCAGAATCCCCCCATGGTTGTCCGCGTAAAATGTGTATTCAACGAAAAAGGGGGTTGGGGTGAGCACTTCATCGCCCGGATCCAAAAGCGCTTTAAATATGGTGTTCAGAGCACCCGCCGCACCACATGTCATAATAATATCATCCCCTTTCAGGGGAACCTGGTGTTCACCGGACAAATACTCGGCCAGAGCCTCTCGAACAAAGGGATATCCGGGATTCGGCATGTACCCGTGGACCCCGGGTCCGTTGGATTCGGCCACTGTTTTCAGAACGTCATGAAATTTTTCGGGAGGCGGCACATTTGGATTTCCGAGACTGAAATCAAATACGTTGTCCGGGCCATGTTCAGCCTTTAACCGCGCCCCTTCTTCAAACATTTTCCGTATCCAGGATGATTTCTCGATAAACGCGTCGATCTTTTTGGCTATCGTCATACGAACGTCCACCTCCTCAGCGGTTCACCTCTTGATTCTCCCGCTTATTGATTTCAGGCAAGTAAAAAGAAGGATGCGGAAACTGACATTTCTGTCACCCCCACCGCTCCTCCCCCCTCGAGGGGGAGGCTTTGTCTTGGTCTTTGTTCCCCAGATATCCTATACATTCTATCTTTAGAAAAATGTGGAACCCATGTCACGGGTGCACGTTTCATCCCTCCCCTGGGGGGAGGGAGTCAGAGGGAGGGGGTAAACTGGCTGTATCCTTATTCAATTAATTGGAGGCACATCGGCAATGAATCGGTTATTCTGCCGGAATAACCGACTTTACCTCCGGAATTTCCTGTTTCAGGATACGTTCAATGCCGTTTCTCAGGGTCATCTGGGACATGGGACATCCGGCACAGGCACCCTGAAGGCGGACTTTGACCACACCATCCTCAATTTCCACGAGTTCGACATCGCCACCGTCGGCCTGCAACATCGGTCGAATCTTGTTCATAACCGCTTCTACTTTTTCTTTCATCATTTTCCTCTTTTTTCTAAGGTTATTGCCAGTAAACACTTGGTAAACGATAAGCACCTTTATTCGCTATAAAAGTGGGGGTATCCTAATTTTATCTCACACGCCGCATCTTACGATGAATCCCCCTTGCTCCGGTTCCCACAAAAATCTGCTCTGAATTCAGGAAAACGTCCATTTAGAACCGACTCGCGGATCTGTTCAGCAAGATTCACGTAATAATACACATTGTGGAGAGTGTTCAAGCGATAGGCCAGAAGCTCTTTTGCCATATATAAATGACGCAGATAGGCGCGCGAAAAATTTCGGCAGGTGTAGCAGGAGCAGTGCTCGTCCACCGGATCGGCGTCGTAACGATATCTGGCATTACAAATGTTCATGGTGCCTGTATGGGTGAAAAACTGGCCATTTCGGGCATTTCGGGTAGGCAGGACGCAATCGAACATATCCGCTCCCAGCGCAACAAGCTCCACGATATCTTCCGGTGTCCCCACCCCCATGACATATCGTGGTTTTCGATCGGGAAGCACCTGCAATGTCAGGTCCGCCATTTCAAGCATCAAATTCTTGGGCTCTCCCACGCTGAGACCGCCGACCGCATAGCCCGGAAAGTCGAGATGAATTAATTCTTCAACGGAGCGTTGCCGGAGATCCGGGTGCATCCCCCCCTGGACGATCCCGAATAGATTGTTTTCTCCACGGTGATGATTCAGCCATTGACGACGACATCGCATTGCCCATCGGGTGGTTCGATCCGATGCATCGGATGCGGTGGCTGCATCGGCCGGATAAGGGATACACTGGTCCAGGCACATCATGATATCCGATCCGAGACAGGCCTGAATGTCGACGGCATCTTCCGGAGGCAGTAGATGCCTGGAGCCGTCGATATGGGACTGGAATGTGGCCCCCTCGTCATCGATGGACGTGAGCTTTGCCAAGGAAAAAATCTGAAAACCGCCGGAGTCGGTCAGGATAGGGCGGTCCCAGCCCATGAACCGATGCAGCCCGGAAAACCTGTCGATGACCTTGCATCCGGGCCTCAGATACAGATGATAGGTGTTTCCCAGTATGATCTGTGCCCCACAGTTGATCAGGTCTTCCGGAGAGAGGGCCTTGACGGTGCCCAGGGTCCCCACCGGCATAAAGACCGGAGTGNTTACCGTGCCATGGTGGGTCTCAAATGTTCCGGCTCGGGCACGAGTCTTAGGGCATTTTTTTGTGATGCTATAACTAAGCATGTTTCAATTTTGGATTTTAGATTTTGGATTTTGGAATTAAGGGCTGTATGAACCAAGACAATCTTAAGTCATATATGCCTATGTTGACTTAACAATTCAGGAAATAAGCATGGCATCTCCATAGCTGTAGAAACGATAGCGCCGGTCGATGGCTTCCCGGTAAGCGCGAAGAATGTTTTCCCTGCCCGCAAAGGCCGATACCAGCATGATCAGCGTGGATTTGGGGAGATGGAAATTGGTGAGCAGGGCATCCACGATCTTGAATCGGTATCCGGGATAAATAAACAGATCGCTTCTCCCGGATCCGGCACGGGGAAGACCATCGGGGCCGGCGGCATGTTCCAGGGTGCGCACGGACGTAGTGCCGACGGCAACGACCCGGCCTCCTTCCTGTTTNACCCGCACAATTTGGGATACCGTGTCATCGGGTATGTGAAACCATTCACGGTACATGTGATGGTTCCGGATGTCCCTGACCTTTACCGGAAGAAAGGTCCCATAGCCCACGTGCAGCGTGATTCTGGCCAGATGGATCCCATTCTTTTGTAATTTTTTCAGAAGATTGTCCGTAAAATGGAGGCCGGCCGTGGGCGCGGCCACAGCTCCTTTTTGGCATGCATATACGGTCTGGTAGGTGGTTTTGTCATGATCGTCATCGGCCCGTTTGACGTACGGTGGTAGGGGCACATGTCCAATCCGGGAAAGGATATCACTGAACGGGCCGTGGCATTGAAAACGCAACCGGGAAATCCCATTCTCTTTTTCGAGCACTTCCGCCTTCAGATGTTCATCGAAGAACAGTTTGGACCCTTTTTGTGGTGCGCGCGAGGCTCTTACCAGACAGTCTGCTTCAAGAGACCCGGTGTCCAGAGCTTGCAGCGTGCTCTCCGTACAATCAAGCATCAGGACCTCGACCTTGCCCCCGGTCTCTTTCGTACCAAACAACCGGGCCGGAATAACTTCCGTATCGTTGACAATCAGAAGATCTCCCGATCTGAGCAATTCGCCAATGCCATCGAACCGGTGGTGGGTGACCCGACCGGTTGCTTTTTCCAAACAGAGCAGCCGCGAATGATCCCTGGGGGACACCGGACGCTGGGCGATCAGCTCGTCAGGGAGGTCGTAATCATAGTCATTTAGAGAGTACATGATTAATGGGTATCAGGTATTGGGTATTGGGTATTCGATCCTTGATGCTGGATTCTCGATACTGGATTCTTGATGCTGGATACTGGATCCCTGAATGCTGGCATACTCCAGGGCTGCACAGTTATTGAATTCCCTTTTCGTGATCTTCCCGCCTTTGTGGTTCAGTTACGCCATTATTCAATAAAGCCAACGTTTTATGTCCCAATTCAAGCAGCGGAGCCGCGTTTCATAAAATCGCGGAGCGATTTTATAACCAAACACGAAACACAAAAAACTAAACACTAAGCTCCATTCCTTCCGAAGTACACCAGCAGGAGTCCGATTCCCATGAGGACAAAACCGAATCTTCGAAGCGAGCCGTCCGGGATTTCTNCAACTTTCTGAACCCAAATTTTCATTTTTTCCGGAANCGCAAAATAGGGCAATCCCTCAATGATCATCACCATCCCGATAACACTAAGAAAATACTTCATAATGCGCCTCACTCGAAAAATGTCGAAATCAAAATGTATAGGCATTCCCCCGAGGCTTTGTCAAAGCCAAAAGGACATGGGAGGGTGACGCGGGTATCCCGACCTTATACCAAATGACGGAACATATTTTTGGCAACGGCTATAGAACCCCATGGATCAAGGTTCATTAAAATCCTCTAATGTTGCCGAATTGACCTTGACTATTTAACGATAATCTTAGAGTTATACATGTTTAAATCCGATTTCCCGACGGTTGAAAAGGGGTGAGATCGCGTTGTGTCTAACTCATTGGTATCCGGCGAGTGAGCTCCATGGCATTTGAACCGGTCATCGGGCTGGAAGTCCACGCCCAGCTAAAAACACAGACCAAAATATTTTGCGGGTGCTCCACCGCCTTCGGTGCTCCGCCGAACACCCATGTGTGTCCAGTGTGCCTGGGGATGCCCGGGGTGTTGCCGGTGCTCAACAAGAAAGTTGTGGAGTACACGCTCCGGATGGCCCTGGCGACCCATTGCACCATCGGCCGCGAGAGCCGATTCGCCCGTAAAAACTATTTTTATCCGGATCTTCCCAAGGGATACCAGATATCCCAGTACGAGCTGCCGATCGCCGAGCACGGATTCGTGGATATCGACACCGATGGTCATCAAAAGCGGATCGGCATCACCCGTATCCACATGGAAGAAGATGCCGGTAAGCTTGTCCACGATCCGGACCGCCCCGTCAGTCGGGTTGATTTCAATCGGACCGGCGTGCCCCTGATGGAGATCGTCAGCGAACCGGATTTGAGGTCTCCCGAAGAGGCCGGAGCATACCTGAGGAAGCTTCGGACGATTTTGCGCTACCTGGAGATCAGCGACGGCAACATGGAGGAAGGAAGCTTCCGGTGCGATGCCAACGTGTCGATCCGCCCCCAAGGCTCGGGGGTTTTGGGTACCCGAACGGAGTTGAAAAACCTGAACTCCTTCAAGCATGTGGAGAATGCGCTACACTTTGAAATCCGCAGACAGCAGGTGATTCTGGGCGAGGGGGGAGAGATCGTTCAGGAAACACGACTATGGGACCCGGAAAAGAACCGGACCCTGTCCATGCGGGGCAAAGAGGAAGCCCATGACTACCGGTATTTTCCAGACCCGGACCTTCTCCCCCTGGTGATCGATGACCACTGGATCGAACAGGTNCGCCGGGAGCTTCCCGAACTACCGGATGAAAAACGGCAACGGTTTATATCCGAGTACCAGCTTCCATCCTATGATGCCGATCTACTGACATCCAGTCGTGAACTTGCGGAATATTTTGAGGAGTGTGCCGAATCCGGACGCGATGCCAAACAGATCAGCAACTGGATCATGGGCCCGCTGCTGGGACTGCTCAATGCCGAAGGCAAAACCATTGCGGCGTCCCCCATATCGCCACAGAATCTGGCGGAATTGGTCCGATTGATCGATGAGGATATTATCAGCGGCAAGATCGCCAAGACCGTTTTCGATGAAATGGCACGCACGGGGGCGTCCCCCGAAAAGATCGTCGAAGAAAAAGGTCTTGTCCAGGTTACCGACACCGCCGCCATCGAGACGGTTGTGGACCAGGTACTTGCCGGTTCCCAAAAAGAAGTCGAGGCCTACAGGGGGGGCAAGACCAAACTCCTCGGATTTTTTGTGGGGCAGGTGATGAAAGAAACCCGTGGAAAGGCGAACCCGAAACTGGTCAATGACATTCTTCGAAAGAAACTGGATGGGTAAACGCCATCCATGCAAACGGATTCGGCTCGAAGATCCCGTATCGAACAGGGATCAAGTCCGGCCTGACGGAAGAAACACGCCAATCCTTGAACGAACAAAAATAATAAAATTACAAAAAATCACCCCGTGATTTTTTAAAGGAGGTCTTTTGATACCACGAAAACGCACATTTAAGTGGGTCGTAATGCCCCTGCTTGTCGCGTTGCTTTTCGGCGCGCCTGCCCCGGCCCTGGCCGAAGACCCGGAAAAGGTGGCGATACTACCGTTTCAGATCTACTCCGAGAAGGATCTTTCGTTTCTTCGAAAAGGCATCGTGGATATGCTCGCCAGCCGGCTGGCTCAGACCGGGAAAGTGACTGTCATCAGTCGTCAGGAAACAGAACAGGCCCTTGTCGATGTGGACGGCCCCCTGGACGACGCCCAGGCACGGAGTATTGGCCTGACGCTGGGTGCCGATTATATCCTTTACGGGAGCCTGACGGTATTCGGCGCCAGTGTGAGCATCGATGCAAAAATGGTCGATGTCGCCGGTGGGCGGGAACCTGTCGCGGTATTCACCCAGAGCGAGATGGAACAGGTCATTGCCAAGATCAACCAGTTTGCCCTCGAGATCAATAGCAAGGTCTTTGGTCACGGTGTTGTTGCGGTAACACCGGCGCCGCCGATGGAAAAGCCGGCACCGACAGAAGCGCCGACCCCGCAGGAAACCACACCGGAGATATACGCCCACCCGGAAAAAATGATCCAGAGCGGGTTTGGGGGCCGGGACGAAGAATCCATGGCGTCGTCGTCGGCTTTTTTCGATCTGAAAACCACCAGTGGCGGACTTTACAAGTTCTGGAAAAGTCGGAATTTCGATATTCCCTTNACCGGACTGGCCATCGGTGATGTGGACGGAGACGGCAAACAGGAGACGGTCATTTCCGGAAATAAACAGGTGCTGATTTATCGCCAGGAAAAGGACCGCTTTTTCGAGGTCGGCGCCATCGACAAGCTCGGCGGGAGGGCCGTAATGGGCGTTGACGTGGCGGATATCAACGGTAATGGTATTGACGAAATATTTATATCATCCGCCAACAAACGGCATGAATCGGTCTCATCCGTGGTTTATGAGTACAACGGCAGCAACTACGTAAAAATCTCCGACGGCGGATTCTATTTTTTTCGGGTCATGCACATAAAGGACCGGGGAAATGTCCTATTCGGCCAGCGCCAGTCACCCGGCAACATGCCGCCGCCGCTGAGACCCATCTATGAACTGTCATGGGGCGCGGGAGAGCTCAAGGAAGTCAACCAGGTGGTTCCGTCAAACCGGGGAACGATCCTCGGTGCAGGAATAGGCGATGTCATGAGCGACAAGGAGAAGGTGGCACTGATCTATGATCGGACAGACCGCTTGGTGATGTATAGTTCAGACGGAAAGGAGATCTGGAACAGCGGCGAATTTTTAGGCGGCAGCACTCTCTTTTTCCGGATGCCGGCACGGGAGGTGGGAGACGAGAACCGATATTATCTTCCCATGCGGGTGGTCGTAAGAGATTTGGACGGTAATGGTCAGGACGAGGTAATTTTGGCCGAAAACCACGAGATGGCCGGTCGCCGCCTGCAAACGTTCCGATCATTTAACCGATCCAATATTCAGATCCGGCAGTGGGACGGTCTGGGGTTGGCCAATGCCTTCAAGACGCGAAAAATGAGCGGGGCGGTCCGGGATCTGGCCGTGGGCGATTTCGACAACGACGGCAAAAACGAACTGATTGCGGCCATTCTTCAGAAGGAGGGGACAACCGTTGGTGTTAAACCGAAGTCGTCGGTGATTGCGTTCGATCTAAAAAGATAGAATCACGCTGTGATTCTATCTTTTTAGTAGTAAAAGACGCTTTCTAAAAGTAGTTGCAGTTTCGCTAAGAGTGTGAAGAGGGACATGGGTAAACTCCTCTCCACGCTCTTTCTTTTCAGAACAAGANACGCTCCATTGGAAAATAGAGCATTTCTACGACCTGGATATCGCGTCAGGGATATCGGATCAGGGCAGGTTCGGCGTCGGGATCGCCATCGATATCGGAATCGAATCACGATACCATATTCTATTGAACTCTCTTTTGCCGGGAAATCAAGGCAACGTATTAAGTTAGATTACTTCCGATGATATGTGGGAAGCGATAGTCGCTGTACTGACGTGGCTATTCAGCAGAACACCATGCCTCAGTTCAGTTTTTATTGCACTCAATTACTAAACCCGTGTCCTGATCTCAGCAGGACACGGGTTTAGTATTTTAGGAATAAAAAACCCGGGGCAATTGCCCCGGGTTTTTATCATATTTTTCCTCAGGAAAAATATTTAGAAGTTAATTTTTGAGTACAGACCAACGTAGGCGTTGGTACCTGCGTCGGCTTTTGCAGCGCCGACACCCTTAATTTCTACATCGCCCCAGTCCATGTAGTCGACTTCCGGGGAGAGGACCACACCGTCGGCCACGGTGAACGGGAACTGCAGGTAGAGGGTGTAGGTGGTATTTTCGATGTCGAATAATTGCAGGTCGTTTGTGAATTGCTGGAAACCGCCACCCAATTCTGCGCCCATCAGGTCGTTGANCTGACCGCCGATAACGAGAGCGCCGCCAAACCTGGTCACGTCGGCAAAGTTCCCATCCGTATCGATATAGGTGGTAAAGACAGTAAACCCGGGGATGGCAGCGGCGGCGTTCCGGGAAAGGCCGTAGGCTGCGCCGTTGGTGTCGTAGTTGAGCTGCAGCTTCACATAACCATTACCGAAGTTGTAGCCACCACCGGCACCGATGACCCAGGAGGTCAGCGACGTGCTGTTCTGGTCGCTGGCGTCGGTGTAGTTATAGGTCTGAAAACCGGCGCCCAGGTCAAAAAAGAACTTGTCAGCGGAATACCGGTAGGAGGCCTCGATTTTCGGAAGGATGACATCGGTGTCCGCAAATGTCGCGCCCGTGGTGTTGACCGAGGAAGAGACGCCGGCGGCGTTTGTGGCCGAGACAACGTTCGGTTCGATCAGAGCGAGTTTGAAACCACCGAACTTGAGCTGGATCATCGGTTTCCGGCTGCCATACATCAGGCCGAGACCGAGAAGGCCTTCGTCACCGCCGCCAAAGTCCACCGCCTGGCTGCTGTACCAGGTCCAGGAGATCGGTGTATAGGTCTGGCCGACGAGCAGTTCACCCGAACCGAAATTCCAGGTACCGCGAAGGATACGGATGTTGGCGTTGCCGCCCGAAGCGCCGTACTCGAAACGGCCCGACACATTGCCCGAGGAGACGGTACCGCCGAAACGGGCGTTGGGCTGCAGAGTATGCCGCAGGTCCAGATCGCTTTGACCATCCGGACCGCCGGTTACTTTGGGGATACCCGTCGGGTTGATAAGCGCGGCAACGGTACCGCTACCCGTCGTGCTGGGTGCAGCTATCGTGCCCACTTCGCTGCTGCGGGAGAAATACCAGGTTCCCACACGGGCGCTGCCGTAAAAATTCCAGTTGCTGCCA
>Ga0049113_10000005_pt1 | contig 57467 bp, 54 predicted proteins | sample WorMettanBELIZE1_FD_55214 | JGI IMG/M metagenome (GOLD analysis project Ga0049113, IMG submission 55214) | Marine gutless worms symbiont microbial communities from Max Planck institute for Marine Microbiology, Germany - Olavius tantulus BELIZE.1 | ecosystem: Host-associated > Annelida >... | reverse complement strand
TTTCTTCTTCGGTGCCGCTTTCTTGGCAACTTTTTTCTTCGGAGCCGCTTTCTTGGCCGGCGCTTTGGCTGTTGCGACTTTACCCAGCTGCTTATTCAACTTATCTACCTTTTTGGACAGATCCGCCAGTGCTTTAGAAACAGACTTTAACTGGGTTTGCATTCTTNTTACCATTTGAGACCTCCATTGATGAGTTGAAGGGACAATTTCTACAGGTAGTCAAATTTGCTCCTAATACAAGAAAATAGAATTGTCAACAAGTTATACACATATCGGGGTCGAACCCGCCTATGGGTGAATAACTTTTCCCGTATTTTTGAGTAGAGCGAAGTGTTGACAACCTATTTCACCTGTGAAAGATAGAATTTTCTCGCATGCGTTCGCCGCAAACCACGAAACTATCGCCCACAAGGCAGTGCAAAGAGATTTTCCTATCCGNTAAGATGGAATTTGATGATGACCCCACGCAACAACAATTTTTCTGGAAGGAAACCCGATCGCACCTATCGGATTTCCTATCATGATGAGCTCAACCCGGTTCAGTTAGAAGCCGTCCAATATACGGAAGGACCTTTGCTGGTGATTGCCGGCGCCGGCAGTGGAAAGACGCGCACGATAACGTATCGCGTCGCACGACTGGTTGAAGACCAGGTCCCTCCGGAGGCAATTCTCCTCTTAACATTTACCCGTAAAGCCTCCCAGGAAATGCTGGCACGAACCGCCGATCTTCTGGATGACCGATGCGCGAGGGTGGCCGGAGGAACGTTTCACTCTTTCGCGAATATGGTGTTGAGACGATATGCCCAGCGAATCGGTTATACTTCCAGTTTTTCCATTCTTGACAGAGCCGACTCAGAAAGCCTCGTGGGAATGATTGTAAAGTAGATGGGCCTTTCGACCCGGACGCGGTCCTTTCCCAAAAGAAAGAGCTTGGCGAACATATTCAGCCGCGCGGTAAACAAAGGACAAGCCATCGAGGACATCGTTTACGATGAATACCCTCACTTTGCTACGATGCTTGACGATATCCTGGCGGTTGCCGCCGCTTATCGCCAGCGTAAAGCGGAGCATCAATTTCTCGACTACGATGACCTGTTGACCTACCTTCAGAAGCTGCTCGAGNAGAATCCGGATATTTGTGATCGCCTGTCGGCCGCCTACCGATATATCATGGTGGACGAATATCAGGACACAAACCACATACAGGCGGACATCGTTTGCCGGATGGGTGAAAACCATCGGAATGTCATGGTCGTTGGAGACGATTCCCAGAGCATTTATGCCTTTCGAGGGGCGAACTTCGAAAATATTTTTCGTTTCCCTGAAATGTTCTCCGACGCTAAAATCGTTCGACTGGAGGAAAACTACCGAAGCATACAGCCTATTTTGACCCTTTCCAACTGCCTCATCGACCAGGCGCAACAGAAATTCTCCAAAACCCTGTTTACCCGAAAAGAAGGCAGGGATCTGCCATTGCTCATCGCAACGGGCGACGAAAATACCCAGTCCTGTTTTATTGTGGAGAAAATAAAAGAACTCCGTGAACAACAGGTGCCGCTCCATCAAATCGCAGTATTGTTTCGGGCCGGGTTCCATTCGTTCGACCTGGAGATCGAGCTGAACCTGGAGAGTATCCCCTTTATTAAGTACGGCGGATTCAAATTCATGGAATCGGCTCACATCAAGGATGTCCTGGCCCATTTAAAAGTGATCGTCAACCCTGTGGATCGCGTCAGCTGGTATCGCATCCTGCTTCTGATCGACAAAATCGGCCCCAAAACCGCCCAGATCATCTATGGCGCCATACAGGATGAAGGCGCCGGTTACTCGGGGATCTCAACGATTCACCCCAAAACAAGAAACCCTGGAGGTGTGGAAAATCTCAAGGCNCTTTTTACCACCCTGAAAAATGAGCCACTGTCGCTGCCTGAAATCGGAGAGACGGTCCTCTCCTATTATTTCCCGCTGCTCAAAGACCGCTACGATGATTATCCGAGAAGAGCAAAAGACCTGGAANAACTGCTGGCGATCATGGAGCGCTACGGGAGCATCGATGAATTTCTGGCGGATATGGCACTTGAACCGCCGACCGCCAGTATGGAGAATTCGCTGCACGGCAGTACAACGAAGCACGATCATCTTGTGCTGTCTACGGTCCACTCGGCCAAAGGGTTGGAATGGCAGGTGGTATTCGTGATATGGGCCCTCGACGGCCGATTCCCCTCCATCCACGCATTTCGCAATGAGGCAGAACTGGAAGAGGAGCTCCGGTTGATGTATGTCGCCGCAACACGGGCAAAGGAACGTCTCCTCTTTACCTATCCGGTGCAAGGTTACGACCGCGGAGCAGATATGTTCCTGACACATCCGTCACGCTTTCTGGAGGTTATCCCATCGGATGTCTTGGAACGGTGGGAAGTGGAGTATGATGGGTATTAGGGGATAGAAGCGCGATACTGGATACTTGATGCTTGATACTGGATACTGGTGACTTGATGGGAAGCAGCCGGCTGGGGTATAAAATGGGAACTGCTGGTGGCCCGTTTCATTTACNGCCCACCGAGGTGATTCGAAGTGGATCCATCTGGATGTGTTGCCGAGGAAAATGCCGAGGATCACGTTGGGGACTGCGTTTTCTTCGTGGGGCCAGCATCCCAGAATCGAGTATCCAGCATCCAGCATCTTCAGTCTGTTTCACCGAAATGCTCGACGAAGTATACCTGAACCTCCACATCCGGGTCCTGCCAGCAGTCTTTCGCCATGCCTGCTTTTCGGCAAAGATGCTCTAAGAAGGATATCTTGTCCGGGAGTTGCTCCCAGACCTGGGGAAGAAAAGTGGCGCGATGCCAGCCTTTGGAGAGGATAACGCCGTGCTCACCCGGTTCGAGCTTTTCCAACAATTCATCGCTGTTTCGGAATTCGAGGATTTCAGGTACCGTTAGCAGGCTGACCTCAAGATGCACCACGTCGATTTCTTCTGGGCTGAGAGGCGGAAAGCGCGGATCACGAAATGCTGCATTGACGGCGTTTTCCGCAATCCCATCCACCAGAGGCGTGACCGGCTCGATCGTGCCAATGCATCCCCTCAGCATCCCTTTCTTATGGAGGGTGACAAAGCATCCGCGCTTTTGCTTAAGCACCGGCGGCAACGGAACCGGCGGACGGGCCGGCTCGCCCTTGTTCAGCTCGGCGGCTATGGTGGACCGGGCCAGGCGCAATAGAAACCGTCTGTCCGTATCGGATAGCTTTTCCATGCACACCATCTTTGATAACGGATCCTCACTGGGGATCCGTCAGTAACTGCGCTGCCTTTCGGTGGTCGGTGCCGAGGCGGTGGGTTTCCCTCACAAACCCATTGGGCATACCTCTGACAAAGCCGTGACGCACGCGTATTGGGAACTCAGTTCAGAAAAAACTTCCAGAAAAATCCCGCAAGCGCGGCGAATGCCACCAGAAAGATGACGTAAGATAGCCAATCCGTCGGCTTTTTCGCAATCCCATTGCGATCTACCGGGCCGACTCGCGATTTACAGGAGGTACATTCAACGGCATCCAACGCCAGGTNCTCAAAACATTCATAGCACTTCTTGGTTGAGAATACTTTCTCGACCCTTTGTTTCTCCTCCGCCATAGCGTCTTCTCCTCCAGTTCGAAACTGTTCCCGGGGCTAATCGAGGAATTCCGGTTCGATTTCGATACGACTTCGGTCTCTCACCTGGGCCAGCCATTCTTGATATGCTTTTTGCTGCTTTTGCCGTTTCAGTGTCTCGACGATACTGTCTTTTTCATTTTGGAACGCGTCCGGATCCGGATATTTCCGATCCATAAAGCGCACCACGTAATACCCTTTGCGTCCTTTCAGAACGTCGCCGGCCAGGGGCTCTTTTGAAGACAACGCAAAGGCGGTAGTGATAATTTCCTGCTCATAACCAATCTCCGGGATGGCCGCGTTTCGCTTGAAAAAACCGCTTTGAACGGGAGTCACTTGTAACTGGCGGCCGGCCTCGGCGACGCTTTTTCCTTCTTTTAGGAGATTCAGAAATTTCTCGGCAGTTTCACGGGCGAGTTCGCCCTGCTGTTGCCGGACCACATCCTGGCGTACCGTCTCCTGGACGGCCTCCAATTCCGGAATTTGCGCGGGCATTTTCTCCACCACCTGAAGCAGGTAATAGCCGTCGTCGAAATCCTGAATGTCGCTGACTTCCATCAGGGGCAGGCCAAAGGCCACGTCACCGAATGCACCGCGGTTCTTCACTCCCTGGGTCGGTCCCTGGCGGGTGATAAATGGGGTTGTCTGTACGGCCAGTCCCCGTCCTTTGGCCGCCACCAGGAGATCATCCCCTTCAAACGCCTGGTCGAAAACAGCTTCCGCAGCATCGTAGGCCAGGTTTTTTGCCCGGTTCTGGGTCAGTTTACGACGGATGTCCGGAGTGGCTTCCTCCAGGGACATCGTCTTCGCCTCATTGACCTGCTCCACCTTGATGATGTGCCACCCGAATCGGGTTCTGATCGGATCGCTGACCTCGCCGGCGTTCATGGCAAATGCTTTGTCCGAGAATGGCTTCACCATGTCACCCCGCTTGAATTCACCGAGGCTCCCACCCCGAATGTTCGACGGGCCTTGGGAGTGCTTCCGGGCCATATCCCCGAAATCCGCGCCGTTGCGAATTTTATCCAGGATCTCCATGATCTTTACACGGGCCGCCGAAACCTCTTCGTCGGAAGCATCGGGCGACAGCTTGATCAGGATGTGCCGGGCCTGTACCGTTCTTTCGGTTTTGAACTCGTCGGGGTTCGTCAAGTAATATCCTTCGATGTCGTCGTCCGAAACGGCAGCTTCACCGGTGAATAAGCCGGGTTCGAATTTGATGTACCGGACTTTCACTTTCGGTTCGGTTTTGTAGACGCTCGGATCTTTATTGAAGTGGGCGGCGATATCTTCTTCTGAAGGGGTGATATCGTTATACGTGGATGGGTCAAACAGCACGTACTCAATGTCCACCGTCGCGTTTTGCCAGCGGTACCATTCCATCGCCTCCCCTTCGGCGACCTTGATATTCGACAGGATCAGGCTACTCATCCGGTCCGCCAGCATCGCGTTACGCTGACTGAATTCAAACTGCTCGGGAGTCATGCGGTTCTGGTCCAGCACACGCCGGTAGAGGCCCGTGTCAAAGACGCCCGCGTTTTGAAATGCCGGAATATTGCGGATTGCCGAGACCAGTTCTTCGTCGGTGACTCTCAGATTCATGGCTTCGGCTTCCTGAAGGATCAGTGCCCGGTCCACAAGACCGTCGATGGCCTGCTGCTTGACATTAAACGATTTGAGCATGTCGTCGTCCAACCGGTTGCCGAATGTCTGACGAAGCTGGTCCACAATGTTGTTGTAGGCGTTCCGGTATNCTTCGATGCTGATGACCTGTTCGTTGACGACTGCCACACGGGTGGGTGTTTCGTCTGTAAAACTTCCGATACCCCAGAAAACAAAAACAATGACAATGGCACCGAGAATGAATTTAATCATCCAGCTCGTTGCATAATCCCGCATTAACCTGAGCATAGTGTGTCACCCCTGATAAAACCACTCACCTGTGATGCATTCTGCCGGTTCTGTGCATGAAAACAGAATCGACCCGTTGAGCGCGCCCCTGTCGTTGAATGTTAAATGATAATGGACATGGGCGGTTTGCTTTTGTCCAATTTTGAGCCCACGGAGCTTCCGCAGCGTCCGCAAAGATATTCGTATTTTTCGCCATCCGGCAGCACCAGCAACAAGCGTTTTCGCACCGGAACCGCCTGTTTGCACTTGGCGCAGTAAAGCTCGGTGGCATTGAATTCTTTATACATGCCCTCCGGTTGCTCCCGTTTGTCATAGGGCGGTGTGAAGTGTCTCGAGTTCATGACACCTCCTTCTTACTGACGTTATTACTGCATCCCCGACGGCCATCACCGGCCGGCGCCAGTCAAACCCCGGCGCCGTCAGGGGGTTTCAAATTATGAATAATATCAAATTATTATACTATCGTAAACGATATATTTTATTTCTCTTGCAATTTGTTGTCAACTTTTTCCTGCGTCTCCCCGGAGCATCCGTGCTTTATGTATTGACAGGGCCCCCCGATTTCCGATAGAGACATAGTTCTCGATTTGGGGCTGTAGCTCAGCTGGGAGAGCGCATGACTGGCAGTCATGAGGCCAGGGGTTCAAGTCCCCTCAGCTCCACCATAAAAAAACATACGGGAAGCTCAAAAGAGCTTCCCGTTATTTTTTCGCGTATTTATTTGCTTACGGAATGTCCCACATTAAGGTTAACATATTTTCGCAGGTGATTAAGTCGCACGATAAGCACAAAACTATAAAAATCGAGAGGGTGTGGGCGATGCCTTCAAAAAGCACGTTTAGTGTCGCGCCAATTTCGGCTTTTGTTGACAAATATCTAAAATACTCGAGGGAGTCAATCGACCTATTTGCAAAGGATATAACGTGGGCCACACATACAAACGACATTAACCCAATAACAAAAGCAGAACACCACATGGATGCGCTTGATTTTTTGAACATGCTAAACGCTCGAGGGGTTAGGGAGGACTTGGCTATATTCGACCCCCCATATTCACCCGAACAGTTGAAACGATCATACGACAACATGGGGTTAAAAATGACCGGAACTTGTGCCCTCAGAACAGCTAATTGGTCAAAAGAGCGCGATGTTCTATCTCAGTGCATTGAGGTCGGTGGTCGGTGCCTGTCCTTTGGTTGGGATAGTAATGGAATGGGGCGGAAACGTGGATTTATACTCGAGGAGATACTTTTAGTTTGCCACGGTGGGGGGCATAACGACACCATCTGTTTGTCTGAAAAAAAGGTGTCGGAGCAAGTGCTTCTGTGGCCCCCGTCGAAACAGGGGCCACAGCAAACTCAATATTCCATGTTGTCTACAAATCCAAGCTCTAATTGTTCGGGAGCATCGGAGAACGCCCTTTGAAACAGACGTTCAAACGTCCGCCAGTTAGCAGACGCCCGCATCAGAGCCGTGACAGAAGCGATATGTCGTTCAAGGTGTGGGTTGCCGATGTCTTCTGTCAAAAACTGGTGATGTCGGTGCTGTCGGTATCCTGGCTTGATCGTCGGGTTCTTCTTCTGGAGTTCTTCAATAACCCCAGGTGGCAAGTTCTGATAGATAAGCTGGTTCGTCAGTTTACCGACATACTTCGGCCTTTTCACGGACAAAGGACTATACTGCCAACCCCTAAGACGAAAGAGTTGCCGGTAAAACTCATCTGGAAAACGCTTCGTCCAGGGCAACAACTCCTTGGCAATGTACGCCTCTAAAATAGTTTCAAGTTCTTTCCGGTCCCGGTCATACTGGTATCCGGTGGCCTCATCGATTAAGGCAATGATTCCAATTTTCGCAAAACTTCTTAGCAAAATCTCACTCGCCGCCGCAAACGGCAACTGTGATTTTGTTAGAACGCCTTGGGCTCTTGCAGATAGATATAGATCACACATCAGGGGGATAACTTCTGCTCTATATCCCGCTGTTGGTTTGCCCGAAAAGTTGAGATATTCCATCTGTTTGAGCCCACCCTCTAAGTCATTGTTAATAAAGGGTTGTAGGTTCTTTGCATCAATAAAACTGGGCATGTTGGGCACCCTTGTTTCATCTTTTGCACGGCCCCTTTTGGTTCGTCCGAATGCCCTGAAGACCGCGTTCCTTGAGATTGCCCGTGTGCCGTCCTCAAGCACCGCGCAATCAATTTCCTTCTCTCCGATTTTAAGGACGCCCTGGTGTGTTGCTTTAGGGAGTTTACTCATACAATGCCTCCTACTGCTTTGGTTAATGTCACACCGAAAAGGTCTTCAGTGTCTCGGTTATTCCAACGATATGAAAACTCATCGATGTACTTCGACAAATGACGAACGCTAACCTTATGATACTGACCAACGATGCCACGTTTGAGCAACGCCCAAAAAGACTCCATTGTGTTTGTGTGCTTGTCACCGTCAACGTACCATTTGGTGTGGTCAACAACCTTGTGGGGAAGAAGTCGGCTCATGCCGATGTAACCCTTGTATTCATCGGTCATTAACGTGGTATTTTTCATGTCAACATTCTTGCGGACAAGGGATTTCAGATTACGAGCCGTCAGGCGTTTGTGCTTGAACACTTCGGCCTTAACCTTCCCCTTGTCCCGTTCTACCAAACCGACAACCGGCGTCTTTCGGGTGCCACGGCCCCGCTTGTGTGGTCCCGATCCTTTGCGGGGCTTTCCCCCGATGTATGTTTCGTCGGCCTCAACGATCCCGGTTAATAATTGTCGTTGCCACCTTTCGCTCATGGCTTCCCGAATCTTCATGCCCATTCGCCATGCGGTATCCTTGTTTACTTGGAGATCACGGGCTAACTGTCGGGCCGAAATTCCTTTTTTAGCATTCAGGATGATAGCAACGGCGAGAAACCACTTTTGCAGGGGAAGGTGTGTTCGATGGAAGATAGTGCGGACGGTGACGCTGAAACTGGTTTTACAGGTTCGACATTGGTGTCGTTTGGTATTGGGCAGTGGGCGGGTGTTGTCTGAATTGCAGTACGGGCAAACGGGTTTATTTCCCCATCGGACCCGCTCAAGATGTTTAATACAGTCGTCGTTGGTGAGGAATGTTTCGTAAACCGATACGATATTCATGGTGTCCCTCCAAGTTGAAATGTTCAACCTCTGTATGGGACACTTTAAAACATATATGAAACCCCGTCAAGGCCTTTTTTCAACCTTTAAATGGGACATTCCGTTATATTTTAACAAAAAAAAAGTAACTTATTTATAAATAATTGTGTAATTACAAGTGTATACAGTATAAAAGTACAAAAAAACGTCGTCATTGCCGTCATGCTGTCAAGTATCAACTTTTCTTGATCTTTCTAATTTGGATCAACCGTCTATTTTGTTTTCTATCAAATGTAATCTCGACACCCTGAGACTTTAGAAAAGGTGCGGCCAATTTTACACGTCGCGATAATTGGCTTGCTACTTTTGGCCACATTCTGCTCTTGAGAGTTTTTTGTAAAACGTGCGCCTCAAGCTCTCTGAGTAGCTCAGTTGCGGTCCCTTTCCAATGCTTCTTACTTGCAACCAGCTTCGTAATTGCAACAGCTATTTCGTCAGCTCCAAGAGATTTTTGTACTGCTTCATTGATGTTTCGCCTATAGGTCTTTATGAATCGACCCCGTTTCCAAGGTAGGACTGGCTCCGCTGCAACAACCCAAGTAGTAAAATCGGCCATTCTTGGAAGCCGTTTCAGCTTGGTGCTTTTATAATTCTTTAGTGCTTCTGAGACAGCATCACATAATGCTCCAAAAAGTTTCCGATGTCGTTTTTTAAATTCTTTAGCTATCTCCCTTTCAGTTTTCTTCTTCTTGACTGAGATAGGCAAAAGCTCAATTACTATACACCTATCAATCAAATCGTGACCGGACATAACTGGATCAATACCGTTGAACATAATTGGTCTACAGGCGCTAAAAACAATCTCAACGTCATCTTCATATAATTTTCTGGTAGCAAACCCACCTCCAGTTGCTAACCTACACATCGCATCACTTTGCCACCAATTAATCTTTGAAATATTATCGTAAGCCAAGATTAACGAATTGTTGGCACTGAGAATCATATCTTGTTCAGTTTTAGGAAACGGTTTCAAGGGAGCAATTGAAGGGTCAATTAGATTTCGCAAAGTTCGTTCTAATGTTGATTTTGAGGTACCATGTTGACCAGTAATGTAAAGCATGGGGTATGGACCCTCTGGATTTAATGCGCCAACTAACCATGCAACTATAAGGATGAAGGCTGAACCGTCAGGCAGATTGACTATTTTTTTTAAATGTTTCAGGTTCCCTTTTCTTTTCGGACGAGGCAATTCCCGCATCCCGTGAGTACGCTTAAATTTAACGGGACACTTTTCCGTATTAATGATCTTCCACCCCTTTTTTGAAATTTCCACGACCTCCCATTCTTCATTACAAAGGTCTATATAGATCTTACCCTTATGTTTAGCTAATCTTGCATGTAATTGTTTTTCAGGTGATTCGAATAGCGCTCCTGCTTCGAGAATATCCAAAACTTTATCAACTTCGGTTTGTTTCGGCAATTTACCAGAGGTTTTATAATGTTCATGGTTCAGCCAATTTAGAAATGAGTTTGAGTAGATTCCGGTGGTTTCGTAATGGTTATCTTTGGGGTAGGTANCACAGGGTTGTTTTTGAGGGTCATGAAAAAGCTCAAGGCCATTAACCAGACTCATGAGTAATTCTTTAGTAGGTNTATACACCTTTTTTGTAGTCTTAATGGCCTTTTCAATAGTAATCTGCCCATAGGTTTTATTACCACGCTTTTCGTCCCATTTTGTTCGATAGCATTTTGATTCACGAAAGGCCTTATCAATAGCNGAATGATTATTGGCATGCCAGAAGGCAAGCATTTTACAGAAAGATAAGTCTCTTTCTGAATTTGAAATATAACCATCAGATTTCCCCTCCATCAAAGCTCGGAATTTTTCACCATTTTTAGCTTTCAATGCTTTTTCCATTATGAAGTCGAATTTTTCGGGGGAAATACTACCCGTATAAGCTTGGGTACCGAGTTTATCTCTGAGGTCACCTTTCGTATCGGAACGCCTTGGGTTGGAATTGTAAGGATTTGGCTCATCTTGTGAGAAATACTTATCGAATACATGGTCAATTTCTTCTTGTCGATTCTCGAGTGTTAAGGGGGTATTCGAAAGATGGTTACCAGTAACAGAGAGATAGCGCCCACTTCGATACATTTCAAAATTCCCTGACTTTCTACCAGCCTGTGGTAGGGTACCTAATGCAAAAATTCTAATCCCCTCGTTTGATGGTGAATATTCGGTGTAAGAATTAATGGAATCTATGATCTTTATGGCCCAATCTTCAATTTTTCCGGTTTTTGAATTAACACAATGGTCGAGGTCAAACCCAACGATGTTATCATTTCGCGTTAATACAAAACCAAGGCCATCACGATTGTAAATAATCAGAGAATTTACAGCCTGTTTAAACGTACCCCACGTTTTTGGATCGTTCGTTTTAGCCATCCTTGAGTTTTTTGGATNGTATGGAATTTTCGTAGCTTTGCCATCCTCCCTTATAACCTGCTGATACGCTACCCATTGAATCCTTTCCGTTAATGCTTTTGGAATTCGGCCTGATTTTTTCATTTCATACCCTCCTCTTTACTAATGTTCATGGTTTTGGACTTCGGAAAGACGTTTTCCTGATCCGATTTACTGAGGAATGATATGATTGAGATTGAGGGAGTTATAACTTTTGGGGAAATTTTTTCTAAAGAACTGTAATTATGCTATAAATTGGGGTCGGAACGACCCTAAAAACGACTTGCTTAGCCAACTATCTTACCAGATCCATGTGAAGCCTTGATTTTCAAGGGTTTCGAAATTCTGAGTAGTATGGTTTTTGTAAACCTAATGATATAGGGCTATCACAGAGGTGTAATGAGTTTAGTGTCCGCTATTGAAAGAATACAAAGAAATGTGTATAGGGAATAAAATAATTGGTAAGGAAAAATAAACTGTATATTCAGTATGATATTAAGACGAAAAATACATATCTCTAACACTGGTCGCTTTGCTGAGATTATAAAAATCCCGATTTCCAGGCCCCTTATCGGATTTTACCTATGAAAAGTTCATGGTAATCTGAAATAACCGAGAAATCACTGTTTGTAGGTTCGCATTTTCCTATGAAGATGACTTTTCGGAGACCCGTTCTACATAGGTAAGAGAGGACAAAAGGTTGTTTTTAATTCCAGATTTTAATGAAGAATCGCATGTAGGATCTTGAGGGCGATTTTTTGCTGATCTGGATCAGATTTTTCAAGCATGGCATGAATGTTCTTTAAACGCTGATCTGGATTCTCGATTACAAGCCCTTGAAACAGCTCCCCAATGTTCACGTCCAGTGAGTCGGCAATATTAATGAAAGTGTCTAAGGTTGGATTTTCTTTACCACGTTCAATGCTGCTCACATATTTAGGGTTTATTCCTACCTTTTCCGCAAGTTGATCCTGAGTAAGGTGTCTATTTTTTCTTAATTCACTGATTCTTGATCCAAGTAATTGTTTGATATTCATAATCTTTCCCCTTTTGTAAATCATTACAAAAGAGCGGAAAAATAAGAACCATCTGACACCGAGAATAAGCATTGAAAATTCTGTGCGACAGACGTATATATAAGGCTGTCGAACAGATAAATAGCTATTAAATAAGTCTGACACCATTAATGTTGGCCAGAGTAATAATTACGGAGGTAGCATTATGGCACGCTATGACAATTCAAGGATGGACACTCTTTACTACAATGATGATGAGGCGGATTTGGGTGATCTCTGTAGTGTTTTAATTGATAATAAAAGGATACTCGTAGAATACAAAGTAGGTTCCCATTATGTACAATGGGAAGGCAGTGAAGAGGGTAAAGGACATTATAAACTAACGTGTCCAGAAGTAAGGGGACGAGCTACACTACATCGATTCCACAATGAAGATTTGTTAGAGGGACATTGGATAGATGACGGCGATGAAGGAATGTGGAGAATACACTTAGTCTGATTTGTTTACATAAGCCATTGACAGACAAAGATAGGACATAAAAATGGTTAGTAAAAAATTACCACATATATTGATCGAAGAAAACAGTAGTCCTTATGATGAAATTAGTGAGGCGATATCAGTTAGTGTTTTAGTTAAAAGGATTGATGCGCCCCCCGCATTTTCAAATGGTAGGTATCAGGTCGATATTGAGGGAATCGACTATCCACTATTAGAGAGGAAAATCAATGCAGTTAATTTTTTTGGATCTGAGGCGAAGGCGGATAGAGATGAACTTATATCTAAAATCATAGTAGATTCTGTTTGGAATATAACTGGTGAATATTTTATTGATTGTGAGGAGAATGAAATAAGAGTCTTCCCTGAAAAATATGTTCAAGTATTCCCCTTAATAGAAGATTATGTATGATACTGGACCAAATACAACATTAAATTTGTGTTGAGGAAGCGCTGAGATAAGAGAATGAAAAATTATCCTTTATATACCATTGATAAAACAATCACCTTTATTAAAGCAAAAGGGATAAGTGTTCCAAATATTGACACCTTAGATCTTGATGACACAAAGACTTACGATTTATTAACTGAAGGAAATACACACGGTATTTTTCAGTTTCAAAGATCTGACGACAAGACCTATCTTAGATATTCCAAGCTGAGAACTTTCTCAGACCTTACAGCATTTATAGCTTTCAACAGACCTGGACCTGTTGGCAATAATATGATGCATGATTTTATTGATAAGAAAAATGGCACAAATCATTTTGAATTTACTGATAGGAAAAAACATAGAGAAGTAATCACCTATAACGCTCCTGCCCTTGAATCTATATTAAGTGAATCGTATGGTCTCATTATTTATAGGGAACAGATTGTTGAAATAGCGGTCAAAATTGCAGGCTTTCCAGATGAACAAGGTAAGCTTTTTCTAAAGAACCTTCTCCAGAAAAATCATGAGGAAATGAGGACTGACAAAAATAGGTTTGTAACTGGTTTGAAATCAAATGGAATACCCATGGAAAAGGCTGTCCAAATTTATGACCATATAGAATATCAATCAGGGTTTGTTGCACGAAAATCTTATATCGAGCAGGAGGCTTTATTGACTTATAAAATGGCCTATCTCAAAGCTAATTTCCCTGATGAATTTATGGACGCTGTCAAATTTGAAAACTCTTATGATTCGAAGACTAATCTATTGTGAAGATTCTATAAATGTAAGTTTGTTCAGAAAAAAGACCCTAAAAACCTGCCAAAATCCTCGCTCTTAACATGTTTTCGATCCCAATATCGGAAAAACGATCCAGTCAGTATATACGTACACTATAGGTCCGTTCAGGGCATTTCAGGGCAATTATCATTGTCTACATCATATAGCCCGTTAACGGCTTCTAACATTTCTTGAANTGAAACATCGGTATAAACTGTGGTTGTCGTAATAGAACTATGGCCGAGCTGCTTCTGTACCAGACGCAGGTTTTTCGTCTTCTGATAAAGATACGTTCCGTAAGAATGGCGGCAGGCATGAATCGAATAATACCGTGGTAGTCCAGCTTCTTTCAAAGATACCTTGAAAGCGTACTGTAGGGTTCTTGTAGAATAAGGCTTGCCGTGACTCGATAACAAAAGAAAGTTTTTTGAATTCACGGATTCGCCCATAATTTTTTTCCAATCAATAAAATCTGATAAATGCCTCATGAGATCCTTGGAGATGAAAACATCACGTGTTCGATTTCCTTTGCCGGTTACACGTATTCGGGGCTCTCTTGAATTAAGGGTAAGATTGTCGACCGTGAGATTGGCTATTTCAGAAACTCTTAAGCCAGCGCCGATGGCCAGATCCAAAACCATCCAGAATCGCGGCCAGGTCGTACGACCCTTTTGAAGGTCAGCCAGTGCCTTATCCTCAACCACACGCCTCAATTTTTTTATTTCAGTCTCAGACAGAAATTTTTGTCTGTCCAATGTCCACTTTCGATTAAACTGTTTCATGGGCTTACCTCCTGTTTGAAGATATTACGTGTTTCATAAGTGATACTGTATTTTTCCAACGTTCAATTTTGTTTTATCTTGAAAAAATGCCCTGTATATTTCAGATAATATGTAAAATGTGTAATATTTATACCTGTGTATACAGTTAATATTACTGTAAAAATTAAAGGTCATATCAAAAGCCCTTTGATGATTTGATTGTACTGATTTCAGAGGCTTTCCTGATTCTCCAAATGTCTTCAGTTTCACAATCCACTTCGAGCCATCCTCCAATCTTAATCGCTTTCAATTCGCTGAAACTGATATGACCCCATTCGGCATTGATATAATCGGCGTTCAAGATTGCGTATCCCCAAAATAAATCGCTACCGTCANATTCAGCGATGTACCAATCACAATTGGCAATGAAGAAATGTAGGTGGATCAGCTTATCCGCTAATGGGATATCCTCGGTTGTATAAAGTTTGGGTATTTTAGAAAGTCTTTCTTTGCTTGGTTCATTCCACATTTTTATTCTCCTTTCAGTTAGAGGTTATTGATTACAAAGGGGTATTGCGCCTCGGATAAAATCCAGGACCAGAACGATGAAACCCCGAGACTCGATTTTCAGAATCTCAGGGTTCCCTTACTGTAATTATTTGTTTCTAAGCTTTATTTATTCGATAAGCTGCCTTTGTCTGTGGATTTCGTTTAGGGTGTTATCTATGATTTCATAAAACTGACAACGCCGTTTCCGAGTCGATTTTAAACTGTAGCCTTCATTTGTCTTATTTCTGAGTCTAATTGGGGGCCTTCTGTAATTTACCGCTATGGTATAAAGCGGTCTCAATAATTCACTGGTAGTTCCACGATATGGCCAACCAATCTTTTTCATCCGTTTCCTCACCTGATTGAATGATACAAACCCTTTCTTGCTCCAAAGTACAGGGCCACAATCGAAAGTACATAAGCCGTATCGGTTCCAAGTAAGACCACCGGCAATAAATGTGTTATATGAATTACCGCTAAACCCTGGCAGTTTCATGTTAAGAGACTTTATATATTTCGGTCCCAAGTTCTCACCAAATCGAATANCGTTGATAATTTTATTTCGGATACCAGTAAGGGTTTTATAATTCACAGGCTCTTCAGTATTTACCTTGCCTTTAACAATCTTCCCTGTTTCATCTTGTCCGTATTGAATGCGATCAAACATTAGTTCATGAGTGCCGAGCTTGAGCCAGAAGAAATCTAAAATGGCATTACGAGCACTATCGATATTACCGGACTCTACAAAATCTCGTATTGAGTTGCGAATTATATGAGTGTTACGTGTCAATCTGTTTTTGAGTTCGAGATCAATTTCGTCTAAACCTCTCGGAATACCTTTAGACGCTTTCTGTGGTACCCCTCTAACTCCAGAGCCGAAAGGGGAAATTGCAAATGAGCGTCCGTAGCGAGAATCTATAATACAGAATTCTTTCTGGTGTCCCCAAAGAAATAAATGTCGATATTCTCGTTTCGGTTCAGTTAAATACCCAATAGCCCAATTTAAATATGAAAGTCTGACCTCTTGTAGGTCGAGTTCATATGTTTTCCAAAACTCATCTGTTAATGTCATTCTAAGCCTAATTTATCAACTATCTGTATTTACAATATATAATTGTACATATTATACCACAAACACAGTAGGTTTAAAATAGGTTAACACACTGTAAATATTGTAAAATTTTACAATTTTGGATGTTGTGACTCAATAGATGCCGGAATTGGTGTCATCTTGGGCAAAAAAGGGAAGGGATTTTATGAGATGTATCAACGATTGAAAAATATTTATATTTGATTACAATGATGAAAATCAATTTAAGCTCAAAATTTTTGAGAGGCGGACTAATACAACTTATAGCAATTAGGAACCTTGCAATAAATGTCAAATCAACTCGTTGAACAACAACTTAATGATTTAGCGATTCAGAAAAGCTATATTATTCCAATGATGTTCTCTCCAATTGCATGGGACTCAGCACAAAACAGTTCTCGCTCTTGGAATGATACAGAATTTCCACCTAATCCAAGAAGCTTGATACCAAGAAGATCTGGTGTATATGTATTTGTCGTAGCACCTAATATGTTTGATTTTGATTCTTCCAATGGGTTGTTTTATGTGGGCAAGGCAACTAATCTCTATGAAAGGATCGGAGCGTATCTTGGTGAAATAGGAAAAGAATACAGGCGGAGTACAAGGCCTCACATATGGACAATGGTTAATAGGTGGAATGGACATCTTAGATACTTTTTTACAGAAACACAGGATGTAACAGAAGCAGAGGCTCTTGAAGATGAAATGTTAAAGGCATTTAGGCCATATTTTAATAGACAATATGATGCAGAAACAAGCCGAGAAATGAGGGCTTTCTAATGGATAGCACAATTTTACTCCCTGCAATTAGATCGTATGTTGGTGACTGGATCTTTTATGCAACAACTCTATCTTTTGATGCAATATTGAGACTTGTAAAAGAACCAGATGAAATTCATGAAAGAAAGAAACTGTCTGAATGGATCCAGCGTGAAGCAATTAATGCACATTCAGAGGCGATTTCTGACTATATCATAAACAATGAACAGCGCTTTTTGGGTTCTATCATTATTGGGGTTTATGGTGGCAGTCCCAATTGGACATCATTACGGGTAAAATTCCCTGAAGACAATCAAACTATTCCTGATGAACAGAAAGATAAGATTGAGGGCAAGCTTGGAATTCTACATCTTTCAGGAGAAGAAAAGCTGTTCGCAATAGATGGACAACATAGAGTAGCGGGTATAAAGAAGGCCCTTGAAAAAACTGACATGGATTCAAGTATAAAAGATGACTACGTCAGTGCAATTTTTGTTTCTCATGACGCGTCTTCCCAAGAAGGTATTCGACGTACAAGAAGGCTATTTACAACAGTAAATAAGAAAGCGAAACAGATTTCAAAAGCTGCTCTAATTGCCTTAGATGAAGATAATGGATTTGCGGTAGTAACAAGAGAGCTGATTGATGAATATTGGCTATTTGAAGATGAGCGAGAGCATCTGTCCTACACAAGTGGTGGCGCTATATCACCTAATGATGAGAAGATAATTACAAGTGTTGTAGGTCTCTTCGAAATTATCAAGGATCTCTACCCCAGACAAGGAAAGAAGGATTTTCAATCACAACGACCAACGGACACGGAAATAAAAGATTATCTTAATTTTTGTGTCACCTATTTAGAAACATTGATGGCCAAGGTAGACGAATATAGGGAGGTTTTTATAGATAACACAAAAAAGGTAAGCGATTATAGAGAGACTGAAAGCAATCATATGCTTTTTAGGCCTATCGGACAAAGGGTGTTTTCACGGTCTGTTCAACTGTTGATTAGTAGGGGGAAAAGTCTTGAAGATTCTGTTGATACACTTCTATCCGTGAATATGTACCTTAATTCAGAAGACTGGCATCACATTCTTTGGGATCCTATTGACCACAAAATGATAACCAAGAAAGTAGTGATAGCGGAAACGAGACTATTAACTCTTGCTGGTGAACAGCCACGTACCAATAGTAATTTAAATAACCTTCAAAAGTTGTTAGATCAACTGGTCGAGTAATTATTAAATTCTTAAAAATAGAGAATTTTTATTCTTTTAGTTCCCACCCTTCTGGAAGCTTAAATGGTTTTTCTTTTTCAATACTAAGTGCATACCTTCTAATATCATTTTTGTTATGAGCCATACAGGAACCAGCTGAAATCTGCTCCTTAACTTCATCCAATGTCAGAACCAGATCATCTATAGTGTTTGCTTGTGCTTGTATATTGAGAGTGAAATGGTATTCAGACATTTAGGAACCTCCCCGTGTAAATCTTATTCTATCATTGCCTTGGCAATTAAATTATCAATGCTTTTAAGCTTTTTATCCATAATAAGATAATTAATGCCTCTCCTGAGATGATATCTAAATTGCTCCATCATTTTATCATCGGTTAGATCGATACCATCAATTTTACACCTATGGATCAATAACGCTAAATAGATTTTATGGTGTTTACCGCCAAAAACCCTCCAAGTCATTTCTAACGAGCTGTCCGAGACAATCTTTCCTTTTCTTGGCCTATCGGGATTAGCAAGAGAAATACAAAAAGCCCATCGGCATATGCTATTCCAATTTTTAATACCAGTTTTGCGTTTGAGCTTAATAAGGTTATATCGTTCTCTTTCTGATAATTTTATATGTGAAATAGTCACGAAACTTACTCCTACCAAAAATATCCGTTTTTTATTTCAGTTGATTGATTAGATTCGTTAAATTTAAGATGGTAAGTTTTAGAAAGCCAGGGTTTTATCATTCGATAATATTTATCATTTATCTCTTCATCAGTTGAAAGTAGAAGAACTTGGTGGCTGGCAAAGGGAAAATATCTTTTTACAAGATGGGTCCTGTGTGTTGCATCAAGTCTCCCAAGTGGTGTATCGATGATTGTAGGGAGGGGGCGCTCTGACGCTTGTGCAAGACCCCAAAGTAGAGATACAGNAAGTAACTGTCTTTCACCGGCCGATAACCTTAAAACATCAATAGGTTTATTATCAGACCCTATAATCTCAGGCTGAAAGCTTTTAGTGTCAAGTTCTAATCTTGATACCAGAGCCTCTTTTCTTAAAAGTTTCTTGAAAGCTTCGAGAACNNGCTTTTGTATCTTATCTAAATGATGTCGAACAANCCTCTCCTTAAAGAGTTCGAGAGTAGCTCTTGATTTTTCTGAATGTTTGATTATGCGGTACGCACTATCATGTTCGTATTCAGCACTAAATTTTTTATCAAGCTTCTTTTCCATTTGTCTTTCGGCGATCGCTATGGCCCTTTCTATATCCTGAAGCTCTTTTAGTAACACACCATGATTAATGTCTGCTTCATTTTTAGAAAGTTCTATTTTCTCTTTTTTTTCGATAATCTGTGCGATCGCCTCTGCATCTGGAACTTTTGCTAGCTGTCTTTCAATGTTTTCAATTTCTTCTTGTATATCTTTTTTATGCTCAATAATGTCCTTAAGAGTCGAAATTTTTGACTTATTAAGATCAGCCAATACACTTGTAATTAAATCTTTCGTTTTCAAATCAAGGTTAAGATACTTCTCAATCTGTTTGAACTTAGCTCTTCGCTTTAGATCCTTATTTAAGATCTTTGAAACTTCAGTTATAACTTTTTGCGGAATTCCGCTGGATTTAAGCTCTCGTTTTATAGACCCATCACGCTTTTTTAAAGTATTATACAACTTCTTGTTATCAGTAGCCTGCTCTTCAATTTTGGATTGCTTAAGAATTTTTCTTAATCTGTTTGATTGTAAAATGAGGGGTAGTTCGCTTCCTGCAAGATCAATAAGTTTCTCATTTATTTCTCTTAGTTCAGATAGTGCCATATTTTTTCTTGCTTCAAGGTCTTCACGAACTTGATAAAGTTCTCCTCCCTCAACTCTGAATTTTTCGTCGATATCCTTTAGTTGGTCCTCAAGTAATTTTAATGTTTTTTCCGAAGCTCTGATCTCCCACTCATGATCATCTTTCTTCTTTGNTAAGTCCACAATCTCAGACTCAATAAGAAAAATTTCTTTTCGACTTGTCTTATCTGAAAGCTTGATTTTTTTACGTTTTTCCAAGGCAACAAGATCGGTCGATAATTGATCGATAAGATCAAGACCTAACAGCTGATTAATACCAGTTGATATAAGTGCAGTGGAATTTTTAAAATCCGCAAAATCTTTTATTTTCTCACCATCAAAAAAGAATAGACTTGAGATTCGGAGCGGCATGAATTGCTCAACATGTTCATACCATGCTTCAGTTACGACTGGGTCAAATTCATTGTTGCATAGAACCTCAAGGGTCTCCTTAATGTTTTTTCCGTTCATTCTCCAAGAACGATTTACTTGATAAGTGTACTCAATGCCGTTTACTGAATGTCTGAACTTTATGATAACGGCCGCCCCTTCATTAGGATCGACGGATTTATGTATACTGTTTAGGAGAAACTTATCATAAGCCATAGAGCCCTTGCCTGAGCAGTTAGCTAATTTTCCGAAGAGGGCTAACTGAAAGGCATCTAAAAGTGTGGTTTTACCAACTCCATTCAAACCACCTATTAAAATGATTGGCTTCTTTTCATTTTTTGGTCTTAGAGACAAACTTTGTCTGCCAAGATACACTCCGAAATTATGTAGGATTATTTTATCTATTATCATATGTTTAGTATTTTGTATGGGATTCTACTCTTTAACGGGCCTAATGAATTGTTCCAATTTTAATTGTTGTGGCCTTTCTTTCAATTGCCTTTTTCTTTCTTGAAAGAACAATTCTCTGTTGGCTGCATCTTGCTCATTTTCATAAAAATGTTTGATGATTGTCTGCTCAAGAGTATCAAATAGTCCGGATCGCCTTGCCATGAGACGAAATTTTTGTTCCTGACTGATCAAACCTCTTACAAGTTGATAATGTAGTGTGTCATCACCACAAATATCCTGTAGGATCTCTAATTCTTCACGACCAAATATTCTGCTTTCATCAAACTGAGGGTAAGGAAAAGGTTCACCAAAGACCTCTTCATAAATAACTGGTAAATAGTCTTCTATTTCATCCTTTTCCCGATTCCAAATCTTACGAATTTCATTAAGTTCATCAATCGAGATTATGTCAAAGTCTGGTATATCTTTTGGTTTTTTTTCTTTAACAAGCNTTTGGACCTCTAAAAGCCTGCGAAGAAGATCTCTTCTTTCTTGCTGCCAATAAGGTCCGTGGATTGGCCTATCCTTAAAAAGTTGGACTCGACCATCAATTCGCCTGAAGTCACGCCGATCCCGGTCCTCTTTAATATTGAAAGAGTCACGGTACACCAGTAGTGGTAACATCCAGTCCTTTTCGTCATCATTCTGGATCAGGGCCTGCATAGATTTGTCCTGGCTAACAAGGGTACAGACCCAGCAACCAAACCTACTGTCACCGCAGCTGGGCGTTCCGGTCGTAATTGCCATGGGGCATTCCCGGTCCTTTGTTGCACCTTTATAGAATTCGAGGAGTTCACTATTATCAGTCCCCCATGGTGTTTTTTCATTTTCAAGTAGAAAGAGCCAAACATCATCATTGCTCCAATCTTCAATAGGTGTGTACACATAACTGTTAGGCATACTTGCATTTGGGCTCAGATACTCTTGATCACGACCAAGTTTTTTTTCGATATTTTTCATAGACATTGCACGCATTGAGCTTTCAGACTTTCTCATGCCCAATGCAAGGATAGCCTCACCGCTTTGTCCGATTACATCACTAATAAATTTGTTTGAAGGGTTGATCTTCAGTCTGGAAGTACACCACCTGAACATTGGCCTTGGAGCAGGGTAACCCTTACCAATAAGATTTACCCAAAACGAGTCCTCAAGAGCTGGTGTAAGTCTGTGAGGATGAATAGGAAGGTTTGAACTCTTAGCAGCATGACCCATTTTTTCCAATGATCCCATTACCCACATAGCGACAACAGGATTTTCGACTAACGTATCGGTACTTATGACATGGATAGGGTATTCGAGTTTCTTTCTTGGCAAGGAGCTGATGGACTGCCACACAAGTTGTAGAACCGTTGACGAATCCTTACCACCACTATAACCAATTATCCATGGAGCTCTAAACGATAGATATAAATCNGTGATATTTTTCTTTAAAGCTGCAATGCTCTTTTTGAAACCCAAATTGTCGAAAAAAGAAACTTGTTGATCTCTGCTACTATCGGTCATAATCACCTCTTTGAAAGGCATCTTCAACTCTTTCCTCTTCTGGTGATAATTGAATACCAACGTGCTTCTTTATCGAGTTGGTGGTCAATATAACATTATAATGTGATTTTGATACCTTACCGCCGATCATAGCACGACCTTCCCATTGTTTCGAATTGGATCTTGACCAATCCATGCTTTTCAGTTTTCTGATTTTCGCTTTCCAACTTTTTATTCTACTCAGAAAAAGAGAGTTTCCAACATGGCCGATAGCCTGTAAAACGACCGCATNAGAATGGATAAAGTCGCGTCTGACGTCACCAGAGGTAATCTTACGTTTTTTAACTAACTGCCATTCTCGCATATGCTTTGCAACCTCATCCCAAAACGAGATAGCTATATTTGCCTTTTCGTCAAAAGTCTCAACTTTTACATTTGATACAAGTACAGAGGTGGCATGATAGATTGAGCTGAGAGTGAATAATCGGCTCGCTCTTGGGGAGAGGGTACTACGTTCCATTTCAACAACACCACTAAATGCAACAGATTTAAAAGCTATGATTCTTGCAAGTTCAGCCATTTCGTCTCGGTGATCATAGAGCACACCAAGGGATTTCGAGGGGCGTATGGCATACCTGTTAAGATCAGCGAACATTTGCTGACATCGCTTGAGTCCTTTATCCATGAAAAAGACAACAGCAATGCTTTCATCGGCCAAGTCTGGTTCTTCCTGTATTGCTCTTTCAATTGCAGCACGCCTATGTTGTCCGTCATTAATGATAAACTTGGATGACATTGGAATATGTAAAAGGCCGATCCTTTTTCCATTATCTTCAGATCCAATCGGTTCAAAATTCACTTCACCGTCAATTGAAGCAGTGATGGCCGAAAATACGTAAGATTTGGGATTCTCAAGTAGGTATCTTGTCATGTCTGGCAAGCGGGCTTTGTTCAAAAAGCGCTGCGCCCTTAGCTCTGGAACAAGCTCCTCCTCATTGAATAAAAAAATCTTAGGAATCAACCGAAGCGGACACATCGAAACAAAATATTCACTTTTTGCCTGTATACCTCTGATGCACGGAAAAACGTATTCAAATGGATCGCCCATGATTCATCCTAACATTTTATAATTAAAGGATTTTTGATTGCCATCAACTTGAAAAAAGCCGTTTTTTGATGAATGGAATTATGTGATATTTGATTGCTCACCAAGTATTATCTTTGAGCTTGTTTGTCAAATATAAAACAAACAAATCATAAATTATAACATACAGATACAGTTTGGGATAATTGGTTAAGAGGATTTTGTTTTTATATCCAGATACTTGGACAATTTCATTGAAAGAAAAATTTCTATACGTTTGAGTTGTCACCCCTTATACAGGGCCTTTCGAAAAATTCGCAATAGTTAATTATAACAAAGGCTTACATAGTTTTGAGCCTTTGGTCGTGATACTCAAAAATAAATCCTGAAATGTTCAGGTTTTTTTATAATGGCAAATATGAAGCTTAGTTTCTTACCAATTCTTGACTTTAAGTAAAAAATAGATCAGAAATAGATCTTGCATGCCTCGTTACGATTAAAAAAATCGTAATCATATCAAATATATCTCATAGGAAGTAATAAACAGGACTTATTATGACTCTAAGGGATATTTCCTATCAAGAAGACTATCGGACTGGTCAAGACAATATCCCGTATGATTTCTTTCGTCCTTCCTTAAGTAACTCAAATAAGTACTATCGAGCAGTCGGATTCTTCAGTAGTTCTGCACTTGAAGTTTTTGGATCACCATTGGGTGAATTCATAAAAAATAAAGGNACAATCAAGGTCGTTACTTCTGTACAGTTAACTGATCAGGATCATACAGCAATTGCGAATGGAGTATCCCGGAAGAAGATTACCAAGATTCGTCTGGATAAAATAATTGAAGAAGAGTTCCGAGATGGGGTCGGGGATGGCGTGAAAAGGTTATGTACGTTAATTGAATTAGGGCGAATTGAAATCAAAGTTGCGATTCCGAAAGAGTCACGCGGTATTTTTCATGAAAAAGTCGGCGTTTTTTTTGATGATGAGGACTATGTTGCCTTTTCAGGATCAGCGAACGAGAGTCTGAATGCATTCGAGAACCACTATGAATGTGTTGATGTCTATCCAGCTTGGAGTGATCCATCAAGGGCGAAGAGAAAGCTCGATCATTTCAATAGGCTTTGGAAGGATACAGAAAAAGGTGTTAAAGTTTATGATTTTCCCGAANCCTTAGAAAAGAAACTTATCCGTATCGTAAAAGAATCAGCTGTTTCAAAAAAGAATGAAGACTCAAATAAGTGGCGCCATCAAGATGACGCTATAACTCTCCTCTTACAGAAAGAAAGGGGTATACTGAATATGGCAACCGGGACTGGTAAGACTCGGACGGCCATTAGAACCATTCTTTCTTTATTCAATGATGGTCTGATAGACACAGCGATAATTGCAGCTGATGGAAATGATTTGCTCCAACAATGGTATAAAGTTGTCCTATTGTATAGAAAACATTCAAATTTAACACTTCGAGTTTACAGATCATTTAAGGATTATAGAGAGGCCCAAAATTTTACACTCGATAAGAAAAAATCAATTCTGATTTCATCGAGGACTAAACTTGTAGCACCACTATCCGAGTTAACAGAAGCAGAGGCTAAAAGAACAATCCTTGTTCATGACGAAGTACATAAGCTTGGCAGTCCGGGGAATGTAAAAAATCTGTCTGGTCTATCGGATGAAATCAGGTATCGCATGGGGCTTAGTGCAACCCCTGAACGAGAATACGATACAGCTGGAAATGTGTTCATTGAAAATCACATTGGTCCAGTTATTTTCAATTTTGGTCTTGAAGATGCAATTAAGAGGGGAATTTTGTGTCCCTTCAACTATCATCCTCTTGATTACCGAATAACTGAAGATGATAGGCGAAAAATATCAGATCTTTTCGCTCTTCGGGCCGCAAGGGAAAAGGCTGGTAATCCAATGAGTGATGAAGAATTTTGGATCGCCATATCAAAAGTATACAAGAATTCTATAGCAAAAATTCCAATTTTTAACGAATTCTTATCCAGAAACGATGGTATTCTAAAGCGAAGCATAATATTTGTCGAAACAATGGAATATGGTAATGAGGTTTTGGGCGTCGTACATACGTATAGACCAGATTTTCATACATATTTTTCTGGCGAAGATTCTGAAACACTTGTTCGATTTGCGAGAAATGAGCTGGAATGCTTAATTACGTGTCATAGGCTTTCTGAAGGAATTGACATACAATCACTAAGTAGTGTGATCCTTTTTTCATCATCAAGAGCAAGGCTTGAGACCGTTCAGAGAATCGGAAGATGTCTACGAACCGACCCTGAAAATCCAGANAAAATAGCTAATGTCATAGATTTTATCCGAGAAAGTAATGATCCAGAGGAACTAAATACTGATCAAGAAAGATCGATTTGGTTATCTGGGCTATCCACTATTAGAAAAACGGAGTAGCTTAAAAATGGCAATTGATCCACAAATAGAAAATGCAATTAAAAATTCGGTAAAAGAAAATAATCAATCTGAATCACTTTCTGATAAACTCATCGCTTGGGTTAGAGCAATTAATTCTGGGAATGAAGATATCAATGACTCTGATGCAGCTTCACGGCATTTAGAATTGATCTACGAAGAAACGTCTCTTAATTTACAGGATGATGAATAATGGCATCTAATTTTAAAATAGCTGGTTGGAGATCCACAGGGCTGCGTTGCCCTGATCACAGTATTTCATTTCTAAGGGATGGTGGATCAGTTCACGAAGTAAGTTTGATACAAATGCCCAACGGAACGNGCAAAACAACTGTATTGGACCTACTCAGAGCCGTTCTTTCGGGCGCTGCTCATAAAAATGAATGGGCCGCAGATATGGTACGGGAATTCCAAAAACGTAATAGTGACAATGAAGCGGGGGAGTTTGAGGTTAAGCTATTTCTGAATGACAGACTTGTAACAATCATAATGCAGTTCGATTTTGACAGTGGGGAGGTTATCTATAAAACTACAAGGGGAGAGGGACAAAAGATCGGTTTCGATCCACCTTTTGAATTTAGGAGATTTTTAAATGAAAATTTTGTCAATTTTTTCGTATTCAATGGTGAGCTTGCCGAAAATTTATTGGATAAGAACCATACCAAGGCAGAAAAGATTGTTGATGATCTTTTTCAGTTGAGTACGCTGTTAAAGCTTAAGAACAAAATTGATGAATACTGGGAAAAAGTAACTGCAAATAGAACAGCAAAAGAAGTGAGAGGACTGAAGAGGCGAGCGTCTGCGCTTACAAGTCTGAAAGAAAGGCTATCTACCCTACTAAAGGAACAAAAAGAATTAAAAGATAAATTGGAGGAAGAGACTGAAAGTCTCGCAGCTAAGGAAACAATATACAAGGAAGAGATTAAAAAGGGAAAAATACTAAACGAGAGGCATATAAATGCCGAAACAGATGTGAAAGATAAAGAGGCTGAATTGTCGGATTTGTCAAAGAGTGTGCTTGACAATATGGCCGACTGCTATGCGTTGTCGGACCGATTTGCGGTAGCATTACATAATTTCAAATTAAGCCTTGATCGAGTAAAGCTTCCAGAGAGTGCTGCCCGAGAATTCTTTGAAGAGTTAGCCGACGAGGAATACTGTGTTTGTGATCGTCCAATAGATGAAAATGTCCGGAAAACGATTATAGAAAAGTCAGGTCAGTATTTAGGATCAGATGATAATTCATTNTTAAATGCGGTAAAGACCTCAATAAATGATGCTGTCGGTGATTCGAGAACCCAGCCCGAAAAGGATTTGTCAGATAAGATAGAAAAATTGAAAGAAGCCTCGAATGATCTATTAACTTCAAAAAATGAACTTGATGAAATAAAGATTGAAATAGCGCAGGAAAATCCCGATGCCAAAAAGGCACAGGATGAGATTGAGATTATAAAACACACAATTAGAGATATTGAAAGTCAGTTAGAAAAATTTGATAGCGATGACACAACCCAAAAAAATGGAAACACATATGGAATTGAAATACTAAGAAAGAGAATAAAAGATGCTGAAGAAAAGCTCGCTGAAATAGCTGATACACTTACCCTTAAAATTAAACGTGACTATTTACGCGGAATTATCAGTAGAGCTTATGAAGCAGCACATGATAATATAACAAAAGAGATTACGGAAGAAGCAAATATTCATATTAATGAATTAATGCCTTACAATGATCTATCAATAGATTGTATAGATAGCTGTCTTATTTTAAAGGGACAAGCAGGTGGTAGTACAGGTGAGCAACTGTCTATTGGATATGCATTCTTATCTACGTTATTCAACAGGTCAGAACACAAATTACCATTCGTGGTTGACAGTCCTGCTAACCCGATAGATTTAGAGGTCAGACCTAAAGTAGGAGCTATTATCCCGAAGCTTAGTGAACAATTCATAGCTTTTACAATCTCTTCTGAGAGAAGTGGCTTTGTCGATGCGATTGAACAACATTCAAAAAGTCCTATCCAGTATATGACATTGTTTCGGAAAGGGCGATCAAAGTTAGAAGAGAAAATTCAAGATAAATCAGTATGTGCAGAAACTAACGATGGATTTTGTATTATGGGTAAGGATTACTTTGATGAATTTCAATTAGATCACGAGGAAGAAAACAATGCCATTTAGGCTCAGCACCGACAGCGAGAAGTGGTTCAAGGATTTAGGGAAGACGTCGAAGGGTGGGTTCCAGACAGATTTTGATGCTTATTATTTTTGTCTTATCGCTGGATTAACCAGTGGATGGAAGAAAAGTCTGCCCGTTTCAGAAACCAGAGAACTTGTAGAGTATTTTCCGGNTCGGTTCAAGACAAGAGGGAAGTTGATAGTGGCATTATTCCTTTGTCGCGAATTAAATGAATTAGGTGTTCAGTTCAAAGAAAAAAGGGCTATACATGCTGCTGTTTCAAAATTGATTAATCCTGAATCACCAAGTAAACTTAGCGATGAAGGTATGAAAGAATTCAACAAATATGCTCATGGGGGACATGAGGTTCTCACGGAGTGGTTCGATGAGCGTCCAAGATCCCTTGATACTTTTTTGAGACTTTTTAAGGTAAAACTGGATCAGGAGTTAAATAAAAAAGAGAATTCTTGGAACAAAGGAATTGTCATGTAGAGGCATTAGCTTTTTGTAAAATACCCATTCCTAAATTTAAAAGAGAACTTGATACAATTCCCCTCCTTAATTTTACCTATTAATTGTACAGATATGGATAAAGTAGGACCGCCAAACTNCATAAAAACTGAACACTATAACATAATAAATGACCATCAATAAAATTAGAAGATTTGATTAGTAAAAAGGTTTCTAATATATCCAACCATATGAATACAATTTAAGACTAAGTTCAATTTCTACAATTTATTTTAAGTACAATGGAGAAAGAGGTTAGCTATGGCATACCGGAAAGAGTATGAGGTTCTATATCAAACAGTCCAGGCGTTTTTAAAAAGGTGTGTTGTTAACAATTATTNACTTTTATGGCCAAACTCTCAATATTGGACTGTTAAAAACCTTCAAGATATTAAGGGTCGAATGATTGACAACGCGATAATGGGAGACTCTAAATCGTTTGAGGATAAATTAAAAGAACAAATGGCTGGTGCTACACCAGAGTTATGGGGAATAATCTGTGATATCTATTTCGTGTATTTCTTACCATCATCCTCAATGAAATATAAAAAAAAGAGGGGTGACATTTTAAAGGCCTGTGAGTATGGCAAACTAACCCCTCCACCTGAAAATTCGGAGATTTGGAAAGCACTGAAAAGTGGATTTACTCGAACTTCCATGAGGTATCATACAAAATATGGACAATTCTGGCTGCTAATTCTATTCGCACTATCTATAAAGAATTACTCTGACTCAGCAACGGAAGTTGATGATTCTAAGCGAGTGCAACAAATTCTTGACTCTTGTCTACAAGGTATAGAAGCCAAAAATGATCGTGCTTGGGACATGAGACATGCTTTATTATACATGGCCTATCCCAATAATTACGAAAGAATGATTAGTAGTAGAGATAAAAATAGAGTTTTTGAAAGATATAGAGATTTGATTGATGAATCTAAAACTACTGATCTTGACGAGCGAGTTTTGGCGATCAGAAAGGCTCTATCTGAAAAATATGATAAGGGTGACGTACTGTTTGATTTTTACGAAGATTTAAAATCTGAGTGGCGCCCAACTAAGCAAAAAATAAGGGATGATAGTAAGAAGGATGAACTGTCAGTTAGGAGTTGGTCAAGACCTGATGGTATGGATAATTTAATTGGAATTAAACAGATAGATCTATCGGTTTTTAGATATGGGACTCATATTCCAATGCAATTTCATCAATTCTTTTCAGAAGCAAATAAAGGGGTACAAATTAAACGCGGTCATTCAGAAGACGTTACTCTGCTGATTGGTGATAATAAATATGATGCACGCCTCACCAATATTAAGCGAACTAATATTAGTTCAGATACCCTACAACTTCGCTACGACAATAATGATAAAATGAAGGAATTGGTTAAAAATATATTTAGTCTTACATATCGCATTACTCATAAAAAGGATATCATATCAAAAAGCGCCAAACCAGATTTGATTGAAAATAGTTTTGAATTCATGGAATTCTATAAAACTGACCTACCCTTCGAATATAGGGTTAAGTTTAAAAATCTGAACTAACTGAGTTAGAGCTTAAGGAATTATTTACTGATTCAGACTCGATAGATCCCGTAAACCCAATATTCTCATTGGATGAAATATCAGATATTACAGGCATTGGTGAAGGTGAAATTCAACGATGGGTAAATGCAATTGAAAGAAAAAGTCAAGCAGTTATCTACGGCCCACCTGGCACTGGAAAGACATTCATCGCAGACCATTTGGCGAAATACTTAATTGGAGGTGGAGATGGTTTTTACGAGCTTGTTCAGTTCCATCCTACATATTCATATGAAGACTTTATCCAAGGTCTTCGTCCACAGATTAACGAAAATGGTCAACTTGAATATGTTTTGGTTCAAGGACGCTTTCTTGATTTTTGTGGAAAGGCTGAAAACTGCTTAGATACTTGTGTTTTAATAATTGATGAAATTAACCGTGCCAACTTGTCCAGAGTCTTTGGCGAATTGATGTATCTCCTTGAATACAGAGACCAAAGTATTCCTATTGCTTCTGGAGGAGAGTTGCGAATTCCCGAGAACATAAAAATCATAGGAACTATGAACACAGCGGATCGTTCTATTGCCCTTGTTGATCATGCTCTTAGGAGAAGATTTGCATTTCTGTCTTTAAGACCAAATTATAAAATATTAAAATTATACCATGAGGGTACTGGATTTAAGGTAGGCGGGTTGGTTGAGATATTAAAAAAACTAAATCTCCAGATTGCTGACCCCAATTATGAAATAGGTATTACCTTCTTTCTTCTTGAGGATATTTTCGATCAAATAGAGGACGTCTGGAAGATGGAAATAGAGCCATATCTTGAGGAGTATTTCTTTGATCNACCAGAAAAGGTTAATGAGTTTAGATGGCAGGCGATCAATAACAAGATATTATGATGTCATACCGAGATTACGAAATAATCGAACTATACGAATATAAGACTGAATCATTGGATCGCAGTTTACTTTCAGATGAACTCGGTGAATCTCTGTGGCGAAATTATAAAAATGTTGTTGATGTAGGTTTTCCCTCTCCAAGAACAGGAGGTAATTGGGAATTAATGTCCAGAGGTNTTATTGGGTATATTACTTTAGCAGAAAAATTTAGTATTGCATTAAAGCCAAAAATTAAGCTTACCAACATATTTCATATGTTGGAATATGCGTATCGGTTAAAAAGCTTTAGATTCCTCGATGGTATCATCGAGTGTGAATCCATAAATGATTTTTANGAACATTTGGCAAAAATACTTGCCTTGCGTATTTTGGATCGTAGCCGGAGAGGTTTTTACCGTGAATACATATCTGAGTCTAATAGGTTGCCGTATATAAGAGGGAAATTGAGCATTCGAAGTTCAATAAAAAGACCTTGGAATGTAAAACTTAAATGTAGGTATGAGGACCACACCTCAGATATTCCTGACAATCAGATTTTGCTCTGGACCTTATACAAGATAGTTCAAAGTGGTAGATGCACCGAATTATCACTTCCAATTATTCGACGTTCAATTCGTTCTTTACAGGGGTTTTCAACCCTGGTCCCATGTAATTCAACCTCATGTAAAGGGCGAAATTATAATAGATTGAATACTGATTATTTACCTTTACATTCATTATGTGCATTTTTTTTGGATCAAAAAGGACCGAGTCACGAAATGGGAAACAATTTAATGCTTCCCTTTTTGGTTAACATGGCTCGTCTTTATGAATTGTTTGTTGCTGAATGGCTTAAGAGGAATCTTCCATCAAACATTTTTTTAAAATATCAAGAAAACCTTACGATTGGGGAAGACCAAAATATCAAGTTCAATATTGATATGGTACTATATGATGCAACGAACACAGAGGTACTATGTGTTCTTGATACGAAATACAAAGGAGTATCATCACCATCAAACGAGGATATTGCACAAGTTGTGACTTACTCTGAGGCAAAGAATTGCTCAAATGCGATCCTCGTTTATCCTGCAGAGTTAGTGATACCTCTTGATGAAACCATTGGTGATAATAGAATAAGAAATTTAACATTTTCTTTGGATGGGGACTTGGAATTAAACGGTCAGCGATTTTTAGAAAATTTATTATACATTATAAGTAAGTGAATTGTTCGGTTTAATTTACACATATCATTAACTTANCATAGGACAGTAATGGAAAAGATTGGCCGAAATTCACCATGTCCCTGTGGCAGCGGAAAAAAGTATAAGAAATGCTGTATCGATAAAGGAAATGACAATGTTATATCGATTAAAGACCGTTCTATAGAAAAGGAACTCGATGAAGCCTCTTTAGAAACTTTGGAACATGACGAAAAGTCATTATTGTCGGGTATTAGTAGATTAGAACAACTGCTCATAAAGAAGAACCTTAGTGTTAGACAAAAACAGAGTATNCAATTAAACTTAGCACTCGCATATCAACGTAGAGGCGAACATAGCAATGCAATTAAAGTTTTAGGTGATATAGTATANAGTGAACTATCCCAAAAAAATAGGCTTCTAAAAGTCATAACTTTATCAACTGCTGCCAAGTCTTACCTTGCACTGAACTATGTAGAAGAATCATGTTCAATGTTTGATGAAGCCTTAAAAAACCTTGATGAAATTAAGGCTGATCCTAAAATGCGTGCTTCTATTTCCTTAGAGGCTGGTAAAGCTTTTCACAAGTATGATAATAAGGAGAAGGCTAAATCGCTCTGGGAATACTCTTTGAGTATATATCAAAGTGATGAACACGAGATTGAGCACTATGCAANAGTGTTATCAAATCTTGGATATCTGCTTCTTGAACAGTCGGATGGAAAAGAACAGGAAAAAGGAATAAGAATTATTAATGAATCTTCCGAGATTAAACTTAGGATTGGTGACCTTGATGGTTTATCCAGTAATTATTGTAATCTTGGACTTTATTATTGGAAATCAAAAAATTATGAACGTGCTATTGCTCTAATGAGGAGGGATCTTTATCTCAGTCGAAAGGTAGGAAATCTGCGTGATATTGCTTCAACATTGAACAATCTGGCTGGACTTTACATTGATTTAAAGCAATTTTCTGAAGCCAGGTCACTATTAAAGGAATCGAAAGAAATTTCCATAGAAATAGAGGATGAATATCTGAAGGCACTAACAAAACATCATCTCGACACAGTAAATAAGACAGGAAAACAGTCCGGACTTAAAAAAGAAATAATTGGCCCAAAAGCAAATTGCGCTTGCGGAAGTAAAAAAGAATATCAAGATTGTTGTGGTAGAGCCGATTTTGAACCTGTGGATATACAATTTCAATTTGGTGGGATTTCTGAAGAAATTATACAGATACATGAAGAAGCTAAAAATTCGGATGTCAAGCCTTCAAGATTAGACTTTTTATTCCGAGATTCTGATCTATCTAAGGACAGATTGGCCTGGACAAGAACAGCAGTACATGATGGTTGGTTAGAAATGATGGAAATGCCAGATATGGCAAATATTCATCTGAACTCTGCAAAAATATTAGCTGATGAATCAATAGAAGACGGCGCTATTACAAAGCCACTTTCATGTATTATTCTATCAGCATGTGCGATGGAGGCATTCATAAATCAGGCTGCGTTTTTCTTAAACGACATACAAAATTACCATGAGTCAAAGTATCATACAATTCCTTCAGATATATCTGTAGATGTAATCAAATACCAACGACATACAGAGCTAACAAAAAAATGGAATACACTTGGGTCCGTTCTTTGTGGTGATTTGTGGCCACCTCCAAAAAAGCTTTGGTCTGATTTTATTAAAATGATAGAAATACGCAATGAACTGGTCCATTTTAAGGTTGCAGATTATGAGCGAGTTGTGCCACCTCCTAAAAAACAACATCCTATAATGTCTGGTCTTCCAGATTCTATTGAAGTTAGTAAAGTACCTCATAGTTGGCCAATTAGATTATTAACCCCATCATTTGCACAGTGGTGTGTTAGCACAGCTGAGTCTATGATTGGCTATTTTAAGCAAAGTTACCGAAAAAACAGGGGTTATAAAGAGAATTAGTCTTGTAACCTAANAACATATAGTAATAAGAAATTGGAAACTTGCGGTTTCTGACTTCATATCCGTAGTCGGAGTTCAATTTTGTTTCAGTGTATTTTCCGCGTGATTCTGGTCGCCGATTCCGGGCGAAGCCGGCCGACTACACAAGATTACGAATCTCATAGCAATGTTTCCCCGAACATTATTATGATATCGAAACTATCCTCACCTTAATAATTAACCAAAACATTATCCCACAGATCGTTAAATGTCTCAGTAAAATATTCCGCTATCTGACTATTGCTTATAAAAATGATGTTTTCGTCGTTGTCTTCGTTTGCTGAAAGGGTCCAGTTATAAGAACCTAATATTACCCTTTTATTGTCTATAATTCCAACCTTATGATGAAGGTTAGTATTTGTATTTTCTACCTTGGTTGGTATCCCGAGAGTTTTTAGTGTTTGACAAGCGGACCAATATTGACACTGTCTTTTTTCCAAAGCCACTCTGACTTTAACTTTTCGTTGTTCCTCTCCATTTACACGCGTTACCGCATAGAATCTGTTTATGACTCCAGAAAGAAGCGGTGAGTTTGACCCAAAAGTAAACATCATTACATCAAGTGTTTCTTTCGCATCTATAATCTTTTTAAGTAAATAATCGTCTGGATCNTTATCAGGAGAAAATAGTATTGTTACATATGTAGAACCGATCCTATAATTTTTTATTTCTTGTGTTGGTTCAACATTACTGAAAGTCCCAGCCAAAAGCTCATCGAATTCATCTTGGTATCGATCAAGGATCTCGAAATATGTCTTCCGCTCACCTTCGAAGTGGATAATGATANTGTGATTATAGTTTCTGCGTGTCCCGGTGTCGGTAAAGTTTGTTGATCCAGATAAAATAGCGGCTGTTGCTTTACCGTTATCACGTACTATAAATTTATTGTGGAAGATCTTAGAGTTTTGATCTGCAGATATTGTGATATTCTCAGTGTTTAGAAATTCAGCGAATGTATCAAGGNTGTCAGAATTGGGTTTCAAGTAACTTGCCTCAACAATCATCCTTACTTTTACATCACGTTCAGCAGCTCTTAGTATAGCCTCTTTGATTGGATTTTGATCGTGGATTTTTTCCGAACGAAGTTCTTGGACTGCAATGTCAAGGCTGGATACTGATTCATCTATAAAGCGAACAATTTCCTCTTCAAGCACAAATTTATTAGACGATAGATCCTCATTCATGCTGATAAAGATTTCGATTTTTCCGTTTTCGAAGTCTTTGGCTATTGCTGGATGACAGAAAAGGATAATCACAAGGACATATAGTATGATCTTGAAATATTGCTTGGTTGCAAACATCATTTTCTCCTTATATTGGTATCAATGAATCTTACAGTACATAAATACTATTTGAGATATTAGAAAGGCTGATTAAGAAAGGAGACAATAATTCGATATCATCATTATTACCTTTAGTACAATCTTATTATAAAGGCCTAATACCTGACCGTATTTTAACCCAAGTTTTTCAGTCTTGAAATACACCCCTGTCCTGTCATGATAATGTCTGATTTATATAAAATGTGGAGGATATAATGATGACCAAAGTTATTATTAATAAGTCCAAGTTCACCTCGTGTTTAAACTGGAACAAGCAAGAATGTCCAAACAACCATACGGCAATTATGGGGCTGTCATCTATCAACTGGCCTTATTTGTTTTTGTTGAATGATGACACAGGTAAGAAACTGGACCGACTATGTGACGAATGTTTGGCCTATATGGCCAAGATGAATGCTTCGAAAGGAACTTGACCCAATGACACAGGAACGAATTGTTTTCAAGCGTAACGATCTCTACAAACAGGTGTGGAAGGAACCGATGACAAAGCTTGCCAAGAAATACGGCCTATCGGACAAGGGATTGTCCAAAATCTGTCAGAAACTCGATATCCCTGTGCCTCCCCGTGGATATTGGGCCAAGATCCAATCCGGGGCCAAACTAAAGCNNCCACCGCTGCCAAGAAAGAAGTACGGTCAGCCAGACTTCCACGAAATACAAAAACGGCAGTATCAGGAATCACATATGAAAAAAATCGATGATGACAGTTATATCCCCGATAAAATTAAATCGGCGAAAAAAATCAGTCCACACAAAAGGCTTCATAGCCCTCATCCACTGGTACGGAAAACCAAAATCAGACTTGAAAAATGTCGACCTGATAAATATGGAGCCATTGGTGCATGGGGCAAACCATATCTGAATGTAAGAATAGGACCAAAATCAATCGGAAGGGCTCTTCGGATCATGAATGCATTGATCAGGGCTTTTGAGAAATATGGGTACACTGTTGGTTCTGATACGGGATGGAATAACCAATCGAACAGCTATGTCACGATCTTTGGTGAAGAGGTAAAGTTCTCCATCTATGAGGGATCAAATCAATCGTTGAACCCCAAATGGGATGAAGACGATGATTATCTATCATACCGAGAAAAATACACGTACAAAATGAGTGGGAAACTCCAATTTCAGCTCAGCTGTCGATTTACCTATGGTATTAGAAACAAATGGTCTGACACAGCCAAAAGGAAGTTGGAGGATATATTAAATGAGATCTTGATTGGTACTGTAAGGTTGGCTCATTTTGCAAGGGTTGAAAGAGAGGAAAGAGAAGAAGAAAACCGTAGGTGGCAAGAGGAACTGAAACGACGGGCTGAAGAAAAAAAGCGTAGAGAGGAGGAAGAAGAGCGGCGCACTGAGTTGGAACAACAGGCCTTTATGTGGAACAAATCCAAACAATTAAGAGCATTCATCGATGAGGTTGGACAAAGGGCCTCTACACATCAACGTTTTGTCGAAGAACAAACGAAGCTGGATGAATGGTTAATATGGGCAAAGAAACATGCTGATCGTATTGACCCGCTTAAAAATAGGCAATTACCCTTTGAATAGGGATCGAACCAACCGCCTGATAATCTTAAGTTTTAGATAAAAGTGGATACATATCATTTAATTCGTGTTTGGTGACTCAGTTGTTGGCTTTTGCCTACTTTAATTTTTCCATTTCTTCTTAACTTGCTTGTTACATTTAGGATGTTCTTGATATCCTTGAGGGTAAATCGTCGCTTGTCACCAAGGCGGTCCGGTTCAGGGTAATAACCAGCATAAATTCGTTTTCTAAGTGTATCAGGGTTAATTTTTAGGATTTTACATACATCGGCTGTTGTATAGAATTGTTTGTTGGGTAGACCATAGGTATTTAATATAGGTTTTGGGTGTTTTAAATAAGGAGCAGGGAGAGATATTTTTATAGATATTGAATGGTTAGGTGGGTCGGTAATTTGGGTAACCACATCCGTGCGGGTATCTGACGGACTCCAAGCACGAGTGCCGGTGCACCCTCCACCAGATCCGCCGGTACCGCTCCAAGATATCCGGCCCGCTTCTGGACCGGATTGATATCCATGTGGAGGTGCCGGCGGTACCATACAAGGACCTGATGGGGGAGGTCGTATCAGAACCATCGGAGCAGATCAGCAAACGTGTCGGCGCGGCACGAAAGCAGCAATCCCGGCGTTTTGGTCGCAGCAATATCTACTGCAATGCCCAGATGGGCAGCCGCCATATCCGGAAGTACTGCCGTATCGACAAGACGTCGTGCGATCTTCTGGAAACCGCCGTTGACAAACTGGGCCTCTCGNCTCGGGCCTACAACCGGATCCTGAAGATTGCCAGAACCATTGCCGACCTGGATCACAAGGCGGATATCCATGCCGATCACATCTCCGAAGCTATCCAGTACCGGAGCATGGATCGGGCCAGAAATACAATGAATGCCTTTTAGATCTTCAAACTTGATTTACCAACCAGACGAGCATATTTNAGATCTTGAACCGCGTCCGTTCTGCTTTTTGGAATGTTTACCGCGGATGTCGTATGGACGACGCATTGCTAATGAGGGCTGGAATCACAAAGCTGCATTGGGGTCTGAGATATTTGAGATAGTTTCTAAAGGAGACGGGAAGTGAAGCACAACACCCACATCTATCTGGCAGCCAAGGCCATTGAGTTTACCTATGACGGTGTCGACAATACCGTAACGAGAAGCGGCGCGTATCTGAAAGGGAAAAAGAAAGGCGCCGAGCGGCGAGCGGNCACGGAGCGGCAGCGCATCTTGCGATACTATAAAGATCTTCTCTTCGAGGCCACCTGGGCACCGGATGATGTATTGAAAGACAATGATCCCTACCACATCTTCAAACTATTTACGGACGATGAATTTCCTGGCCATGGCCTCACGGACAAGCAGACATTCGAAAAGGATCGCGTCGTCTTCCACAAATTTGCCGGAGGGCTCCCGTTTCGGGCAGATCACATCGCCCAGGAAATCATCAACATGGCCAAACTCCGGGATTTCAACGACCAGTTCGACAACAAACAGATTATGTATCAATACCTTTTGCTCAGTCATTATCTGGCAGATGCCCATGTCCCCATGCATTGCGATCTGAGGGATGATCCGCCGAAGGCACGACGGGACAGTCAGCCGAGCCGTCGGAGCGGCCTGAAAAAACCGGCGGGGGCCTACATGAAATCATCGGCCCACAACGACCTCGAAACGCTCTGGGACAATGCGGTGACCCCGGTCGCCGTAAAGGAGGACATCCGCATTCCAATTCGTGCAAAAGATAAGAAAGAAAAAACAGCGTACTCGGATGCCGTCACCTTTACTCTCAAAGACTGCAGGAAACAGGGAGAGGTCCGGGTGCCGATCATCCCGAAAGGCGGGCTGCTGGATTTTATGATCGACATCTGTATCGAAAGCAAAAAAAGAGGACAGATTCTTTTCCCCGTCGATAATCCGAAAGAGCGAAATGACGCNGCATTGCAAGATGTCACACGAACGATCTTCGCAGATTGCATTGGCAATCTGATGGCGGTGTGGCGGTACATCTGGTTCTCTCATCACGCATAAGGGCCTGTCAGAACCTGTTCCGGCAATGCTCCAATGAAACAACGCCCCCTGTTTTTCAGCAATCGTTTCATTACCTCCGCTTCTCCGGCGATTTGAATACGTTTGTCTTCCTCGACGCACGTCAACAACCCTTACAGGAGGAGCCGCCATGCGGACGACAACCAAATCCCGAACCCATTTTGAATCGCACCAAATGAAACGGATGACCGCTGTTGGGGCCGTTACCGACACAACGGCCCGAATTTGGCTCCGTTCAGATGTTGCCGGAGAGGTGAGCGTCTCGGTGCAGCCCAGGGGAAAACCCGCCCATCGCCGGGAAATGCCTGCTCTCGTCAGAGACACGGATGCGGATCTTACCCAGACGGTATTCGTGAAGAACCTCTTACCCCTGACCGAATACAGATATGAGGTGCGCCGGGCCGCCGGAAACCGTCTTGTCGGCAGAGGCCGCTTCGAGACCTTCCCGGCTACCGATGCGGATACCCCGGAGAAGGTTTCCATCGCCCTGATGAGCTGCCATCAGCCTTTTGGTGACGACGGCAGGCCATGCGAAAAACGGATGCGGCTCCTGAAACTGACACCGGACATTCTCAGGGAAAACGAAGTTAAGTTTGTCCTCCTGGCTGGGGATCAGATTTATTCGGACATCCCGTCCGATCGTTCCCTGTTTTACCGTCACTACACCAAAAAATGGAATCTTCCCGCCGGGGACAGCATCATGGACTGGGGATCTCCGGCCGTTCGCGCGGCCTTCCAGGAAAGGTACCGGATTTTCTGGGCAATGGAGGAAATAAAACGTCTTTATGCCGATTATCCCTGCTATCCCATCCTGGACGATCATGAGATCATGGACGACTGGGGGGCCATGGAAATACATGCCACCCCCAAGTTTGCCCGGATCCGAAAAGGGGCCCGGGAAGCCTATTTCGACTACCAGGGGTCCCGGGTGAAACCTCGACCAAAACGCCTGCCCCCGTCTTTTGATTACTCCTTCAGCTACGGAAACATCGGGGTCTTTGTGTTCGATCTCCGGTCCCAGCGCCAGGGTGGAAAAAAGGCAAGGCTTTATGGACACGATCAATATGCGAAGTTTCAAACCTTTTTGACCCGCAATCAAAAGAAGGCCGTGCTCCTCATCATGGTGAGCGTTCCGGTGGTGCATCTGCCCGAGTGGCTATCGGACGTGGGCGCCGCCTTGCTGGGTTACACGGTCGACTTTCCGGATCACTGGTCGTACCACAGGAACCGGCCGGACCGAGATCGGTTGCTCACGGCCCTGTACCGCCACAAACGCNTCTTTCCCGATCAGAAAATTGCCCTCGTCAGCGGCGACGTGCACCTGGGCTGCGCCTTTTCCGTAAAATGGCCCGGAAAAGGCGATCGGCCGACAATTTATCAGTTTACGTCCAGCGCCATTTCAAACCGCACCAAAAAGATTTTCACGGAATTTTTGAAAGCCCCATTGGGCTTGGCCGGAAAAATCAGACTGAAAGGGGGAATCAAAGTAAAGACCCGGCTATTGGATCCGGTGAAACATCTGGAGAATCCCTTCGGCGGCCTGAACATCGGCATGATCGACGTCCTCCGAAATGGAGGATCGGCGTCTATCACCCTTCGGCTGGTGGGTTATGAAGAGGGGGCTACGAGGTTCCGGGATTTTTTTAGAAGCCGGCCCCTGTAATCGGTGCAGCGAGGAGTTTTTGGTGGGTGTTGAAAACGTGGGATGATGGGATCTCCGGACGGCAGAAGCCGCTGTTCACAGCGAAGATGAGATCCGCTGTTGATCGAACCGGAATACTGAACCGCGTCGCGACGCTGCCCAATTCCCTCGGGGTATGGGCGTCGCTGCCGGCGGTTTCAACAAATGGATATTTGTCCCGCCAGCTTTCCACACGAAGATTTTCATTCTCCGCATTTCGCCCATTCAGCCCCTCGATAACACCGCAATGGCCGTGCTCGACAATATATTCCGAAGCTGGTCGCGCCTCGCGAAACGGGTGGGCGACGATGGCAGCACCCCCCCGTTTTCGTACAACATCCAGCAGCGTCAGGGCATTCATCCCGGGTTTGAGATCTTGAAAGGGACCGAAAATCAGAAAATCTCCGTCGGCCGTCGCGTATTCCATACCGACAAACACATACAGACCATTTTTCTGGAGGCCCTCCTGCAGCTCATGTCGCGCTGCCATGGTTCCGTGATCGGTAATGCACAGGCCATCCAGGCCGGCACGGGGTCCGTATTCGATAATCTCCGGCACGGTCATTCGGCCGTCGGAAAAAAGGGTATGGACATGCATGTCGATAATCATGGACGCTATATTGCGCTTCGGTCCGGATAAAGGCAAATTGATAATTCTGATCGATGTCTTAAAATTGATTCATAATTCTGATGCCATTTGTAACCATCTGCGGTCACGAGAGAAAATTACAGGATAGAAGCAGCGTGAGCATATAGTGGAGCCCCATATCCCGACGACCTTCGGGATATGCTAAAGGATAGCCATGGCAAAAAAATGTATTCTCATCCTTCTGGACGGACTCGGGGACCGTTCCTATGACCAATTCGGAGACCGAACCCCTCTCCAGGCAGCCAGAACCCCCACATTGGATCGCCTTGCCCGGCATGGATCCAACGGGATGTATCATGCGGGGCGTCCGGGACAAGCCCTGCCCAGCGAAAATGCGCACTTTTTGATGTTCGGCTATGACATGGCGGAATTTCCGGGCAGGGGCGCCCTGGAAGCCGTGGGCATGGGTATCGATCTGGCCGGAGACGATGTGGCCATCCTGTCGCACGTGGTGAGCGTCAAGAAGTCCGGACATCGCCTGATCCTGGTGGAAGGGAAGCCTACGGTCACGGACGATGAAATGGTTTCATTGACCGAAGAAATTTCCTCCTTTGAATCGGACGCCCTGAAAATACGATTTCACCCGGCCGGTTGGATACGCGGCGTGCTGACCATCCACGGCAGGGCCTCCCGTTTCATCACAGATTCGGATCCATTCATCAATGGAAGACCCTTGGTCAGCGTTGTTCCCTGGGAGACCTATCGACATGACGAAGCGNNCATCCGCTCGGCACAGGCTCTGACAGCCTATCTCACCCATGTCTATAGAAAACTTGATATGCATCCGTTAAATGTATTTCGGAAAAAGAACGGAGAACTTCCCATCAATGCAATGGTCACCCAGCGTGCCGGCCAGCTCCAGACGCCATTGCCGTTTACTGAAAAATACGGCCTCAAGGGGCTCACCATGGCCTCCGGGGTCGTGTACCAGGGTCTTGGAAACTATATCGGCATGGATACGAAAAAGGTTCGCGATTCGGACAACCCGGGGCTGGATATGGCCGAACGGTTGAAGATGGCTCTGGAACACCTGGACAACTATGATTTTATCCATATCCACACCAAAACACCGGATGAGGCCGCGCATCAAAAAAACCCTTCCGTTAAAAAAGCGGTCATCGAATCATTAGATCAGGGGATCGCCGAAGGCATCCAACCGTTCATAGAAAATCCGGATGTATTGACGATTATCACGGCTGACCACTCCACACCCAGCGAAGGTCCTTTGATCCATTCGGGCGAAAGCGTCCCGCTGCTGCTTCATGGCAGAGGGGTCCGAACGGATTCCGTGGAACGCTTTGACGAGGTCAGCGCAGCAACCGGAGCAGTTGGGAATTTGCGCGGGAAAGAGCTCATGTATGCCATCCTAAACTTACTGGACCGCGTGAAGCTTCACGGCATTATGGATACCCCTTATGATCAGCCCTACTGGCCGGGACATTATCAACCCTTCACGCTGGAGTAAACTCCAACGAGTGGGAGCCCGCCATACGGTCTCCGTGACAAACAGTAGAGGCAAACATGCTCTGAGCCGAACCACTTCAGGAGTTTGATCAATCCATGAATACGGACAAGAGCCAGTCATCGATCGTTGCGGATACCGGAGTTATCCATGGACGGTTTCAGATCCTTCACAACGATCACATGACATATCTTCTCACAGGAAAAAAACATTGCCGGCACCTTGTGGTCGGGATCACCAATCCGGATCCGTTCCTCACGAAAAAGGAAGCCGCAGATCCTGCCCGACACGAACCAGCAGCGAATCCTCTGACCTATTATGAACGGTTGTTATTGATCCGTGCGTCTCTGACTGAAGCGGGTTTGGGACATGGCGACTTCTCAGTGGTTCCATTTCCCATCAACCGGCCGGAACTCTATGAATACTATGTGCCCATGGATGCCCTTTTTTTTCTGTCCATTTACGATGACTGGGGAAGACAGAAACTGAGGTATTTTAACTCCCTCGGCCTGAAAACCCTGGTTCTGCGGGAAGTTCCCAATGAAGAAAAAGGTCTCAGCGCATCGGATGTGAGAAAACGGATCAAACAGGGAGACCCATGGGAGCATTTGGTTCCGAAGCCGATCTACACTTACATCCAGCGCTGGGGTATCATCGATCGTCTCTGATCGGTCATGCCATGTAATGTCTGAAATTCTGATAATAGATACCCTCATACGCCGTGACTCCGCAGGAGGTAGACATGGCTCATAGGATGCATACGTTAGCCATATCGTGACGAAGAACAGATTGCCCATGTCGGCATTCTGTCCCGAATCCATACTCGCAGTGCATCGCTCTCTCGTTCTATCGGAGCATATGTTTGGGAACCGGTATCGAATTTTCAGATTACCGTAAAGACAGGAGATATGATGACCAAAGATACGGTAACCTTTTTTACTCCCTATCCATTTCGCACGGGACAGAAAATTAACCTCACAGAAGGTCCGCGGAAGGGAGATTGGGAGGTCATCGGTGTGACGGAACGGAAGGTGACCCTCCGTTGTCCAATCAGCTTGCGGGAGTTCGAGTGGAACCGATTCTGCTATGTGGTCGATGAGAGGGAGGATGTGGAGTGGCCGAAAAAAGACTAACCCGAATGCTTCATAAAATCTTTTCAGACATGACGCAGAAAAAATTTCATAATTTTATAAAAAAATCAATATGTTAACCTTTAGATTAGGGCAAAGCCAGAAGGGTTAAGAACGACCTCAAAAGATTTCCCCCTTCAGGCCCAACGGACGCTTCCATGGCCGTCGTTATTCGAAGCTCGCAGTAGTTTTACTACGACGTCGCTCCGAAATGCCTTGACCATAAAAGCCTCCATTGGGTGAAACATTCGGGTGGAGTTGAGAGTGACTGACTGGTACACTAGGTCGAATGCGGTGTTGCGGATCAACAAAAAATGCTCACATACTACCGTGTATGCTCCGCTTTTTCGTTGCCCCGCGCTTGTTGAACACAATTTTAATACAACAAGATGTGAAATCCCGCCGACAGGCGGGGCCCTGAAACCTGATCCGCATGTTTGAGATAGATTTAGAATCATTACTGCGGGAAGCCATCTATAATGCATGGATGCGCATCCATCGGCAGCCTTAACCTATGCGAGAGTCCACAAATGAATCATACACGCGTCGCAATTTCTGCCGTTCTTCTACTCATCCCCATGCTATTGTCCTGCGGATCCCAAGAGTCTGTGGACTCCTTGGCCAAAATCGGTTGGCATGCCTATGACGCCGGTATAGAGCAGGCAGAGGCGTCTAAAAAGAAAATTTTTCTCTACTTCCGCGCGGATTGGTGACCCTACTGCCGAAAACTGGACCAGGTTCTGGTCCAGCCGGAGATACGCACCTATCTGGAGGCACACTTTGTTCCTGTCCTCGTAGATTTTGATAAAAACCCGGATCTCGTGAAAGCATACGGTGTGCGGGGAATTCCGGTCATATGGTTTTTGGACCGCCGGGGGAACCGCATCCGGCAAGTAACAGGGTACATCCCTGAAGACACGTTCCTTCCGGTGCTTCAATACATCCATACGGACGCCTATGAGCGTCAGTCCTTTGAGGCGTTTACCTCCGGCACCTGAGCAGCCTCGCGTCTTTGTGCCGACGGAACACCTTCCAGATCCCAATTTAGATGACGTCCGGCCCTGGACCCCCTGTCTTTCAAAGGATGGGTTCCATAACGTTCCGGTCCATTTACCCTTCCCCTATCGATGTCTCCTAGCAGTTTCATTCCGTCCGAAATGACTTAAAATGTTGAAATCGGGATGGCATAAAGGCGCGGTGGGTAAAAACATTTGAGTGTACGAGCAAGATATGCTCTAGTTCATCGCGTATTCTACCGATCCCGCTACGGAGAACGGAACATGATGCTGAAAAATTCCCTTGGGGAAATTCTGATTGATCTGGGCTACATCACTGAGAAGCAGCTGGATGAGGCGCTGGAAAAACAGGAGACCATTATCCAGGAGTCCGCGCCGTTCAGAAGCTACCAGGTGGTCAGCTTTGTGGCCGACTCCATGCGAGCCAAGGATGGGGGCGGCATCCCTCTGTTGGGCCAGCTCTTAAAAGATATGGATCTGATCAACCCCGATCAGCTCGAGGAAGCGCTGACCCAGCAAATTGATTCTCTCAAGGAATACCACGCCCTGGACAGCGACAAACTGTGTTCGGTGATGGAAATCTGTCATTTGATCGGCTCCACCTTGAACCTATCCGAAGTGCTGGTCCTCATCATGAACCACGTGAACCGTTTGACCCATTCCGTGGGCAGCACANTGATGCTCGTCGATGAGCTGACAGAAGAATTGGTGTTCAGCATTCCCACGGGTCCCAAGGCCAGGACCCTCCGGGAGTATCGCATTCCCAAAGGCAAAGGCATTGCCGGGTGGGTCGCCCAGAATCAAAAATCGCTGATTGTAAACGACGCCCAAAACGATCCGCGGTTCTACAGCGAAGTCGACAGTGCCGTGGGTTTTGAAACAGAGTCCTTGCTGTGCGTCCCTCTCAAAGCCAGGCGAAAGCTGATCGGTGTTTTGGAAGTCGTGAATAAACGAGACGCAAGCGGATTCACGGAAAAAGATGCCCTATTGTTGAGCATTTTCGGTTCCGAGGCGGCACTGGCCATCGAAAACGCCCGCATTTACGGAAAATTGAAGCAACAGCTCATCGAAAACAAGCGCATCGAGCGAGAACTTGCCGAATCCGAGAAATTCCGAGCTCTGGGACAAATGTCTGCGGGTGTGGCTCACGATTTCAACAACATTCTCAGCGCCATTCTCGGCTACGCAGACATCGCCATGTTTTCCCTGGACGATCCCTCCCGGATCAAGGAAAGCCTGGAACAGGTCCTGAAAGCCTGCAAACGGGCAAAAGAGCTGGTAAGCCATATCCTGGCGTTCAGCCGCCACAGCCAGCAGGAGCGATTGCCGGTTCAGTTGGGGCAGATCGTCCAGGAAGCACTCAAGCTGTTGAGGGCCTCGATTCCTTCCACCATCGACATCCAGATTCATATCGAGCCCGATTCCGGAGCCATCCTGGCGGACCCGACACAGATTCATCAAGTTCTCATGAACCTGTGCACCAACGCCTATCACGCCATGGAAAACGGTGGGGGCATTTTGAGCATATCGGTAGCACCGGTTGAGATAACCGAGGAGCTGGCAGAGGCCAAGACGGATCTGCGTCCAGGACCCTATGTAAAACTGAGCGTCATCGACAATGGCTGCGGAATGGATGACAGCATCCTCAATCAGGTTTTCGAACCCTACTTCACCACAAAGGAAAAGGGAGTGGGTACCGGTATGGGACTGGCTGTGGTCCATGGCATCGTCCGGGGGCACGGAGGGGCCATCACGGCATCAAGCACTCCCGGAAGAGGATCATCCTTTGAAATGTTTTTCCCGAGGGTCGCCTACGAGACCCCGAAGCGTACCGCACCGGTTCTGGAAATGCCCAAGGGCCAAGAATTGATCCTGTTTGTTGATGATGAACACGTTTTGGTCAGGTTAGGCAAACAGATGCTCGAAAGCCTCGGCTATACCGTCGTCGGTGAGACCGATCCCAGGGTCGCCCTGCAGCGGTTTAAAGCGGAACCCGATACGTTTGACATGGTGATCACCGATCTGACCATGCCGGGCATGACCGGAGATGCCCTGGCAAAAGCGATTGTCAGCATTCGTCCGAATCTCCCCATTATTCTGGTGACCGGATTCAGCGAACGGGAAACCCAGGAACATGCCGGGAATATGGGCATTCGGGAAATCGTCATGAAGCCCCTGACCATCCTCGATTTCGCATCGGTGGTGCGCAGGGTGTTCGATCAATGCGAAAAACGTTAAAGGCTCCGTTCCCACGCCGCTGCCGAGTTTACCCCATATAAAACCCCTTGCCGGAGACGGGACCGGCTTGTTAAGTAATGCACGTCGCCGGACATCCTGCAGAGCACGTGGATGGCCCCATATCCCCGGTATCTTGGCCCGGGTAGTGCCCCCGGCAGGGCCTCGCGACCGCGTTCCTGTTCTCCGCGCGGAAGCGATTCCATGCCATTGTCAAGACGGCCGTTTCTGTGGCCCCATTGCCGGCAACTCGCACCACGCCCCGTATTGAACATTTGCCGATGGATATGGCGTCGGCAGAGTATTCGAACGTTGCTTTATCCGGAACAACCCATCAATTCAGTCGCAGGGAGATCAACATGGAACACCAGTTTGATGTCGTCATTGTCGGCTCCGGCCTCGCCGGATTAAGGGCCGCCCTGGAGCTGGGAGAGGATACCCGGGTAGCGGTCGTCAGCAAGGTTTTTTCGACCCGCTCCCATTCGGGAGCCGCCCAGGGCGGCATCGGCGCCGCTTTGGGAAACGAAGAAGAGGACCATTGGAAATGGCACGCTTTCGACACGATCAAGGGAAGCGACTACCTGGGGGATCAGGATGCCATCGAATTCATGGCCCAGGATGCCCCAAGGGTTGTATACGAGCTGGAACATATGGGGGTGCCCTTCAATCGCACGGCTGAGGGCAAAATTGCTCAACGGGCATTTGGCGGCCACACGCGGAACTTNGGAGAAGCGGCGGTAAAACGGGCCTGTTTCGCAGCCGACCGAACCGGCCGGGTGATTCTGGACACATTATGGGAAAAGTGTCTTCAGCGCGGAATTACCTTTTTTGATGAATATCATCTCTTGTCTCTCATTGTGGAGAGCGGCAGATGCTGCGGTGTGATCCTGTACGAACTGGCCACCGGAACGCTGCACGTCNTCCAAAGCAAGGCGGTGCTGCTGGCCACCGGAGGTGCCGGTAAAATTTATAAAACGACATCCAACGCCCTGGCATCCACCGGCGACGGCATGGCTATGGCCTACCTTGCCGGAGCTGTCCTGGAAGATATGGAGTTTGTTCAGTTTCATCCTACGGGCATCTACAAATTGGGCATCCTCATCAGTGAGGCCGCCCGCGGAGAGGGAGGTATCCTGCGAAACAGCGAGGGAGAGCGTTTCATGGAGCGCTATGCCCCCACGATCAAGGACCTGGCCCCGCGGGACATGATTGCCCGCTACATCCTCCAGGAAGTGCGCGAAGGCCGTGGTATCGACGGGAAAGATTATGTACACCTGGATCTGACCCATCTGGGTGAGGAAGTCATCGGAAAAAAACTGGTCGAGATCATCGAGTTTGCTCGCACCTACGCTGGGGTGGACGCGCGAAAAGAACCGATCCCGGTACAGCCGACCTGTCACTACATGATGGGGGGGATTGCCACCGATGCGGACGGCCGGGTCATCATGGATACCAATGCCACCCCGTTTCCCGGATTATACGCCGCCGGAGAGTGTGCCTGCGTATCCGTCCATGGAGCGAATCGATTGGGGTGCAATTCGCTTCTCGATACCCTGGTCTTCGGCCGGCGCGCCGGGAAAGAGATGAGACAGTTCATCCGCCGCGTGGGCATACCGAAAATACCGTCCAACCTGGAAGAACGGAAGCAGCAGCGGATCCAGCAACGGATGGATAATCCCGGGAAAGAATCCCTCGGCGCCGTCCTTCTGGAAATGCAGCAGGTCATGATGGACAAGGTCTCGGTGTTTCGGGAAGCGGCCGGGCTGAGGGACGCCCTGAACACCCTGCGGACACTCAAAGAACGGTACAGTCGGGTTGCCGTGACCGACACGGGGACCTGCTTCAACCGCAACCTGCTGGACATACTCGAACTTGGGAACATGCTCGAACTGGCCGAGGTGATTACGCTGGGGGCGCTGCACCGTGAAGAAAGCCGCGGTGCCCACTCGCGGGAAGACTTTCCGGAAAGAAACGATTCCAAATTTCTGCAACACACCATGGTGCGGTTTACTCCCGAGGGCCCGGAACTGTTTACCAAACCGGTGACGATTACCATCTACGAGCCAAAAGAGAGGACGTATTGATATGAAATGCCATTTTGCTATCTATCGTTTCGATCCTTCGGTGGACAGGGCACCCCGTTTTCAGGAATACCAGGTGGAGGCCGAATCGACCGACAAGATACTGGATTGTCTGAACAAAATTCGATGGGAGCAGGACCCGACGCTGGCCTACCGAGCGTCCTGCAGTCATGGCATTTGCGGTTCCTGTGCCATGACCATCAACGGAAATGTGGCGCTGGCATGCCAGAAACTGATCCGGGATTTTAAGACCGCCAATAACTTTGTCATCGAGCCGTTACCGCTGTTCGGTGTCATCCGGGACCTGGTGGTCGATCTGAATCCCTTCTTTAGAAGGCACCGGGCGGTTCGACCCTATCTGATCTCCGACGACGAGCCACCCGAAACGGAACGCATCCAGAGCAGCGAAGACCAGCAGAAAACGGAAATCGCCCTGCGCTGCATCCTTTGTGCGTCGTGCACGTCTACATGCCCGATTTCCCGTGCCAATCCGGACTACCTCGGACCTGCCGCCCTGTTGCGGGGCTTCCGGTACATTTATGATACGAGGGACACGGCCACCGGCAGCCGTGTTTCCCAGTTAAACGACNACAACGGTGCATGGGGGTGTAAAACCATGTGGTGGTGCACCGATGTCTGCCCCAAGGGGATTCCGGTCACCAAATGCATCGGGCAGATTAAACGGGCCATCCGGGAGTACGAAAAAACGGAGAAGTGATGGTTGACACCTTGCAGGAAACAGGTGCCACGCAAGGCTCGGAATGGATACCGGTAACGTTGCCTCTTGGCAGGTGAAGGATTATATTACTTTCCACCGACACATCCGGATTGCCAAAACCCTGCATATCCTGGACAGCAAAAGGAGACGCCGATGAAACCCTTTGTGCTCAAGACCCTCTCAAAAGATGCCATTCCAGACGCGTTGGAAAAGGCGGAACGCTATCGCCTTTTAGCGGAACCCCAGGAGGCGGAAAGTATCTGCCGGGATATTCTCGACATTGATCCGAACAACCAGGATGCACAGATCACCCTTTTACTGGCCATAACCGACGAGTTTAAACATCAACTGACCCCGGCATTTACCCGCGCCCAAGAAGTTCTGGAACAATTGGGGGATGCCTATTGCAAATCCTATTACGGTGGCATTATCTGCGAACGCCGGGCCAAAGCACACCTGCAGTCGGAGAGTCCGTCGTCCGGCCACATGGCCTATGAGTGGTTTCGCAGGGCCATGGATCTCTATGAGTCGGCTCTCACCACCTGCTCCCCAGGAAACCAGAGCGCGGTGCTCCGATGGAACACTTGCGCACGAATCATCAATGAGAATCCGAGCATCACCCCCGCGCCGGATGATCGCACCGAACCCATGCTGGATGCGGCGCCGGATCAGACCTAGGATCATATGTCGGCATTATTGGTGAACGGTGACGCCCGGTGTATTTGAACCAATCAATTGAGGGNTCCACACCCCAAATCCGAAAATCGAAATATGAATCTCGAAACACATCATAGGCTTTGAATGACCAAAATCCGAACGTTGTAAGAGACTGTGGTTTCGAATTTTGGACATGGTTTCGAGTCTTGTGCCTCGTGCTTCGATATGATCAACCATTGCCTATCCGGCAGCTTTCCCTCCTGGTAGCACAACTGTCTGCAATAGGAACTCGACACGATCTGCGTTGGCTCTATGAATGCGAAGTATAAAAAGCAGGTGCATGTTTTTGTCGTTTCCGATGCCACGGGAATGACAGCCGAACGGGTGATTCGCGCGGCACTGGTTCAGTTCAGCGATATCGATCCCAGGTTCAAGAAATTTACGTTTGTTCGTGAAAGGGAGCGTATACGGGAAATTCTGGATAGTGCGGAACGGCTTCAGGCCATCGTGATTTACTCCCTGGCCTCTCTCGAAACGCGAAAATGGCTTCGCGCCGAAAGACGGACGCGAAGTGTGTATACCATCGATTTGCTGGGCCCGCCGTTGAAGCTGATGGAAAAGCTGTGGAACATGGTCCCCGACTTTCGACCGGGTATCTTCGCCGGTCCGGATGGTGAAACCATGCGATTGGCAGAATCCATTGATTTTACTCTCAAACACGATGACGGACAGAACATCGATTCCATCGATCAGGCAGAGATTATCATCTTAGGCATTTCGCGTACCTAAAAAAACACCCACCAGCCTCTTTCTATCGTGTAATTCCAACCTCAAGGTAGCCAATTATCCGATCGTTCTGGGGGAAGAGATTCCCGAAGCGATTCTCCATGCGTCGGCCAGAATGATCGGGTTTACCATCACCCCTAAGCGGGCGGCATATATCCGTCGTCGGCGCCTTCGGTACACCGGCGAGGTTCGATATTCGGACATCGATTACATCAAGGAAGAACTCCGCTATTCCCATAAAACGTTCAGCCGGCTCAGAGGGCTTCACGTGGTCGATGTTACGGATCTGTCCATTGAAGAAATTGCCAACGATATCATGGAAAGTGTCGCCTACTCTGAATAGCCATTTCCCTATCCCCTCCTGGATCTAACCAACACTACGCCAGAATCCTGAGTCCTTTCGTGGCGGAAGCAAGAATGGCAGAGTGCCATCCACATTTGGACAGACTCCCATGGGGGACCCGTGATTCTGGAAAAATTATAACGGCTTCAGGCGGGGATCCGGGCGGGAGGGTTCGTTGCAAATCTTGTCCGTGGATTTGCCGATGATCGTTTCCAGATCATGGACCGGATGAGGATGCCCGTGGGATTTGCCGCAATTGCAGCTCTGGCAGGTATGGATGCGGGGAGGCTCTCCTTTGGCGCGCGATTTGATCGTGAACACCCAAAAGAGGAGCCCGAAGATAAGGAACACAGTAACGCCAACGAGCAGCAAATCCAACATGGTCTCACCTGGGTTGTGGTTACACCGAGAATATAAGCGGTCGGAAGGACGGGTCAACCGGCTTTTGACAGATCCCGGGCAGCTTGACAAAACCACCATAAACCTTACGTTTCACTTGCGCAAATGAGGCCCGCTGCCAGATTGAAATTGGCAGTATGGCAGAGTTCATGATCACCTGCAATANCCGAATCTCAAGTCGGTTTTAGGAGGCTATATGGCGTTTGAGACAAGAGAAGAAGTCTTGGAAAAAATCATGGAAGAGGACAAACCCAAATGTCCCCATTGCGACCAGGAAATGAGTCTCTGGGAAGTTCCTCCAATGAACTTCAGTGACGGACTCGGCTGGGGTGTTCCCTTTTTATACGTCTGTTTCAATGACCAGTGCCCGCTGTTTGAGCAGGGCTGGGAGAATCTGCGGGAAAATTATGCCCACAACGCCTCCTATCGATGCATGTGCTACCCCGGTGAAGACAAGTACGAATGCATGCCGGTTTTCAGCCCGCAAGGGGCTACCGGTCAGATCATCGACAACGAAGCGCTCATGGCCCAAGAAGCGCTGAAGGCGGCGATCAAGAAGGGGTTTTCGATCCTCGCCGCATGCTACGTAGAGAAAGACGGGCCACAGGTGCTGCGTATGCTCTTGGACTCCGCAGAACCGGTTCGGGTTCGCGTCAAAGCAGCGGAAATGCTGGGGGATTTCGGTACGGTGGATGCGATCGAACCGATGCGATACAGCAAATTCGGCAACCAGATACTCCAGAAGCAGGTAGACGACGCTATAAAGCAAATCCACGAGCGCTCGTTTACACGGGAGTGCCCCTTTTGCGCGGAAATTATCAAGAAGGGCGCCAAAATCTGTAAACACTGCGGCAAAGAGGTCGCCGGCCAATAGCCCCTTTTGAAAAGAAGAGAAGAGAACTTGATCGAAAGCCGCGGGTCACCGCGGCTTTTTCATTTCTTCAGGTTGCTCCGGATGTTGACCAGATCGGCATCATAGGTCCGGCAAATCAGGCGCTCTCTCAGGATCCGGTCCTCATCCAGGAGATCGGTACGATGGCGCGATAACACACCCCCAGCCTGTTCGTAAGATGGCAGAGCGTCACATCCCTCGGCGATCTTTTTCCCGGACGCCGTCGCATAGATAAGGGCGTCCCGACCATTGCACACCACGGCCAGGGGAATTGGAGGTGCCTCGGCAATCCGGGCCGCCGCCAGGATGCCCCGGGCCCAGGAATCCAGAGATCCGGCGGCACACCGGATCGCCATAAGGGGCTTGTTGCCGGCGTTCACCACCAGATCGATCAGGGAACGGTGAGATTCGCCCTCTATCTCAAACTCCATGGATCGATCCACCGTAATCGCGTCTTTGGGATAACCCAGCTGGTCAACAAGCCACCGTTCCACGATCTGCCGGTTTTCTTCAGCGCCGATATTCGGCACAGCCTTTCCGGTGATGTAATCCTCGATCATCTCATAGGGTTTTTGAACATCCGTCATTTTTTACTCCATTTATCTTATTCACACAAATCGGAATATATCATGCTCGGAGTCGGTATCGCTATCGGCATCGGAATCGAAATTCGGAATCGAAATATGGTGGCCATCTTCGCCGTCGATACCGATACCGAACCCGATTCCGATACCGATGATCCCACTGGTTTCGTTCTGCAGAGATTTGGCGGCTTTTTATTTCTTCGGTGTGGTCTTCGCCTGCCGTGCCAGCTTGTCGGGTCGAAGCTCAATCGAGCGAAGCCTGAAGCTTCAGCGGCGGCGGGTGTGCTTCGTGATGTTATAGGCCCGTTGACCCGCGCGGCCGCGCGCTCGGTGTTATTCCAATAAACTTCGCCCCGTCATTTCCTCGGGCGGCTCGATACCGAGAATGTCCAGAATGGTGGGGGCAATATCGGCGAGGATACCGGACCTGAGCGAATTTGAGCGACGGCGATTGTCCACAAGAACAAACGGCACCCGGTTGACGGTATGGGCAGTATGGGGCTTTCCCGAGGCATCCACCATTTTTTCGGCATTGCCGTGATCGGCGGTCACCATCACCACACCCTCACGGTGGATAATCTCGGTAACGATCCTTCGAACACACGCATCCACCGTCTCGCAGGCCTTGACCGCCGCCCCAAAGATCCCCGTATGGCCGACCATATCCATGTTGGCAAAATTCAGAACGATCACATCAAAATGACCGGTACGGATCCGATCCAGAGTTTCCTGGGTCACCTCCACGGCACTCATTTCGGGTTTGTGATCGTAGGTGGGAATATCCCGGGGAGACGGGATCAAACATCGCTCCTCCAGGGGAAATGCCTTTTCTTCTCCACCATTGAAGAAGTAGGTGACATGGGCATACTTTTCGGTCTCCGCGATCCGGAGCTGGGTCCGTCCATGCCGACTCAGCACCTCACCCAGGATGTTTTCCAGATGCACCGGAGGATATGCGATCGGCAGGTCAAAGGTTTCATCGTATTGGGTCATGCACACAAATTGACATAGTTCCGGAACCTTCGTCCGTTCGAACTCCTGGAATCCTTTATCCGTAAAGGCCCGCGTCATTTGACGCGCCCGGTCAGCTCGAAAGTTGAAAAAAAGAACCCCATCGCCGTCGTTCACCACCCGGTCCGGCGGCCCGTGGTGGGTGATTGCAATGGGCCGGACAAATTCATCCGTTTCATTCCGTTGATAGGCATCCAGGACCGCCTGGACCGGATCTGTCTCTGTCCGGCCCTCCCCAAGGGTGTACAGTCGAAAGGCCAGTTCCGTGCGATCCCACCGTTGATCCCGATCCATGGCGTAGTATCGGCCGCAAATGGTGGCAATTTCACCGAAGGCCTCCTCCTGAAGGAAGGCTTGCACTTGCCGAAGATATCCGGCACCACTCTCGGGGGGGGTATCGCGGCCATCGAGAATGGCATGCACATAGAGATGGGGCAACCCGGCCGCCTTGGCCATGCGGATCAATGCAAACAGATGACTGAGCTGACTGTGGACCCCGCCGTCGGAGACCAGACCCACGAGATGCAGCGCTCTGTTTGTCGAGCAGACCTGCGCCATGATCTCTCCCAACACAGGATTATCGAAGAACCGCCCGCTATCGATATCCATGTCGATTCTCAACAGATCCTGGTACACAATCCGACCCGCGCCGATGTTGAGATGCCCCACTTCGGAGTTGCCCATGATGCCTTTCGGCAATCCCACGGCCTCACCGGAGCACCGCAGCTCGGTATGGGGATAATCCTGTTGGAGATGATCCAAAAAAGGAGTATGCGCCNTGGCGACGGCATTGCCGTCTGTCGTGGTATGGATACCCCAGCCATCCAGTATCAGAAGCGCGGTCAAGGGCCCTTGGGTCATTTTTCCTCCGGTTCTGCGCCGACACGGTCGGTCATGGGGATCCGCTTGGCATCGGCCCAAAGGCCCCCAGATTATAGAATTGACGTACCGGTTCATAGAACACATGGATGACAATGTGCCCGTAGTCCATTAAAACCCAATGACCTTCCTTGATCCCCTCCACACTGAGCGCCTGGATTCCGTGGGATTTTAATTCTGTCCGGATCGTTTCCGCGATGGCGGTCACCTGCCGGTTCGAACGACCGCTGCAGATGATGAATGCATCGGCTACAGCTGTCAGTTCGCGAACGTCCAGTATGACGACGTCCTGGCTCTTTCTCTTTTCAGCGGCAGTAACGTACAGATCCAATGACGGATCAAAATCGGAGGTCATCGATACAGTCCTTTTTCAGCAATATACGCATCCACCTGGGGCGGAACCAAGTATTGAAGGGAGCGGCCACGTCGAATGCGCTTCCGAATATCCGTCGATGAGATATCCAGCAGCGTCACATCGAAGAAGAAAATCGGGGGTTTTTTTGCATCGATAAAGCCGGCGTCGGTTTCCGAGTAACGGTAGGTAGCTCCGGAGACATGGGCATTGAGATAGGCTTCGATGCCCTTTCGGTCCGCTCTTTCGGAATTTCCGGGCGGACGGTTCATGACGATCAGCGGAATGGTGTCCAGCAGTTCGTTCACCGATTTCCAGGTATGTAGCTCAAGGAAGGCATCGCTCCCCATCATTAAATAGAGATCCACGGGAGATGGGACGGTGGATTGGAAAAAGCGCACCGTGTCGATGGTATAGGAAAGGCCGGATCGTGCAATTTCAGCATCCGAGACCTGAAAACAGGGCGTGTCGGCAATGGCGGACCGGAGCATGGCGATCCGATCTTCAGGCGGTGCCAGATGACGCGCCGTTTTATGGGGTGGCTCGGAAGACGGAATCAGATAGCATACGTCCAACGAAAACCCTTCGCACACCTCAAGGGCAACCCGAAGGTGTCCGTAGTGCACCGGATTAAAGGTTCCTCCAAACAATCCGATCCGCATGATTCGCGAGGCAACCCGTGAACGGAAAAACCCGTTTCAATGCATGGGCCATTCAAAAGAGTTTTCGAAAGTTGCCTTCGACACTCCTTCCATTAAAGATCTGATTCAATGGTGATGGTCAAATTGTCCCTGTGAATCACTTCATCATAGGGTTTTTGGCCAAGACGCTGCTTGATCTGGTGGGTTTTTAATCCCATGATTTTCCGGATATCGGTAGAACTGTAGTTGACCAGGCCGGTCCCCAGGGTTTCCCGGCTGTCGGCTTTAAATTCCACCGGTGCCCCCACGCCAAAATCGCCATCCACAGCAACAATACCGCTGGGCAGCAGACTCTTGCCCCGTTTCAATACGGCGTCGGCAGCCCCCGCATCGACGTGAATGACGCCTTTGGGTTTGACGGTAAATCCGATCCAGCATTTACGACTGGCCAATCGTTCTTTTTTGGGGACAAAGAACGTTCCGTGGGCTTCTCCGGCAAACAGNCGCAGAAGGATGTCCGGTTTGTCTCCCTTGGCGATGACCATGGGAATTCCGGCGGCGGTCACCTTCCGGGCCGCCCGGAGCTTGCTGAGCATGCCCCCGGTCCCCNGCGCGCCGGGTATATCGCTGGCGTATTTTTCGATCTCCTTCTTGAAGGTCGCNACCTCCGGAATCAACTCGGCGTCCTTAAAGCGCCTCGGATCTTTGGTAAACAGACCGTCGATGTCCGTCAGATTCACCAGCAGATCCGCCCCCATTTGGAGCGCAATCATGGCGGCCAACGTGTCATTGTCCCCGA
>Ga0049113_10000004_pt1 | contig 63621 bp, 57 predicted proteins | sample WorMettanBELIZE1_FD_55214 | JGI IMG/M metagenome (GOLD analysis project Ga0049113, IMG submission 55214) | Marine gutless worms symbiont microbial communities from Max Planck institute for Marine Microbiology, Germany - Olavius tantulus BELIZE.1 | ecosystem: Host-associated > Annelida >... | reverse complement strand
TTTTACTCTTTTAAGAAGTTGGGAACGCCTCCCTTCCCAGACCTGTCATTCCGGAATTGCCTGCCTGAGGCAGGTAATATCCGGAATCCAGGTTTTAAAACGTTACGGCACTGGATGCCGGCCTGCGCCGGCATGACGAAAAAACACCCTGCATGCTTGCTTAACAATGTTCCTGTTTCCGATGCAAGCCCGACCAATATCAATCCGACCCAGATCACTCGGCCGGCTTTTTCACTTTGTGCGGTGGCGGAAGGCTAGCCTGGAACGCTTTCCATCCGGATTGGTCCCCAAGCTTTGTGCTGCAGCCGAGTTCCTGCGCCTCGGCACGAATCGCCTTTACACGGGCGGCCGAATCCGGATGGTCGCTCAAAAACTCCGGAATCCGAACACCATCTCCCTGATCTAATATCTTTTGAAAAAAACCGGCCGCACCATCGCAGGCATAGGTGGTCGAGGCAAGATAGCGGACCGAGTAGTCATCGGACTCCGCTTCCTGTCCCCGACTGTAGTGCAACGTGGTTAATTTCTTGAGGAGCACCGCGTCGATGGCAGATCCCGGCTTGGCGAGTACAGCAATTTCCAGAAGCTTTCGCGCGCCATACTCCTTCTGCAGCCTGACGCTCGAATGGCGCTTCTCGGCGTGGGCGATCTCGTGGCCGAGCACGCCGGCAAGGTGATCCTCTACGTCGAGATAGCGGATCAGCCCCGAATACACATAGATGAATCCGCCCGGTGTACAGAACGCGTTAAGCACATCGTCCCTGTGGATGATCTTCACCGTGTCGTAGGGGAAGAGGTCTGCATATTGGATTTCGGGAGATTTAATCACCGCACCCACGATTCGTCCCAGGTGTCGGTACGCCTCGGGGTAGTCATTCGGCGACAGAATAGGAAACTCCTTGGGATCCTCTGCAATGGCTGCCACGGACTGGCGGCCGAGCTCCACATCGTTTTCAGGAGTGAACACCGGCTCCTTGGCAAAAAAGGTTACATAAATCCATAACGGAAGTCCGATTGCCAGAATAGCCACCCAGAGCCAGCGCAGCTTGTTCAAAAAACCTAAAATGGCAGTAAAAATGCCTCCAATGAAACTAAATAGTCCACCCATGATACATACCTCTCCCCAAGTCCCCTCGACAGAAAAAACTTCCGACTACCCTGTGGAAGAACAGGTAAGGGACGTAATCGCATGTCAGTTTTCAAGATGCATTATTCGAGGGGTGCCTGGCTAAGCGAGTGCCCCCTTGGCAAGCGTCACCGCTTCTTCAAGTTTATCCTTTCGGGCCTTGAAATACGCTTCGATTTCTGCCTTTCGCTTTTCCATTTTAGCCTTGCGCTTGTCGCTTGCCTCCGCGATCTGTTTCTCGAGGGCGTCAATCTTGGCCTTCCCCTCTGCAACGGTCTTGTCGTACTTTTCCTTGGCGGTCTTGTTGATGGCCTCCAGTTTATTTTTCGTATTGTCGATCTGCTTTTGTATGGCGGCTTTGGTCTCATCGGATGCTTCGGCCAGCTCGCTTTTCAGCTCGGCCAGCTCCATTTGAAAGGCCGCGGCTTCCCGGGCCAGCTGATCATCGATAACCTCTGAGCGTAAACGTCGGAAAACCATCCCCCCGAGATCGCTCATGCGTGTATCGACCGGCGCCATCCACATTTCATCCGCATCGGCCAGCAACGCCACTTTGCCGGGAGAAAGGGCAGCGGAGACTTCATCCAGAAATTCCACATCTACTCCGGCTTCATTCAAATCCACCAGCATTCCGCTCAGGCCGCCGAGGGCAGCGCCGGCAGCAAGGCCCGTCGGGCCCGCGAGAAGGCCGACCAGGCTNCCGATGGCAAAGCCCAAGACAGTGCCTAACGGCCCTTCATCTTCCTCCTGTTTCACCTCAACTTGTCCTTCGGCGGATTTGGCGACCACCGCTGTCGCATACAGCGTGATGCTGCCGTCGCGGTGCAGGTCATTCAGCGCGCGCAGCCCCTCGTAGGCAGCGCTTTCGTTGTCAAATACGGTAACAATCATTTTGTTCATTATAATTCTCCATCTGCTTGCACGTTGGTTTTTAGACGATTATGCTTCTTCCAATGCTGCTCGCAACTCCTCTTCCTTGTCGGCAGTCAACGATGTCTTCAACACCGTGCCGCCAAATCCTTTCAGCCTTTCGAGAACTTTATCCGGCGTTGCTTTCCGCACAAGGACAAAAAGCGCTGAGTTGCCCGGCTGCATGGTCTCGCCAAGCTCTTTCATAAATTTATCGTTGATGCCGATGTCGGACAATTTGCCGGAAATGGCCCCGGCCCCCGCACCCACGGCTGCCCCGAGCAAGGGGTTTAAAAAGATCATTCCGATCAGTAGCCCCCAGAACCCTCCACCGGCGGCCCCGGCCGCCGTCAGGTTTACGGCCTGGTGTAGCTTTGCCTTACCTTTTTCGTTTTTGGTGACAACCACCACATCATCCATCTTGATCAAATACTCTTTTTGCATCTTGGCAAGGGCCGCCCGCAGTTCGAATGCTTTGTTTTCATCATCAAATCCGATTACGACTAAATCACTCATTGTCTTCTCCTTGTTTAGCAAATGCTTTTGGCTCACTCTAATTTTGTGTCCAATGCAAGATCAGCCCTCACGGGCCGACCCGATTCTCCCTTCTTGCTCCCGATCATTTCTCCCAGGGAAAGATCCTGCGCCAGTCTTTCCGCATGCTGACCACGGTCCAGCCTCGGGCCTCAGCCTCGTCCAGAGCCTTGNCCAGACGGCCGATTTTCGATTCCCGGTCATAGGCATATTCCCGGTCCGGATCGTCATGTCGAACCAGGACCATCAGCCTTGCTCCATCGCCGCCGGCGGTGTACTGAAGCATCTGAAGATCGCCGTCGGAATTACCGAACGCGGCAATGGGACGCCTGCCGATATGGCGGTTAATCGCCACCGGCTTGCCCTCCTTGTCATTGATGAAATGGGGCTTGGGCAACCGCATCAGAAAGGCTCGTTTACCCGCCACGCGGAACTCGGTCTCGGAACTGCTGCCCACAACTTGGTTCGGTAGAATTCCGTAGGCCTCCTGGGAAAATGTCCGCATAAACGCGATGCCGCCCACGGAAACAATGAATGTGGTAAATCCATTGGCACGCAGGTAGTTTAATACCTCGATCATCGGCTGGTAAATGCACCTATCAAAGGGCTGCCCAAAACGGGGGTGTCGCGCGGTATCCAGCCAGTCCCGGGCAATGACGGCGAACTCTTCAGAGGTCATGCCGGCATGGGTCGCCGCCAGAATCTGCCCGAGTTCGGAATGGCCCATCTTTCCCAGCGCTTCCCGATCTTCCTCAAGGATCGCCCTGAACGGTTGTGTCTTGAGCCATTCGGGGTGGTCTGCGGCCATGGACCGGACCCGATCCAGTGCAAAGAGCAACTGGAAGTAGAGGGGATTCTCGGACCACAGCGTGCCGTCGTTGTCAAAGGTGGCCACCCGAGCGGCCTCCGGCACAAAATCCGGGCTCGCCGGATCGGTGACCCGGGCGACGAACTCAAGAATTTCCCGTTTGGCTTGCCCGGCATTCCAGGAAGGCAGAGGGTCCGTGGTTATTTCAGTTTGACGGCCATCTCCGGTAGTGCTGCAGGCAAGCAGCACGGTCAATGCCATCACGCTCAGCCATTTGATCGTCAGTGCTTTGGCTGTGCTTGGCCCGATGAGCATGGCTTAAGCCCCGGCCACTTCATCGGCTTCGATGCGCGCGGCAACTGCCTCGAGCATCGCATACTCAGCCTCTTCAACAGCCAGCATCGCCAGCCAGGCCCGCTCTGCAGCTTAATTCTCGGCCCGATCTGCCCGCTTTTCCAGCTTTTTGACTTCCCGCTGGTGCTTCCATTCCTCGATTTTGGCTTCCGTCTCCTCTTTCTTTTCCTCCAAATTGGCCTTGATCCGATTATGGGTTTCCTCTGCTTTTTGCTTTCGTGCTTCAAAGTCGGCCTTGGCTTTGTCGAGTTTGGCCTGGATATCGGCTTTGGCTTTGGCATTGGCCGTTTCAACGCTGTCTTTGAAGCTGTTTAAACGGTCATCCACTTTTGTCAGTCTCTCGCACAAATCATTGCAGAATTGATCGATTTTTTCGCTCATTGTCTTGTCCTTTCATTTGGGGTTTTAGAACCTGTTTCAAAAACGCGTCTCTGGATTCCTGCCTCCGCAGGAATGACATAAAAAATGGCCGTTTCTGTTCTGAGAACGGGTTGTCTCACAGTCTCCTTCGCAAGAATGACGCCCTAAATATTTTTTTCTATTCATGAATCGCTTACCGTGGCTAAGTTCAAAGATCTTTCTGGTACATAATTCCGGGATACAACGCTATGTGTAGCTTCTGTTACAGATCACCGGATTTTTTCATTGCTCTTACCAGCCGGTAGCCGAGGACCAGACCGAGAACAGCCGTACTCGCCCCAATGACGGATATGCCTCCCACGGTGGGTCGAATCTCCTGGCTCNAAATCATGGAACCGCCCAAAAACAGTGCTGCACTTAAGATGCCGTGCACCAGCCATTTCACGACTTTCTCCAAACGACGGTGTTCGATGGAGACATCGAATCGGCCTTCGCGGATCCGAATCAGAATGTCGAACAGTTCCCGCGGCAGAATTTTCAACACGCGGTCCCAATCCCGGTAGGTGTCTTTCGCCTGCTGCAGCAATTTCTCGGGCGAATATCGTCGCCGGACCGATTTGACGGCATAGGGTTGAATCAGCTCCGCCAGGCTGAAATTGCGGTCCAACAGACGCGACGTCCCTTCCAGCATCACCAGAACCCGGATCAATAAGGATATCCCGGTGGGAAGCAATATGTGATGGGCGCGGAGAATATCTGTAAATGTGTTGAGAGCGGCACTTAGATCAAGATCGTCAACGGACACATTGACGTACTCGGCCAGAAAATCATCGATGTCGCGTCTCAGGGCATTCCGGTCGGAAGACTGCGGAACGGTCGCGATGCGATACACATGGTCGGTCAAGCGATCCGGATCATTGTCCACCGCCGCCAACAGCAGGCCTTCCAGTTCCTCTCGCATTTCCGTATCCAACCGGCCGGTCATGCCGNAGTCCAGAAGGCCCAATTTGCCGTCAGGCAGCACCCAGATGTTACCGGGGTGGGGGTCGGCATGGAAAAAGCGGTCCCGGAAAATCATCTCCAGGTACATATTTGCCCCCTGGTGGGCAAATTGTTGGGTGTCGATGTCTGCTTCGGCCAGCCGGTCTGTTTTGGCAATACTGAAACCAATCAGCATTTCCATGGTCATGACCCGTTGGGAGGACAGTTCCGGGTATGTGCCCGGGATGTGAATCCAGTCGTTGTCGGCGAAATTCTGCTGGAACTGTTTCAAGCTGCGCAGTTCACGACGAAAGTCAAGCTCCCGCAACAGGTTGCGACTGAAATCGGCCACCGTGGCTCGCGGTTGGTACAACCGTAAATCCGGGTCGTAGCGCTCTGCCATTTCCGCCAGCGCCTTAAGAATTTCAAGGTCATTGATGACAATCGGTTCGATCCCGTCGTGTTGAACCTTGACCACAACCGTTTCACNGCTGTGCAGCTTGGCGCGATGCACCTGGCCGATGGATGCCGACCCCATGGCCTGCAAATCAAATTCAGCAAACAGCGATTCCAAAGGTTTGCCCAGCTCGGTTTCGACGGTCTGACGAACAGCTTCTTCATCATCTGGGGGCACATCGGCCTGGAGCTTGGTGAGCTCTTCGGCCATCACCGGGCCGATCAGATCGGCGCGGGTGCTTAAAATCTGCCCTAGCTTGATGAAGGTCGTCCCCAGTTCTGTCAGCGCCATCCGTACCCGGACTTCCGGGCTCATTTCCGTGATCTGGTCGCCTTTGGCGCTTTTCAGCATGTCTTTGACAAACTGCGGGTCGTTATCCTTGATCCAATTGGCCAGACCGTACTTCACCATGGTGCCGACGATCTCCTTGAATCGCGGCGCGTTTTTACTGAACTGCACCAGTGTCCCTAATTTCATTGGTATATTCCCTCTGGTTGCTTCCAGGTCCCTTGCGGTTGAGACATGACTTGTTTCATTTCAGTGTGCCGGCATATTCAACGACCAAAGATCCAGTCGTAGTAGGCATTCGGCTCATCGTTCCGCAGAAACGCCTGAGCTCGGGTGATCCAGGCTTTGCGATCCCCCGAATACGCAAGGAGCGAGAGCTCATAGAAATCGACCATGCGCCGGTATGCGGTTTCTATGCGGCCCTTCTCAACGGTCGACGCCGCGACCGGCGGCGACTCGCGAAGCTCTAACAACTTTGGCAGGACACGGGTGATTTCGCGTGGCCGAACCCAACTCGCGTACTCGATGCGCGGGCGATCGTCGGTCACGGGCAACGCATCGCCAACATAAGTCTCCAGGCCCTTGCAGTCGGTGACATACATCGCCATCAGCTCCGCCGGTGACCGCACACCGACCTCCCGGAGGGCCGCCGCAATGCCCGGTGTTCGGAAGCGCTTCGCGATGATCGAGAAGTCGAAGGGCAATGGTTCCAATGACCCGAGGAGCATCATCTCGTGGACTTCGGTTGTCCACAGGGTGACATGCGGAAACACATCGAGCATACTCCTGACAAGTGATCGAGAGTCCTCGTCATTTTGGGTGGCAATGGGCCACCACTGTGCCAGTATCCCGTCGTCGGCGAGCCGCTGGCGCGCGATCTCGTAAAAGTCGCGCGAGTAAAGATTGACGACGCCGGCTGCTGCCGGGGGTGGCGGTTCTAAAGTGATCAGATCGAAAAGCTCCCTGCCCCGCATTAATTCGTGCCGACCGTCGGCGACCCTGATTTCCAGTCGCGGATCGGTGCCGGCTCCGAAGTTCCCACGGAATAGCGGTGCGGCTTCGACCACGGGGTCAAGAAGCTCCACGCATACACGGCGCTTCAGTGTCGGATCGATCAGCAGCACGCCGCCGGTGATGCCGGTTCCTAGGCCGATGACCAGGGCGGACTTCGGTTGGCCGGGATGAACGAGCAACGGAATTAGGGCCTGCAAACGCATGTAGCGGAGCGACGTCATCGCGTCGCCGGTATTCGACACGCCCTGGATGTACAGGCGCCGAAGCGNGTCCGTTGATGATGCCTGTTCGATAACCGCCACAGTTCCCCCCGGGCTCTCGTCGTAGAAGACCACCTCACCGCCACGGGCCGATGCAAGAAGCGTGGCGAGTCGATCGCGTGGCAGTGCGATCGCTGAGCCGGCGACCATGACGACGAGGGCTGCGGCCGGAATNGCAAACTTAAATCGGAAGTGTCCTTCGCGGGCAATGGCCACACCGCCGATCATTGCCGCAACGAACGCGAGCGCGCCCAGACTTCCCGCTAGACCCAGCGCGGGAACGAGCACGAAACCGGTGACNNNCGTGCCGGCGATGCCGAACGCGGTATTCAGTGCGAGCACCTTGCCCACGTCTCCACCCACACGTTCCGGTTGAATGGCGAGCCGGGCCGCAGCCGGAAAGGCCGCACCGAGGAGAAGCGTCGCAGGAAGCACAATAACCGCAGCCGCGAGTGCAAATCGTGAGCAGAATGCCAACATTCGGCTCCCGGTGAGGCCCAGAGCCGCCTTCCATATCCAGTCCTGGGCCGTCAGTAACCAGGGGCCCAGGATTGCAAATGTTGTCATCGCCGTGATACCGGCGCCGGCGATGAGGAAGCCAAACACATGCCATCGGTGCCTGGCCCGATCGGCAAAGCGCGCGTACAGCCAGCTTCCAACGACCAGTCCCAAAAGGTAGGTCGCGAGCACGACGCTGAATGCGACGGCGCGGGTGCTCAGGAATTGCACGATCACCTGGGTCCAGACGACTTCGTACCCGAGTGCGACACCGCCGGCAAGAGCATAGAGTGCGAGCGCGAGGCGCATCCCGGGCNCCGCTTCACTGGATGCTGCGGGGACGGTGCCAGGCACAACCCGGACAGAGGAAACCCGGTCTGCAACAACAAGCGCTGCCAGGGCGAGTACGAAATTGAGCGCCGCCGCAGACATCGATGCACCGCGGATACCAAACGCCGGTACGATCGCAAAGACCGTGAGAAGCACTCCGACGATCGCACCCGCGGTATTGGCTGCATAGAGCTGGCCCGCCGAACGCCCGATCGAATCCGCCTGGGGGCGAACAGCCGCGAGCAGCGGCGGAAGCGTCCCGCCCATCAGTNCCGCCGGGCCCGCAACAAGGCAAAACGGAATCAACCAAGCCAAAAGACCGTATTTCGCCTGCACTGCAACAAAAACCGGCGGCGCTTGTGCGAGCGCCAACGTCGATGCAACACCGAATACCGCAATACTCAGTTCAAGGCCGACGTACATGCGCAGCGGATTCGTCGAACGGTCTGCGAATCGTCCAAACATGGCGCTTCCAAGCGCAAGCCCGGCAAAGAAGCCGCTGACGCCGGTTGTCACCGCATAGACGTCAACTCCGACCACCAGCGTCAGCTGCTTGATCCAAATCGTCTGATAAACGAGTGCAGCGATACCGGAAAAAAAGAGAAGACTCTTTGCGATCCCATCAAGGCGTGGTGCTGATTGCATTTCGCCTCCCCTTCCCCGGGAGAAGGAGGGCTGGCCCGGAGGCCAGCCCTGCGGTTTTTTCATGAACACTCATCGGGCATCCGAGCTCAGTGCGATTGCCCCGAGGTCTTCATCTTCTCCATCACCTGGTCGATGGAGAAACTCGCNGCCCTCATGCGGGGCGGATACTCCTCGAAGGACTTCAGGAAGTTCGCAACATAGACCTGAGCCGGAACGAGTAGAAAGACGCGGTCGATCATCCAGTCGTAATAGGTGTTCGACGTGTGTTGAGCGCGCTCGTAGGGATCGCGACGCAGGTTGAAGATCAGCGGGATCCGGNGCGGCACCCATGGATCCATCCAAACCCGTAATCCTCCCTTTGTCTTCTGCTCCAGGAAGACCATCTTCCAGTCATTGTAGCGCAGGGCAGTCATATCGCCGGTATCCGAGAAGTAGAGTACCTCTTTGCGGGGGCTGGCGACGGTTTGCGGGTTCTTAAGGTGATCGGTGATGTCGTAGCCGTCGAGGTGGACCTTGTATTTGCGGCCCATCGCCTGATTCTTGTAGCCCTTTAGAAGCTTCTGCTTGATGTTCGCTTCCCCGGCTGCGGCAAGGAAGGTGGGCATCATGTCCATGTGATGCACGACCCCGTTGGAGATCGAGCCGGGCTCGATGACGCCGGGCCAGCGCATCAAGCAGGGTACGCGCCAGCCGCCATCACCGTTGGTGTTCTTCTCGTTCTCGAAGGGAGACGAGGCGGCGTCGGGCCAGGTGTTCATGTGCGGACCGTTGTCGGTCGAGTAGTGGATGATGGTCTCGTCCGCGATACCCAGGCGGTCGAGGAGGTCCAGCAGCTGCCCGACGTGCAGGTCGTGCTCGACCATACCGGCCTGGTACTCATCGAGCCGCTTGCCGGCGATCTCGTTGGCCTTCTCCCGCATATCGGCTTTGACGTGGGTCCGGAAGTGCATCCGTGTGCCGTTCCACCAGACGAACCATGGTTTGCCGGCTTTCTCGGCCCGCTCGATGAAGTCGATGGCGGCCGCGACCGTCTCGTCGTCGACGGTCTCCATGCGCTTCTTGGTCAGCGGCCCGGTGTCTTTTATTTTTTGTTTGCCTTTCGGCATGGCCCAACTGTGGATCACGCCGCGCGGTCCGAACCTCTTCTTGAACTCCGGGTTCACCGGGTAGTCCTCGTTCTCCGGTTCCTCCTCGGCGTTGAGATGGTAGAGGTTGCCCAGGAACTCGTCGAAGCCGTGGTTCGTCGGCAGGTGTTCGTCGCGATCCCCAAAGTGGTTCTTGCCGAACTGTCCGGTGGCGTAGCCCTGGTTTTTCAAAAGCCCGGCAATGGTGGGGTCGAGGACGTTGATCCCCTTCTCAGCGCCCGGCAGACCGACCTTGGATAAGCCCGAGCGGAACACGCTCTGACCGAGCATGAACGAGGCCCGGCCCGCGGTGCAGCTCTGCTCGCCGTAGTAATCGGTGAAGAGTATGCCCTCGTTTGCGATCCGGTCGATGTTCGGCGTACGATAGCCCATCATGCCCCTTGTGTAGGCGCTGATATTGGACTGGCCGATATCATCACCCCAGATCACCAGGATGTTGGGCTTATCGGCGGCTGCCGCAGGGTTGATGGCAAATACAAACACCAGGCAAAAGGTAATATAAAACAACAGATTCATTGATTTTCTCATAGCTACCCCCCTTCGGGTATTGGCTTTTTCGGTATTCATGCTTTGGATGATCGCTAAACGTATGTTCTGTTTTAGAATCTATCGGGGCCGGTGCGGTGCCCGGCCCTACGTCTGTGCAGAGGTTCTTATACGTAGGGCGGGGTGCTGCACCCGCCAATAGCAAAAACAATCGAAAATCTAAGGTCGAAAAGTGGCTTCAGCAACCTGACTGATTTTCGACAAAAGAAGATCTAACGTTATTAGGTGTTGACGACATTGGGCCATCGATCATTCCGCCGATGGGTCATATTTAAGCCTCAACTTCCCTTGATTCCCCACCATCCTCGATCTCACGAATTCTTCCGCGAATTTCCATTTTCCATCTCTCGGCATTCTCCTGCTGCTGGTTCAACAGGATCCCCAAAAGAAACGCCGTCACTCCTGCACCGATCAGGGCGACGCCGATTTCAAAAATGATGTCCACCAGAAACTCTTCAAAATAGCCGTGAGCAAAATGAAGCACATCTGAGAAGTTCAGGATCTTGGAGAAACCGACCAGGGAAATACCCAACAAGGTCCCGAATATTAGGAATAGCTTGTGTACATTCACAGGTGCCGTAATCTCATCGATCTCGTCCGGGTGCTCTCGAAAATACGCCACCTCCTCGTCGGTAACATCGGCCCTGTTCTTCAACAGCATCTTGAGAAAGATCTTATCGCGCTCCATTCAGGCTNTTCCCTCGGCAGTGATGTCCCGGCGATCCGTTTCAAGTGCCCATTCTATGGCATCCAACAACGCCGGCCCGTCTACCGGCTTACGAAAAAAACCCACGGCCTTGCTTTCACGTGCCCGCTCCCGGGATTCCTTGTCATCACGGGCCGAAAGTACAATCACTGGGATACTGACGTTCTCTCGAAACCATGTTTTCTGCTGATCAAGCTCGAACACTCCGGACATCCCGGCATCCATGACCAAGCATGCATGGGTGTCGATGGTCTTAATCTTGATAAAGCCCTCAGAGGACGAGAATGCCCTAACCCTATATCCAGCCGCAGATAACAGGTGCGACAACCCCTTCCGGGCAGAGGCATCATCATCGAGGAGGTAAACAGTTCGGGATTCGGTCATAAGTGTAATGTTGGAGATCTACGAGCGTAGTCAATTACACTTTAGTGGTACGACTTGAACATTAGTAAATCTGTGAACGGAAGAACTTTCTTTGCACGGGGAGGAAGCGGTCAGCATCCGCCATATTGAGACTCTTGATAGCCGGCTAGATATGGAGGTGGTGACGGGCCAGTTATGTCGTCAAATCGTGGGCCGGGCTATGGAAAAGCGGATACAGGGCATCCGGCTTTATATGGCTTACATTGATCTGCCGGAGCCATAGATTCTAAATGCCTAACTTCGTTAATATACTTTGGTGGCGCCGTTACCCAAGGAAATTCGGACAAACCGGGCGGCGCCTGGTGGAATCTCTGCCCGTTGGCCTGTGTCTCGTCACGAATATATTATCAATACAGCGGAAACAACCCGATTTACAGCTATGCCAAATATAAAATCCGCTGTCCGGTACTACATCATCCGCTTTCCACGGATATCCATCTCCGTGATAATAAAGTTCATCCATGTATACCACCGGAAAAAAACCTTGCGGACAGCAATCCAGCTTTGTCCACTGTCGGTATAAATCGTGGCCGCGCCGGCTTCTCCGGCAGAAAAGTCAAGCCCCTCGTCGTCTTCGAGGTTGAAATGGACGAATACGAAGCCATGGGGCACGCGAGAGGTATCAAATACCCGGCCGCTGGGGACGACCTGCCCCTGGGGAATATCGCGATCGACATGGGACACCCTTGCAGTAATTGTTCGGCCGGGCAGTGTGTCGAAAGCGACCTCGGCAGCGTCACCCGGTTTAATACGCTTGATCACTTCCTGGCGAAAAGTCGCCGCGACAAAGTAGGATTCGGTATTGACAAAACTCATCACCGGCATGCCCGACCCGACAACCTGCCCGGGCTGCAGCGCGATATCGCTGACACGGCCATTCGACGGGGCACGCACCGTGGTGTGTTCCAGGTTGAATCTCGCAGCGCGTAACGCCGCCTCGAGTTGTCTCACCTGGGCATCGAAAGCGTCCACTTCATAGCTGCTGATCGCCTTCTGTGCCAGCAGCTTTCGCGAGTCCTCCAACCGCAGGCGGGCGAGCTGGAGCTGTGCTTCCAACTGGTCCGCCGCTGCCTGGTAGGGCACCGGATCGATCTGGAACAGAACGTCTCCTTTTTCGAGGGGCTTGTTAGCATCTACGGGCACCTCCGCGACCTGGCCGGAAACAACGGAGGAGACGGGCGTTACGATACGAAAGACACGCAGATCAGTGGACATGGGCTGAAAAATGTTGATCACCAGCAAAATACAGTAGATTCCGAAAAGGCCGGCGACAGTGACATAAATGCGGTTCCGGGTTGTCGGGGTGACCCATTTGAATACATTAAAGACAAGATGCAGAATAACGATATACACCACCATTAATGCGAGTATCATAAAGCATCCTCCGATTTTGACAGATCAATATCGATTGCGTCCACCCGGGCTCGGAGTTTTTCTATTTCAGCCTCGAGGGTGGCGATCGATGGGGATTGGCTTGGGATCGCGTATTCGTAATAAGCCCACACCATGGCGACAATCCACAGGATACCACCGGTGAATAACAGGCCAAACCAGGCCATGGCCTGCACTGCCGACACTTGCGGGTGGTTCCGCTCTTTGGCAATTTTGGCGGGCATATCTCCAAGCCAGATAACCGCATAAATGATCCCACAAAAGACAACGATCATGGCGCCGAACGCCACGTAATCAAATGCAGTCATTCCTGTATTTCCTCCTTTCTGTCAGGTGAAAAGGGAACCTGGTAAAGGTCATTCCACCAATTTTCCGGTGAAAGGGATTCGACGATTCAAGGGGGGATGGTTCCAAATAATTCAGGGGTCGGGGTGTTTCTTCCGTCATGCCGNCCCCTGCCTTCGCAGCGACAGGCTCCAGTCCGGGATCCAGCAGCGTATCGATTAAAAAACCTGGATTCCGGTCGGAGATCCCGTCTTCAGCGGGGATCAAGTCCGGAATGACGCAGCCGTTAGGAGCCCAGCTTCTACAATTTGCGAGACATCTTTGTAGCCTGGAATAACAAACACTGGCACGAAGAACTCCCCTGCTGTTCAAATAAATAGCCTGGGCATTGCATAAGATTTTTCCAGCGGTTGGGTAACAAAGATGTGAAATTGGTGTGAAATGATGAATGCCGGAGAAATATGTCAAAATATGCTCCGTAAACGCTGCAATGGATGAATGAGGTGAATCAAGTATCTAAAGCTGATCACCCATATGATCGGGGCCCTTCGATAACAACGCACGGCAGACAATTCGGCGAAACACTGTAGTAGCTCGAAGTCGCAGTTTATGAGGGTTCATTGCGGAATAAATTCCTCTGCCGATCCTGTCAAGGTGGTTTTCCGGGTTTCATGATAGATTCTGCTACTGCAAACCTGGCGATATGTGCACATAGATCCAATTGGAACATTGTTCTGACAAACGCAATAGTGTCTTGTCCCACAAATTGCGACGAAAAAGATACGTCCCTTCTTCGGGTCAATTCTAAGGATTCGGTCGACAAAGCACGAATTTCGAATCCTCCAGAGGCGGACAAGTATCGAAATCCGAAATTCACCCGCCTAAGGCGGGCAAGTATCGAATGACCCAAATTCAAAGTATTCCATCATTTAATGCATGGATTTGATGTAATGCATTTTTTAATCAGTTGTTTGGGTTACTGGAACATTCGTGCTTTAGAATTGTTTCGATATTCGTATTTCGTGCTTCGGATTTTTACTCGTTCGAGCCCAGCAATCGGGAGTAACCACCTACTTTTTGTGACAAGAACTTACGGGACACAACACTAGTTTATGTGTTACTCGGATTGTCCAGATTCGAAGCTGCCTCCCAACGCCAAATGCAGATTCACCCGTTCAGAGAGACGTTCGTTCCTTGCGGCGAACAGGGAGGATCGAACGCTGAGCAATCGGGCCTGCGTTTGAAGCAGGGAAAGCAGATCCACGCGACCGATTTTGTATTGGGCTTCGGTAATCCGATAGGCTTCTTTGCCTTCGTTCACGGCTGCCTGGAGATAGGATTCCCGCTCTTTGAACAACGTTTCATTCGTCAATGCAATTTCCACTTCCTGAAATGCACGCAAGGCCGCCTGGGCGTACAGAGCTGTTACCGCACGTTGCTGAGCGTCCGCAATCTCCACGCCTGCCTGCAAGGCACCTCCTGCATAGAGAGGCGCAAAGAGGTCGACCCCCAGCCCGCCGACAGGATTGCCTACGTCTAAGATATCCGTCAGCGGGCTATTGACGGCGCCGCCGGACGCGGTCAGTGAAATCCGTGGCAATCGGGCTGCACGGGCCTCCTGGGTTCCAAAAAAAGCTACCGCTACCCGTCTTTCGGCCGCGATCAGATCCGGTCGGCGCTCCAACAGTTCAGAGGGCAGACCCACGGGTACCGGCGGTGGTACGGCGACAAATGTGGATGTCGCCTCCAGTTCGGCCGAGGGATACCGACCCAGGAGCACTTCCAGGCTTCTCAAGATTTCCTGATAGCTGCTTCTGACCTGCCGCAACGCGCTTTGGGCACTGGCCAGATTGCACCTGGCAAGGGGCAAGTCCTGTGCCGCCGCTTTGCCGATTTTGTCTCTGGTTTCCACCAGTTCGACCAGTTGGGCATAAATATCCACGGCCTCCCGGGAGAGATCCATCTGGGCCTTTATCTGGGTCGCCAGAAACCAGGCCTTGGCGGTCTGGGCAACCAGGGACTGACGGGCAAATTGAAAATCCGCCTCGGTGGCCCGGAAAGCGGCCTCGGCCGCGGTCGCACCGGCACGTATGCGACCCCACATATCCAGTTCCCAGGACACATTTAAAAAGGCGCCACTGGCCTGGGTAGGGTTGACCAGGTCTCTGGCATCGGCTGTTCTCGCACCGGCTCCCAGGCCGATGGTTGGTTTCAATGCAGCCCCGGCCTGAATGGCCAGTGCTGCCGCAATATCGACTTGCGCCGCGGCGGCTTGCAGATTTTGATTGTTCTCCAATACTTCGGCCACCAGTGCCTCAAGCCGGTTGTCATTGAAATTTTTCAGCCAGCCGTCGTCGACATAGCCGGTGTCGACGGGCTCTGAGAATTCCTCGGGAACTTCTGTCGCTTCCGGCAAGGTGCTTTCCAGCACTTCCTCTGATGGCGAAGGTTGCTTGACGGCACAGCCAAAGACCAGAATCAGGCTGACTGCCGTCAAAATGACGAGTAGTTTTGAGCGGATCATTTACAGGAATCTTTCTAATCGGTTACAAGTGCTTCGAGGTCAAATTTGTTCTATTACTTACACCCCCCCCTGATATGCAATAGGTTAGCGGAGCCAGCGCGCTTTAGGGAAGCGCCGGTGGCTTCATTGGAGGGGTCGGCAGCGGTGGCTTGCGAAAGATCCAGCGGCCAGCGATGACGGCGATGTAGACGATGTAGCCTGCTGANGATGCGGCCCCGGCGACATATGTCATGGCGGCGGCCCGGAGCACTTCTTTGATGCCCTTTTTGTCCTGCTCATCCATCAGACGGAGTTGCTCGAGCTGCTTCATGGCCCGCTTGCTGGCATTAAACTCCACCGGCAGTGTCAAAAATTGAAGCAGCAGCGCACCGCCATAGGCCAGTACCCCGGCCTGCACCAGAAGGGGACTCCCCAGAAACGAGCCGAAGATGGCCGCCGGCAGCCCGAATCGGGCACCGGCAGCCGCTATGGGTGCCAGAAACGTCCGTACTTCGAGCGGGGTGTAGTCGACCTCGTCTTGAATCGCATGCCCGCTCTCATGGGCGGCGATGGCCATGGCAGCAACGCTGGGTACTCCGTAGATCTGCTCCGACAGCCCGATGGTCTTGTCGCGCGGATTGTAGTGGTCGGTCAACTTGCCTGGATTCCGACCGATCTTGACACGACCCATGCGATTGGCTTGAAGGATGGCTTGTGCTGTCTGGGCCCCGGNTATGTTTGCCTGGTTTTGAACCCTGCTCCAACGACCATAGGTAGATTTCAACTTTCGTTGCACCGCCAGTGCAAAGAAGTAAACGGCGCCGGCAATGACATAATACAGAAAAAATTCCATACCGCTACCTGTTCTCTCCGGCCTCACTTGTGCCGGTTTTCTTAAGGTAAATGAACAACCTTTGACTTCTGAGGGGGGAAGACTGAGGTTGGGATACCGAGTGTAGCAAGCGTATCAAACGGAAACCGGTTCTTTAGACTTTACCGGTGCTGCTCCCGTTCCCACGATCTGCGCAACGGTCTCACCGTCGATGACCTCTTCTTCCTGAAGGATTCGGGCTATCTCGTGGAGTGCTGACTNGTTGTCGGTGAGAATTTTCATGGCTTCCTCAGCCGCCTCGTCGAGGAAGCGCCGGATTTCCTCGTCGATCATTCGCTCGGTTTCGGGGCTCAGGTTTAGAGCCGAGACCTGACTGCCGAGATAATCCATACCTGCCGGTCCGACATAGCGCACCGGCCCTAATTTCTCCGACATTCCGAACTCTGTCACCATCCGCCGCGCCATACCGGTGGCCCGCTCGAGATCGTTGGAAGCACCGGTCGACGTCTGCTGGAAGACCAGCAGTTCGGCTGCCCGGCCACCCAGCATCACCGCCATACGCTGCTCAAGAGCCGGTTTCGACATCAGATAACGATCCTCTTCCGGCATCTCCATGGTATACCCCAGGGCGCCCTTGGATGTGGGAATGATGCTCACCTTGTGAACCGTGTCGGTGAGCGGCAGCAGCTGGGACACAAGGGCGTGACCACTCTCGTGGTAGGCAACCTTCTTCCGTGTCTCTCCTTCCAGGGGCATGTCCCTCTGCAGGCCTGCCACGATCCGCTCTATGGCGAGCGTGAAGTCTTCCATGGTCACATCGGGCGATCCCCGCCGAACCGCCATCAGGGCAGCTTCATTGATAAGGTTGGCCAGATCGGCTCCTGAAAACCCGGCTGTAAATCGGGCAACTTTGTCCAGGCCCACGTCGGGTGAAATGGACACGCCACGTGCGTGGATCTCGAGAATCTGGCGGCGCCCCCTCTCGGTCGGCAGCGGAACCACGATCTGGCGATCGAACCGGCCGGCTCTGAGCAGCGCCTTTTCCAGCACCTCGGGACGGTTTGTAGCTGCCATGATGACGACCCCCTGGTTGGAGCTAAAGCCGTCCATCTCATACAGCAACTGATTGAGGGTCTGCTCGCGCTCGTCATTGGTGCGCATCGCCATTCCCGCCGACCGTGACTGGCCGACGGCATCTATCTCGTCGATGAAGATGATACACGGTGCCTTGGCCTTGNCCTGCTCGAAGAGGTCGCGCACCCGGGATGCGCCAACGCCAACGAACATTTCGACAAACTCGGAGCCGCTCATGGAGAAAAAGGGAACGCTGGCCTCACCGGCAGTGGCTTTGGCCAGCAGGGTCTTGCCGGTGCCCGGGGGGCCTACCAGGAGCACCCCTTTGGGCAGCTTGGCGCCCATCTTGACGAAGCGGTCAGGGTNCTTGAGGAACTCGATGATCTCCTTGAGCTCTGCCTCCACCGCATCAATCCCGGCCACATCCCTGAAGGTCACGCCGGTCATCTGGCCGGTGATTTCGGTAGCCTTGCTCTTGCCTATAGACATCATGCCTCTGGCCCCGCCACCCATGCGCTTCATCAGGAACCACCAAATGAGCACAAACGGAAGAACCGGCAGGATCCAACTTAGCAGAGGCCCGAGAATACTTTTCCGGNCAGGTCTGGCTGCGAACTCGACACCGGCCCCTACGAGCTCTTCCACCAGATTGTCGTCTTCGATGCGTACCACCTTTCGAGAAATGTTTCCTGTCGTTTCTTCACCGGAAGGCTTGACCGAGTAGAGGATCTGTTCCGGCTCGACCACTACTTCNGCGATTGCACCCCCGGACAGGTCTTTGCGGAACTGGCTGTAGGGGACTTTCTCCTCGGTTGCCGTCATGGGTCCGATGATAAAGTCCTGGAGCATCAGGATGAGTAAAAAGGCGATAACGATATAGATGGCAGATACTTTGGATTTATATTTTAATCGGTTGTCCATTTGACCCTTCCTTCCAGTTTTTCGTAACCGCCAATTCCCGACGGGTAATCAAACTCATCTATTTCGATTTGCTTTTTTCCAGCACCTCTCGAAGCGCCTTTTCGTCGCTTACCGAAAGCGAGGTCTCAATTACCTTGCCCTTGAATCCCTCGAGTTCATCAAGCAGTTTCGTGGGCCGGCTTGTCCATCCGATGACCGCCAGGGCTGAACTGTCCGGTTTTAGCTCGTTGCCGACGCTGGCCGCAAACGCGTCTTCCGCATCCGCCTGGCCGAGCGCGCCTCCGAGTATCCCGCCGGTAGCTCCCGCAAAGCCGCCCATCAGGAATCCTGCTGCAGGGTTGTTTGCCAGCGCACCTATCAGTAAACCCCAGATACTTCCAAGGGCGGCGCCGCCGAAATAACCATCGGCCGTCATACGGTCGGTGCTCCGCATGCGAATCTTCCCTTCTTTGTTGCGAGTCAACACTGCCACGTCATTGAGATTGACCTCCCAGTCCCGTTCCATTTTCATTAGCCGCAACAGGGCTTCATCGGCGGTATGCTGTCCTTCAAATACAACAATGGCTAGATTGCTCATATTTCACCTCTTAATCATTTTAAGCGATATCTGTTTCGAAAGGCTTTTGACACTGTGGCTCTGATTTTTGTCGCCCAAATCTTGTTTAGCAAGGTGATAGATCGTCGCGGTGCCGGAAGCTCTTGAGTAAGGGGGGGCTTTCGGCACGACGACGACCTGGTGTGTGTTTGTATCATTCCCAACGCTTCCGGTTGGCTTTCAGGTGCTCGCGAAGCGCCTTTATATCGTGCTCGTTGAGATTCGTCTGGATTACAGCGGCGTCAATAGACCCAAAGGTGGACCTGAAATCGGCGGTGGTAGGCTCATCGGCCACCAGCACCAAGGCCGAAGTGTCGTCTGCCATTCTTGATGCGAAATCTTCCAGGCGGGGGTCCTCGACGGCGATGTTGACCCCCAATCCGGTCAAGCCGGCCAACGACCCACCGGCCACCGCACCGGCAAGGGCGCCGCCCGGCCCCATCGTCGCTCCGATGAGTCCACCGGTGAGGGCACCAAAACCGCCCCCTACCGCTGCCGCGTCGTCGTTCTCTGCCCAGGTGCTGTTTACGCGAACAAAACCGATTTTGTTGCGGGAAATGACGGCGACATCATCGATCCAGAATTTTGCCTCCGGGGCCTCATCTTCCAATGTATCCAGTGCTTTCTGGGCTGTTTTCTTTCCTTTAAATACTAATGCCGTAACCTCCATTATCGCCTCCTTTTGTTGAAAATGTTGATCCAGAAGTTGTTTAAAATCAGACTTTCAATCCGTTCGAAACAACCAAAACCATAATTTAGGTCATTTGAATGCAGGTCAATTACACTTTAGTGGTACGCGTCTGAACTTCGCTTGATTTTCCTTCCAAGAAATATATCCTTCTCTCAATGTAGATATTCATAAAGGATTGTTCAGTATTGGATTGCCATGCAAGCACTTCGAGATATACTCATCCAGAAAGGCTTGACTGCTGAAATCGCAAGCCTAATTGCGGTCGCAGCCGCCATCCTCCTATCCATATTTATTGGCTGGTTTCTCCGAGCCCTGGCAAGCGGGCCCTTGGCCCGTTACCTGGAAACCTCAGGGCCGTGGCAAGACGCCCTCAAGAAATATAATGTGTGGAGCCGCAGTGCCTGGGTGATCGTGACGATCGCCACCCAGGCGCTCGTCATTCCGATCCTCGAGACCTGGCCGGTAACCCAGCGACTCGTAAACAAGGCTTTGGACATCATTCTCGTGATAACGGTCACTCTCGCGATTAGCGGCTTGATCGGGGCGCTGATCGTTGTCCTTCAGGGTCGTGAAGACACCCCACGGCTGCCGTTCAAGGTGTTCGGGCAGGGAGCCCAGATAACGTTATGGACCTATTCATCTGTGGNGTCNCTTTCCGTTCTCACCGGAAAGGACGTGCTCACGGTGCTGACAGGACTCACTGCCATTGGAGCCATCCTTGTGTACGTTTTTCGGGACCCGATCCTGGGATGGACATCCGGAGTGCAGATCGCCGCCAATGATCTCGTGCGGACCGGCGACTGGATCAGCTTCCCGCAGGCCGATGCCGACGGCGAGGTCGAAGAGATCTCGCTCACTTCGGTCAAAGTGCGCAACTGGGACAAAACGGTGAGCTCGATACCGATATATTCTCTGTTTAGCGAGGGATTTCGCAACTGGCGCGGAATGTACGAATCGGGGGGAAGGCGCATCAAACGGGCCATCGCCATCGATGCGGCGAGTGTCCGCTTCTGTGGAGAACCGCTGCTGCAACGATTGAACCGAAGTCCTCTCATGCGGGGGCTCGATATCCACATAGACCCTCACACCACCGACGTGGATCCTCTATCCGATTACCAACCCACCAACCTCAGCTGTTTTCGTGAGTGGCTCGAGGCATGGTTGGAGAAACACCCGAAAATCCACGGGGATATGACCTCCATGGTGCGCGAGCTGGAACCCGACGGGCGGGGCATTCCGATGGAGATCTACGTGTTCAGCAATGATCAACGGTGGGAGTACTATGAAAAACTACAGGCTGAAATTCTCGACTACGTCGTGGCGGTGTTGCCCCTGTTTGAGCTCCGTGTCTTTCAAGAACCGACGGGAGAAGACTTGCGAACACGGGCCGTTGAGCGGAGTTCTTAGCAATTTTCAAACATCACATGGAATCGTGTTCATCAGTAAGCGGAGATCTTGTTAATCCACGTTCTCAGCAGGCGTTATCCCGACGAATTCCGCCATACGAACAAGTTCGGCGAGGGAGCCGGCTTGCATTTTTTTCATCACGCGACGCCGGTGTACCTTTACCGTGTCTTCGGTGATGCCAAGGGCGTAAGCGATCTGTTTGTTGAGCATTCCGGAAATAACGTATTCTAGGATGGTATGCTCCCGCGGGCTTAAGGTGGCGAGTCGCTTTTGAATCGCTGCCCGCTGGGTCAGCGTCTTGCAGTTTTCACGGTCCCGTTCCAGAGCTTCTGCAATGGCTGTGATCAAGTGATCCCGATCCACCGGTTTGGTCAGAAAATGCACAGCACCTTTTTTCATGGCTTCTGCGGCTTCCGGTATTTCCGAGTGGCCGGAAACGAATATTATCGGAAGAGCTCTATCGGATTTGATCAGCTCTGCCTGCAGGTCCAGACCACTCAAACCCGGCATTTTGACATCCAGCACGATGCAGCCATGTTCATTACGGTCCTGTGTGTGGGCTAAAAAAGCCATGGCCGAGTCATACGTCTGCACGCTCATTCCGGCCGCCTGGATAAGCCGCGATATTCCTCTGCGGGCGGATGAATCGTCATCTATGACAAAAACAGTTGTTCGCTCATCGGTCATGATTTTTCCTCCTCGGCAGGCAAGCTAACATGAAATCTGGTTCCGGCGTGGAGACTCTTCTCCGCCCAGATTCGGCCGCCATGAGCTTGGATGATCGATTTGCTGATCGCTAAACCCATACCCAGGCCGGTTTCCTTCGTTGTCGCCAGGGGTTCAAAGATCTTCGTTAGCAGCTCCAGCTCGATTCCAGGCCCGTTGTCTTCCACGCAAACCTCGATCATACCGTCATTTCCCAATAGTGTCTGGATGGAAATCCATTGATTTTCATTCATACCTTCCCGCATCGCCTGTCTGGCGTTCGTGATCAGGTTCATCAGAACCTGCTGGAGTTGAATCCTGTTTCCGTGTATTTTCGGAAGGTTTTCGGAAAGATCCGTGGTGACGGTCACACCCTGGCCGACGAGCTCGCTGTTAAGGATGCGGATCGTGTCGTTAACCAGTGAATTGAGATGCAAAGAGCTAAATTTGAAATTTTTATCGCCATACAGTTCGCGGAGATTTCTCAACACCCCGCTGGCCCGTTTTGCGTCGGCGATGATATCGGTGAAAATTTCTCCGGTTTCGGCCTTGCTCAGCTTCCCTTTTTCAAGAAGCAACTCACCAGCCTGGGCATCGCTCAGNATGCCGGTAAGGGGCTGGTTCAGTTCATGGGCGATGGAACCCGCAAGCTGTCCAAGGGTTTCTCTCCGGTCCTGTTGTGTCAGCATCTCGCGATGTTCGCGTACCTTCTGCTCGACCATCCGCAGTTTTGTAATGTCCCGATTGCTGGCCCGCACTCCGGAGTATTTAGCCCGATCGTCGAATACGGGCTGACAGACATGGGCGATCCACCGCGTGCTCCCATCTTTGTGTTGAATCCGAAAATGGCAATGGCTCGGGTGTCTTTCCGATCCGGCCTGTAAACCATGGTAATGATCTTTCCAGATGGACCGGTCATCCGGAATGATGATCTCGGAAATCAGTTCGGGACGCGCCATAAATTCGAAGACGCGATATCCGGTAATGCGCTCACAGGAGGGAGAAACATATATCAAGCTGCCGTCCGGCGCTTCCCAGTACTCCCAGTCATAGGTAAAATCCAATACCGTGCGGTATTTTTGCTCAGCCTTGCGCAGCTCATTCTCTGCTATTTTTCGAGCAGAAACGTTGGTGTGAGAAACGACAACACCGCCCTTCTCGCCCTTAAAAGGGATTACCCGCATTAAGTACCAACGCTGCTCTGTCGGAGAGTGACAAGGATACTCCAATTCAAATATCTTTCGTTCACCGCGCAATACCGACTCTATGCCACGAATGGCCCTTTGAGCGGTTTCAGTCGAATCATCGGAAGCACGGCGGCAGACCTCCAAATAGCTGATCCCCTCACCGACCAGTTCCAGCGAGGACACCTCATTTTCACGTGCAAATTTAAGCCAACTTTTTCACGTGCAAATTTAAGCCAACTTTGATTAACTGAAAGGATAATCCCGGCCTTGTCTAAAACGACGNTATGATCTTTCAGCGACATGAGGATGGCACGGCTAAACTCCCTGCTTTTCACCAGAATTTGCTCTGTGAGCTTTCTTGAGGTCACATCCCGCGTAATCTCCGCTATCCCCACAATTTCGCCACCTAACAGGAGGGGCGAGCCGGTTGCCTCGTAGAAGTGCTGTTCACCGTTGGGCCACGTATAAACATATTCCACATGTATGTTCTCACCTTTGAACACCCTCGAGAACTGGTTATAGACCGGTTCTAATTTTTTCGCTGCTCCGGAGGCACCAGATCCCCCGTCTTCAAACCCACACTGGCCTCGGTTCCGAAGNCATTCTTGCATGCCTTGTTGAAAGAATCGTTCCAGAATATACAGGCGCCTTCCCTATCCCGTCCGCAGATCATGTCATCCGTGTTTTCTATAAAAGCTCGCAGTTTGGCATCGCTCTCGCGCAGCCGTTGCTCCCGATGTCGTATCATTTTACGCTGGAAGGTAAGTAATATAAGGAAAATCCCCTGAACGAGAGTGATGGAAATGCCGCCGATANTGTACCACTTGTATAGTAGCCAAACTGACAGCTCTTTGTAACGAATAATGCTGCCTTCGGGCAAATTGCTTTCGGGGATACCCCAACGCTTAAGTTGCCGCCAATCGAACATATTCAGGATGGTTCCTTCTGACGAACTAGGGACATCTGATGGGTTCTCGCCATTCAGGATACGCAATCCTATTTCACCGGCTTTTCTGCCGTGTGCCGCGTAGCTGAGTAGACTCCCGCCCACGATGCCGTGTCCCAAATAGGTATCGGCAAAACCGTAAACCGGGGCATTTGAGGCTTCGGATATCATTGACGCCACTTCCCATGGTTTAAATTCTTTTCCTGCGCCATCTAGTGTCAAATAATAGTAAATCACCACGGAATGATTGGGCAGCGTTGCCAGTCTGCCCAGCAGATCGCTCATCGGAAGGTGACCCAGATAGGTAAATTCGTATTTTTCCACATAGGGTGCATAGGCTTTGCGAGCACGGTCTTCGATGAGTCGACTCACTTTCGAGGCGCCCGTAATGACGGCGACATTCACTGCGTCCGGGTGATTCTTCAGGGCCGTATTCAAGAGTCCCACATAGTCGATCTTTAGTAACGAACCTGTGAATATTCGATCCGGATTTAGTCGTTCCAACTGCTTCTCTAAAACGGCGCTAAACACCACGGGAGTGTGCGGAAAGATATTATCGCCGTGGGTCGCCGCAAAGTCCAGCGCATGGTAGCCATACGCGATGATCAGATCGATTTCTTTATTGGAGTATTTGGTCCGGTACAGGCTAAGCAGGTCGTTTTGATAGGATTTATCTTTGAAGCGATACCGATCCATGTATTCGATGAAGTATTCGAACCGAAAATCATTGCTCTGTTCAAGGGAGGCCAGCATTCCTTCTTTGGCGAGTTCGTAGCCCGGCACACCCAGCTGGCCCGTGAGCAGGATCAAGACCCGTTTGGTTTCTTTGGGCNTTTGGCCGCATGCTGGGTAAACGAGCAGGAGCGCACCTCCTATTGCTATGAGCATCTGGGTGAGGATATACCAACGCATAGGCGTGTTTTGTATATGCGAACACACCTGTTTCATGGTTTCGACATCCCATCCGATGCGCCCGCTGAAGATTCATCTGCCGGACCGGAATGTTTTGAATTCTCAGGTTCGGAGTGAAGGTAAATATCCTGCACGGGGACCGGAATGATAATATTTTCTTCCTGAAACCGTTCGTAGATGGATGTAATCAGTTGATGAACCACCAACGGCCGGTCCTTGGGGTGTTTGGCCCAGCAGAGCAACTCTAGCTTCAAGTCATAATCACCAAATTCACGGGCCCTCACCCTAGGCTCCGGCACCTGGCTGATTTTCGAATTGTTATGGGCGACCGACAGCAAGGCCTCCTCGGCCTTTTTTGGTTCGGTCCCGTAAGCCACCCCGACTTTGATCCGAACACGATATCGGGGGAAAGGGGCGCTTTCGTTGATAATTTTGCTTCCAGCCATTATGGCGTTGGGAATGGTGATCTGAACATCGTCCCGTGTCAGAAGATTGGTGCTGCGCAGCCCGATACCGGTCACCCTTCCGCGCTCGCCGGTTTCCAGGACGATATAATCGTCGATCTTGAAGGGTGCATCTATGAGCAATGAAAAGCCGGCGACCAGATTCGACAGGGTGTCTTTGGCCACAATAGCCCCAATGATACCGGCCACACCGGCGGAGGCCAGCAGCGGTCTAAGATTGATTTTCCAGATGTTCAGAAAGATGACTGTGCCGACTAACAGCAGCACAACCTGAACGGTGCTTTCTATCTTTAGGATCGCGCCCGTCCCTTTATCGTGGGTTTTTGCCCAGGAGTGGAAAAGTTCTTTCATGAAACGGTTTATCGTGGTGGCGACCACCAGCAGGATCAGGGTTTGGAACACGCCGAGGATGGCATGCTGGTACTGGGGAAGGAGGTTGAGCCATTTGAAGATGACGATGGCCCCCACCAAAAGCGTCACCACCCAAATCGCGTGATGAGCGNTTTTAGAANGCTCATCTTCGATGGCGATGTCGTATTTTTTACAGAAAGTTTTGAGTACCCGGCGTGTGGCGTGATCGGTGATTGCAGCCAGCACGGCGAATAGTGCCATGGTCATAATGGCGGCTGCCGCAGGATAGGCTGCCATGTTATTTAGAAAAGCGCTTATTTCATTCAAGTAGGGCTGCATAGTGCTACCTTTGGTGTAACCACTGGCCTTCAGAAATTGGGTGTCAAACCTTGAATTGTGAATAAAGAGATTGTGTATTCGTTATATCTGCCTTTCTTGTTCCAGGCTTCCGCCTGTGGAATCGTATTCAGATCTTGACAAATCGGATGAAACAGGTCATCTTGACCATATAGCGTTACAGGAGAATATTATGGCCGATGAATTCATTAACATTGCAGAGGCGAAAAAGCATTTCTCCGAACTGATCGGAAAGGTCGCCTACGCCAAGAAACGGCTTGTCATCACAAAACGGGGTAGACCCATGGCCCGTCTGGTCCCTGTGGAAGAGCCGGTTCATCATTTGTGTGAAGCCAGCGGTTGGCTCGAGGAAAACGATCCCTTCTTTGAAGCCATCGAGACCATCGTTGCGGATCGGGCCAAGCACCGCCCAAGAGTTCTCTCCGACAGAGAGAACCGTTAATGTATCTGCTCGATACAAATATCCTGAGCGAGCTTGTTAAAAAACGTCCCAACCCCCATCTCATCAAACACCTTTCTGCTCAATCGCCGGAACATCTTTACTCATCCGTCATCTGCGTCATGGAACTGCGCATGGGAAGCGCCATGCGGCATGATTTCCACCGGTTCTGGAAAAGGATCTGCGAAGAAATCCTCTCCCGGGTACAAATCCTGTCAATCGGTTCAGATGAAGCACAAGTGGCAGGTGACATCCTTGCCGATTTGAGAACATCCGGCCAATGGATCGGAATCGAAGATGTTCTGATTTCCGCTACCGCGATTACCCATCGTCTGACAGCAGTGACGGGAAACGTCAGTCATTTTAAGAGAGTAAAAGGTCTGTCCGTAGAAAACTGGCTGAAGGAATAATCGCGAATCGTGTCGAGTTAAAGATAGGGCGAGCGACATGCACCATTCGACGTTTGCCCCCTATTAAATCCCGAGCCGGCATCAAGGGCCTGCCTTGATGTTTCCAGGATTATAGGTTTCAGCAATGGGCAATAGCGGTTTTCATATAGTCTTCTGTTTCACGAACACATCAGGCCGGTGCGGCATGCCGGGACGAAGCCTTGGCGTAGACTGGTGACCGGCCCTACGAAAAAGGCCATGTAGGGCCCATATTTGGACACGGGTGCCACCTCGATCACTGAATCGCCTGCTTTATCGCTCGACGCACAAAGGACTCATCAGTGAGCGCATTCAGAAACGCAATGAGTTGTTTCTTTTCTTCAGGAGTCAGTTCGAATCCGGTCATCAGGGAGTCCGGGCCGGATGCGTCGTTGGTTTCAAGAGCTTTGGAAGTAGAGGAGCCGGCCCGTCCGCCTGCCGCGTAATGATCGAGGACTGCCTCCAGGGTAGGAATACTCCCGTCGTGCATGTACGGCGCCGTGAGGGCGATGTTTCGGAGTGTGGGTGCCCGGAATTTGCCCATGTCTTTTTTCAGACCGGTATGCCGGTGAACCCCGGTGTTGGGCGCCGGGTAGGCGCCGCGCCCATCCACACTGTAAAGGGCGGTATTGTGAAACAGGGGATCCGGTATTTCGGAGCCCTCGTACACCACCGGACCTGAGAAATTGAAACCAGCATGACATTGAAAGCAACTCAGACGTTTGGAGAAAAACAGGCGCGCCCCAGCGCGTTCTTCTTTACTCAGGGCGTTGGGTTCGCCGCCGTAGGCCCAGCGGTCATAGGGTGAGTTCCCGGAGATGAGCGTTCTTTCGAACGCCGCCACTGCGTAAATAGCATTCCGCATGGTCACCGGGTTTCTATCATCCGGATATGCCTTTCGAAACAACCGACGCATGCGACGGTCTTTTTTTAACCGGGACAGGACTTCTTCCTCTCTACCGGCCACCCCCATCTCGTGGGGCCGAGTGTTGAGCAGCGGCACACGGATCTGTTCTTCCAGGCGGGTCAGGGATGGGTCGTCCCACCCCAGGGTGGCGTTGTAGGCGACGTTGGTGAGGGACATGGCCGAGCGGGGATGGATGCTGCCCCCCATTCCTACGGATTGGCTCTTTCCATCGGTGAAAGCGAGTTCGGGCTGATGACAGGTGGCGCAGGACACCGAGCCGTCCCCCGAGAGCCGGGAATCGTAAAAGAGTCGTCGGCCGAGTTCGACCTTATCCCGTGTCATGGGGTTGTCTGGCGGCACTAGAGGTAGCGGAAACCCCTCGGGTACTCGCCATACATAGCCGGCCGGAACCTCAACATCCGGATCTTTTGTTTTATGAAACGCATACACGCCGCCGGCCACCAAAAGCATGATGGCAGCGGCGGCGCATGCAACAGCTCTTACCATTTTTTTGCGAGTCCATCTAAACCATCCGGCTCCTCACCGGAGGCAATGGCTGCCTGAAGGGCATCTGCGAGTTTTCGATCGAGTTTGGTCAGCTTCTTGTGGTCCTGTAATGCCGCTTCCTCATTGCCCATGAGCATGTACAACACGCCGCGATACATATACGCCTCGGCCAGGTTTGATTTCAGCCTGATGGCCTCGTTGTAGTGGCTCAGCGCCTTGTCATAATTTTGAGTTCCCTGCTTTNTCAGGGAGTATCCAAGGTTATTATGCGCTTCGGCCATATTTGGATTTTGTTTCAACGCGGCCTCGAATTTTTTCTGGGCCTTTTCATACCTTCCCTTTTGCATCAACTTGACGCCGGAATTGTACTCGGAAACCCCCGGGCGCGTGTCTCGCTTCGGCTTCGGGCTGCTGCCCGCGGCAAACACGGTTCTAGTGAATACTAACGCCACGNCNGTAGCCGTAAGCCCAATCAGAATTTTGTTCATAATGTCCTTCCTCTCCTTTTAGATCGAATAGCAGCCATCGTGCTAGTGATGACTAACTGTGATGAAAATTAACTTTTAACTGAAATGATAAATACCGGCAGGTGGTTTTCAAGGGCTCGACGATCGTCGACGCAAACCATGTTGCAGTCGTATTGAATTAGGCTGCAACCGGAATACATCGAGAACGCTCTCCGACCCCCTGGGCATGAGCAAAATATCATCACCAAGACAATCCTGCGAACACCGTGGAGAATTGTAATGAGGTTGTATAGGAGTGGACGTCATACTAAATAGGCAGAGCCGGATTCGGCCCTGCCTATTCATGCCAAGTGAACGCTCGCACGCATATGTTGCCGTCGTGGGCAACTACACTCGGAATACCATTATTTAATCGTCGTCATCGTCATCACCATCGCCCCCATCGGGAGCATATGGATAGAGGAATTTTTCAACAGGAACGCCATCAAGAGACTTACCGGTGGCCCACAACGAATCCGGCGCAATGCCTTTTTCGACCCAGTTTTCCAGTGCTCCCAGTGCATCAAAATTGTCTAGCCCGATAGAGGTTCCGAGTCCGCTGAACTCCAGACTCTGTGCGGTCGAGCAATGGTCCATGCCAGGCACCATGAAGAGCCGGAAGAAATCCTGGGTCTTGCCCAGCCCTCCCATTGTGGCAACCACCCGATCGTAATAGTCGACGGTGTAAAGCGGCGGCACGATGGAATCCGCCCAACCGTGGTACATGAGGATTTTGCCGCCCAATTGTTTGAATTTGCTTATATTCGTTCCGGTGGCATTGTAAATCCTGCCCATGAATTTCAGCCGTTCGGGATCATCGTCAAAATCAAAGTCATCGGCTGTAAAGTCTGGATCGTCCTTCTTAAATGCCATGTATTTGAGAAATCCGTCATTAAACGGTCCGATGAGGTTCAACGGCAGCGGATTTAAGTCCGTACCCGCCATTCCCGGCACCCAGATCGGCCAGTATATTTCCGAGCCGTAGGGAATCACCCCCTCGTAAAGAATATCCTCATCATCGTCATCATCCTCTCTGGGTTTGCTGTATATCTGGTCCAGTGCTTTTAACTGAGCCTTGGTTAGGCTGAGCCCTTTGAACCTGATGTCCGGACAGCGGCGGGGGTCGCATATAAGACCGTCTGTATCACCATCTGCATCATCGCATCTTTCCAATACGCGTTCGCGTATATCGTTAACCGCCACTGAATCAAACGCAAATCCATCGACCAATGGAACCTTATTGATCCCTTGAACGATCCAACTCATCCAGGTGGCCACCAGCCCGGTATAGTCTAGGGCAGGGGCGCCGCTGATGACACCATCAAAGTCCTCCGGGAAGCGCAGAACTTCCACCATCGCCTGACGGCCGCCGGTAGAACAGCCGGCAAAATAGCTGTATTGGGCCGGCTGGCCGTAGTACACGCAAATAAGGGCCTTGCTCACCCGGGTCACCTCGTGAATGGATCGATAGCCCCAGTCGATCTCGGCGGGTCGGTTGTTAAATGCCCATTCTGCATAGGTACGACCGAGTCCCATATTGTCGTGCCCCGAATCGGTCGTGGCCGCCGCATAACCTCTCAGCAATCCCCAGTTCAGGTTGTTGGTAAACTGTCCAATAGGGAATCCGGTGTCCACCCCACCGCAGAACCCCCCGCAGCCGGCCATATAAAACTTTTAGTTCCATCCATTTCCGAGTGGCAACCGCAACTCGAACCTGATCTCCGGAAAGAGCTTTCCAGTGACCTTCTTGTAGGCCGGTAATCCATCCGGTGGGTTGTTGACGTCTTCACTTTCCAATTCTAAGAGAAATTCAAAGTCATTTGGATCTGGACAGCCACCCTGTTCAGGATCGAATGGTACACCGAGTGTTGAGTATATTTCTTCAATGGGTATGCTGCCTGTGCCCATGTCATCGCCGGCAGTGGCCGGAATCGGATTGCAGAGCCACACCACCAATGCTAGTATTACCGCTGCCAAACTCGCATAACGGAAAACACGCTTCATGTGCCACCTCCTTGGTTGTGGGTTTGCAGATAGAATATACGTATGGAAACGGCTGCGAACTGGTTTAGATCGCTCACAGGTTTATAAAGGACCTTTGGGTCATCGGTGCAGCGGCGTCGGGACAGCGCACCACTCGTTCAAGTGTCTGAAATGGTATACTTTCAAGCGGAACTTGCTTTTCAGCAGCAGGGTGGGAACAGGATTCGGTCGAAACTCAGTGATCTACAGATCAACAAGGAGTTGCTGTGTTTTCGGATCATGAAAAGCAATATCTATCATGTATCCTTCATCCGAAAGTTCTGTCAAGAAGACAATACGCTTTGGTGGGGTTAAAGTCCGGTTAGCCGCGGATCTTGTTTTTGGTCTTTTCATGCAGATGACTGGCCACAACACTGGCGTCCGTTTCCGAAGAAAAACCGGCTCGGGGCACCCAGTAGTATATTTCTTTCTGGGGGTAGATCAGGAAGCCGTCCGGGGTGGTAACGGTCTCATAAACGGTAGTCCATTCGGCTTTTATTTCGGAACCTTCCGTAGCGCCTTGAAATCCTGTTTCGGAAAAGGACATGGTCAGCGTTTTACCGTACTGTGGATTTTTCCGGATGAGTCTTCTGAAGCGGATGCCGACGATCCAATATCTGAAGATACAAAAGGCCCCCAGCAGCATGAGAAAGGAGGGAATGGGCTGAGTCCCCTTACCGGAGATCAGCAGCCAGAGGCCGGGAGCGATCATCAGGATGCCAATGGCCGGTATCACGGCAGACAACCAGGGTGTCTTGCGCCAGTGCCAGTAACGACCCNGTGACATCGTTGCCACGTCAAATACCCACGTTGCGGAAACATGTTGTGATATGGACATCTCAATTAGAAAATGTTGACGGTGAAAAATTGGATATGTTGAGCGGGCTGCCTTGAACCTCGAACCGAAGCAGAATAGGGCATCCGCCCTTGTTCACAGTGCTTGTCCTGCCGTCAGGTCAAAACAGGCCGCTAGACATATCTCATTGGCCCTTTCAGGTCTGCAACCTCCCGGCTTCCAGAGCGATCCAGTCAAGCCCGACCGTCCTTGCGCGGTCGGCTATGGCGGCCAACCGCTCGATAGCGTCCGGCTCCTTGCAACGCTTGGCGAACTCCGCTTCGTATAGTTCACGTTCCAAATAGTGCGCCCAAAATTCATGCTCGGAGCCATGGTTTATTAGATGCTGCACCATGTTCACATTTTCCTGGCCGCCGTGGCGACAGGCCAAACGGAGTTGTATCAGCAGCGCCCGGCTCATGCACAATCGCAACCCATCTTTGACGGCCTGTTCATAGGCCATGTGCCCGGATCCGATGGCCTTTCCGTACTCGCCCCGGTGTTCCCGGATAATGGCTTCGGCGTAAATTGCCGTGGTGGCCACACGCCGCACCTGAAGCTCCTTGGCGATTTCCATGGCCGCCTTGACCAGTGATTCGGCTTCTTCGATCTTTCCGTCTATGGCCAGTCGAATGGCCAGCTCTGCCCGGGCGGTGGCGAGGCGCACGTCGTCCCCGTCCTGCTCGGCGCGATCGCAGGCAAAGCGCAGGGCCGATACCAGCTCGGGAAGCTCTCTATAGAGCGAAGCGACCTGACAGATGATGAGCACGGCGTCCACCGCCTGGGCGGGGGGAAAGTCGGCAAGCAGAGTGACATGTTCCGCCGCAAATTGCCGGCAATGTTTCAGATAAGCATCCGCGCCGGTCACCTGACTCATCACGAACGCATCGCTGAGAAACTGGTAGTAGAATCCGAGCGGGTACCCCCAATTGACCAAATGTCGAATGGCCGAANGCATCTCCCTATCATCGTAATGTGCCCGGTGCAGCCTTACCTCCACCCAGTCGGCCAGCATGAAAGCATAATCTTCGGTGTTATCCGCCTTTTGCTGGACGACTTGCTTGAGGATACCGAGTGCATTGCCCCTCAAACCGGCCCCCTCTTGGAGGGCGGCCGCCATGCGGGCCGCCTGCCAGGGACTGAGAAGTCCGGCCCAATCCCGGATCCTGGTTTGGACCCGTATGGGCGTCGGCTTGGCGTCTTTTGCTTTCGGCCTTTTAACCGGCTCCAAAGGCGGAATGCCGGCCAGAAATTCAAGGGCCTGGGCCGCATCGGTCTCAAAAAGCATTGCCTTTGGACCATAATGTGCCTTGAGTTCGGTGACCACCTTTTTGGGTCGACCGTCCGGCTGATACAGGTAGCAAAATCCAGGAGAGCGATCAGCTGCATCCCAAATTCCCAAGTACCGTTTGTTGTGCATAAAATCGGCTCCGGAAAATCCTGCAAACAGGAATGTATAGGATTGCAGCAGGTGAGCCAATACACGGTTCAGGGCTTCCTCGCGGCCGCGTCTCCGTTGTTTGCGCGTGTCCACGAGGGAGTCCAGGATGTCCGTGGAGCCATGGATCTTGATGACAGGCAGCGCCTCTGGGTCGCCTTTTTGCCATTCCTCGTCCAGAGAGGTGAATCCCTCCGGATCACAGGCGACAGAGTATCCGACCTTCGCCTTATCCAGGGCGCGTTCGAGCAGGCGNTCCACATTGGTGGTCACAATGGCGGCCAGGCGCCCCGATTTGGCAAGCTTGGCGATGGCCGTGTGGCAGCGATTCGTCTCCTTGATTCGAGGGATGTCAGGGCCTCGAAATATTGATTTCCCGCACATTCTTCAAGAAACTGGGCCTGGTAGTCGGGGGGATAGAGTGGGGCTTTGTTGCGATAGTCAATGAGGATTTTTGAACAATCTTCCTCAATGCCGAAGGCCTGACCCACATGATCGCACAGTGCGTTCAGGATCCACCCGTTGAGCACAAACCAGTTCGGCAGGGAAGAGGGCGGCCCCGCAGAAATACCCGCCCCCGCGAACATGACGATCCGTTCGGAGTATAGTCTGGCGGCTAAGTCCTTCAGGACTTGCGGTATCATAACGTGCTCCCCAAACCGAATATCCCCCGGAACGGGTGCTCATCGATGAGGTTATGCATACAACCGGCTTTCCAAAAACCTTGCTACGTGGCGCATACTGTTAAATTATGCCGATTTTACGGCCAAGAATCAAATGAACAACGTTCAGCCGGATTCGGCCCGTTTCATGCGCCTGCGAATGGTAACACCTATCCAGAGCGCAAGACCCATGGCCAGCCAAATGTTGATATACTTGTTGATCGTCGCCTCGGTGGCGGTGACCATGGAACGAACGTCGTCGTATTCGATAATCCTGCGATTGTTATGAACCAATTCCCAGAGATAATATTGGTTCCCGGTGACCGGTTTGTGAGGGTTGAGTCTGTTTTTTTCAGCGAGCAAGTCCACGCGATCGCCGATCTGAATACGTTCCATCCCCGGCCACACCTTGCCGTAATAAGAGGAATACCGGTGCGTTCCGATATTTGACGTGACCTTTAGATAGGCTGCACGTTCCTCCCCACCGAGTCGAACCTGTCGAACGATCCCCTGAATTGGAATCAGATCGCCTTTCACAGGATGATGGCTTGCATAAAAATAGACCAGCTTGGCGCAGACCGCGAACATGAAGAAATACCCGGCGGCAGATCGCAGCGTAATCTTCCTGGATGAATTCTGGGCGCCAAACCGGACCAAAACATACCTTTTCATGACACATTCAATTCAAGCTGTCGGACCTTCCCAATATGGCGGTGTCATTTCAGCGCGCCGCCACATCATTACGCTACTTCCTTTCTATCCAATATGACGCGGACTTTTCGGGAAAGTTCGGAGATGTCGAACGGTTTCTGGATGAACCCATCGCATCCTCTTTCCATGATTTCAGACGCCTGACCGTTGATGGCATACCCGCTGGACAGCATCACCGGCATGTCGGGTCGAATTTCTCGAATGGTATCGAATGTTTTACCGCCGTCCATACCCGGCATGATCAGATCCAAAATGACCAGATCAATGTTGTTTCCTTCAGTCATAATTTTGTTGATCGCTTCCTGACCGCTCCAGCAAACCAACACCCGATATCCCAGTTTTTCCAGCATGGCCATCCCGACATCAATGATCATATCCTCATCGTCGACCAGGAGGATGGTTTCCGATCCCTCGATCAGGTTATCCTTAACCGGATGATGCCGTTCAAGGGCTTTGTCTGATACCGGCAAATACATGGTGAACGTCGTTCCGATGCCAAGCTCGCTATAAACCGTAATGATACCACCGTGATTTTTGACAATGCCATAGGCAGACGCCAGACCCAGTCCGATACCGCGACTTTTTTTCTTGGTAGAAAAAAATGGATCGAAGACTTGTCGAAGGGTGTCTTTGCCCATGCCGATGCCCGTATCCGTGATAGACACCTTGGCATAGCGTCCCGGCTTCGCCCTATGCGGTTTGCAGTATTCTTCTCCTAGATCGACTATTTTGGATTCCAGGAAGATCTCTCCGCCGTGGGGCATGGCCTGCCATGCATTGACATATATATTTAACAAGGCCTGCTCAATTTGACTTCGATCGACTTCGACGACCAGCGTGGGCTGATGGAATTGCGTGCGAATATCGATCTCTTTTCTGGTCCGGCCGAACATAGCGGAGCTGCTTGCCAGCAAATCATTCATATCTATCGGCTTCACCTTGTACTTGCCGCCACGGGCAAAGCCCAGTAATTGTTTCGTCAAATCGGCCGCACTTCGAATGTACTCCTCCACGGCGTCGATATGCTCCGAATGGGGGTGGGCGGGGTCCAAATCAATCGACATCAGCGAGGCGCGTCCCTGGATGCCCATCAGCAGGTTATTGAAATCGTGCGCAATACCGCCGGCCAAAGTGCCGATCGCTTCCATCTTCTGGGCCTGCTGGAGCTGAAACTCAAGCCGCTTTCTCTCTTTTTCCGCGCGTCTTCTGGCGGTGATATCCCGAACGATGCCCTGAACCACTTTTGTCTTGTTGAGATTGAACAGGCTCGAAGAAACATCTGCGACAAACAAATCACCATTCTTCCGCCGGAACGTTATTTCAAAATTTACAAATCCTTTTTCGAGGATAGACCGGAAAACCAAATTTGCTTTTTCCAGAACATCGGGGGGATGCAAGTCATGCACTTTGAGCGATAAAATTTCTTTTTCCGTGTACCCAAATTGATCGAGCACCCGTTGATTGACTTCCAGAATATGACCCTGCAGATCGTGGATAAATATGCCATCGTTGGAGTGATGGAAGAGATTTCTGTATTTTTCTTCATTTTCTTTGATCACCCGATCGGTTTCCATGCGATCGGTAATATCTTCGATAATACCTTTATAAAACAAAATACCACCATCCGTATCGCGATCGATGGTGGTGCGGTCGAGAACCCATCGAACGTCTCCGTCCTTTGATACAATGCGGTATGGTTGATGCTCGAACTCTTTCCGATCTCTATCCCTGCTGATTGTTTTTACTTCATCCATGACCCTTGGCAGATCCTCCGGGTGGACCACCTGTTCGTAGGAAACCAACCCGGTGACGAATTCTGCGTCGGTGTACCCAAATAACTCTGAAACGTTCGGAGTGACAAACTTCACTGGCCAACCGTTATCATTTTGCCACAAAAACCCAACGGCCGGACTTCTATTCAGGATATCGAAGGCGAATTTCAGATCGCTCTCGGCATTTTTGTTGTCGGTAATATCCAAAGTCGTCCCGAACCCACCGATCACATTGCCATGCCGGTCTTTGAGCGGATACCCTTTTATCAACCAGCATCGGCCATCGGAAGAGATCCTTTCAATGGTATGCAGGGAATCGGTTTCCATGGCCGGAATGACGGGGCAGTCTCTGCAGGGTGTCTCCCTTTGGGCCCAGATCGACCAGCAGCGTTCCTGCTGTATTTTCTCCAGCGGCATATCGAACGCATCCAGTGTGGCGGAATTGGCCCAGACAATGTTCATATCCCGATCAAAACACAGGATATGCTCCTGAAGTGAATTGAGAATTTTGATGGCCCCATCCGATGCGATGAATGGGGGGGGTTCCTTGTAGTGATTACTGGACACGACTCACAGCCCCCTATATGGCATGGTCTACCTTACTTTCCTGCGACCCATGCCATGTCATGCATCCATCGTCATTTTCCCACGGGAATAATGTACAATGGGATTTCCTCTTTGGCGATCCCCATAACCTTCTGAATGTCTCGATCGTGAAACGCACCGATCACGACAGCCCCGAGGTCCAGGGCGACCGCCTGCAGGCACAGGTTCTGGGCGGCATGCCCGGCTTCCATATGGACATACCGTATGCCCCGATCACCATAGCGGCCGGTGGTGCGTGCATAAACAGCCGTCATGATGAATGCTGCCGGGGCCTTTCGAATGGCTCCCTGGCGCAGGGCCGCTTTTGTCAGAAGATCCCGGTGGTCCCCTTCGCGAACGGTCACCAAATCATGCTCTCGGGGGCGATAGCGATAGATCCCCGGAGCCAGATCGTCCACTTCACCGACGGAGACATACATTTCCAGGGGATACGTGGCCCCGGCGGACGGTGCCGTTCGGTAGCCCCTGCTCGACGAGATGCCTTGGGCGGCCCACACCAGCTGAGCAACCTGTCCCAGGGTCAACGGCAACGGACGAAAGGAACGCACGGATCGCCGTTTGACCAAGCTCTGCTCCAAGGACATGATGCCGTCGGTGCTGGGTCCCGGCAAGTCAATGACGCGAGACTGGTTTTCAGCAGCCATGGCTTTTTCCTGTGGGTTTAAAATTAGCGGGATGCTGATGAATAAGAAAGGGAGGCAAATGGTTACAGAAACGGCATGATGGAAATGTTTCGGCCACATGGTCGATAACCTTTTGCTTCTTTCAGGACGAATCGGGTATTCCATACCCGCTTTTTCTACCGCGGTGTAACGTTCATTTGCGGCACCAGGCGTTAGTATATCATATCTTGCCCGGAATATCGTCCCAGACGCTTCAAATAGCGTTCAGGCTATCGTCCCGCGACCCTATCACCGTGTCGTCCCGTGTTCCCGCCGTGGCGCATCATTCGGTGATGAAGCCGCTCGGCACGGAGACAGAAGGCTTCCAGTTTGGCGGTAATGACCTGCGGAAATGGGGAACCGTCGCTTTCAATGGCCAGAAACGGCAGATCGTCGACCTCTGCCAACACGGCGCGAAGATGGGTATTCCCGGGATCGGTGGCCAATTTATCCTCACGGTTCATGACTTCGTTTAATATGGCTTCAGACAGACGGTTGGGCATGCATCCGAACGGACCGATGGCTATGATGCCACAGGCATGCTTTGCCACTTCGTCCAGCGCACCGCCCACCGTCAGCACCGCTTCCCCGGTCAATTCCCGGGAGATATAGGGCGCTGCCTGCTTAACGATTCGGGATACCTTGATCATTTCAGGACGGACCAGATTCGATTCGGCCAGGGTTGTTTTGATCCGTCTCTCGTAACGAGTCATGTATTGCTTTTTCAACTGAAAGCCCAGCCATTCTTTTTTCGAGAGGCGTTCATCGGCCAGGTTATGCTCCAGCAGGTAATCGGAATAGCGTAACCATTCGTGTATGGGCGTGCAGCTTGTGGCAAACCCCTTTTCTGCGAGGCGCTCGGTCAGATATTGTCGGGAAAGTCCATCCCGTCGTACAAAAATTTCACCGGTCAGATTGATCACCGGGACCGCCTCTGTGGGACGGGTCAGCCGGATCTGGCGCAGGCGCGTGGCGGTCTTCCGAAGCTGTTTTTCAATGAGTTCGAATCGGCCGGTTAGAAGGGATTTCCGGATTTTCAGGAGCGCATCTTCAAATTCTGCCATGGCGTCGTCGGGATCTTCGGCCGCCACCAGGAGCATGGACCGGATATCTTCCATTACATCGGCGATGACAATGGCCCAGAAGCCATGGATCTTAAAATCCGTTCGCATTCCGGCATAGGAATTGTCGGCCGACAAGGAGAGCAGGGTCACGTTCGGCAGTTGGCGTTTACGGATCAGATCTTCCATGAAAATTTTGTACTGACCGAACCGGCAGGGCCCGGATCCGGTGGCCATAAAGTAGACCAGGACTTCATCCGGGCGCTTGATGTTGTGGATGTAATTCAACAGGGTCCCGGTGGTCAGTATCAGAGGCAGACACTCTTTACAGGAGGTGTTGGCCCGTCCCAGCTTGAGGATCGCTTCATCGGCCGGCGGGTGGGGATAGGCATTGATGCCTTTGGCATGGAATGTTTCGGTAACCAGTTCGGTGCCGATGCGTCCCATGGACGGGAACAGAACCGTCACGCGCGGATCGGTGAGGGCCAGTGTTTCTCCGGACGAGGTCACCACCTGGGGGCGTNCGTTGTCCATATACATGCTGGCAGGGAGAAACACGCTCTGGTCAATCTGCGGGNGTCTATCCATCCCCAGATTTCGATAGGCGGCCACAATATCCAGAAACGCTTCGATACGCGTCTCCAGTCCGGCATCGGCCGTGTGACTGTCCAGTTCCAGGGTCAGGGACGGTTTTCGGCCCATGATGTCGCGAAAGTATCCCACCACGAAGGAATCCGGTCCACAGGAGAAATTGGTAATGAACGTCCCAAAAAGCTGGGGATGACGCCGGACCAGACGGGCGGCCCGCATGATTTGCTGTCCCATGCCCCAGAACATATGGCGTTTGGCCCGCTCGCCCTCCACCGGCAGGAAATCCAGGGGGAACACGGTCACACCGCGGGATGCCAGCTTGTGAGGGATGCCCATGTGGGCCTCCTCAACAAACGCATTGTACGGCCGGCCGAAGATCACGACCCCCGTCCGGTCGGNATCCGATGCCAGTGCGTCCAGGGCTTCTCGACCGATTTCCCGCATCTCGTTCATGCACCGTTTCTGTTGGACCAGGGCTTTTTCAAACGCCGCCACCGCCCCCTTTCGGCTGACACCCAGCTCCTTGGCCATATTTATCATGGGTGCCCGGGCCGCCTTGAGACCCTCCCTGAGATCGATCAGGGGGGTGACCACGCGAACCCCTTTGGCTTCCAGTGCACGCAACTGTTCCCGGTAGGTGGCTTTCAGGTAGAACGGTTCACCCTGGGCCAGGGGACAGATGAGCGTGTTGGAGATGGGATTGTCCACGGGAACGGACCGAAAATGGGGCAGGAAGATGACTTCCGGGGGCTCCGCCATGTCGAGCAAAGAGTAGAAAAAGCCATGGGCCAGTTCCGCGGGGTAGCAATATGCAGCGTTACGTTGATCAATCCCTTTCTGTGACGATTCGCTCGGCAGTACCGGCTCGAACCCCAATTGAGTGAAAAAATGGGAATACAACGGGTAATAGGAGTTGACCTGAAAACTCCGATTGATCCCGACGCGTTTTATCGCCTTTCCGGCGTCTGGAGAGGGACCTTTGGCAGCATATTTTTCAAAAATCAGATGCTGGCGCAAGCGCACCAGATCCAGATTCTCCACATCATAGGAGAGATTGTGCCGTAGATTGTAATATCGGTTGCAGGCCCCCCCAAACGGATACTTCCGTCCTTTGACATGGATCATCGAGATATCGCAGCGACGATCGCATTTTTCCTTGCCTCCCCGGCAGACAAACGNTTTGCCGTAAACAACCTCGCGATCGGCCAGTTCTTTAAGATCGAATACCTGGGGATCCATGAGGCCCCGCCGGATCCGTTCCTGTACCGCTAGAGCGACCCCAAATGCGCCCATCAGGCCGGGCTCCGGGGGAACAATAATCGGTTTTCCCACAAGGGCGGCCATCGCCAGGGGAACCGCTCGATTGTAGCAGACGCCGCCCTGCATGAAGACTTTTTCACCTACCGGCCGATTGCCTTTAACACGGTTGGCGTAATTCATGCAGATCGAGTAGACCAGGCCGGCGACGATGTCCTCGTGACGCACCCCCTCATGAATCGCATTTTTAATATCGGACGCGATAAACGCGGCACACTGGTCATTGAAATTCGGAGGGACGGTCCCTTTGAGAGCGATATCCGCAATCGCTTCCATCTCGACGCCGAGGGTTTCCAGAGCGGATTCTTCCAGGAACGATCCTGTGCCGGNCGAGCATGCTTCATTCATCGCGTAGTCTGACGGCACGCCGTTGGTGATGTAGGTGTATTTTGCATCCTGGCCGCCGATTTCGAAGATGGTATCGACCTCGGCGTCAAAGTATACTGCCGCAGCCGCATGGGCGATAATCTCGTTGATAATGCCTTCGGTAAGGGCATGGAGGCCGGCGATTTGTCTGCCGGAACCGCAAACCCCCAGCCCCTCGATACGAAGCGACTCTGGATCGACCCGGCGTTCAATCTGGTCCAGGATGGCCCGATAGCATTTCCGGGAAGCGCCGACCGGGTCACCGCTGGTTCGGAGATAGATCGACGCCAGAAGAGCCTGATCCGACATGCGCATCAGAACCGCTTTGGTTGTGGTAGATCCCACATCAAGCCCTAAGATACACGTGTCTCCGGATCTGGGGGTACCCATCTCGATGGATTTAAACTCCACCTGGTCGGTGAACTGCTTCAGCGGCTCGAGCACGTCGAAACTGGTAATCTCGGAGTGGAAGAGGCCGGTTATGTCAGGAAGGGCGTCCGTGTCATTGTCCATCGCCCAGAGTGCCGCTCCCAGTGCCTCAAAATAGGATGCTTCATCCGGGACGATGAGATCCTCGATTTCATTTCGCAGATATTCGATCATCATCCGGTTTCGGGTCATTCCCCCGGTGATCATCACATGCCGCCGGTCCACCTTTTTGAGCAACTCCAGTATCTTGTTGGCCATCATCTGGCACAGGCCGGCGGTCACTTTGGGCCTGGGAACCCCTTTGTTGGTGGCATGGGTGCAATCGGATTTGCAGAATACGGAGCACCGTCCCGATACGTGGTAGGGATTTTCGGTGGCCGCCCACTCGGCAGCCTCTTCGAGGGAAACATCCATTCGCCGGAGCTGTTGCAGCAGAAATTCTCCGGTTCCGGATGCACATTTATTGCCGGTGAGCACATTCGAAATTTGTCCGGACGGGCTCAATACATACACCATGAATGTCTCACCGCCGGCCGAAACCACGGCGGGGCAGGAGATATCGGGCGGTTTCACATACCGGTATGCCGTTTCCACGGCTTCCGGTTCCGGAATGGAGGTCAGATTGACAAAATGACGGAATCGGCGGCCGGTGGCGGCGATTCCGTCGAATGTGTCGAGGTCCAGGTGGTTTAATGCGGAGATCAGGGTTTTTTTGGGATCTCCTTCATGGGGGTGTAGAGTGACGTTAACCACTTGCGGCCGTGACGACGGCGAGGGGTTTTGCCGGATGTGAACAAGGGATACAGTGGACGCACCGAGGCACAATCCCAGAGTGTTCTTCCCGGTGCTAGCGGCTTCTTTGCCCATCGATCACGGATACTCCATGATGGTCGCCATGTTTCCATCGGCAACCGGTTCACTTCGGCCGCACGAAGGAAGATGCAGCCGGCTGTTCTTGTGACGATTCCATTTCACCCATGCTCTAACGGCAAGAGCCATGGTTGTTCTTCATGCCTTTTTTTATGGAGCGTTGTTCGACCCGCCGCAGGAGGGCGGTTGACTATAACCTGTCCAAGAGGTCAAAGACCAGCCGGACTCCAAACCCGGTACCTCCGGCCTCGCAGTAGGCCGTCGCCTTTTTGATATAGGCTGGTCCGGCAATGTCGATATGGGCCCATCGGGTGTTTTCGACAAATTCGGAAAGAAACAGGGCGGCCAGGATGGCGCCCCCCCAACGTGACCTGCCGATGTTACGAAGATCGGCAAAATCGCTTTTCAACTTTTTTATGTAATCCTCCGGCAGGGGCAGCCTCCAGCATCTTTCGTGGGTGGTTTCCCCGGCACGAAGAATCAGGTCCGCCAGCTCATCATCCGGGGAAAACACGCCGGCGATATGTTCGCCGAGGGCGATCAGGCATGCGCCGGTGAGGGTCGCCATATCAATGAGGACATCGGGTTTGTGCTGCTTGATGACATATGCCAGAGCGTCGATCAGGATCAGCCGGCCCTCCGCATCGGTATTGCCAACTTCAACGGTTTTACCGGTATAGCTGGTAACGATGTCTCCCGGTCGAAATGCGGCGCCCGAAACCATGTTTTCAACCAGCGGTACGGCGCCAATGAGTCGGACATCCGGTCGGGTTTCTGCCGCGGCGATCAGCGCTCCGGCCACTGCGGCTGCCCCGGCCATGTCCATCTTCATGTCTTCCAGAGATCCGGTCGGTTTCAGGTTGATGCCGCCGGAATCAAAAGTGACACCCTTTCCTACCAATGCCACCGTTTGTCTGGGTTTTCGGGGCCGATATTCCAGAATAGCCATCACCGGACGATTGTGGCTACCGGCAGCGACAGCCAGGAGGGCGCCGAACTTCCGACGTTTCATTTCGGCCGCGTCCATGAGCCGCACGTTCAGACCGGCCTTCTCGCCAAACTTCTGAATGGATCGGGCAAATTCCCGAGGCGACTTGTCGTTGGAGGGGGTGGACACCCAATCCCTGGCAAGAAGGGTGCCCCGGCAGATGGCGGCAACCCGCTTCGGCAACCGACGAAATGCCTTGGTATCGGCCTCGGTTACCACGAACCGGATTGTCTTGACGGGTTTTTCCGGGTTCTCGGCCTTGTAGCGGTTGAATCGGTGGTTTCCCAGATAGGCGCCTTCCATGATGGCCGTTAGCCGCATTTCTGCCGGCATGCCGAGTTTCCGCCCGTTTGGGGGCGCCAGCCAGACATCGGACAAGCCTCTTTTGGCGGCCAGGTGCACCGCGTTTCCGGAGAACGTGCGGAGGACCTCTGCATCCAGACGGTTCAGCGGCCCGACTCCGAGAAACACCAGTCGCCGGATCTTCACCCGGGGCGGATCGTATAGGCNCAGCCGCTCGCCGCTCTTGCCGGAGAACTCATCGTAACCTTTGGCCTTTCGAACCAGAGCGGCGACGGTACGGTCGCTGTGTATCGCGGCATCTTCGCACACCGGGATCACCAGCGTTCCGATATCGGCGTTTCGCACATCCACAGCATGTAATCGCAGGACCGTATTCAATGGACAACCTCATTGCAACGTGCTGAAATTTCGACTCAAGCTGCCTATCTATAAATGATTTTAGGGTGAAGCTCAAGACTGCTGTTCACCGGTACAAGCGGAATTTTGTCTGGCAGTTTCGGTTGAAATCAAGGGGATTTCGCCCTATCCAAACCATCCCATTTATGGCTGGGACAGCCTCTGTTCCAGCTTTGCCGGCGAGGTGATCGGCCGGTCGCAGCTGAAATTGGTGCACACATAGGCAGTGGCTTTCCCATCGACGGGGTGCAGCGACTCCGTGAATGGTGCGATAATCGTGAGTTGTTCCTGATTTTGCGGAGTTTTGAGTAGAATGGCTAATTCCGGGGCGAAGCGGGACTGAATGACCCGCAGCATGTCTTGGGTATCGGCGCTGGTCTCTTCTCCGGCAATAACCACCTCGGTTCCAGTGCCGAGAAGGGCATTCAAGCCGGACAGAAAGTGGGTGAACCCTGAAGGCTGCCGCCGGATGGTCCCGTCAAAGGCACGGGCCAGCGCCGCCGCCTGTTTTTCCCAGCGCGGATCACCGGTCAATCGCGACAGGACCACCAGGTTTCCCAAGGCCGCCGAGTTGGCCGAAGGCGCTGCGCCATCGTATAACTCCTTTGGGCGCACGGGCAGATCCTTTTGATTGGCGTCGGTCACGAAAAACCCACCCTGGCCGGCATCCCAGAAGTCGGTGATCATCCGATCCTGAAGATCCACGGCTGCCTTGAGGATTTGGGCATCGAATCGCGCCGGATACAGGTTCAATAAGCCGGTGATGAAAAATGCATAGTCATCGGCAAGGCCGGGAATGCCGGCTTCTCCGTCCCGGTACCGGTGCCACAGGCCTCCGTCGTCCCGGCNCANCTTCGTTAGAACGAATCCGGCGGCGCGATGGGCCGCATCCCCGTAGGCGGTATTGCCGGTGACCCAGGCGCCGTAGGCCAGGGCGGCGACCATGAGCCCGTTCCAGTCTGTCAAGATTTTATCGTCTCGAAGGGGGCGTATCCGCTGCTCCCGTCGATGGAAGAGATCCTTGCGGAGTTGACTCCACGTGCGTTGAAATGCGTCTTCCGAAATATGGAGTGCGTCGGCCATGGCAGCCGGAGCGTCCGGCCAATAGATGATGTTGGCCCCGGTCCGCTGGTGGGTGGCTTCGTCCAAGAAATTGCCCTCACGGGTCACCCGGAGCGTGTTGGCCCATTCATCGGCGGGTTTGCTTCCCATCACGTGCCGAAACTCCTCCCGGGTCCAGACNTAAAATTTGCCCTCCTCGCCCTCGCTGTCGGCGTCTTCCGCGGTGAAAAACGCACCCTCCGGTGAGGTCATGNCCCGGAGGACATATTCGAAAATGTGTTCTCCTGTTTCGCGAAACACCGGGTCCCTGGTGAGCTGGTAGGCTTCAAGATAGACTATCGCCAGAAGCGCCTGGTCGTACAGCATCTTTTCAAAGTGGGGCAACAACCATTGGCTGTCCGTGGAATATCGATGAAATCCGAACCCGACATGGTCCCATATGCCGCCCCGGCGCATGGCATGCAGGGTTTGCTGCACCATGGAAAGGGCCGACGGATTTTCCGTGCGTCTGTGGTAACGGAGTAGAAATGACAACCGATGGGGGGTTGGAAATTTCGGGGCCGATCCAAATCCCCCCTCTTTAGGATCAAATTCGCTTTTGATCTGGCGAAATGCGTTTTTCAAAATATCTTCCTGGGGGTCGTCGCCGGGCGAAAACAAAAAGGCCCCANCCAGGTGTTCCGTCACGACACTCGCCGAATCCAGGATTTTTTGTCGGTCGTTCTGCCAGAGATGTTGAATTCTAATGGCCAGGTCCACCAGCCCCATGCGGCCAAAACGGGTTTCCTTGGGCAGGTAGGTTGCCGCAAAGAACGGCTTTTTGTCCGGAGTCATGACGATGGTCAACGGCCAGCCTCCGCTTCCGGTCATCATCTGGCAAACCGTCATGTAGACGGCATCCACGTCCGGTCGTTCTTCCCGGTCGACCTTTATGGAGATGAACGCTTCGTTCAGCTGCCGGGCGGCTTCCGGATCTTCGAAGGATTCCCGCTCCATCACATGACACCAATGGCACGTGGCATAGCCGATGGACAGAAATATGGGTTTGTCCTCCCGACGGGCGGCATCGAATGCCTCTTCGGACCACGCATACCATTGTACCGGGTTGTTGGCATGCTGCAGCAGGTACGGGCTTTTCTCATGGATGAGTCGATTCGGGGGCATCGCGATCTCCTGACGTTTGGCGGAATGGGACGACGGGGTCGATTCGCGAGGGTGCTCGGCCGCTATATTCCCTGCCGTAATAGACAATACCAGAACAATAGGGATGATTCGCAACCGTCGCAACAGGAACGACCCTTGCGATGTGCGGAGAGAAGCACTACCCATCACGAGCCCCCTCCATGTCAGTGTGGAATATCCGGAATACCTTAGAGGGATGTATCGACTAAATGTTCGTACGGGGGATAGGTTGTCAAGCGGGGGTCTTCGATCGGTTTTCCGATCGTAAAATGATACAGGCTCTGGAAGGATGGATCGGTCAATCCCATCAGATGGTGCACGGCATCATCAAAGTAGCACCCGATGCCGGTCCCCCGGACATCATGGGCTTCGGCCTCCAGATACAGCACCTGCCCGATCATGCCCGTTTCCCAAAACAGGTGGCGATACCGCCAGGGGGCGTTCCGAATCGTATCGGTGAAACGGGCAATCATCCCCATGGAAACGGCACTGGAACCGGCAATCTCCTGGTGACAACTGACCATGGTAGCCGTCTGTTGAAAATTGCCCGCTTTCAGGAGAAACAGGGGAATCCCGGGGTCGATGTTCTCCCAGAGGAATTCGCGGTCGGCAAGGGTCTTCAGGGTGGCCATGTCGTCGGGTGCTCTCAGCAAAAAGTACATGCCGGGATCCATCCCGATGACACGGTGAACGAACAGCAGTAAATGGATGGCGGGCGCCTCCCGGATCGCATCAAACGGTGGATGATGGTCTCTTGGAAGGGTTTTATCCAGAATGGCCAGTAGATCCTCTCTGGATAGGGATCCGGAACCGTCGAAGGATACGGCGCTTCGCCGTTTGCGAATGATTTCCGACGGTGACGCCGGACCGAACGAGCCGGATCGGAACGGCGGATCGCCGTATTCGGCAGGCACCGTTTCCATGGCCGGTGTCCGTGTCAGCCGTGCGGTTTCGTAGATAATGTCCCAGGTGACCGTCTTCTTGCTCAAGCGATTGGGGCGTCCGGAGACCGCCATATCCCGACAGGCGGCCACCAGGGGTTGGGGCAGGTTGCCCGGACGGGTTTTGAAACGGCCGGGTCGGATCACGCAGACCATTTCGGGGTCTTCACGCTCGATGCCATGCCATTGAACCTTGTCGAAACCGAGCAGGATTTCGAGATCGTCGTCTGCGGCGTCGTTGAGCCGCATCGCGTGCCATCCGAACAACCTTGCCGAAAAGCATAAGGCGGCCAGCGCATGCCCGGTGTCATGCTGGCAGTAGCGGAATGCACGTTCCCCATACTTCCAGGATTCCCTCCAGAATATGGATGTCAGAACCACCAGAAAGGCCTCACCGGAAAAATGTTGTTCCACGTCACCCCACACCCCGGGCGAGAGTGCGCCTCTGGGCTCCAGGGCATGAAGAAACGGATTGTAATGAAACACGCCGGCCGTCGAATCTTCCATGGGGGGCAACACCAGGTGGGCTTCGGTGGGATGCAGGTTGCCGCTGGAAGGGTTGATCCGCAGCGCCCAGCGGCTGCCGCCTGCCGATTTCCATGCCGAAAGACCTAATGAAAGCTCCAGAAATCCGCCGATGCTCTCACGGTTGATCGGCCATACCGCATTCTGTTCTCTGTGGTAAAGATCCCGGTGGGTGGTACCCGGATCAATGTCCAGAAGGGGTAGCCGCAGTGGCGTTACCCCCTCGTAAAACCGAAACGGGACCGGTTGGTTGTCCCAATCCATGTACCCGGGAGATCGGGCATAACGCTGCAGGTGATGTTTTGTCTCCTCGTGGTAGCGCACCACGTCTGGATACGCCGGGTGGGGCATGCCTGTTTCCTTTCGATGACAACATATTCGGGGTCGGGATCGCTATCGGAATCGGGATCGAAAAAGACCAAACGCATCATTCGGGATCGATACCGATACCGAACCCGATTCCGAGCATGCTACTGAATATTTACCCCTATACCGTCCAGTCACATGAACCCTTTATCGATACACTTCCAGATTGAATGGGAACACGTTATCCTAATGCGTCGCGGATACGGGCCATCGCTTTCTGGACATTTTCCGTGCTGTCGAAGGCGCTGATCCGGATATAGCCCTGGCCGCACCGGCCAAAGCCGGCTCCCGGCGTGCAGACGACCCCGGCGTTGTTGAGCAGCATGTCAAAAAAACTCCAGGAATCGGTCCGGCCATCAATCCAGATATACGGTGAATTTTTACCCCCCACACAGGCATAACCCAGGGCCTCCATCTCGCCCCGGATATGCCTGGCGTTTGCCAGGTAATACGCCACGCGTTCCATGACCTGCTCCTGGCCGGTCGTGCTGTATACGGCTGCGGCGGCTCTCTGAACGGGATAGGATACGCCGTTGAACTTGGTGGTGTGCCGCCGATGCCACAGATCCCGAACAGAGACGGCCTCGCCGCCGGTGGTGTAGGCCGTGCATTCGGGCGGCACCACCGTGTACGCGCACCGTGTTCCGGTAAATCCGGCAGTTTTTGAAAAGCTCCGGAATTCGATGGCCACTTCTTTGGCGCCGTCCACCTCGTATATGGAGCGGGGTAGCGCATCGTCCTGGATGAAAATCTCGTAGGCGGCGTCAAAGAGAATCAGACTGCGATGTTCCCGAGCATAATCCACCCATTGCTGCAGTGCCGTCTTGGAAATACTGGCACCGGTGGGATTGTTGGGAAAGCAGAGGTAGATGAGATCGACGGGTTCCGAGGGCAGGTCCGGAACGAATCCGTTTTCTTGGGTGCTGTCCAGATAGACCAGCCCTTTGTACCGGCCGTTTTCGAATTCGCCGGTGCGCCCGGCCATGACATTCGTGTCCAGATACACCGGGTAAACCGGATCCGGGATCGCAATCCGGATGTCCGTGGCAAAGAGTTCCTGAATATTGCCAGTGTCGCATTTTGCACCGTCGCTGATAAAGATGTCTTCCGGAGAAATATCCGCTCCCCGTTTTTGGAAGTCGTGTCGGGCGATGGCCTCTCTGAGAAAGGGATAGCCCTGTTCCGGGCCATATCCCCGGAATGTGGTGTCATCCGCCATTTCGGTTACAGCGCTGTGGAACGCATCGATACACGCCGGAGGCAGCGCCAGAGTGACATCGCCGATTCCCAGCTTGATGACTTCCTTGTCCGGATGGTTGGACTGAAATGCCGACACGCGTTTGGCGATATCCGAAAATAGATAGGATGCCTGAAGTTTACGATAGTGTTCGTTGATGCGGATCATCGGTATGTAAGTCCTCCGTAAAAAATGTTTTTAGTGTTGTGTCCCGGAAGTTATTTCCAAAATTAAAATCCGTTCCGATTAAGAGACGGTACACAAATGCCAACGTACCGGAGTCATCGGAATCGGAATCGACCCGGATGGAAATGAGTGAAATCGATACCGATACCGATTCCGAACCCGATACCGATGTGTCGGCTACGTTTACACCCGTTAACGCCAACGATTCAGGAATGTATTCGGGAACCACCCCAAGCCAATACCTCATACACACCCCCTTCACAAATGGCAAGCAATGCAAAATCCTGGTGGTTCTTGCCACAGGAGCCGGCCGGTGGTAGGAACACACTCAGGTCCAGACGTGACTATATTCCGGGTGATTCTATGGGGTTGAATATCGTCAGGGGTATATTGGGGCTGCTGGTGATGGTGGCCGCCGCCTATGCCTTCTCCGAACAACGAAAACAGATCCGATGGAAAACAGTGGGAGTGGCCATCGGTCTCCAGTTTGTCATCGCGGCGATATTGCTAAAACTGCCGGAGACCCGGACCCTCTTTGTGGTCCTCAACGCTATCGTTCAAAGCCTGGAAAACGCCACCCAGGCCGGCACCGGCTTTGTCTTCGGGTATCTGGGCGGTGCGAAGCCGCCCTTTGGCCTGACCGGGACGGTTGGCAGCACTTATGTGCTGGCCTTTCGCGGACTGCCGATCATCCTCGTGGCCAGCGCCCTGTCTTCCCTGCTCTTTTACTGGCGGATTTTGCCGTTGATCGTTCGGGGCGTTGCCTGGTGTTTTCAGCGATCCCTGGGTATCGGTGGTGCCGAAGGGTTGGCCGCAGCCGCGAATGTCTTTTTAGGGATGGTGGAAGCCCCGCTTTTTGTACGCCCGTATTTGTCGAAACTCTCCCGTGGTGAGCTCTTTTGCCTCATGGTCTGCGGCATGGCCACCATCGCCGGAACCGTCATGGTTCTGTATGCCAGCATTCTGACACCGATTATTCCCGATGCCATGGGGCATTTGCTGGTGGCTTCGCTGATCAGTGCGCCGGCTGCCATCGCCGTCGCCCGAATCATGGTCCCCACACCCGAAGGGAGTCTTACAGATGCCCGCATTTCGGATCCGACACCGTCGGGTAGTGCCATGGACGCCATTACCTCAGGGACCCTTCAGGGACTGAAACTCCTTTTGAATGTCATTGCCATGCTCGTGGTCCTGGTCGCCCTTGTGGCGATGGTCAATATCTGTCTTGGCCTGCTGCCGGATATGGGCGGCCATCCCCTGACCCTGGAACGCCTACTGGGCTGGATCATGGCGCCGGTGGCCTGGATTATCGGCATCCCGTGGTCCGAAGCCGTCGTTGCGGGCAGTCTCATGGGCACCAAAACCGTTCTCAATGAGCTTCTGGCCTATCTGCAGATGAGTCGGCTGGCGGAGGGCGCGCTTTCCGAGAGATCCCGGATGATCTTGACCTACGCCCTATGCGGTTTCGCCAATTTTGGCTCCTTAGGGATTATGATCGGGGGGCTCGGAAGCATGGCCCCCGAGCGTCGCGATGAGATCGTATCCCTGGGTCTCAAATCCATCGTGGCCGGCACCCTGGCCACCTTTATGACCGGCGCCGTTGCTGGCATCCTATGGTAGGATGTGCTGCAAATTTCCGGAATTCCCTGTAAAAGATAGTACTTGAAGGCATAGCCCGGTTCATTGCGCGAAATTTTTTTCATCCCTCACAGGTATCCGGGCGGTATCTATTGTCGTCTCACAATGCAACCCGAAACATTCATTCATTCCCTGAAATCGCTTCTGTTTAGGGATACCGGAAATCGATTCGTTGCGTGATTCGGGAGACATGATCCATTCAAGGGGAGGACCATGGGTGACGAGCACAAGATCCTGGTGGCTGATGATGACCCGGTAAGCCGAAACCTTCTGCTGCAACAGCTTGAAAAAGCAGGTTTTGAAGTGATGCTGTGCGAGGACGGCAANGAGGCGCTGGAGGCTCTGGATAATTTTGAAGCCAATCTTATCATTGCCGACTACCGCATGCCCAAGATGGATGGGCTTGAACTCCTGGAGCAGATGAAGGAGCGGGGGTATGAAATTCCCTTCCTGATCATTACCGCCTACGGTGGGATCGACAGCACTCTTAAAGCCTTTGAATTGGGGGCCACCGAATATCTGACCAAACCCTACGATGCCAAAGAACTGATTCTCGTCGTTCGAAAGGCACTGAATATCGGGAAAATGCAGCAAAAGTTATCCCGCCTGGAAAGCGAGGTACATGAGAAATATCAGTTCGATGATCTGATCGGACAAAGCCCCCCCATGCTGGAAGCGTTCCGGCTGATTTACAAAGCCTCCCAGAGTTCGGCGAATGTCCTGATCACCGGTGAAACCGGCACGGGAAAAGAGCTGGCAGCGAAAGCCATTCACTATAACAGCGCCCGGCGTCCCGGCCCTTTTGTCGTAATGAACTGCTCCGCCTTTTCCACCGGGACCCTGGAAAGCGAGCTTTTCGGTCATGTGCGGGGATCTTTTACCGGCGCTGTTCGCGACCACAAAGGCCGCTTCGAAAGAGCCGCCGGCGGTACCCTTTTCCTCGACNAAGTCGGTGAAATCCCACTGGATATCCAGGTAAAACTGTTGCGGGTGCTGGAAGAAAAAACCTTTGAACGGGTCGGTGGTCAGGATACGATCACGTCTGATTTTCGGCTCATCGCCGCCACCAACAGGGATCTTAAGGATATGGTCCAGCGGGCGCTGTTCCGGGAAGACCTGTTCTACCGGCTTACGGTGATCAATTTAACCATGCCGTCGCTGAGGGAGCACGTCGAAGACATTCCGTTGCTGATCCGGTTTTTCATCAAGCGATACAGCGACTTGAATCAAAAGCAGATAAAAACCATATCCCTGGAATCGCTCAAGCATATGCAGGAGTACCCCTGGCCGGGCAACGTTCGCCAACTGGAGAACGCCATCGAAAGTGCGGTTGCCCTATGCGACGGTGAAATCGTCCGGATGTCGGATTTGCCTCTGGAGCTGACATCATTGCCTGTTGAAGGAGAAAAAGGCGAAATCCCGCCGGAGGGATCCCTACCGGACGCCGTGTCCCTCCTGGAAATGGACATGATCCGGCGCGCTTTGCATACCCAGGGTGGAGTGAAGGCGCGCGCCGCCAAGGCGCTGTCCATCAGCGAGCGTGTGCTGGCCTATAAAATCGCCAAATATAATATCAATCCGAAGCATCCTCTCAGAAAAGAATAGATGTATCTGTTCTGACAGGCAGCCACGGGGATTCCGTATCGGATTTCAATGGATGCCTTCAATTTTGTCGTTTTTTTGCAGAGATTTCCCAGTAAAATGCCCTTCCGGTAATATCTTTTCGCTGTCTTACTGGCCTCAATCAATAGTTTTATTTATTTAAATTCAGATAGTTATGTATTATTTTGGTGAACCTTGGAGTGGGCCTGCCCACTGGCATTGTTTTTGCTCAGATATTGTATGGCGCGACGGTACCCGAGACAACCAGAAGACCGTTACCGCCACCCCTCTATACCCGCCAAATCGCCGGGTCGTGTGTGAAAAAGGCCAGGGGGGAATGCTCCAACCGGGCTGAAAAAGTGGCGACCAAAACCCAGTAAGGGCAACACGACCCGGCGAGGCGGCGCGGCATTCCGTTTTCCCGTTCGCCCGTTTGTCCGTTAGCCCGCTTGCCGGGTCGTAGCTCCGCAGGAGCGAAGCCCGGTGGGCCCATTTGCCCGTGTGTCCGTTCTCCTGTTTTCGGATATCCGACATCTGATCTCTGACTCCAGAGCCCTGACACCCGACACCTGACATTTAACATCTGAATTCGCCGGAGGCAGGCAAGCATCCAGCATCCAGTACCCAGTATCCGGTCACACCAGGTCCACCAGTGCATCGTGAATATCCGGAAAGGTAAATTGAAAACCGCTGTCCAGCAATTTGGCAGGAATGGCCCGCTGGCTCGAGAGAAGGGTATTGCCGAATTCACCCAGCGCCAGGCGGATCAGAAAGGCCGGTGCCGGCATAAAGGCCGGCCGGTTTAGAATCCGCCCCAATGTTTTGGCTAGGTCGATGTTTCGAATCGGGTTGGGGGCGCAAAAATTCAGTGGCCCCCCCGCGGCATCCGTTTCCATGACGAAATCCACGGCAGCGAGCAGATCGTCCATATGCATCCAAGGAAACCACTGCATACCGTCGCCTAATGGTCCCCCAACCATCATCCGGAATGCCGGCACCATCTTTTCCAGTGCGCCCCCACCCCGACCCAGAACAATGCCGAATCGGAGCAGAGCGACACGGGCGCCCTTTTTTTCGGCATCCAGGGCCTCCTTTTCCCAGTGCGTTCCCACACGGGCCAGGAAATCGTCTCCTGCCGGTGAGCTCTCGGTGAGGACCTCATCTCCCTGGTCTCCATAGTATCCCACCGCTGAGGCGCTGCATAAAACGATTTCTCGGTTCTCGGGCAGGGCTTCGACGATATGTCGCGTTGTCAGAATGCGACTGTCGTAAATGGCGATTTTGTAACGATCCGTCCACCGATTGAATATCGTTCGCCCGGCGAGATTAACGACGGCATCGACATCGGTCAGGGCGTCCTGCCATGAACCCGGGGCGGTTGTGTCCGCCGATATGTAGTGAAACCTGTCGTGTTCGATGAGGCGATGCTCACGTCGGGTACCCACTCCGGTGACATCGTGGCCGGCTTCGAGTAGATGCCTGCATAGGTAGGTCCCCACAAATCCGGTGGCGCCGGTGATAAACACGTTCATGGCCAGCCTCCTTTGTGTCCACGTCCAGGCCCGGCGCTGCCGCTCTTTCAACCGCTCGGCAGAACTCCGATCATGGATATATTCTTTATGTTTTCAGTTGGTTGAATTTAATCCGCACAAATTATCACGGCACCTGGAGGGAGTCAACCACGGTGGGGCACGTTTTGCACAGGGAAGGGGTTGGGGCACAGGACACGCCTCAAGATGAGTTCCCGTTATCCTGGACGTGTCGCCGCAAAAAAAAAAGGCAGCACGGGTAAACGTGCTGCCTTTTTTTTAAAAAATCAGATATTAGGTGGAGCAGTAGGAGCCGGTTGTACCACAGGTGTTGCATCCTGCGCTGAAATCGATTCCGCAGTCGAGCTTGAATCCATGGATAAGAAAATCGACCTTAATGGGTTGGGCTTTTTCGAGGAATTCTTTGTTGATCAGATATTGAAAGCCATCAATGTCAAATGTCTCATCATTTTCTCGAGGCTCATCCAGAGACATCGCCAATCCGGGGCCACCTCATCCCCCTTCATTGAGAAAGATACGGATCGGTTGNACCTCTTTTCCGTTAAAATAGGCGGTGATTTGTTCAGTAGCCGCCGGTGTCACTTCCAGCATGTCGTCCTCCTTTAACAATAATGGTCTGCCGGAGCAGACCAAATTCCAGNNNGTCGATTTTTTCACTTATTTTAACCACAATGATGCGAATTGTCAATATTCGCACTATCGCTGGTCCAGGATGGATCGATAGACTTCGGCATCCTCCTGGGAGAAAAGTACAAATATNGCCTTTTCAATCGATGGATGGCCCTCCAGGAAGCGGGCGGTAGTGCCGATTGCGATTCTGCACGCATCCTCCATGGGATACCCATAAACACCGCAGCTAATGGCGGGAAAGGCAATGGAGGAGATATTGTGTTGTACCGCCAGTTCCAGGCAGCTGCGGTAGCATGACAACAGCTGCTGACTGTCACTGGGCCGGCCCCGGTAAATCGGGCCCACGGTATGGATCACGTACTTTGCCGGCAGACGGTAGCCTCTGGTGATGCGGGCCTCCCCGGTGGGACAGCCACCAATGGTTTTGCATTCCTCGAGCAGTTCTGGGCCTGCGGCGCGATGAATGGCGCCGTCGACGCCCCCACCTCCCCGCAAGGTAGTATTGGNGGCGTTAACGATAGCATCGACCTCGAGTCGGGTAATGTCTCCCTGCCGGATTTCAATTCGGTCCCGTATTTCTTTTTTCATAGGATGTTCTCCATAGCGCTCTTTATGTCAAGGCACACGTTAATGAAGCGCTTAAGCCGACATCACATACAATTGGGGTTACGTGTCGTGTCTGAGCACCAGATATCGAAATACGAAAAACGAATTCCGAAACAGAGAATGGCTACAGGTCATATAATGTGTCGTCTTTTTTCGGTGCAGGTCGGGTCGTCCGGCCGCCTTTTTTTTTCCCTCCGGGGAGTAGAAAGGGCTCTTCTTCCTCCAGCAAATCACCCATTTCGGCTTCTACCTGCTCGGGATCTTCACCTCGCTCCATGCGCTGCAACGCCTCTTCCATATTCGCACCAAGCTCAAGGCCGGTCATGTCGGTGAGCTTCCGCATCAAATTGGCGGCCTGTTTGGGATCGCTTTCATCGATGCTGTCGGCTTCCCTTGCCAACACCTCCATGGCACGCTCCATTTTTGATTCATCGATGGGTAGATCGTCAATATCCCCGTCTTCCTTCGCCTTTCCAGTAACAGCGAACAACGATACTTGCCGGGTCAGTTTCTGATCCTTGCATTTCGGACACGTGGGGATTTTGCTTGTATTGACTGTTCTGGAGAAAAAGTTGAAGATCGTATGGCACTGGTCACAATAAAACTCATATATCGGCATATCATTTACTTCCTGATCAACGGTTGAGGTGACTGCACGCGGGTGAGGATTAAGGTCTTTTGATCCGGGTTTCGATTTTTTTNAGCCGTCCCCCTTCGAATGTCAAAATATAGTATATCCCTCGCAACGGCCCATACACCCATTGCTCCACTTTCAGTTCCCTGTCGCCCCGCCGGTTCAATCCATAGCCCACCACCTCGGCCAACACCGGTTCTCCGCACTTTTGGACGACCTCAAACTTGAAATCACCGAGTTCCACGAGTCGCCTGGAACAAAGCATGGCATTGGCCGGTAACACCGCAAGAGCCAAGAAGACGATCGCTACAACGCCAGCAAGCGCTTGCTTCATTTGGGGNCTCCTTTTGAAAATGTTATGATTCCTCTTCCATCGGGACATCCAGTGCATTTGCACCTTGCCATTATTCCTTTTCTTCATCGAGGTTTTCGATATCATCATCCGTAAACACATGCCCACAGCCCGGGCAGATAAGTTCTCGACATTCGTTGGTCCGGGACCTGGGAACGCGACGGAGCTTGTAGTTGCAGCCTGGACACAGCAGGTTCATATCTTTTTCTTTGGCTTCGCAGGAATCGACCATATGCGTCTCCTTTCTGGAATTCTATCCAATACACCTAAACACTAGGGAGTCCTTCGACACGTGGCAACAGGTGAACGCCTTGGCGAAGACATTTTGATGAACCAATCGGATTCCGGGTGATGTCATTTTTTTGGAAATGATTGCATGGGGACATCAGGTCAGGAGCGAAACGGCATCGCCTCTCCGGCAAAGGCGGACAGCACCAGCCATGCCTTGGCATCAAATTTCACCGCTGGATTCCGACACAGGCGACCGGCCTCCTGGGGGGACACAAAAAGGACTTCAATTTGCTCGGAACCTTCGTTTCCGGCCGTACTCATTTCGCCGGTGCATTCGATGTACACCATGGCTACCGATTCGTCACTCATGCCTGCGGATGAATATACCGTTGGACCGATTTTTACAAAACGTGCTACCGTGAGTCCGGTTTCTTCCCGAAGCTCCCTGCGCGTTGCATCCTCGATAGTTTCCCCGTCATCAACCAGTCCCGCCGGGAACCCATACTCCACATCGGCCAACGGCACACGGTACTCCCGGGTGANCACCAGTTGACCCCGTTCTACATGAAATGGCACGATGACGACAGCGTCCGGTTGCCCAAAATCCCCGGATACGCATTTCGGCTCCTTGTGGCGGGTGGCGATCTGCCATGATTTGAGGTGCCCATCCTTGCCCTCGTAGGCGACATCAAACAGGTTCAACCACTTCTGATCGGTCAACGATGTGGCATCTCTTATTTTCATTCCGGTCGTATATCTGTAAATAATCTTTTTGGAAATACTTGAAGGTATATTGTAATCATTGTAAAGGCACTTTTTCAAATCTTTTAATGATTTGGCCTAAATCGCTTTCGCGATCCACGCGGAACAACGGTCCAAAACGGCCGTTGTGCGCAAGGTTTGGCTGGAGGTGGAAAATTTTGGGGGAAAGGACAGAGTCGTCATGCCGCTACATGCTGAAGAGCGGATACAGGAATTCGTGAATGGTCACATCCATGGGTGGGAGGGGCTTCGTTCCGGCGGGGCCTTCGTCGGAAGGCATCTGCCGGTTATCACAGTGTCGATGGAGCCAGGCAGCGACGGAAGCCAGATCGCCAAACTCCTCGCGGATTGGTTCGGTTTCGATTATTTCCATCGCGAGCTGCTCGAGGTCGTGGCCTCCGATGCCAAGGTCAGTTCGAAGGTGATTGAAAAACTTGAAAAGGACCGGCTATCCGGGATTCAAGACCTGATCTCCCAAATAATGGATACTCGCTATCTTCATACAGAGGTGTATCAGGAGCACCTGGAGAAAATTGTTCGTACCATTGGCCGACGCGGGTATGGCGTTATCGTGGGACGGGGAGCTAATTTCATCTTACCGCCAGAGGAGCGGTTGGCGGTCCGGATTGTGGCTCCGGAAGAGCATCGCATCAAACGCATTTCCAAAACATTCAGTGTCCTGCCGGAAGATGCGCAGAAACGGATTCGGAACCGGGAGGAAAAACGGGCGCTGTTTATCAAAAAAACGTTCAAACATAATATCGGGTCACCGGCTCACTACGACCTGTTGGTCAACACAGGAATGTTGACCCGTGACGCTGCGGCCCGATTAATCTGCACTGCCTGGCTACTCAAGTTTTTTAAGTAAGGCTGGTCTACATCGAAGAGTTCAGATCCGGATTCCGATGCCGCTGTCTTCCCTACGCACAATGGTGCCATCATAGGTAATGGCATCACCTTTGGTGCGGGAAAAGTAACTGAGCTCAACCGGATCACCGGGGGAGAATGGCAGATTGGTCAGGACAAAGAAACCGCCGTTGCTGATGTTCAGCATGACCCCCGAATAAGACTGGTCGTTTACGGTAAGAACGACTTCTTCATAACAGGCAAATCGTCGGTGCTGTCTTTTTTCAATCACTTTCCAAGCTTTTCCATTCATTTTGCCCTGCCACGGGATGGATTGCACCTTATGCCTAAGCGAAAACCGTGCCACTATCGTAACTCATTGAAATTACAGGATGGAGCATTAAAGTCGGTAGAAAGAGTGCCCATTCTGCTGTGCATTGATGCCCAAATAATTGTGCAGTCCGTCACCTAATACTTTTTTCGTACTATAAGTATGCTTTTATGGGCCTTCCAGTGTGATGGCCGGATACAATTTTAATTTGACCCAAATCGGCCACTTCGTATATTGATTTTATCGAAACGCATCTACCCTGTTGCCATCCACTCATTCAGCGCTCTGATAGGCCCCTGCTCTCAGGGGATGATCGTATTACCATTCGTCTCAAACGCTTGTGACAACCCGTGGAGCAGTCGCCGCGGATAAACGGACGCGTTGCCAAGCACCATCGGATCTGTGACAACTTTTTTCATGGTACCGTACGAATCACATCCATCCCGATGATCCTGCCACAGCCCCATGAACGGGATGTATTTTGACAAAGGAGGTGATGTCCCGGTTTGTCAGATAATGTCCACCAATGACAGGTTTAGGAGAAAGGAGACAGTCATGAGGAAACCTATCTGGACCATCCCGATGTTTGCGATCCTGCTTGCGGCGCTGTTGCTTTTTCCAGGATTCTACGGACAGGCCCAGGCCGCCGACAAACTCGGCTGGGTCGGTCCTGTTTACAAGGAGCTGTCCGCCAGCCTGACCAAAGGCTTCAAGGACTACTACAAGAAAACCTACGGAAAGGACGTAAATATCACATTCGTGAGGCCGGGCGGGTGGCCGGTCTGCGTGGACAAAGTCCGGGCCTGGAACGGCAAGCCGGATGCCGACATATTTTTAGGTGCCGGCGCTCCGGCCCATGAAGTTCTCAAACAAGAGGGGCTCATCGTCCCCTACCAGCCGAAGGATTGGGATAAGGTCCCTGCCGGATGGCACGGCATGAAGGTAAAGGACAAAGATGATTACTGGACCTGTTTCGCACCCTGGATCGTCACCAATCTGTATAACGAAAAGGTGCTGAAAAAATTGCGCCTGCCGCCGCCTAAAACGTGGAACGATCTGCTCAACCCCATATACCGCGGCAACATCGTTCACACGCTGCCCTACGCCTCCGGAACCATGCATGAGACCATTGAAATTCTCATGCAGGCGTTCGGCGAAGAGGAAGCCTGGAGATATCTCAGGCTCCTGGCGGCCCAGCNNNCCCGCTTTTCCACCGGCAGCACCGATACGACCCAGCTGGTGGCGCGTGGCGAGGTCCCCATCGGGGTCGCCCAGCCCCAGATGAACGCCATGGCGGCGCGCAAAGACGGATTCCCCGTCCGTGATCTGCTTCCGGAAAAAACGATTCTGGTTCCGGAAGCCGTAGCGTTGCTCAAAGGTGCGCCCAATGCCAAGACCGGGAAGATCTTTCTGGATTGGCTGTTCAGCGATGAAGGGCAAAAATACGTGCTGGAGGGCCGCTATTTTGCAGCCCGGACGGACATTAAATTCTCCACGTGGGAAAAACAAGGCGTCGGCATGGCCAAGCATGCTGCAAAGGCGCTGGGAGTCAACTCCTTCTGGGATCTCGAAGTCGCCTTCATCGAATACGACCTGGATCTCGCGACGAAACGATGGGACGAGGTCAACCGCAAGTATGAGTACGAAATCTACCGAAAGTGGGGCGAACTGAAGAGCAGCCTGTTCCTGATTGAGGAAGTGGAGGGCGAAATCAACGCAGCCAAGGCCGAGAAAATGAACGTGAAAAAGGCTGAAGCGAAAATAAAAGACGCCAGAAAACTCTTTGAGATCGATGGCAATTATGCGGCAGCCCGCTTGGCGGCAGCGAAAGCCCGCGCTCTGCTGGTCGCGCCCTGAAAACATGCGCTTCTCAAGTGCCTGAACGGACTCTCCTGCGGGAGCCCCGTTCCGATCTCCAAGGAGGACTGAANCGGGCGAGAGCTATCCCGGGCATGGCCATGTCCGGGATAGCGCGTCCGTGAACCATTGAAACTCCCCGCAGAGGCTATGGGGTATATGCAAGTCGATGGGCGTTGCCGGAAATATGTTCCGATAGAACCCCGGACCAAGAGCCTGGAATCGGAACGGAATTCTGGGAACAGCGATAATCCGTAATCGCAGTTAGCCCTACCAAGGGTGCACTATGTCTCGTGGTAATCTCATTTTGGCAGGATTCCTGTGGCTGGTCGTTGCCTTTCTCGTGATCTTTCCCTTGTCCATTCTGGTGGTGGAAAGTTTCAAGATCGCTGAAACCGGTGGCTGGGGCATCGGCAACTACCTGGAATTTTTCAAGGACACCTATTATTTTAAGACCTTTGCCAACACGTTGCTGTTGAGTGCCCTGGTTCTTCTGACCACCACCCTGTTCGGAGTTCCCTTAGCTTACATTCTGGCAAGGTATCGACACCGGGGGAAGACGATTTTCACCGCCCTGATCCTGCTGCCGATCGTTCTTCCCGCGTTTGCCGGANTGTTCGCGTTTATCATCTTTTTTGGTAAATATGGGACGTTGAATCTGCTTCTGATGGATATCGGACTGATCAAAACCCCCATTAATTTCATCTACGGGCTGCACGGGCTGGTTTTCATTCAATCCTTGCACATGCTTCCGTTTATTGTCCTTGGCCTTTCGGCGGGTTTCACCAATATCGACTCCTCCTTTGAAGAAGCCGCCGAAGTCGAGGGGGCAAGCGGTTATCGCAGGTTTTTCACCATCACCCTGCCGTTGTGCACCCCGAGTTATCTGGCCGGCGCAGTCCTTGTATTTCTCTGGCCGTTTACCGATTGGCTCACCCCGTTAATTCTGGGCCAAGTCGATTTTCTACCCTCGATTTCGTATCTCAACATCGCGTATCATTTTACCGATGTACACCGAAAGTACATGGGGATCGTTGCNGTGGTCGTCTCATCAGTGGTGTGTATCGGTCTTTTTCTGCTAGCCCGATGGTGGGTCGAGAGAAAGAAGTATACGGGCCTGTCCAAAGGAACGACTTCCGAAGGCAGAGTGATCGAACCGAGCGCACCCGTTAGAGTCGGCGCGTATGTCTACATGGTGCTTGTGGCCATTCTCGTTCTTCTGATTCCGATCGTCCTTGGATTGGCCGCCTTTTCCAGAAGGTGGGTCTTCGAGCCCTTCCCGACCTACTGGACCCTCGAAAATTTCAGGCTGATCCTGCTGGAAAGCCCGGGTTTGATCAAAAACTCCTTCCTGTACAGCGGGATCGCCTTGATTTTCGGGATTGCCTTCGGGCTTCCGGTGGCCTATCTCATTGTTCGCACCCGGGTGCCCGGAAAAGACGCCCTCGACTTTATGATCACCCTGNTGCTGGCATTTCCGGGTATCGCCATTGGAGTGAGCTATCTGCTCGCATTCTGGGAAGGCATTCCCCTGGCCCAATACTGGATCATCATGCCGCTGGCCCTATTCGCACGGCGGCTTCCCTATTTTTTGCGGATGGCGCATTCCTCCTACCTGCAGCTGGACCCTTCCCTCGAGGAAGCCTCCGAGGTGTCGGGTGCGGGTAAACTCAGAACGTTTTTTAGTATATCCCTGCCATTGCTGCTCAAAGGGGTCCTTGTCGGGGTCGTGATGTTTTTCATCATGGCGTTCCAGGAGATATCGACCGCCGTTTTCCTGTACAAAGGCGGATGGGAAACGCTGCCTATCGGCATCTATTTGAACTGGCACCGCGGAATGGAATTTGGAATCGCAGCGNCCATGGCGTTTTTAATGATCGTGATCACGTTCATTCTTTTACTGATTATATCCAGAATCGGGGGTGGCGTTCTCAAAGCCGCCTGGGGCGCCGAAGGCAATTAAGGAGACCAATTCAATGGCCTATATCGAGATCCAAAACCTCTACAAGCGCTATAAGAAGGTCGTGGCGGTCAATCGCATTCAGCTGGAAGTGAACAAAGGAGAAATGCTGACGCTCCTCGGCCCGAGCGGGTGCGGTAAAACAACCACCCTGCGCTGCATCGCCGGGTTGGAAAAACCGGAGGAGGGAGATATCGTTATTGACGGCAAGCCGATGCTTTCCCAGGGGTTCGTACCGCCGTCCAAAAGGGGCATTGGCATGGTGTTCCAGAACTATGCCGTATGGCCCCACATGAAATTGTTCAACAATATCGCCTACGGATTGAAAATACAGAAAGTTCCCAAACCAGACATCCGAAAGAGGGTGCACCAGGTATTGGAACTGGTGGGGTTGAGCGGCCTTGAAGCCAGGTACCCGGCCCAGTTGAGCGGCGGGCAGCAGCAGCGGGTGGCCCTGGCCCGGGCCCTGGTGAGCAACCCGAAAGTGCTGTTGCTGGACGAACCCCTGAGTAATCTGGATGCCAAGTTGAGAGAAGGGCTGAGATTCGAAATCAAGAGCCTGGTGAGACGGATGGGGATCACCTCGGTATATGTCACCCACGACNAGGCAGAAGCCATGGTGATTTCCGATCGAATCGTCGTTATGGAGTCGGGAAATGTGATGCAAATCGGCAAACCGCAGGACATTTACAAGAAACCCGCCAACAAATTTGTCGCCGACTTTATCGGAACCATGAACTTTATAGAAGTCGAAGTGGAGAAGGTTCTTCAGGACTCGGAAGCGGTTTATGTTCGGACCGGGTTCGGCGAAAAGATGCTGTGCCGAACGTCCGAAGCGGCGGTTTCCCTGCAGCCCGGGGAAAAGGTGTTCGCTTCCATACGCCCGGAAGATGTGGACGTGTTTGCGGAACGGCCCCAAGGACAAGAAAATCTGTACAAAGGCACCATTGCCCACAAAGCTTACCTGGGCAACTTTTTGTACCTCTTTATAAGCCTAAACGGCACCATGATCCGGGTGCAGGTGTCCCATCATATGCCGCAAGAAGAGGGACAGGAACTCTACCTGGTGTTGCATCCGGAAAAATGCATGATCCTATTCTGATTTGACACGGACTAGCCACCTTGCCTCTAGCCCGAACATTGCATGAAATCTTTTCAGCAATTGGCTAAAAGAGAACAAATTTTAGGTGTTAAATGTGATTATAAGTTAACGGGATTATGCACCATTTTAAGGGTATTCTCACGCAATGGTCTGAGTATGTAGGACCCTAAAGCCATTGTTTGCAGTTTTCCGAAGTTGG
>Ga0049113_10000002_pt1 | contig 67680 bp, 62 predicted proteins | sample WorMettanBELIZE1_FD_55214 | JGI IMG/M metagenome (GOLD analysis project Ga0049113, IMG submission 55214) | Marine gutless worms symbiont microbial communities from Max Planck institute for Marine Microbiology, Germany - Olavius tantulus BELIZE.1 | ecosystem: Host-associated > Annelida >... | reverse complement strand
AAAAGGAATCGAGTATTGCAAACATTCCCACGGAAACGGGAATTGCCAGGAAAACAAGGGCATACAGCCATTTCCGCCATAAGCCCGAGCCCAGAAGCACAAAGATCAGCCCGATGACCGTACCCACGATCAAAATGCTCGGTCGTGGAAGTGTTTCCGCGCTGATGGGTTCCAGAATAAGCAACACAAGACAGAACGAGCTAAACATGAACACGGCAAGCCCCGGAAGACCCAATATGATAAAAAGGATGGCGGTGAGCAATTTACGTTTCTGATGTTCCATCATACGTGCGTGTTTTCTGGCGCGGCATGGGAATGGCATCGGCGATGTCAGACCCTGGTCCGTGGTAGTTGAAACCTTCATCCACTGGGGGGATTAACGGGACGCGCTTCACATTGGTCTAATTATCATGGAATCCGGCGAGATTAAACCCATCTCCCTTTGGGTTAAACGAATTCGCGCCTATCCCAGTCACTAGCTCGGCCCCACCCTCCTTTTAGCGGCAACCCTGGGTGTCGGTCGACTCATCCCAATAGCGCCCCCCTGTGAAAACCGCACCTCTCCTTGCACAATGAATGGTTTCATTATAAAATTCAACGGAATGTCAGGCTCCGAATGGACGACAACCAAGAAATTAGACACCAATTACGCTCAATCTGATACGGATGCAGGAAGCCCCTCCATACAAGCATGAGGATACCCTGACCCGTGTTAGCCTCTTCTATTGTGTAGCCGGTTTTATCGGGCATTTCCTAATTTTCATCGCCGGCAACACCCCATTGATACTTATCCCTTTATTTCTGAATGGCGTTTCCCTGCTCCTGGCGGGCCTGATCAGCGTTCCTCTTGGTGGAACCGTGTTTGAGAATAGATTCCTGAACCTTCTCGTGGTATTTTGTTTCATTCAGCAGATTCTTCAATATCTGCTTCTCAAGCGAGCAGCCCGACGGCTGTCACGTTTTGTTATCGTGTCTGCAATGATTGTGGCATTGAATCTTGCGTCGGGGCTGACTGTATATTTAATTGTAAGTTTTTTGCGCGGTTTTGCCTGAAGGTGGAGTTCAGCCCATCGACAATAGAGATAATCGGAAAGGAGCTCATGGATGGTCATATCCCTGCCAGGCAATCCTTTTAAACCCCTTCTTCCGGTGTTCGATATACTTATCGCCGTTCCCGCCTACGCCCTGATTCTCGGCGTCTTGATGACGCTTTACGGAATTTCACGGCTAAAAAGATTCGGAAGTGCCTTTAGAAAATCCAGTATCGCTTATATTTTGGTCGGCGGCTGCTGGGTGGTGTATGCGCTGTACCGGCTCCTCATCGCCCACCCGATGTACGCCATGGCCGACAAGAGTGTGATATTACCCATGCTGTTTTCTTTTTCGTTCTGTGTGGTGATATGGCAGTTGATGGACGCACGACGCTGACAAACACTGTAGGCATTGGGGGGAAGAGACTCCCCGGATGGGCCTTAGTAAAAGGGAAATCGTCAATTCATGCGAAGAGATAACACATACGGATGGTGGGTCGCCGGCGGCAGCATCGCACTAATCCTGCTGGGTTTAACCCTCCTCTATTTTGGCATCACCTATGGGCTGTTTCCCCTGGTGATCGGGGGCTATATCACACGGACATTCAGTATCGACGATAACAAATAGAAAGACTTCCAGCAATTCTAATGATTGAAACGGGGCCATTTAATTTAGAGCACCAACAGGTCGGAGCTGTTTTAATGAGAAAAGCATTCACCTGCATGTTATTCATAATGGTCGTTTTTTGTACTGCTACATTCAAAACAAGTGCCGCATCAGGGGGCACATCGAAACCGGGTGTTATCGCTTTGGAGACAAGAGCGGGCATCGAGCAGCGATTTATTTACATCCCCAGCCCCAAAGCTGTGGCCAATGTTATCCTTTTTGCCGGCGGCCATGGCCGTCTCCAGCTTCCCAGATCGGGAAGGAATCCGTATATACCCTGGGGGAAGAATAACTTCCTTGTGCGTACGAAGGATAAATTCCGGAAACACGGTTTTTCAGTGGCGGTGGTAGATGCCCCCTTTGATATAGAGGATAAGGTTCATGTTTATTTCAGCCGCACCTCCAAACACCACGTGACCGATATTCGGGCCATCATCACCTTCATGAAAGAAGAAAATGGACTGCCGGTCTGGTTGGTCGGTACCAGTCGGGGAACGGAGTCGGCCGCCCATCTGGCGATTCATAATAATGGGAATATCGATGGTCTTGTCTTGACTGCCACCATGAATTCTATCTTGTTCTGGGATATCGATAAAATCAGGATACCGACACTGATCGTCTCCCATGAAAAGGATGGCTGCGCTCATACTCCACCTGAAGCGGCCAAAAAGATTGCAAAGGGATTAATCAATTCACCAACCGTNAGAGCCGAGTATGTCAGCGGAGGGCGCCTTGCTAAATCCAAGCCATGCGATGCATTGTCGGAGCATGGTTTTTATGGAATCGAATCGAAAACGGTAGACAGGATTGCATCCTTTATAAAAAGCAATTTATAATCATATAGATAACACGGAGTTCCAATCGAACGCATTTTCCCTAAGAGAGCACCCCTGCCACCTCCTGGATGTTGTGTTTGCCCTGCTCAGATTATATAATTCTATCAATTCTTTGGGGCCCGAGTTCAAACGCGGATTCTATTTTTGATGGAGGAAGACATGCGCACGATCACCGAACCGTTTCGGATTAAAATGACCGAACCGATCAAGGTCACCACCCGACAGTACCGGGAACAGGCAATAGCCGCGGCGCATTATAATGTTTTTCTTCTGGATGCCGAAGATTGCTACATCGATCTTCTCACCGACAGCGGCACCGGCGCTATGTCCAACAAGCAGTGGGCGGCATTGATGCTCGGTGACGAAAGTTATGCCGGCAGCACATCGTGGAAGAATTTTGAATCNACCGTCAAGAAGATCACCGGGATGCGGCACGTGCTGCCCACCCACCAGGGACGCGCGGCCGAGGGTATCCTGGCCCAGGTCCTTTTGAAAACGGGGCATGTCATTCCCAACAACAGCCATTTCGACACCACCCGCGCCAACATAGAATTTGCCGGTGCCCTGGCTGTGGATCTGCTTTGCAAGGAAGGGATGCAGCCGGCTCGCATCGCACCTTTCAAGGGCAACATGGATACCGCCCGCCTCAAAAAATGTATCCGCAAGTACGGCGCCGAAAACATCCCCTTTTGTATGATTACCGTCACCAACAACACCGGCGGCGGCCAGCCGGTGTCCATGGCCAACATACGCGAGGTGAAAACGATTCTGGCCGCACACAGCATTCCGCTGGTGATCGATGCCTGCCGCTTTGCTGAAAATGCATATTTCATCCGTGCAAGGGAAGACGGATACGCGGATACATCCCTTCAGGACATCGCCGCTGAAATGTTCTCCTATGCCGATGCGGCAACGATGAGCTGTAAAAAGGATGGTTTGGCCAACATTGGCGGTTTTCTGGTATGCAACGACGACCAGTGGGCGGAGCAGTTCAAAAATATGCTCATCCTGCGGGAGGGTTTCCCCACTTACGGTGGACTGGCCGGCCGGGACCTGGAAGTGATCGCCGTGGGGTTGATGGAAGCACTCGACTATGACTACCAGGTGTATCGTCACGCCACGGTTCAATATCTTCGTAAAAAATTGGAACCGCTGGGCATCCCTATGGTTCGACCGGTGGGCGGCCATGCGGTTTTTCTGGATGCCAAGGCATTCCTACCCCACGTGCCACCGCTGCAGTATCCGGGGATTGGTCTGGTAAACGCCATCTACAGGGAAGGGGGTATCCGCTGCGTCGAGCTTGGCAGCGTCATGTTCGGCAAGTTCGACGAGCAGGGAAATGAGGTCGCGGCCCCCCTGGAATTGGTCCGACTGGCTNTTCCGCGACGGGTGTACACCCAGAGCCATTTCGATTATCTGGCCGAAGTCATCGAGCATGTCTGGCACCACCGGGATACTATTAAAGGGTATCGCCTGGTTTACCAGCCAAAATTTCTGCGGCATTTTACCGGTCATTTCCAGCCGGTTGATTGAATCGATGTCNGTCCTGCGGACCGTTTTCGCGGTATCCACCGGTATGTGGTATCCCGGGCAATGGTGTTAATTCTGCAAGAGAGACCGCATCGAGTCGNGCCCATTTAATCGTTCGAAAATCTCCGCTGCATCGTCCTCCGGTTAATCTATAAGGTTGGTTGCTTCAATTGACTCTGAAAAAAGAGGGAAAGGTGGAACATCAGCAGCCCAGCATCACAGCCGAAACCATTGCGATGCACAGAGCGGCCGAATCCATGCGGCCTGAGGATCAGCGTGTCTGCAACGACCCTTTGGCGATACATTTTATAAGTCTGAAAAGGGATTCGCCCAAATCACCAATCGGCCAGCGACAGATTACAGAGAAGCCTATTTCCAGGGAACCAACCAGAACCGGAAAATATCAAACCTGTTTTCCTTTGTGCATGCCACCCTGCCTTCTTAGGGAACGTGGGTAGGTTTTGAAGCCACTTCTATAAATTCTCACTCGTCACTCGATCCAATACTTGCCAGATGTACTCTATCCACTTAAAGTGCTCGCCTTTCATGAGGCAGGAGCGAAGGCAGGCGACTTGTTCATGATCCCAGTCAATGTCCCAGCTTTGTTGAAGCATTGTCTTTGGAAAGGTGGCAACGGCCAAATGGAGATTTTGTTTGGCTGCACCTTCGAATATTTCCTTCGAACGACCAGTAATTTGACTGGCTTTGCCTGACTGAGGCGCCCAGATGACAATATCGAGTTCCGGTGGAAATGCGGTTAGAAAGCGTTGATCGCTCCTTATTTTTTCAAACAGAGCAAGGGCCGCTCTTCGACCGTTTTCCAAGCCCCGGGCGAATTTCCCTCCCCGGGTCAGCGGAAACATCTGCATGGTCGCCCATAATGCCACTGCTGAGGCTCCAGCCCTGGAACATTCCAGACTGATTTCTCCAAGATGCAGCTCTTCGGAGCTAAAATACGTGTAGGGCGAATCGTGCTTGTAGAATTTTCCTGCTGATGGATCTTTAAAGAGCACACAACCGCAGCCGTAAGGCTGAAGTCCATGCTTATGAGGGTCCACGACAATTGAGTCCACTTCACCAATCCGGTCAAACGCTAATCTGGTTTCTGTATCCAGATTTTCAGCAAGGATAAAATAACCGCCATAGGCAGCATCAGCATGAAGGCGGAAGTTGTATTTCTTTTTCAGTTCAAGAATATCGGGTAACGGATCGACAGATCCCGATGCGGTAGTTCCCATTGTCGCAACGACTGTGCCCACATTGCCTTTCTTTAAGACCTCCTCAAGGGCATTTACATCTATCTTGGCCCTGCTATCACATGGGATAGATTGAAATGGGTGTTGGAGAACCTCAGTCAGCCGGTTGTGGGTATAATGCGCCTGCTCTGAAGCGACAATTTTTTTCCCGGGATTAAGACAACCCGAGACCCACAATGCTTCCAGATTGGCCATCGTGCCCCCTCCACACAGATGTCCTAAATGTGTCTTCCATCCGAACATCTTCGCAATGTCAGCGACGGCTTCTTTTTCCATCATTGAACTGGCCCGTCCGCCATCAAGCGCGTGGTTGTTCGGATTAATCCACATGGATAGCATATACGCCAGACGCGCAATTGAATGCGGTGGTTTCAGCATTTGTCCNGCATAGAGCGGGTGATGGTATGGATAATTGTCGCGCATTTTTTCGGCGACTTTCAACATGACGGCTTCCAGCCCGGTTATATCCAATTCCAGATCGCGATCCGGTAAATCATCGAATCCTACTTCAAAAAATTCAAGGGCCTTATACAGTATGCTCAGACTTTGTGTTTCCAACGACATAGCTGTTTTCCTTCATATCAATTTGCGGGACGACAATTGTTTTACGGTTCTATGAACAAAAATAAGGAGTGTGTCTGTTGTATCCCTCCCTTTGAATCCTGATTAGCCGCCCGCTCCCCTTCGATCCCGCCAAGGCGGGACTCAGGGTCGCTCGATACACGCAGACCATATCCGGCCGACCCGCCGCCGCTCTCCGAGCTAGGGCGGGCAGGCGTGGCCGGATATGACTCGACATGCCCTGCGGGCATTTCCGAATGAGTGCCCGGCCATCCGCGAAGCGGTGACGGGTTTCAGCCGAGCAGGCCTGTCCCGCCATAGCTAACCGCGACGGCGGATCGCTCGGNTGAAATGTCTGTGTTCGCGTGCCGGGTCGTAGTCACGCTAAAGCGTGACGAAGCCTGGTCTGCGTCGGTCTGCGGCTACTTTCTTTCCGGGCTGAGAATAAATGCAGAGAATCAGCCTGTTATATTCCTCCATTTGTATTCTTCCCCATTGCCTAAGGAGGGGTGAATGGTCAAATACCGCATCCTTAGTTTTGGTTATAGGCCCGTTGTTTTATGCGTCTTTCATGCGAGAAGGCTATGAAAACGACACAATCAGAAGGATGCAACGACCTTAAAGAGCTGTCGCGAATCGTTACGGGTTGCGAGTGGCTTCCACTTCCAGGCGCACCATCCGGACGTGGATCCGGCCTTCCGCGTCAGGCGGGTTTTCCCGCAAGTAGATTTCGGTCAACTCCCGGACAAACGCTGCTTTCCGATCGGCAGGAATTCTCTCCAGNTAGGGCAGCCAGGTGGTGTTGATCCATCCGGTAAAACCATCTTGGCCTTTATGGCGCATATCCTTTTCGATCAGTTCCATGCGAAGAGGAGTCAGCCCCGCCTCCGCCAGCCACCGTTCGTATTCATCAGGCCCGTAAAAGCCGTAAGGAAATTTAAAATCGAGAAAAAAGGACGCCCACTTGCGGTGGCGCTGCAGCACATCGAGTACGGCCACGGCGTCCCGGGCATTTCCTTTTCCGCCCATTTGAAACAACAGCCGGGCGCTTTTTTTCATGGCCTGTCGCACACGCCGCAGCATGGCGCCATGCTCCGTAATCCAATGCAGGGCGGCATTGGAAAACACGACATCAAAACGATTGACGGCATCGAGTTCCCGTACGTCCAGGTGGTCGAATGACAGCTTTTTTGTGGGGTAATGACTGAATTGGCGTCTGGCCAGTGCAATCATCTCCGCGGAGCTGTCGATGCCCAGTACGCTTCCCTTCGGCAGGTTGTCGGCAATGGCAGCGGTCACCTTACCGTGGCCGCATCCGATGTCGAGTACGGCCTCAGCGCCCTGCAACTGAAGTTTTTCGATCAGCTCAAGGGCCCACTCGTGCTGGCTGCCGGAGTATTTGGCGTACTGCTCGGCATCCCATTGGTAGCTTTCTTTACTTCCGGCCATGATACCGATCCAGCTCGGCATCGTAAGCATCGAAGCCGACGATTTGCTGCAGTTTCCGGAAATCGATCAGGTCCGGCACCGGCGCTTCCTGTTTCAGTAATCCCAGGGTTTGCTGTATGGCGCCGATAGACACGTTGAGGAGGGTCAGCGCATAGACGGCAATTTTATACCCCATCGACTGGAGATCCGAGATCGGCAGCAGCGGAGTCTTGCCGTTTTCGACCAGGTTGGCCATCTTGGGGCCGGGCACCTCTTCACAGTAGGTGCGCATCTCGGCTTCGGTAATCGGCGCCTCCAGAAAGGTGATGTCAGCCCCCATGGCGGCAAACGCCCGGCAGCGTTCGATGGCTTCCTCCAGCCCCTGGGTTGCCCGGGCATCGGTTCTGGCCATAATCAGAATATCGGCCCCCTCCCGGCGGGCATCCACCGCCGCTTCGATGCGCCGTAGTGCTTCTTCGCGCGCCACCACCTGTTTGCCGGCCGTATGACCGCATCGCTTGGGCATGGCCTGGTCTTCGATCATGACGCAGGCAAACCCGGCCTGGTGAAAACCGTGCACGGTGCGCTTTACATTCATCTCGTTGCCGAAACCGGTGTCCCCGTCGCCCAGCACGGGTATGGAAACCGCGCTGCAGATATTGCGGCCCTGATCCAACATTTCACCATAGGAGATCAGCCCCGTGTCGGGCATCCCCAATCGGGTTGCGGCAACCGCAAATCCGCTCATGAATGTCGCCGCAAAGCCCGCGGATTGAATCAGCCTGGCCGACAGCGCATCAAAGCAGGCAGGCATGACGAGAATTTCATCTTTTTCCAGCAGCTTTCGCAGGTTGTCGGCGGCCGACCCCCTGCCCTCTTTTCGATCCGACATGATCTGATTCCTCGCTTTGCTCTTACACTGAAAACCTGGTCCTAAGGGCTAGGTCAGAAGCTTGTTTTCAAAATACTGTCACGAACATACAAGGTGTCGGGTTTCAGGGATAATGAGGTGTCAGGCAGGCATTCTGCCTTTGTTTCTGCCGTCAATGCATCATATTCGGCAGCCACATGAGCCACTCGGGAAACACAACGAAAAGGATCAGCCCCACCGTTTCTACAACGGCAAAGGGCAGCGCGCCCCGGATCACATCCATCAGAGAGACGGTAGGCGGAGATACCCCCTTGATCACGAACAGGTTCAGACCCACCGGCGGCGTTTCCGTTCCGATCTCGCAGGCGATGGCCATGACCACGCCAAACCAGATGGAATTGTACCCCATCCCCAAAACGATGGGCAGCAGGATGGGCGTGCTGATCAGAATCACAGAGACCACATCCATGAACATGCCCATGAGATAGAGCAGCGAGAAGATGAGAAACAGCACCATCCCGTTGGGCAGCTGACTGGCGGCGACGGCTTCGGCCAGTTTTTGCGGCACCTGCAGGCGGGTCAACACATAGCCGAACAGCAAAGCCGATGCGAAAATCAGCATGATCATGCCGGTGGTGATCATCGTGGAGCGGAGGACCTGTTTGATGACGGTCCAGTTGAGTTGTTTACGAAAAAACCCAAAGATAAAGGCCCCCGCACAACCGACCGCCGCTGCTTCGGTGGGCGTGGCGATGCCGGTGTAAATGGAGCCCAGCACCAGCAAAATGAGCACCAGGACCGGCCATATTCGCCATATGGCGACAAACCGCATGCGCCAGGTCACCGTTTCGGTGTCACGCGGAGCCAGGCGGGGTCGCAGGGTAGTGATGATCAGGATGTAGCCCATCATCAGCAGGGCCAGTACCACACCGGGAACGACGCCGGCCAGAAACAGCTTTCCCACGGACTCATCGCCCACCACACCATAGAGGATCAGGGCCACGCTCGGTGGGATCAGCAACGCCAGTCCGCCGGAGGCCGCCACGCAGCCCGTGGCCAGTCCCTTTTCGTAGCCGCGTTTGAGCATCTCCGGAATGGCGAAGCTGCCGATGGTGGCGGCGCCGGCCACACTGACACCGCACAGGGAGCTGAAGATGGCGCAGGCCGCCACGCTGGACATTCCAAGGGATCCGGGCAGACGGTTGAGCCAGCGGTGGGTGGCCGTGTAAATATCCGAGCCGATGCCTGCAACAAAGATGATCTCTCCCATCAGGATAAACAGCGGCACGGCAACCAATGTGAAACTCGACATGCGATCGTAGATCACCCCCGGCACGGCGCCTAACCCCCGGGGACCCTGGAGCAGCAAAATGCCGATCACGCTGGCAATTCCCAATGCCCCGAATACCGGCGTTCCGGTCAGAAGGAGAAACAGAAAACATGCGACAACAAACAGCGTGATGACGGTTGTCGGCTCCACCCGGATATCTCCTGTCTAACGGGCCGGCGTTTGCCCGCGGAAGGATTGGATTAGGTTGATGATTGTGACAATGTACTGCAAGCTCATCACCAGTGCTCCCAGGGGAATCAAGAGGTAGGGTATCCACATGGGAAATTCGAGCAACGAACTGGAATGGTAGTTGCCCCGAAAGGCCGTCAGCACCGTCCTGCTGCCTTGCCAAACGATGATGGCCAGAAATGCCATGGTCAGAACGGAGGTCAGCAGCTTCATGCCCAAACGCACTTTCTCCGGCATCCGGTCCATAACGAAAGAGACCGCCACATGGCGGTCTTCTTTGAGTACCCAGCCGATGGACATGAAGGCCACCAGAATGAGCAGGTATTCGCTCAACTCCACCGAAAACAGGGTGGGGGCGTCAAAGACGTAACGGACAATCACCTCGTGGAGGACGAGCAGAAACAGTCCGACCAGCCCGATTTCGGCCAGAATTTCTGCCATCCAGGTCACGCGGTGAATCGCTTTGGTGATTATCGAAAGCATGGTATACGACCCCGGCCGGGGTATGCGGGCGGTTGCTGATCAGCGCAGCACCCGGCCGAATGCATTTCTGTAGCTCTTAGCAGATCGTGCTGGTTATCGATGCGCTTTCACAAACTCGATGTATTTCTTTCCTTCGGGCACTTTTTTCTGCCACCAATCGTACACCGGCCCCATTTTTTAACTGAATGCAGCCAGCTCTTCCGGCGTGGCGACGTGTACCTTCACCCCTTTTTCTTTGTATTGCTTCAAGGCGTCTTTCATAAACGCCTGCAGCATCCGCAGCTGCTGCTGATCGCGTTTCTTACCGGCCTTTATCATGATGGCCTGGATATCCGGAGGTAGGCTCTCCCATTTTTGCTTGTTGATGGTCATGTAGCAAGTGAAAAAGGCCATGTTGGTCACGGACAGATTTTCGACGACCTCATACAATTTGCGTCCCAGGCCGGTGATCAGCGGGCGGGTGCATCCGTCAATGGTGCCGCGCTGAAGGGCCATGTACAGCTCCCCCGAGCCCATGGTCGTGGGCGATCCGCCCAGAAGCTCCATGGCCTTGCTGGCCGTACTGCCCGAAACCCCCCACTTTTTGCCCTTCAGGTCATTCGGGGAGGTCACCTTGAAGTTTTTGGAGTAGATCTGGTAAGGCCCGCCGGCAGCCATGCCGAGCACGATGTGGTTGTGTTTCGCCAGCTTCTCCTTGATCCCCAGATCCCAGAGACCGGCATCAAGGCTTTTCTGCATACTGGCCGGGTCGTCCCACAGAAACGGCAGGTTGCTGATCCCCAGTTCCGGCACGATGCCGGTGTGATACAAATCGTTGGGAGCGGCCATGTCGATATCGCCTCTTTCAAGAGCGCCGAACTCCTCCTTGCCTTTGTATAGCTGACCGGAATGGTAGAATTTGAATTTCACCCGCCCGTTGCTCTCTGCCTCCACGTTCTTTGTGAAATCCACCAGCGGCTGCACCAGGTACGGGTAGGACGTCGGCATGTAGGTGGAAAAAACGATTTCAATCGGTTTGTCTGCCGCTACCGGTGGGGCTGCCACCAGGAACGTCATCAGAAAAANGACAATGGCTATTTTATGATATTTTACGTTCATCGTTTTCTCCTTTCATTGGTTATCGTACGAGTGGCAACAAGACACCGCACAAGTCGGTTCTACAAGTCGACAGTACAAGCCCTTACCAAAAAGATGCAACCCGAATATTGCATGAAATCGTTTCAATTATTGGTTTTACAGAAGCGATATCAAAATTTTAATTAGAATTCGGGTCGTTACAGCGGGAGTGCAGTTTGTAATGTTCANGTTAGGCTTTCCATGCAAGGTGGACAGTAACTTCCGGCATTGGATAGTGTTTGGAATTTAAGGTGTATATCTTGCCACCTGTTTGCAGAACGGTAGCGGCCAGTATCGCATCGTTGACGTCAGTTCCGCTGCGGGGATTCCATTTTCGATAAAGTTCGCCCGCTTTATCAATTATCTGTTGATCTACCGATGCGGTTTGAAACTGCGATAGAAATAAAAGTGTGGCGGACTCCTCAGGCGGCCGCANGAAAAAGAGCACTTCGGCACGCTGCATGGCGCCAATCCACAGATCGAACTGCTCCTTATCCCTTAGCCTTTTTAGCAGATTCAGCGCCTTGCGTTCCCCACGCAAATGCCAGATGAGCACATCAGAATCGATGTATGCTCTCATCGCTTGTATCTTTCCTGGGATTTGCGCATGGTGTCTTTGATTGTCTGCACGGTTTGGTCTGCCGATTCTTCGCGAACCCAAGTGCCGAATGTATCAGTCAAAACGTCAAAACCCTGATCACCCTCGATTTTTTCAATATAGCAGCGGATGGCATCTTCAAGGATCGCTTTCTTCGACGTTCCCAGTTTTGCGGCTAACATGCCAATCTGACGAATCAAGCCTTCATCCATCCGTGTTGACATAATTTTGTCCATGACGGCCCCCTTTTTCTTACGTAAGAAAGATAACGTAAGAANAATCATCTGTCAAGGAATTGAAGCGATGTTGGATACGAAATGTTTGGGATCTGCCCTCCACTTTTTTGGGTCGCACTTTTTTCTTGTGAATTGGTTNATTACGCACTAATTGGCTTCGTTACATGATCAGAACCAAAGTAAAAGACTGATGCAAACTCCCAATGCAAAACAAATCAAAATAGATGCCGCTGTGGCCGNCCCGCTTTTCATGTTGTCGGCCGCCCTGCTTTATACAATGCTGAACGTGACCATTAAATCCCTACCGCCATCTTTCCGTGTCTGGGATATCGGATTCTATCGCTTTTTCGGCGGCCTTTTGATGATCCTCGTCGTGTTCGGGCGCTACGGCAATCCGTTTAAAGGGAACGATGTCCGCCTGCTCGTCATCCGGGGGTGCACCGGGTCGGCTGCCTTTGTGTGCCTGGTGACAGCGATCCGGATGCTGCCGATATCCACGGCCATGGTCCTGTTCTATTCCTTTCCGGCCTTTGCCGCTTTGTTTTCCTTTATTCTGTATAGGGAAACCCTATCCAAAATTCACCTGCTCTGCATCGCAGGCGTGATGATCGGCGTGGGTGTGCTGTTCGACTTTCAACTGGCGGGCGGTCTGCTGGGACAGGTCATGGCAGTGATCGGCGCCGCGTTTGCCGGACTGACCGTCACGTTTATCCGTGAGCTGCGGCAAAAAAACGGCCCCGTGGTNATCTACCTGTATTTCTGTACCATGGGGGTGCTGGTCACCCTGCCCAAATTCGTGCAATCGCCGGCCCTGCCGACCACGCCCACGGAGCTGGTCATGGTCCTGGGCATTGTTTTTTTCTCACTGGNCGCTCAATTGTTGATGAACCAGGGCTTTTTTTATTGCAGGGGTTGGGAGGGCGGCGTGCTCATGTCCAGCGAAGTGGTGTTCACCGCCCTGGTGGGGATCTTGGTTTTCGAAGATCCAGCCACCTGGCGATTCTGGACCGGCGGCCTGCTGATTCTGATCTGCGTGATTGCCATGAACCGACTTCAGGCCGGCGAATTGGAAATTCGGAATGAAAAGCCTTAGAATTCGGATTACAGAAATTCATACTTAAGATTTGACGCCGAATCTTCTTACGGGCTTTCAATGACGCGATAAAACTGATCCACAACCGGGCCCGCATGCTCGCCCATTAGCGGCTCGAGCAACTTCGAATACGCCTCGTCGTTGTCCGCCTCTGCATCGATTCGCTCGTAGTCGGCCAGCGAAGGATAGCGTGTCTGTATGGTGGCCCGGCCTCTCTGACCCGCCAGATTGTACATGAGCGTCACCGAGATCTCCGGATATTTTTGTTCCAGATACGCCTTGGCCTTGACCAGCGCCTCGAACACCTCCGGATAATTATGCCCGTAACCGATTTCCCGCTGATGAATGATCATTTGGACCTCCTGAAAAACCTGGGTTCCGGATTTTATCCGCCTTTGGCGGGCAAGTCCGGAATGACAGGGGTTGTTGCGAACTCTGAATTACTTAAAAACGAAACCCGTTTTTCATCAATCTTACCTACGTGAGTAGGTGATCTCCATCATCAGCCCCTCGTTGCCGCTCTTATCGGTGCCGTACATTTCAAACAAATGGGTATTGTCATCCACAATTTTCGTCACGGAACGCCAAACCATAGGCCCTTTGACGGGGTCGTCACCGAGGCATTCCTGCGTCATGATCTTGCCATCCGGGTCGGCTGTCCCTTCAAAATAGTAAATACCGGTGCTCATGGAATCCATCCACGTCGACACATACTTTTTCTTATGATTGTCATATCCGGTGACGCCGATACCGACGAAAGGCGCCCCCATCATGTCGCCCACAAACTCCTGGTGCAGGAAGCGTCCGTTCAAGATCAACTTTTGTTCACATGTACCGGTGGATTCTATTGGCGGCTTTCCGGGTTCCATGTAGGATTTGGTCGTCGTATCCCAGCTCCCTACCATGCCTTCCAGTAATTTGTGGCCGACTCCCGGTGTTCCAAGGGTTTGGTAGAGTTCCATCATTGCCTGCATGTCCACTTTACCTTCCTGCTTATTTTCATCAGCCATGACAACCTCCATTTATATTCGTTAAACGGTAAACAATGGTCTCAAGTCTCCAAACAAGATAAGTATTGTTTAATGATGTAAATAGAAGGTGAATGACTTCGGTCAGGTTTATTTATTCAAACCGGTGCAGCCAAGGGAGGTCAAAATGTATGGGACCAGGGGAGTGCGCTCTGGATATGAATTATTGATTTCCAAGCCTGAGGTTGCGAAAGTCATGGGGCATGAACATTGGGGCAACGATGTTCCCGGGTGGATCAATGCATGGATCGACGACGAGGGCCAAAGGCCCTGGCCGTCCGGCAACATATATCATTTCATCGTAAGAAAAACGCTGCATATCGAATCGTAGAAACAATGGGTGCAGACCTATCATTTGAACCGCTGACCTCGAACCAATGGGAGGATTTTGTGTCGCTGTTTGGCGAGAAAGGCGCATGCGGCGGATGCTGGTGCATGCTGTGGCGTCTTACGAGGAAGCAGTTTGAGTCGCAAAAAGGAGACGGCAATAAGCGCGCCATGAAAGCGATTGTTACGTCGGGGGAAGTCCCCGGCATACTGGCATACCAAGATGCCGTGGCGATCGGATGGTGTGCGATTGCCCCCAGAAGCAGCTATCCCGCGTTGCTCAGATCCCGAATCCTTCAACCGATCGATGATCGTCCGTGTTGGTCTGTGGCCTGTCTTTTCATAGAAAAGTCCCATCGAAAAAAGGGCGTTTCAATCGAACTCTTACGAGCAGCCGGCACATATGCCAGATCCCGGGGAGCTAAACTGGTGGAAGGCTATCCTGTGGAACCCAAGTCCGGAAAGGACATCCCTCCGGCGTTTGCCTGGACCGGTATACCCAGCGCATTTATCCGTGCTGGATTTATAGAGGTGGCGCGTCGATCCCCCACACGCCCGATTATGAGACTCGAACTGACCAATGGGCTTGGGATCGGGCCACAATAAGGGAGGGGTTTGGGGGATGTCCAAAAGTCAACAAGGCCCCAGGCCTGTTTTAATCGGGCATTGAAAATTAAAACGTTAACCGAAAGGCTCAACCAATAGTCGATTGGTCCAGTCCAGGTGTTCCTTCATTTTCTCCCTTGCTCGGTCCGCATCCCTATCTCTAATGGCCTTAAATAATGACGTGTGCTGGTGGGCAATAATGGCTGCGTTTTCTTCGGTATTCGCAAACCCTTCGATGATCGGCTGAATAAATTCTTTTGAGAAATCGAAAATGCTCATGATGACATNNATCCGGAAAAAGTTATGGGATGCCCTGGCAATGGCAAGGTGGAAGGCCTGGTCAAGCTCCCATTTGAATTCTATCTGACCTGCTTTTGATTCAAAAGCGTCAATGCTTTTTTGAATGTCTTCAAGATCTTTTTCGTTTCGCTCCAACGCCGCGGAATAGGCAGAGGCCTGCTCAATGTCGCTGCGGACCTCATATAATTGCACAATTTTTTGTTTATCCTCCTGCATCATCCGCTTCAGAGGATCCAGCTGAAACGTCGAGTCAATGGACTTCACAAAAATGCCCTTTCGTTTCTTGATTTCGACGTATCCCATTGTCTCGAGCTTGTTTAACGCTTCCCTGAGGGATGATCGCCCCACGCCGAGCATATCGATAAGCTGTCTTTCACTCGGCAATTTGTTTCCCGGGGCAAGCTTCCCCTCCTTTATCAGCTTTTCAAGCTGATCGACGATCTTATCGGTAACCTTCTCGACCTGGACCTCTTTGAAAAGGTCTTCCATCCGAGCCTCCGGTTCAAACTTGGTCTGACCAATAGTTTTTAATTTTAATGATGAATATCAATCGCATATCATATGAATTATTTTGAATTCAATGAAAAAATTAAAAAAACACTTGACACCTGAATATTACAAGGTTATTATCTGNTCAGACCAAGTGAAAATAAGACCAAAAACATCGGGAGGCTATCATGAGGACGAAAAACGTAAACCACCGCAAATTGGCCAAAGATGTAGTTCTTTGGGGTTACTATACCGGGCTTTGGGGAGTTCTGGGGTTGGCTGTGCTAATCACCATAGCCTGAATCCTCCCATTCGGTTGCACCATCGTGGCATCGGTATTTTCCTGGAGCGGCTCGATATGAAGCCGCTATGCTGAACGATGAAAATGGCTCTGGATCGCTGACCGGGGATGTAGACGACGGGGCATACCAATCAGAGAGTTNTTGACTGTTTCTGGGCGGCGAGAATGGAGGTATCACAACCGATATTGGCATGGTCGCAAAGGGTGAGCAATGAATCACCTTGTCGTTGTAGACCCCTTGTTACGGGTCGATACCCTTTCATTGGGGTTTACCTACCTGCGGCCTTTGTTCTACAAGGGGCTGTTTTTCGGCACTAAACGTCAGCGGGGCTAGCCCGAACAATGCATGAACTCTTTCCAGCGAGTGACCATAAATGCATACTACCGCGGCGTTGTAGTAAAATTGCCGCCATCCAGCACCTCGCGCAGTTTCCGCGATAGTTCTTTTATCGCGAACGGTTTCTGAATAAACCCGTTGCACCCCCTATCCAGAATGTCCTTCGCCTGCCCGTTGACACTGTACCCGCTGGATAGGAGGATCGGCGCATCTACCCCCAGCGTCTTCATCCGCTCAAATGTTTCCCTGCCTCCCATGCCCGGCATGACCATGTCCAGTATGACAAGGTCGATCTCTCCTCTCTGGTTCTCGTACAGATCGAGCGCCATCTGGCCGCTGTCGGCGATCAGGACACGATAACCAAGTGTTTCCAGCATTGCTTGCCCAACCTCGAGAATCATGTCCTCGTCGTCCACAAGGAGGACCGTCCCCTTACCGAACTGAATCTCGTGCCGTTTCGGTCGCGTACTTTCTTTCACGGCCGGCTTTTCCGATGCGGGCAGGTAGATGTTGAAGGTGGTGCCCTCTCCTTTTTCACCGGTGACATCGATGAGACCGCCGTGGTTCTTGATGATGCCGTAGACCGACGCAAGACCCAGCCCCGAGCCATGAGCCATCTCCTTCGTGGTGAAAAAAGGGTCGAAGATCTTCTCACGGGTCGCGGCATCCATCCCCACCCCGGTATCGTTGACCGATACCTTGACGTATCTTCCCGGCGCAACCGCGAAAGGTCTACAGTATTCCGCGTCTAGGGTGACGTTTTCGGTCTGAATGTAGAGATCCCCACCATCCGGCATGGCCTGCCAGGCATTCACATAGAGATTGAGAAGCGCCTGCCGTAACTGTCCCTGGTCCACCTCCACGTTCCACAAGTCTTCATAATACTTCCCGTGAATTCGAATCTCCCTCTTGGTGCGGCCAAACATTCGGTTCTCGTTTTGGATAAGAGCGTTCAGGTCCGTGGGCCTGGCCTCGTACTTGCCGCCGCGCGCAAACCCCAGCAGTTCTCCGGTTAGTTCCACGGCATTCTTGACATACTCTTCAATGCCTTTCAGATGTTCGTAGTCGGGATGGGAAGGATCCTTGTCCATCATCATCATGGAGGTTCGACCCTGAACCCCGATCAGTATGTTGTTGAAATTGTGTGCAATCCCCCCGGCCAGTGTCCCGATGGATTCCATCTTCTGGGCCTGGATCAGTTTTGCTTGAAGATGCTCTCGCTCCTCCTCCGCCCGCTTTCGCTCGGTAATGTCCTGCACCATGGACAGTACGCCGATAATGCTGCCGTCGTGGCTTCTGAGAGGGGTGTTGGTCCAACTGCAGATAATGGATTGGCCGTCTTTTGTAGTGTTTTCATTGACGCTCTGTGCCGTGATGTCGCCTTCCAGCAGGCGCGCCCACACCTCGTCAACGACCGGCTGGACATCCCCGGGAACGATCATGCCGTAAGGATACCGTCCCATCGCTTCCTCCGAGGAATAGCCGAATATGCTTTCCGCGGCGGGGTTCCAGGTGACAGCCTTGAAGTCACGATCCCACAAGATGAGGGCAATCGGCATCCGTTCGATCTGGAGGCGCAACCGTTCTTCACTCTCCTGCAGCGCCTCCCCGGCACGTTTTCGTGTAATCGCCGTNCCGATAATCTCGGCAAGGGTGCGCAGGGGAAGAAGTTCTTTCTCCCCCCAGGCCCTCTCTGAGGCCACATTGTCGAAGCCCATAAAGCCCGCCAACCGGTTGTCCAGCAGGAAGGGAACCACGAGGACCGACTTGATGTTCTGGGCCTTCAAAATTTCTTTTTCCGCCCGGGCTTCCGGTGGCAGCTCGGCAACGTTATTGACGCGGATGTTTTCCCCTGCCTCCAGAATATTCATCCACCAGGGGAACGTGCTCAGGGGAAGCCCCTGGAGGTTGTCGATTTCCGGCTTGACCCCTGGAGCACACCATTCGTGGGTATTGTTCATGGTGGTCCCGTCGGCTGTAAACTGGAACAGATAGGCCCGGCCGGCCGAAGAAAAACGACCAATATCCGCCAGGCATTCCTGGATGGACCTGTCCAGTTCCGTCAGTGACAGAAATCGCCGGGAGGCTTTGGATATAATGCGTTCCATGGCCGCTTTGGCGGTCAGAGCCTCATCCACCAGTTTCTGTTCCGTAATATCGGAAATGCCGCCTACCCATCGTACGGGTCGGTTCCGTTTATCCAGAACCGGGACGGCGTGGTCCCGCCAATAGCGCCAGGAGCCGCGCTTGTGCTTTACTCGATAAAGGTAGTAGATATCCTGCGTGACTGTACGGTGCTTCTCTACAGCGTCGGTTAATTGCGGACGGTCCTCGGGGTGGATGAGTTCGATCCAGCCATCGATGGTCGGCGGCACCTCGCCGGTGGCGTAGCCCAATTCCGCAGCGATGTCCGAGAACCAATACAAAGAGTCGGTCTGAACGTCCCACTCATAAAAGATATCGTTGGTTGCTTGAGCCACCAGTTTGAACAACTCCTGCGAACGTTTGCCGGCGGTAATGTCCGTGTGCACCCCGACCAGGCCCAGAACCCGGCCGGACGCGTCGGTAAAGGCATATGCCCGCAGAAGGATGTCCAGAACCCTACCGTCGGCGGCGTACATCTGAACCTCACCGCTCCATTCACCCCCATCGTTTCAAACACCTCACGGCCGATCGCCTCGTCGCAGTAGAGCGTGGCCGGTGGGTCTCCGCCGATATCCCCGAACAATGCATCGAAGGCAGCGTTTTGGTACCAATGGCTTCCCTCCGGCGTGGAGATACCGATGGCGTCCGTTGCACTTTCAACGACTTGTTTAAACAGGTTCAGGTGATCCTCAGTCCGCTTGGGGCCGGAATACGCCCGCCCTGAGGTCCAGACACGCATGGTCCGTTCGTCTCCGATTCGTTTTGTTGACATGATCCTTGGCGATGGTTGGAGTAAGCTGAGTGTTTTCCCAATGCGTAGGTGCCCTATCCGTATGTAGCATGGCGATCTCATTTTAGAAACAGATCTACTCNTATCTCTACAAAATCCATAAATTCACAGCCGAAGCCGCCGATGATCTGCGCCTCACCCGAAAGGGCCTTGACACGACTGCTTAATTTGCACCAATCTAATTCCAAAACCAGCTATCGCATCATTTCGATCTTCAATTCCGAACCGCACGCGGCACCCGCATTTCACATCGAGGGACTATGACCGCACCTCAATCGTATTCATCCGGTAGGCGGCGCACCCTGATACCGTGTCTGCTCGGTCTGCTGGTCGGGACGTTACCAATGGCGACAATTGCAACTGCTCAGTCGACTTCCGTTTCCGAACTTCAGGCTAGGCTGCCAACAGAAATCAGCGGCTGGCGGGCAGCAAACGGGGATCGCACTTTCGATGAGCAGACCATATTCAGTTACATTGACGGGGCCGGTGAATTGTACCGTGCCTACAACATGCAGCACTGTCTGTCGCGCCGTTATGTCAAAAAGGGTGAAACCGACATCACTCTCGACATCTTCGACATGGGTACCTCCGAAGACGCCTTCGGCGTGTTCACCCATGACACCGATGGTGATCGGATCGATATCGGGCAGGACGCTCGCTATCGACCGGGCTGGCTCAGTTTCTGGCAGAACCGTTTCTATGTCTCCATTTACCTGGAAGAGGAAAGTGCCGCAGCCGAGAAGGCTGTTAAGGAACTTGGCAAACGGGTGGCCTCAGCAGCAGGCGAATCCGGCACCAGGCCGCAGCACCTGAACCTGCTGCCGCAGGCCGGGCTTGATGCCGGCAACATCCGGTACCTGCACCACCCGATGGTGCTCAACTACCATTACTATCTGTTTGATGAAAACATCCTGCACCTCTCGCCCCAAACCGATGCGATCCTTGCATCTTATCACCGCAGCGGCGAGCAGGCACGGTTGCTGCTCATTTCGTATCCGAAGACCCTGACGGCCCGGAATGCGCTGGCGGGCTTTCGCGAACACTATCTGCCCGATGCCGACAGCGGAGGCTTGGCCCGCCTGGAAAATGGCAAGTGGTCGGTGGTTGCCTTGTATGACCGCCTTTTGACGATCGTGCTCGAAGCCGACGGCCGCCTGCTGGCCAAAAACTTGATCAGGGAGGCCGGTCAACAAGCCTCCAGGGAGTAAGTGCGATGCAACCGAAATCGAGAAAAAAAGTGATCACCCGACGCGATTTTCTCAAGACCGGCGGCTACGCGGCAGCCGGCAGCCTGTTGGGGCTGCCTCTGCTGGACCGGACAGCTGCGCAGGCCGTTGTGAAGAGCCGCGTGGTCTTGATCCGCGATCCCGATGTGGTCGACAGTCAAGGCCGGATCAACGAGACCGTCCTGGAATCGATGCTTGATCAGGCCGTGACGACCCTGCTGGGTGCGCCAAATCCCCGATCTGCCTGGCAACAGCTGTTCCGTCCGGGCGATGTGGTCGGCATCAAGAGCAACGTCTGGCACCGGCTGCCCACCCCCGAGGCCCTGGAGAAGGCCCTTGTCTTTCGCCTTCAACAGGTGGGGGTCAATTCCAATAACATTGCCGTGGATGACCGCGACATTCTCGAGAATCCGGTATTCAGGCGATCCACCGCGCTGATCAACGTCCGCCCCATGCGCACCCATCACTGGTCGGGCCTGGGCACCTTGCTGAAAAACTATATCATGTTCGTACCGGCGCCTTGGATGTATCACGACAATGCCTGCGAACGATTGGGGGTTATCTGGCAAAAATCCCAGGTGGCGGGCAAAACCCGTCTGAACATACTCGTCATGCTCACCCCGCTGTTTCACGGCATCGGGCCTCACCATTACAGCAGCCGCTATGTCTGGCCATACGCCGGCCTGATCGTCAGCACCGACCCGGTGGCCGCCGATGCAACCGGCGCCCGGATTATCGAAGCAAAAAGAAATGCCTTTTTCGACGGCAGTCGCCCCATCAGCCCCCCGCCTCTGCACATTGCCGCTGCAGATACCCGGTTCGGTTTGGGACACGCCAGCCCGGAGCGCATCGAATTGATTCGGATGGGATGGGGAGATGAGATTTTGATTTGACCATTTTGGTAGAGGAGCAATCACGATGTTCGATCACCGGATGACCCGTAGAGAATCTCTGCATACCCTGCTGAAACTTACCGGCACCGCAGCTGTGGCCGCTGCCGGCCTCTGGCCGTGCACAGCCCGAAGCGCTTCGCAGCAAAGGCGCTTTCTCATCGAAGCTGTGGCCAAAAGCGAGAAAGCGAGCGTTGCGATCTTGACCCGTAAAACTTTCGAAGCCGCTGGCGGCATAGGAAGATTTGTATCGAAGGGAGATGTCGTGGTCATTAAGCCGAACATTTCCTGGGCCAGAACGCCGAAAATGGCCGCCACCACAAATCCCGAAGTATTGCAGGCGGTCATCGAACTTTGTCAGGAGGCGGGCGCCAAAAAGGTCCGAGTCGCTGATAATACCATCGACAATGCGAAATTCTGTTTTTCTGTANCCGGTGCAGCAGATGTAGCTAGAATAACCGGGGCGGAACTCATCAATCCCGATCGATCTTTAATGCGCGAGATGAAGCTGCACGGGGATCGTCTGGATGTCTGGCCGNTTTATTTGCCCATCGTTGAGGCGGACAAGCTCATCAACCTGCCGGTTGCCAAAGATCACGTCCTGAGTTCCCTGACACTCGGCATGAAGAATTGGTTCGGTGCGATTGGCGGAAGGCGCGGCTCGCTCCACGGGGAAATACATCCAAATATTGTTGATCTGGCCCAGTTTTTCAAACCTACCATTACACTGATAGATGCGACTCGAATCATGACAAATAATGGCCCTTCTGGTGGAAGCATATCTGATGTCGTTANAAAAAATACGCTTATTTTAAGCGATGATCCGGTTGCAGCGGATGGCAAAGCGGCTCTGCTTTTTGGCAAAGAACCGCAGCGTATTGGGCATATCAGATTGGCCAGTAAGCGGGGGCTCGGAACCTACGATTTTTCGAAGCTACTTCAACAAAAAGTGAGCGTATAAGTTCAGATGATAAACAGGTTAACGGATCAGTTATGACCGTCTTATCCGCGAATTGGGGTCGGAGGCAGGGGAAGGCAATTGGTTTATAAGCTTGTATATCACCGACTCCAGAGAAAATTATAAACCAATTGAGGTCCCATAATTCCCGAAAATGCAAAGGATGGTATGCCATGGCTTCAGCAATCCCAATTGTATGCCCTTATTGCGGAGTTGGCTGCAACCTCGAACTTTCGCTGGATGAAAGCGGCCGTCCGAAACAATGCCGGGCAACGGGTCGAAACCCCGAACTGAACGCAAAATATGCCTGCGTCAAAGGATTCACGGTTCACGAGTTGTTGAACCATCCAGAGCGTCTGACCCAGCCGTATATTCGCAAGGCGGACCAACTGGAGCTTGTCACCTGGAGCGACGCCATCCAGTATGCCTCCCAGCGATTGAAGGAGATCTCCAGCAAGTACGGCCCTGAAAGTATCGGTATGCTGTGCAGCGGTAAAATCCTGAACGAAGAGGCCTATCTCTCACAAAAATTCCAACGCGCCGTTGTAGGCAACAATCACATCGACAATTGCGCCCGTCTTTGCCATGGCCCTTCTGAAACGGCATTGCGACAGCAGTTGGGCTATGGTGCGGTCAGCACTTTTCTCGAGGACTATGAAGCCACGGAAACGGTGTTTCTCGTGGGAGCGCATACGACGTTTACCCACCCGGTCATTTGGATGCAGGTCAAAAAGCGCGCCAGAAAGGGCGGTCTCAACCTTATCCTAGCCGACCCTCGTGAAACGGACCTTGTAAAACATTCATCCGTGNACCTGAAGGTCAAACCCGGTACGGACATATTCTGGATTAATGCATTGGCAAAGATTATCATCGACAACGGTTGGCACGATCGCTTGTTTTGTGAAAGACAGACCATCGGGTTTGAGGCGTATTGTCGAGCGATGGCAAACACCGATGTCGAAGCGGCCTGCAGGCGCGCCGGGGTGACGCGAGAAGAACTTCAAAAATCTGCCGAACTGATTCNCGACAAAAAGACCATATTTATTTGGGGCATGGGACTGACCCAGCATGCACACGGTACCGATAACATCAGCGCACTGGTAAACCTGGCCCTGCTGACGGGCAACATCGGAAAGCCCGGGTGCGGTCTTTCTCCCCTTCGAGGTCAGAACAATGTACAGGGCGCCGGTGATATGGGCGCTCTGCCGAACCTGTTGGCCGGCCACATGGAGGTTTCCGACCAAGCCGCCTGTGTTCACGTGAGCGCCATTTGGGGGGCGAAGGTTCCTTCCAGGCCGGGGCTGGCAGCGCCTGAAATGATCCATGACGTTGCCTCGGGAAAAATCAGGGCCCTATACGTTATCGGGGAAAATCCGGTCGTCTCGGAGCCGCAATCGAATTTCGTCACATGGATGCTCCAGAAGCTCGAATTGCTGATTGTGCAGGACATTTTCCCCAACGAAACCGCCAAGTATGCCCATATCGTTTTGCCGGCCGCCACAGTGGGGGAAAAAGAAGGCACCTTCACCAACGCCGCCCGGCGGGTGCAATATACCGCAGCCGGTTTCAGACCCCCTGGAGAGGCCAAACCGGATTGGCAGATACTTCAGGAAATGGCCAATGCAATGGGCGCGAACTGGCAATATACGTCAACCGAAGATATCTGGGAAGAAATCCGCAAAGTGGCCCCCGTTTTCAGCGGAATCAGTCATCAGCGGCTGAAAACGTCCACAGGGATATTCTGGCCCTGTTATGATGAATTACACCCGGGAACCCCTCGTTTGTACGAGGACGGATTTGGCTTTAGGGATCGTCGGGCGCGGTTTCTCCCGGTTGAATTGCCTGACACCCTTATGGAACCAACGGAGGAGTATCCTTATGTCCTGATCACCGGGCGCCTGCTGGAGCATTTTAACACGGGCGAAATGTCCCGCCGAAGTGCCAAACTTTCAAAACTCAAACCGGCATCATTTATTAATATGAACCCGCAGGACGCCGAAGAGGCTGGTCTTGGCGAAAATGATATCGTGCGTGTAACCAGCCCCCATGGCGCGGTTCAATTGCCGTTGAATATCGAGGACAGCATACAGCGCGGGTATCTATTCGCGCCGATTCACTTCAGCGAACCCAATTTCAACTCGTTGATGAGTGCGGCGCCGATCGACCCCAAGGCGAGAATGCCGGCGCTCAAGGTAGTGCCTGTGAAAGTGGAAAGAATAATCCGCAGCGACCAAGTCTGATCCCTCATCGTTTGGCAATGATTTGTGCGACGGGAAAATGATATAGAACGTCTATTGGTTCGATGGGACACACGAGGATGAGAAGGTTGGCGTGGATGGCGATAGCTCACCAGAGGCGTTTGGCGGCGAGGGCTTTTCCGGAGTGGGATTTGAGGAGGGGCATCGGAATCATAATCTCTTTTTTGCAAAAGCGCGGCCAGAAGGCGTCTTCAAATAACGCTCGAAATCTAATGCGTTTTGGCGAGTGGTGAAAGCAACTGCTGTTTTGATCTTCCAAGGACGAAACTTGGACGTATGAGAATTCTTCCCGCTATTGTGGTCCGACAGTCGGGCATCTAAATCCTCCGTAAAACCAGTATAATACCGATTCGGAAATTTCTCTGATTGAATAATATAGACGTAATAATACATATGATGCTGGCATATTAACGAGAAGCAGCCTTCGCTTTCCGTAAGCTCCAGCCTTCACTTTCCGCAAGCTCCAAGCGATTTCTGCTGGCGTGCCGAGACGTAGCTTGGAGCGATACACTGGTTTTTGGGGGGGGAAGCCCGACTCCGCTCTTTAGAGCTTCGTCGCGGCAGCCTTCGCTTTCCGCAAGCTCCAAGCGAAGGCTGGTGGAGGCGGCGGGAGTCGAACCCGCGTCCGGAAGCATTCCACTTAAACCTCTACGTACGTAGCCCGTGTACGGGTGTTCGCCTTACCAAGTTTCCCCCGGGCAGGATGCGAGGCAGGCTAGCCTGTGAAAGTCTCACCGGGCATGAAACAGGCATCCATGACCGGCCATCCTGCTAATCGACGCCCTTACCGAGTTCACAGGAAAATCCCGGCAGGACGCTGGCCTTAAGCGGCCAGAGCGTAGTTATAATCGTCTGCGATTATATTTAGTTCCCACCGTTTTTACGAGCTGGCAGGAGCTCGGTACGCAGTTTAAGCTTCCTTGCCCCCGTCGAAGCCGTTTCGCCCCCATAATTGACATCCGGAACCGGGAGTTCCGGGAAGATAGGACGGCTNAGATAGGTCAGGAATATGTGAGAGAGCCACCGTTAAAATAGGCGGCAAAGCCTTAATTGTCAAGGTTTTACAGAGAACAATGGTGTTTTTACATTGTCACGAAAAAAATTAGGGGACGTTGTTGACTATTACGACTTATTTGCCCGTTCGAGTATTCTGCTTATGGCTGACGTCGATATGCCCAGTTTTCGAGCTGTCTCGGCGTGGGACAGACCCAACCGGCCAACCAGGACGGGCACTATATCTGCTCGAAGCCTTGATATGTTTCTTGCACGGCTTCCGGCTTTAATAGCAGACAAAGAGATCCCCCGCATCTCGCACTCGTCGGCCAGCAGTACAGATGCTTTTTCTATCAGCTCGTCTGATGTAAATTGATAGCGGAGCCGATTTTCCGATTGCTTTATGACCCGCTCGACAAAATCTGCCCCCCCCAATATCCGTTCATCAGCTCTTTGGGGTGTCCCGGCACGTCGCAATCCCTTGACCGCTGACCAGCCTCCTGCAGAGCGTATCAGTCCACCTCCCACAAGATCCGGGCGATGTCCCTGGGGAAGACCATCTTTCAAATATTTCCGATAATTACGTTTTGCACCGCCGGGGGTTTTTCCGAACCACTTGAGCACATAGTCGATGACCTGCCAATCATTTTCGCCGTGCCCCAGCAATGTTCGATGGCCGCACCAGAGGTACCGATCCAATTGAGACAACTTGTCCAGCACACCCGCTCGGATTGGATTCAAATGAATGTATCGGACCAACTCCCTGAAATAGGAATCTTCCTCACATACAATGGATTTGTAGCGATTCTGGAATAAATGCCCGTGACGTTTATGCCGAAGATTGTAAACCACGGCATATCCGGTCAGCAACCTACGCATAAAGGCTGGAAGTCCGGCAGCACCGCTGCGAACCAACAAATGGGCATGGTTGTTCATGAGTACCCATGCATAGACGGCCGTCTCCGTCTTTAGGACGGCTCTGGCTAGTCGGGTGACAAAATGCCTTCGATCCTGGTCATCATTTACGATTTTCCGCTTTTCGATACCTCGAACAATAACATGGTGCAATGTTCCAGGGGCATCGAGTCGTGCTCCACGCGGCATAGATCGGCTCCTGAGCTGGTGGAAGTTTCGAATGCATATTAAAATTCAATTGTCGTAATAGTCAACAACGTCCCCTATTTTTTGGTTCTTGACTTAAATGGTCACCTCCCCAAAAATACATACTTCAATCGGCTCAAAATAAGGAAGAAATACCATGGAATCCTATTTCAATCAGATATCCGCGTTTCTAATCAATATGAAGAATTACCCGATTGCTGCGGCCCTGACGACCTTGGCGTTCTTCGCCCTGCTCGCCAAAATAACCGATTTGGCCGTACACCGAATGCTGAAATCCTTTTGCAGGAAAACCGGGGTGACCACCGAGGAAAAGCTGCTGTCCATCATTCACCATCCCATTTGGGTGGCGATGTTGCTCATGGGTACCTCAGTCGTTTTCAGATGGCTGAATCTGCTCCCCCAGTATAACTTTGCCATACGTGGCGTATTCCGAACCCTGCTCCTGCTTGTGGTGGTCACCACCATAAACCGGTTTGTGAAAACCCTTATCTCTACTGGCGAGATTCTCGTGAAGGCGGGACAGAGGTCATCAACAAAATGGAAGGTGCCACCCAGTTCGCCCTTTTTTTTGTCAGCCTCGCACTGTTGCTGGCCATATGGCGCATCAACCCAGCCCCTTTTGTCACCTCGGCCGGTATCGTCGGAATTGTGGTGGCCATTGCGGCCAATGACAGTCTGTCGAACCTGTTCGGCGGCCTGTCCATTGCCCTGGACAAACCCTTCAAGGATGGCGATTACATCGTCCTCGACACCGGGGAGCGGGGCAAGGTGACCTGGGTGGGGTTTCGCAGCACCCGTATACTGACCCGGGACGATGTGCAGATCACCATCCCCAACGCCATCTTATCCGAAACCAAAATCATCAATGAGAGCGCCCCGTTTCCCAGGTATCGCATCCGAATCAAGGTCGGTGTGGCCTACGGCACCGATATCGAAATGGCCGAGGAAACGCTGCTGGAAGTCGCCCGGGAAAATCCGAAAATATCCAAATTTCCGGAGCCACGGGTAAGATTTCGGGAGTTCGGGAATTCCGCGCTGGAACTCGAGTTGCTCTGCTGGGCCAAACAGCCCCAGGACCGCGGGGTGGTCGTGCATCAGCTGGGGAAAACCATTTATAAGGCGTTCCAGGAAAAAGAGATTGTCATCCCGTTCCCCCAGCAGGATATTTATGTTCATTCCTCTGCCGGTAGTCCCCAGGGAACATAAGATTTGTAGCAGATGTCAGAATTCCTTTCCGATCGAGATCCGGTATACGAACGATAGCGTACCGGAGTCATCGGNATCGGGATCGGGATCGGAATCGGTATCGACGTAAAAGATAACCGTTCTGTCTCGATTCCGATACCGATAGCGATCCCGACGCCGAGCATCTATCTATGGATGCGCATATTCTTGACACGGTGGTCTGTTGGCAGAAACACGTTTCACCTAAACGCTATATATTTTTGGAAATTGCTATAAGAGGCGCACCGAAACCCAATGCATAAAAAATCGCCATAGGCATGCACCCGATGGCGATTTTTTATGCGGACAGGATATATCCCGCCTGCGCTGTCATCTATCCGAATCTCCCGGAGAATTCCTTAGAATGTTCCGGCTATTCCTTTTCGAGGACCGCCCGTAAAGACTCCTCCTCATCTGCCGTCAGGGAGGTTTTGAGGACCTTCCCCTTGAACTGGCTGAGTTGATCGAGAACCTTATCCGGTGTGGCCTTGCGCACGAGCACAAACAAAGCGGATGTACCCGGTTTAAAGGCTTCACCGAGCTCCTTCATGAATTTATCGCTGATGCCGATGTCTGAAAATTTCCCAGACAGGGCCCCGGCGCCGGCCCCCACGGCCATGCCAAGAAGCGGGTTCAGAAAAATCATGCCGATGAGCATCCCCCAGAATCCTCCGCCAACCGCTCCAGCAGCAGTCAAATTAGTCGCCTGGTGAAGCTTCACCTTCCCCTTTTCGTCCTTTGTCGCGACCACAACATCATCCATGCTGATGAGGTACTCTTTCTGCATTTTAGCCAGCGCCGCCCGCATTTCAAAGGCCGTGGTTTCATCATCAAACCCGATTACGACAAGATCGCTCATNGAGTCCTCCTTCCAAGAATGGTTTTTGATTAACGCTCTCTCCCCATGTTGCTCACCGATTATTCAGGAACAATAAGCGCCAGAGATTTCCTGATTTCTTGACAGCGCTGGCAAGATGAATTCCGGCTTATAGGTTTCGAGAAACCCAGCGAAACCATGTTTGGCCAGGATGGAGATGACTTCCCGGAATCGTCTGACATCACTGGCAAACTGCGAAGTGCGGTCAGTTGCATGGGATTGTTTCCTGAGGCCGTTTTGGGATTCACAAGAAAAACAATTGGACATTCTTACCGGGTGGTACATGCACCAAACACAACAAAGCCTTCCCCGTTGCCGGAAGCCGTCGNTACCATTTTACCGGTCGTTTCGGACAGCGCCAAGCTCCAGCCACGGCCTTCTTCCGACCCCTGAAGAATCATCACGCCATCTTTCCGCTCGATGTTTTTTATTTCCGTTACGACATCGCGACGATATTCCTCGCTTGCGCTGATAGTTTTCTTCTTGACGTTGATCCGGATGAAATTAGGAAAATCAATGTCTTCTGCGGTGCCGGATATGCAGTCCTCGCCAAAACCACAGGCAGCGGATTGCATGGCCGCGCACACCAACTCCTTGGAGCCGTCAAACCTCCCGGCCATCACCGATCCCGGGATGATGCATAAGCAGAGTAGCACAATAGAGGCCGCAATCTTTGTATGCAGTGTCATGGATAATCCTCCCTGTTCATTATTTTACCGTGTAGCCGCGGCCTTCCAGGCAGGCNGAGTAAGCCCGATTGTATTCGCTGCGGTTTCCCGCATACTGGGCGGCCTCCTGCTGGGCCCATTGCTGCTCCTTCTGCTGCTGGGTCTGCGCCTGTTCGCGACGCCGAATACCACCGACCACCCCGCCGACAATCGCACCGGCGGCCGCGCCTTTGCCCATCTCTCCGTCAAGAGAGCCGACAGCCGCCCCGGCCGCCGCTCCGCGTGCGGCGCCGCGCCCAAGACCTCCCCTGGCCGGCTCCTTCTGGGGTGGCGGTGCAGAAGCGGTCGGCATCTGCATGGGATCAAAACCGGTTTGCTTCTTGGCCCNGGAGTAGCATTCGTATTTGTCCTTTTCCATCTGCTGCTGGCTTTGCCCCTTGGCCGGTTAAATGATCATGTCCTGGGCCAGGCCGACCCCGGACAGGCAGATGAACACCACAACGGTCATCAACATCGAGATTACGCTTCTCATACAACAGATCCTCCGGTTAAGGTTATGAAGATGATGCTATAGGAGTATTAAGAGATTCCAAAATTGTTTCAAGCAGGTGGTTTCGGCCTTGAAAGAGGGCGTAAGACAGGCCTCGAAGTTGTCCCCAATTGCCCATAATGGTAGTCATTAAAACTTGGATGTCATGTTTTGTTAACGCCAGGCAAAGGAGCCGGCTTATGAAGTGTGTATCGATGTGTCTCATGATGGTTTTCCTGGCTGTGGCACCATGCGCCATGGCCGGCCAGGTGTACGAGTGGATCGACGAAAAAGGTGTCAAACATTTTACCAATGAGCCGCCACCGCCCGGAGCCACGATCGTCGGGCAGGACAAAGAAATCCCATACGATGAAGAAAAAGACAGACAACGCAAGGAAAGCGACNAAAAGTTTCTCGAGCAAAAACAGCAAGAGCAGGCAAGACAACCTGACACCCCGAAAGCTGTGGAAGCACCTTCACCGGACCGGGAAGAGGTCAGCGTCCCCACCCGGGACAGCAATACCTACCATCAACGACAGGTTCAGAAAGAACAGCGCATCAAGCAGGAGGTCCGGGAACACGGCGGCCGGCCGGAAGCAAAGCCGCTGCCGGCCAATCGATCCGAAGCCAGACCCGCGCCTGCGCGTCCGTCCGGCGCAGACTAGAACCTATCTAAAAAATGCGTCTAAGGGCCCAGTGTCCCGCCGGTGGCGGGATTACGGGCCAACAAAAAATACTCACATACTACCGTGTATGCTCCGCTTTTTTGCCATCCCGCGATTGTTGAACTCAATTTAAATACAATCGGATGTGAAATCCCGCCGGCAGGCGGGGCCCTGAACCCTGATCCACATTTTTGAAATAGGTTCTAGTTTCTATTCAATGCCTAGACCCCGGTTTTTATATCGCTAAGCCCAGCGACCATCTCCCGACTCAAATTCCCCAAGGCCCTGCTCATGGCTTCAGCAATGGCATCGTACCCGGTGCCCGAAGCCTGGCTTTCTATCGTGCTTCGCCGATGAATGCGAAATTCCTTGGTGTTTTCGCCGTAAACAGCCCAGTGCACGACCAGGGTTACCCGTCCGCCAGATGAAGCATCGAAGNGCAGCACATTGACCGTGATCTGATGATCCACCTGCATGGACCGCCGCCATGGAAATGAAAAAACCCTCTCCGATCCGGTCAGGGTCGACACGTTTTCACGGATCACCCGGGCGATATTGCTTTTCAGCGGTTCCGCCCATTGGGAAAACTCCGACGCCTTCAATTCGTGGGGAGAGGTCCGGGTAATGATCTGGGCGCGATCCAGATAATCCGCCAAGGTCACCGGGCCAATCCCGATAACATCATCGCTCGGGGATGCCGCCTCAGCCGTCGGGTNGACCGTCGGCGTCAATGTAAATAGACGGGTTGAAGCGGATTGAACAGATCCCAGGGAGCATCCGGTTGCCAGAATCAACAGTACCCCCATTAACCCAAGGATGCCATATCGTATTTCCATAGTTATTCTCCAGGTTTCCCCCGACCGTGAAGCAAGGATTCCGGGTGTTGGGCCAGAAAATCGGCCAGATAACGGAGTGCCCGTGCCGCCGCTGCCAGCTCCGACAGCGCATCATCCGCCTTATACAGCAACGGTGAATTCTCTCCCGTGATCTCCTGAAGGTCGGCAAACAGGGCCTTGGCCCCATTTAAGGTGTCCTGGGCGACAACCGCCGTTTCTTCGAGGTTTGCCACCAACGGTTCCATTCGTTTGTCCAGATTTTGCAGGAGCTTTCTGGCATCACCCGCGGCGCCGGTAAACTCGTCCGTCAGAGGCTCCAGATCCGCCATGAGCTTTCGGGCATCGACCAGGGTTTTGTCCAGGCTGGTGGTTAATGCTTTNGTGCGTGTATCCAGGTTGTCTGCCAGTCGACCGAAACTCTGCATCGTCGAATCGGCGGACCGGACAGTATTCATGATTTCCGGAGCCGTAACCACTTCTTCAATCCCGTCAATAATGTTGGTTATCTTCTCGACCAACTCTTGAAAGTCTATATTGTCGATAATCTCGGCCAACTTATCGAGGTCGGAAGGAAGGGTCGGCAGTTCCTGAATNTCTTCTTCTATTCCAAGCAGGTTCAAAGGTGAATCCGGGAAGAAATTCAGTGAGACGAAAACCTTTCCGGTCAGAAAGCTCTGAAGCACCAGTTTGGCGCGAAGACCATTTGTGATCAACCGGTTGATGAGTTCCTCGTACTCTTCATCCGTCTCGATGGGGCGATCTCGAAGCTTTTCCGCTATAATGAGATTGCCCGGAGCGGTCTCGATGATCACACGGTTAAACATCGAGAGATCGTCCGGATCGAAAACGATGCGGATATCCTTAACGGTGCCGATGGTGACCCCCTTGAGCTGTACAGGGGCACCCAAATCCAGTCCGGTAACATTCCCCTTGAAGAAAAGCACAAAACGGTCCGTTTCTTTGAACAGGGTTCCGGAGCCAAACACAACGATTCCGGCTACCGCCAGCACCATCGCCCCGACAATAAACACCCCGATAAGGGTTTTGTTGACTTCCTTGGCCATCATCTATCCTTGGTTGGTAAGCCCGCTTTTCCGTGTGCCCGTGGACCCGTGGGCCCGTCAGCCCGTTAGCCCGTGTGCCCGTTAGGCCGTGGGCAGGTAGCGCAAGTCATTTGCCGCCTTCAGGCGGCGTCATTCAATTCAGTATTTTAGACTTTGGATTTTATATTGGTGGTATCGCTTCGCTCTATCATTATTTTCCATGGAAATACTATGAGCTTCTAACTTTCAGCCTAAGCATAATCCAAAATCCGCAATCCAAAATCATATTATCCATCCCTCCCGAGCCCTATCCCTCTCCTCTTGAGAGAAACCGCCGCACATTCGGGTTGTCGGTATCCTTTAGCAGCTCTTTCGGTGATCCGTATGCGGTAATGGTACGCGCTTCCGTATCCAAAAATATTGCATTACTTCCAACGGCAAAGATGCTGGCCAGTTCGTGGGTCACCATGATAATCGTCGACCCTATGCTTTCCTGGATTTCCAGGATCAAATCATCCAGCAGTCTCGAGGTAACCGGGTCAAGCCCTGCCCCCGGCTCATCGAAAAAAAGGATCTCCGGGTCCAGTGCCATGGCGCGCGCCAGACCGGCCCGCTTCCGCATACCACCGGAAAGTTCGGACGGGTAGTACTCCTCGAATCCTGCCAGCCCCACCAGGGAAAGTTTCAGCGATACCAGCTCGCCGATTTCGCGGGGCGCAAGATTGGTGTACTGTTCCAGGGGCAGGGCCACGTTTTCCGACAGCGTCATGGAGCTCCACAAGGCACCGCTCTGGTAAAGAATTCCGAAGTTGCGCATCATGGAATCCCGTTGATCCGGGCTTTTATCCCAGAAGCTGGCACCGCCATAAAAGACCTTTCCTTCTTCAGGAGACTTGAGCCCCACGAGAACTTTCATGAGCGTGCTCTTTCCGCACCCACTGCCGCCCATAATGACGAAGACCTCTCCCCGGTGCACGGCAAAATCGAGATTTCGCATCACGACAAAGCTGCCGTAGGCAACAGTCAGGTCCTTAACGGTAATAACCGTTTCGCGATGTGGTTCACTTCCGGAAACCATATGTCTTATCTCTGCGCAACATCGTTGAAGGGTATCTCCTATTCCGGTCCAGTGCTCCGAATGACAAGGTCACAATGGGATCCTATATGTCCAGTATGTTTAAAACCACGGCAAAGATCCCGTCTGCGACAATAATCCCCACGATGGCGATAACGACGGCGGACGTTGTGGCCATACCCACATCCGATGCGCTGCGGCCGCTTCGCATACCCTGCATGCAACCGGCCATGGCCACGATAAATCCAAAAACTACGCCTTTGACCAGTCCGATGGAAAAATGCGTAATGGTCAGTGCTTTACGGGTCTGCTCGAGGTATTGGGCCAGGGAGATATCCAATATGCCCACACCGACGATCAGTCCTCCCAGAATTCCGATGATATCGGCATAGAGCACCAGCAGGGGCATCATAATCACCAGGGCGAACACCCGTGGCAACACCAGGAATTCCACGGGAGATATCCCGAGGGTCCGAAGGGCATCGATTTCCTCATTGGTCTGCATGGTAGCGATCTGAGCGGCAAACGCGGCCCCGGTCCGGCCGGCCATGATGATACTGGTCATGATCGCGCCCATTTCCCTGGCAATGACAATCCCCACCAGATCCGCCACATAAATCTGGGCGCCGAAGAGTGCCAACTGAATGGATCCCACAAAAGCCATAATCAAACCCACCAGAAAGCTGACCAGGGCGACAATAGGCAGCGCATCCGCACCGCAGTCCTGGATAATATCCAGAAGCTCGGCGCGTCGGACACGACTTTTCCCCCGGATCACGCGGCCGGCGGCCACAGCCAGATCTCCAAGCAATTCCAGTGTGTCCCGGACGGCTCTGGCAAAACGGATTCCCAGATCCCCGACATGGGGCAGAAATGATAGACTGGGGGACGTTTTTCGCGCTTCCATCCGCTTGGGGACGGCTTTTGCCAGTTTCATCAGGCGCAATACGCCGCCGGGCAGTCCGTCATACACCACAGCAATGGACCTTGTCCGGCAGAGGCGATCCAATCGGGCCAGAAACGCCAATAGGCTGCTGTCCCATTCCTGGAGCTCGCCGGTTCTGAACGACATCTTTTGGATGCGGGACGCGTCCGGCAGACGATCAAATACGGCTTCAGCGGATGGGATTTCGTCTTCGAGCCGCCAATTCCCGGCAAGTTCCACCTGCAGTGTCTGGTCGTCTACCCGGAACGCTGCCAACTTCGCTGTGGGAGAACGGGTTTCCATGATAAGGGATACCGTTTTACAGATGTTCGGCCAGATATTTTGCCACGGTAGAGATCATGCAAACGGGGTAACCGTTCATAGCATACCAACATGTCTTATTCGACTTGAAATTCCTGGCAGATTCTTACCCCCAGCACCTCCAGTTTGACGTAGGGTGTACCGAGAGGTAAAATGTGGGTACAGAACGCGTTCAAATCTTGCATGAGATCGGTTTCAGCGCCGTTCATCGGAACACTATCGGAATTCGCAACCTCTCAGGAGTGCCGTTATCATGTTCGATGCCATGACCACTTTGAACATCGTCCGCCTCGGAAACGTCATGACCTTCAGCAGCATGCAAAGCATCGGCCGCACGATTCTGGACTCATTTCCCGGCATCATTGAAGAATTCCGGCTGGCCCATCAAGATTCACCCACGATGGACAGCATCGACGCCTATTTTCTGACCATGGTTCTCAATTCCGAAATCGGTGGACATATCCTGGGAATTACCGATGCAGATCTGAAAATCGACGATGAAAACGATTTCTACAGCAGCATTATCGGTGGAAAAAATCCAAAAAAACATGTTGCCGTGGTCTCTACCCGACGACTGAGCCCGAAGACCATCGAAACCGATCGGGATTACTGGATGTTGATCAGCCGCACGCTTAAGGTCGCCCTGCATGAAATCGGCCACAACCTGGGGCTCACGGACCATGGTTCCTACACCTACGCGTCCGATGGCTCTCTGTGCCCCATGAGCAAGGGCGAAACCAACCGCTTCGGCTTCCGGGGGTACGTCCGGGCCGTGGTGGATGGCCGCGGGTTCATGTTTTGCAGCGAGTGTTGTGGGTTTTTGAGGGCTGTGTATGGCACCGGCTGCTAAAAAGGCTTTTCAGGAATCCATCTAAGGCCCTGCGGCTGCGTTCTTCCCCAGAATGAAATGCTCACGTACGCTCGTGTACGCTCCGCTTTCATTCTGCGGGACGCCTTGCCCCATGACCTGATCGGCATCCCTGAAAAGCCTTTTTTATCGGCAACTTTCAGATCTTGAGCACAATCTTGCCTCTGGTATGGCCGGTTTCCATTTGCTCGTGGGCCGCCTTNGCATCGGTGAACGGAAACACCTGCGTCACCTGGGGCGTCAATTGACCTTCCTGGATATACCCGCTGATGGTGTCGAGCTGACTCACATTCGGCTCCACGAAGACAAAATGAAACTCAAGACCCGCTGACGTCGCCAGATTTCCGGCTTCCGGATTGGTGATGGAAACCAGCCGGCCGCCCGGCTTTCCGCACCGGCTACCCTGTTCCAGGGACTCGCCACCGATACAGTCAAACACCAGATCCACACCTCTGGATGCGATCCGCTCGAGCGCCTTTGGAAACTCCGGATCGGTGTAGTCCAGCACGGCATTGGCGCCCAGTTCCTCTAGATATCCGTGATTCCGTTCGCCGGCGAGCCCGATCACCGTCGCTCCGGCGATCTTGGCAAACTGTACCGCAAACGAGCCGACCCCTCCGGAGGCCCCAAGGATCAGAGCTGTCTGACCGGACCGGAGTTGTCCGGCATCAAATAGCGATTGAAACGCCGTCAAGCCCGCCAATGGAATGGATGCCGACGCCTGCCAGTTCGCGGCCGCCGGTCGATGGGTGATATAGCTTTCGGGAATGGCAATCATCTCGGCGTAGGTTCCACTGTGAATGACCGGTCGCCTGGCATAGGCAAACACCTCGTCCCCGGGTTTGAATCGCCGGGCGCTGTATCCTACTGCTTCCACAACGCCGGCCAGATCCCAACCAAGGATTACGGGAAACTCATGGGGAAACAGATCTTTGAGCATCCCTTCCCGAATCTTCCAATCCACCGGATTCACCCCAACCGCCCGTGTGCGGACAAGCACCTCCCCTTCTTCGAGGTCAGGCTCCGGTAAATCTCGTAAATGCAATTCTTCTCGCCCGCCGAATCGATCGATAGCCCACGCTTTCATAGGCCCGCTCCTTTCCTTGAATCCAAGAACCACAACACGTGAATCATGGTAAGCACAGGAAAAGCGCTTTCCAACAGCCGCCGAGACAATGAAAAAATTATACCGGCTTAACAGAATACTCATAATGGCAGATTAACATTCGAAGCAAAGAGGTTCTCGGCGGCCCGCTGCTCAGAGCCGCCTGAATCGGGAAAAGACACATCGGATGAAAATTCAGATATCGAAGAAAACACTTTCGGGGCGAAAACCCACCCCATGAACCGGCTAAAATTAAAGATCCTAATAAAATCTTAACATTTTTGTAACGCTATCCTAATGGGGCCGAACTAGGTTCGTCGAGTATCAGGATCTCTAGGGCCATACATGGGACGTCGGGTCACTATTCTTCGGAAAACCGCTGCCAACCGTTTCCCTTTCCAGAACTCTACGATGACCTGTCAGACCGAACATAACAAGCGAACCATCGGATTCCTATGTCTCCTTTGACATTACTCATTACGCTGCTGGCCGTGTCATCGGCAGCCTTTTATATGGGACGCCGTCGGGCGTTCGCCGTGGCGGATCGACAAACCGGCATACAGAGTCTCCATTCCCGCCCGTCCTACTACGGGGCGTTGACCGCCATGTGGTGCGGCATTCCTTCCCTGATTCTCTTCGGCTTTTGGTTGACATTTGAAAACACCATTATCACGAACCTGGTGGTCGCGAGTCTCCCTGAAGAAATCAGCAATTTGTCTCCCGATCGACTCAGCCTGGTCGTTAACGACATCAAGAACCTGGTCAGCGGAAACATTGTATCCGGCGAGATCAATCCAGTCATGCGAGAGGCCGCTGCACGGTACCGAAATCTTCAAGCCGCCAGCAACGCCGCGCTTGCTGTCGCCGGTCTGTCTCTGGCAATCCTAGCGGCCCTGGTTGCTCATCAAAAGATCAGCCCCACGCTCCGTGCCCGGAATCATGTGGAAATGGTGATTAAGGTGATTCTTGTGCTTTGTTCCACCATCGCCATTTTTACCACCATCGGCATTGTTCTGTCGGTGCTGTACGAGGCCATCCGGTTCTTCCAGGTCATTCCCATGACCGATTTTCTATTCGGTCTGGAGTGGAGCCCCCAGATGGCCATCCGATCCGATCAGGTCGGGTCCTCAGGCGCCTTCGGAGCCATCCCGGTATTTCTTGGTACGGCCTTGATTTCGGCTATCGCCATGCTGGTTGCCGTGCCCATAGGACTGATGTCGGCCATCTATCTGTCCGAGTATGCCAACAAGAAATTCCGGGCTGTGGCCAAGCCGCTCATGGAGATTCTGGCGGGCATCCCGACTGTGGTGTATGGGTTTTTCGCGGCCCTGACGGTAGCACCCTTTATTCGCAACATGGGTGGGGTAATCGGTCTCGATGTATCATCGGAAAGCGCCTTGGCGGCCGGCCTGGTCATGGGGATCATGATCATCCCGTTTGTTTCCTCGCTTTCCGATGATGTCATAAACGCTGTCCCCCAGGCGCTTCGGGATGGTGCTCTGGGTCTGGGGGCGACCCAATCCGAAACCATCAAGCAGGTTGTCGTACCGGCGGCACTTCCGGGAATCGTAGGCGGTGTTTTGTTGGCCGTGTCCCGAGCCATCGGAGAAACAATGATCGTGGTCATGGCGGCCGGCCTCGCCGCCAACCTCACGGTGAATCCCCTTCAAGCGGTCACTACGGTTACGGTCCAGATCGTCACTCTCCTGGTAGGGGACCAGGAATTCGACAGCCCCAAGACTTTGGCGGCATTTGCCCTGGGTTTGCTGCTGTTTATTGTCACGCTCATCCTCAATGTCATCGCCTTGTATGTGGTGCGCAGATACCGGGAACAGTATGAATAGAGTCGCTATCCATGAAACGATCGGCATCGTGAAGCCGAAACGGGCCATTGAAACCGTCAATAAAGGCCTTCGCAAGCGTTATCGTGCCGAACGCCGCTTCCGGATGCTGGGCCTAGCTGCGGTCATCGCCAGTTTGCTGTTCCTCACGATTATGTTCATCAACATATTCGGCAACGGATACACCGCCTTTTTTCAGACGCTCGTAAAATTGGATGTGTATTTCGATCCGGAAATCCTCCGAGAAGACACCCTCGCGAGGGCAGACTATCCGGGACTCGTTAAAAAAACTCTACGGAACATGTTTCCCGACGTTCAGGGCCGCCGGGACAAGCGAAACCTCTATAAACTGGTCAGCTCGGGAGCCGCCTTTCAATTGCGGGACATGGTTTTGCAAAATCCGGACATTATCGGCAAGGAAGTCACCGTGTGGGTATCGGCCGACGANGATATCGACATGTTGATGAAAGGACATATCCAGCGTGATGTCCCGGAAAGCGAGCGCCGACTCAACGACAAGCAACTGGCCTGGGTGGACCAGCTATCCGTCGATGGCCGGATAAAAAAGAACGTTAACTGGACGTTTCTTAGCTCCGGCGATTCACGGGAGCCCGAGATGGCGGGGATCCTCGGGGCAGCATTGGGATCGTTTTTTACACTGGTGGTGACGCTCCTGCTGTCGTTCCCCATCGGTGTGGCGGCGGCGGTTTATCTCGAGGAACTGGCCCCAAGAAACCGATGGACCGATCTGATCGAGGTCAACATCAACAATCTGGCTGCGGTACCCTCCATAGTCTTTGGTCTGCTCGGCCTGGCCGTATTTCTAAACTTTTTCGGCCTTCCCCGGTCGGCTCCCCTGGTCGGCGGTCTGGTCCTTACGTTGATGACGTTTCCGACCATTATTATTGCCAGCCGGGCAGCACTCCAATCCGTGCCGCCTTCGATCCGTGAAGCCGCTTTAGGCATTGGCGCCTCTAAAATGCAGATGATCGTCCACCATGTGNTTCCCCTGGCGCTTCCGGGCATTCTCACCGGAACAATTATCGGAATGGCACGCGCCTTAGGAGAAACCGCTCCTTTGCTCATGATCGGCATGGTAGCCTTCATTGTGGATCTCCCCCAGGGTTTCAGCGACCCGTCGACCGCCCTCCCTGTTCAGATTTATTTGTGGGCGGACAGTCCGGAGCGGGCGTTTGTGGAAAAAACATCTGCGGCAATTATGGTTCTGCTGGCATTTTTGATCACGATGAATGCCGCTGCGGTCATGCTTCGGAAAAAATNCGAACGCCGGTGGTAAGCAAACGGTCGGACCCGGTTTCCGAAAAGAAACTCACACCGATGGAAACAGCGGTTCTCATATGATTCTAACAATCGCCTAACACGGGACTAGTCCCAAACAGCAATCTTACTTCAATCGTATTCGGAGCAAGGATAACTCAAGAATATCTATTGAAGGAGGCAACCAACATGTTCAAAAAGACAGCTCTTTTGGCAGCGGCAATGCTCATCATCTCTGGTTTTGGCACGGTCGATGCCGGGTCATCCCGTGATTACATCAGTATTGTCGGATCTTCCACGGTGTATCCGTTCGCCACCACCGTGGCGGAACAATTCGGTAGAACCACACCCTACAAAACCCCGAAAATCGAATCGACCGGATCCGGCGGTGGTCTCAAACTGTTCTGTGCCGGAGTCGGCGTGGAGCATCCGGATATCACAAACGCTTCCCGGGCGATCAAGTCTTCGGAAATCAAAAAGTGCCAAGCCAACGGTGTCAACGGGATCATCGAAGTCAAGATCGGTTACGACGGGATCGTTCTGGCCAACTCCAAAAAAGCAAAACCCCTCAAACTGACCCGTAAGGATATCTTTTTGGCCCTGGCCAAGGACGTGCCCGATCCGAAAGGTGGCGAGACGCTCATCCCCAATCNGCACAGAACGTGGAAAGACGTCAATCCGTCCCTGCCCAACATCAAGATAGAGGTGTTGGGACCGCCGCCTACTTCCGGAACCCGGGACGCTTTCGTGGAATTGGCCATGGAGGGCGGCGGTAAAAAATTCGACTTTATCAAGGCCATGAAAAAGAAAGATAAAAAACGCTATAAGGCCATCTGCCACACCATCCGCGAGGATGGCGCCTACGTCGAGGCCGGGGAAAATGACAACCTGATCGTCCAGAAGCTGGACGCCAATCCCAACGCGCTGGGCATCTTTGGATTCAGCTTCCTGGATCAGAACACCGACAAGGTTCAAGGCTCCTTTGTGGACGGTGTTCAGCCGACCTTCGAAGCCATCGCCGATGGGAAATACCCGGTATCAAGGCCGCTCTTTTTCTATGTGAAAAAGGCCCATGTGGATGTTATCCCCGGTATGAAGGATTACCTGGTTGAGTTCACAAGCGAGAAAGCATGGGGACCGGACGGATATCTGGCAGAAAAAGGGATGATTCCGATGCCGAAAGATGAACGCATGCGGTATCACAACAATGTAAATTCAATGAAAACAATCTCCATGAAGTAGACTTTTTTTTCCAAACCGGAATCGGGCCGGTGTCATTTGACCCGGCCCGATTCATTATGTAACTAGATTCGGACACAAACACCATGACTGGCGCAACGGCATATCGCATGAACGAACCACAAATACAGCTCCGTCAGGAGAAAGATCACGACAAGGAAAAAGAGCTTGAAATGCTCCGGGGTCTCAAAACGGCCGGAGAGGTAACCGCCCCGAATCCCCGTATGACCTGCCGTAACGTCGACGTCTATTACAGTGGGGAACAAGCCATTTTCGGAGTGTCCCTGGATATTGCCCGAAACGAGGTGATCTCCATGATCGGTCCTTCGGGATGCGGCAAATCCACATTTCTCCGCTGTCTGAACCGGATGAACGATACCATTGAAGGCTGTCGGGTGAAGGGAGAGATCACCCTGGATGATCAGAACATTTACGACCCAAAGATCGATGTTGTTCCTCTCCGGGCCCAGGTGGGAATGGTGTTTCAAAAACCGAATCCTTTTCCCAAGTCGATCTATGAAAATGTGGCCTACGGCCCAAAGATTCACGGACTGGCCAAGAACAAAACTGAACTGGATGAGATTGTCGAGACGTCCTTAAGAAAAGCCGGCCTGTGGGGCGAGGTGAAAGACAGAATGGATCAGCCCGGCACCGGGCTCTCCGGGGGACAACAGCAGCGGCTCTGCATTGCCCGAACCATTGCTGTCAGTCCTGAGGTGATCCTGATGGACGAACCCTGTTCCGCACTGGATCCCATTGCCACGGCAAAAATCGAAGATTTGATCGACGAACTCCGAGCACAGTACTCCATCGTCATCGTCACCCATTCCATGCAGCAGGCCTCACGGGTGTCTCAGCGGACCGCTTATTTTCATCTGGGTTACCTTGTCGAGGTCGGTCCGACTCCCCGAATTTTTACGAAACCCCGACACCGGCTGACGGAAGACTATATTACGGGACGTTTCGGTTGATCTGAGCATTGTCAAATGCCGACATTCACTGTTCCCTGCTGTAACGTTTCGATTTCAAAAGGTTCATTATAGTTGCCGAACAAAGGAGGCGACATGACCATCAACTTCCATCAAGCACCGCCCCAGAAACTCGAGGGATTTGAGAATTATGAAGACTTCCTGGAATTTGCCAGGACGCTCTTCACCCTCGAAACCCAGGAGTACAGAGCCCTTTACGATGTCCTCCTGAAACTGCAGGCTATCGGTGAGAACCCGACGGAAACAATGAAATTATGGAAAAAGGATACCTGCCGGAAGGATTGTCCGGAGTTTATCCGGTTTATGATTCAGGTCGACACCATGGATGTTAAGGATACGGAAAATGTCACCTGAGCCATAAATCAGCCGAGAAGTTACCGACCGATGACAACCAAAGGCAGAATCGATGACGATTCTGCCTTTTCTTTTTCATCTCCGTGGGCGCAAGTCGGGGTTAGGATTGAAGCGGATCCCTCGGAATCGACACGGTGAACGTAGCGCCCAGGTCACGCGTGCTGTTGACCGAAATGGTGGCTCCGTATGTTTCCATCAGCCGGGTGCAGATAAATAAGCCCAGCCCGGTGCCACCGTGACCGATACTGCCCGAGATCGATTTTCCGGATTTGGTGGTAAAATGGGGTTCGAAGATCCGCTCCAGATCCTCAGGGGATATGCCGATTCCGGAATCCCTGAAATCGACATTGACGCTGCTGTCATCAAAACGGGTCCGGATGTGGAGTTTTTTCTCCGGTCTATCGTGCATCGCTTCCACCGCATTGTGGACGATATTAAACACCACTTGAGAAAAATCAGCGTAGATCCCTTTTATGGTGGGTAAGTTTGGATCCAGCTCAAGGTGCTTTTCCACATCATGTTTGAGTTCCATATCGGCTTCGAGAAAAGCCATTTCCCGCTCGATGAGATCATTTAAATCAATATTCTGCCGTTCGTCCACCGATTCGATCCGGCCCTTCTCCAGCAGATTTTCAATAAGTTGTTCGATCTTCTCTACGGCCTCCAGGACCCTGGACTGCTGGGAGAGAATCTTTTCCAGTATGGCCCGTTGGGATTCGGTTACGCCTTCTTCAGCATCCAGCAGGTCCCTGGCGTAGCAGGAAGAGAGGTCGGCCTTCAAAAGGACGACGGATAAGGGTCCTTTCAAGTTGTGGACGATACCCTGCACCAGTTGTCCAAAAATGGCCTCACGTTCTGTTTCAACCAGCTCGCGGGTTTTCGCCTGAATGAGCCCTTCGAGCCTGCGGTTGATGGATTTGAGCTCATCCTGTCCCTGCTTCAGCCGTAAAAGTGTTGTCGCCTTTGCCTGCAACTCTTCCAAATCAAAGGGCTTGATCATGTAATCGTCGGCATGCACCTGGTAGCCTTTGAGACGATCCTCCAGAGAGCTTTTCGCCGACAAGAGCAACACCATAATGGATTGCGTGGCAGGATCGGTCTTGAGACGACGGCAGATTTCATAACCGTTACTTCCCGGTATCATAATGTCCAGGATCACCAAATCCGGCTGCAGTTCTCGGGCCTTCTCCAGAGCCTCCTCACCGTCCTGGGTCATCACCAAAGTGTATTCTTCCGAACTAAACGCGTTTCGGATGATTTCGAGAATGATATGGTCGTCGTCGACTACGAGTATGCCGGACATCATCGCTCCTGTCGGGTGGATAGGGCATCATGCTTTGATAACCATCGGAAAACACTATTCATCATATCAAAATTGTATGGGCACGAAAACCCTGGAGTCCTGGATGGATAGGGAACGACATCGAAAAAGGGGGCCGGTCCGGGTTGTCGTAACATTTGTTTAACATTGAACGCCTATCTTCTTCGGACAGACACGTGAATGCCATCGCAGGAGAACTCAATTATGGATCTGCTGATCATTGGCGGCAGTGATGCCGGAATCAGTGCCGCGTTGCGGGCAAAAGAGCTAATGCCGTCGGCGAATGTGAGCATCGCTGTGGCGGATGGATTTCCGAATTTCAGTATTTGCGGTCTTCCGTTCTATCTGAGCGGTGAAGTGGCAGACTGGCGATCCCTGGCCCATCGTACCATTGATGAGATCGAAAGTAAGGGCATTCGCCTGCTCCTCAGGCACCGGGCGCAAACAGTGGGTCCGAAACAACGAACCGTAGCAGTGACGGATCATACCGGCCGGAGATCTCGGCTTACGTACGACCGGCTGGTCATTGGCACCGGTGCCGCCTCTGTCCGCCCACCCATCAACGGCATCGAGACACCCGGTGTATTTTTCCTGCGGTGGATGGCCGACAGCTTTTCCGTAGATCGTTATCTGAACGATAAACAGCCCAAGTCTGCCGTTTTGATTGGTGGCGGTTACATCGGAATGGAAATGGCCGATGCGCTCACGCTTCGCGGTATCAAGGTCACTGTTGTTGAATTCGCAGATACCGTGCTGGGAACGGTAACCCCAGTGTTTGGTAAGATGCTCCAAGAGGAACTCGAGCGTCATCAGATTCAGGTGGTCACAAACACGACCGTGGAATCGATAACCGTCCGAAACGGTGCCATGATAATCAAGGGCTCCAACCAGTTTGAGATCTCCACCGATATGGTACTGGTGGCTGTGGGGAGTCGTCCCGAAACGGCCCTTGCCCGGTCCGCCGGTTGCCGAACCGGTTTGAATGGGGCACTCACGGTGGACCGACACATGCGAACCAATGTACAGGACATTTTTGCCGCGGGTGATTGCGTGGAGACCTGGCACCGAATCCTGCAAAAGCCCACGTACCTGCCGCTGGGAACGACAGCCCACAAGCAGGGCCGGATTGCAGGAGAAAATGCCGTCGGGGGGGACGCGGCATTCGAGGGATCTTTGGGAACCCAGGCGGTGAAAATCTTCGATCTGGTAGTGGCCAGAACCGGATTGGGAGAAAGAGAAGCCAAGATGGCCGGATTTGATCCGTTTACAGCTTCTCTGGAAACCTGGGATCACAAGGTGTATTATCCGAATGCCCGGCTGATGACCATCCGCATCATCGGCGACCGGCCAACCGGAAGGTGCCTGGGTGCCCAGATTCTCGGCCGCCACGGCACCGAGGTGTCCAAACGTATCGACATTATCGCCACCGCCATTTACAACGACTCGAAGGTCTCGGATCTCGTCCATCTGGATTTGAGCTATACCCCACCGTTAAGCAGCCCGTGGGATCCCGTTCAAATGTGCGCCCAGGCCTGGTTGCGCGAACAGGAACGCGGATCGGGCGCCCCGGGATAGGTTGACAGGCATTCTTCTTCCCGGTATTTTCTCAACCGGATCCATCCATCGGCCCGTGAACCCGGAGATACCACACATTCTTATCGAACGCCTTCGCCATAAAAGCCTCAATTTGCTGAAATGGCCGGGGTCGGCCGCCCTACTTCGACGGGTATGAGGTGAACATGTTGTCAATTCAGTCGGCAGGCACTACGGATGTCGGCCGGAAGCGAAAGGGCAATGAAGACGCGTATCATCTCGATACTGACCTCCGATTATTCATAGTTGCCGACGGCATGGGCGGACATGCCGCCGGAGAAGTTGCCAGCCGCCTGGTAGTGGATTCGGTGGCGGACTTCATCGGCAAATTTCAATCCCACCCGGCCCGGGACAAATTGCCCGTCACGGCAGCAGAACTATCCCCTNCCGCCAATCTTCTGCTCAATGCCGCCCATCTGGCCAATCGCGTCGTCCACCAGCACGCACAGGAAAATACAGCCTATAAAGGCATGGGATCCACAGTATCTGCCGTATATGTTGACAACGATGTGCTGATTGCCGTCAACGTTGGGGACAGCCCGATTTACCTGGTGCAGAACAAGACCATCCGATTGATCTCAGTACCCCACACCATGTTGGCTGAATATGAAGGTCTCCATCCGGAAGGGGGACACCAGCTGGCCCCCCATTTAGGGCATGTGCTGACCCGGGCCATGGGACTCAAAGAGGATGTAACTCCGGACGTGTCCGAAGTACCTCTCGAGAACGATGCCATGGTGGTGCTCTGTTCGGATGGCCTGAGCGACAAACTGTCACCAAACGAGATTTTTTCGGTGGTCACCCTCGAACCTCCGGACCTCGCCGTGAATACATTGGTTGCCATGGCGAATAATCGCGGGGGAGAGGATAATATCACGGTGATCATCGCCAATTTCAAAACAGATTCGGCATCCGCGAAAGAAGTCCCTGGCGACGCTGAAACTCCAAAACGCATCGCAAAAGAAGTCCCCGGCGACACCGAGACATTGATGCGCATCGCCGTAGACTACGACACCGAGGAAGTTTCCAACCAGGGTGTCGTGACAAAGATTTTCGACGATGGTGTATTTATCGAAACTGCGGATCCCATTGCCCTGGAGGAAGAAATATCCGTAACCTTCTCCGGTGTCGAAGGCATGTCCGCATTTTTATTGAACGGTCGTGTATGTAAACGGGATCCGAAGGGCATGGAAATCTGTTTCGAAAATCTCACAGAAGAACAGCGTGCTAATCTGGCCAAGCTTCGAAACAGATGATTCCTGACGCGTCGGATCCGTTTCTTTAATTGTAACCACATCCGGATGGGTAGCAGGTGTTATGGAAGAATCGATTCGCAACGCAATAGCGCAGGCCGTCACCAAAGAGCCGTTCGCAAGGGTGATGAACATGGAACTGGTCGAACTGGATCTGGGCTACTCGGCCGTTGAAATGACCTATACCCCGTCGTCTATGGCCAATATCTACTCACGGGCCCATGGCGGGGCCATTTTTGCCCTCATCGATGAAGCCTTTGAAACCGCGGGACAGACCGACGGTACGATCGCTGTCGCGCTGAACATCCATGTGACGTATGTATCCAGCCCGGATGACGGCGTACGGTTGCGAGCAGAGGCACGCCAGGTCAGCCAGACCAAACGAACCGCCAACTACGACATCCGGGTAACGGACCATAACGGCACGCTCATCGCCACCTGCCAGGCTCTGGCTTACCGGACGNGAAAGCCGATTCCGTTTCTAAAGTGACTCCCGCCGTTGATTGTCATTCCTCGGCACAAACCGATTCCGCGGTCTTATCGTCCGACTTGGTTTTTACCGGTTCGCCGGTTGGCCCGTTGGCCCGCGGCCCGTGTCCCGTTAGCCCGCCTGCCGGGGCGTGGCCCGATAGGCCGAAGACCGGGGGCCCGCTCTTAGGTATTTGATATTGGGTATTTGGTATTCGGCAACTGGAGAGTGCTCAACAAACTGTTATCCATAGTTAGCACCGGATACCCCATACCCAGTACCCAGTGCCTATCGTGCATCCTGAATCTTGAATCCTGCATACCGAGTGTTCACTTGCCCTGCTTGTTTCTAAATCTTCCGAATGAAGCGAGCGAAGTGAGCAGAAGAGTGGCCCGTTAGCCCGCCTGCCGGGGCGTAGCCCGATAGGGCGAAGACCGGTTGTCCGTTGGCCGGTCTACCGCTTGAAATGAAAGTGGTTCCAGACATTCTCCATTCCAACCGGCAAACCGGTTAACTGGCAAACCTTACAGTTTTTCTCCGTGCTCGGACAAATAATCCGCCACCCCTTCGGCCGTGGCTGACATGCCGGTTTCGCCTTTTTGCCAACCGGCCGGACAAACTTCCCCGTTTTCTTCGAAATACTGAAGTGCATCCACCATCCGCAACATCTCATCGACGTTTCGCCCAAGGGGCAGATTATTGACCACATACCATCCAACAATTTTATGAATATGGTTCGCGAAAATCTGATTTCAAGTATGGCCACCACCATGCCCGTCCGGCAATTTCGAAATCTGTCAACGCCACCGGTGCGCCCTGAGCGGGCATCAGATGCGGGTTTCCGAAACACCCTGGATTCATATAGGATTTTTTCCTTTGTTTCACATGCACTTTTTGATAGGTAATTCGATTGCTGTTTTTGTTCTGAACATGAGGGTCCATATCCATTTGAGCGCCCCCTTGAAAAGGGCTGAAAAGGAGGCTAAGTGTCCCAATCCCATGGAATTAAAGACCTGACTGAATTCGCCGTGGATACGATTAAAATGACGGGAGAGGCCGCCCTGTCCTATTACGGAAAAGGCGGCGTGCAAATGAAATTTGACATGGCGCTGGTGACAGAGACCGAACTGCATATCACCGAGCTGTTTCAGAAGCACCTGAGAGAGCACTTTCCCGAGCACCAATTGTTTGAAAATAACCTCCTTGTGACGAATTACACCCATGATGAGAAACGATACCTCTGGATCTTCGACGCCTTGGACGGTGTGGCCAATTTCCAGGCCGGAATCCCGATCTGGGGTATTTCTCTCGCACTGCTGGAGAACTTCTGGCCCATTCTTGGCGCATTCTACATGCCGGCCACCGGCGATTTATTCTGGGCACGGGCCGGCCAGCAGGCATTCTGGCAGGACAAACCCATTCACATTTCCCAACAGGATGCCATCAACGATGAAAGCTTGCTGCTGACCTTTTCCCGTTTTCACCAGCATTACCAGTCAAACTTCCCCGGAAAAATCCGAAACTTCGGCTGCACCGGAGCGCATCTGAGCTATGTTGCCATGGGGCGCGCGGAGGCGGCCATTGTCTCGAATGTCACGTACAAGGATCTGGCAGCCTNACGGGTCGTTATTGAAGCCGCCGGGGGAAAAATGTTCAAGATCGACGGCAGCGAATTCTTCCTAAACGAATATCTCGATGGCCAGGACATTGATGAAGATCTGCTGATCACATCGCCCGGTGCCTTGCGTCAGGTGCGCCGGTATATTACCCATCGCCGCTGAAGCTGACTCTCTCAGAAGGTTTTGACATGGACGCTGTAGCTATATTGGGTACGGGTTCCTATGTTCCCCCGAAAATACTGACAAATCAGGATCTGGAAGCCATGGGGCTGGATACGAGTGATGAATGGATCGTCCAGCGGACCGGTATCCGGGAACGCCGCATCGCCGCCCCGGACATTGCCACATCGGATCTCGCGTATGAAGCCTCGAAACATGCCCTCAACCGGGCCGGAATCGACGCCTCGGATCTGGACCTGATCATCATGGCCACCATCACCCCGGACACATGCTGTCCGTCAGGCGCCAATTGGCTTCAGGCCAGATTGGATGCTCCCCAGGCTGTTTCCTTCGATGTGACTGCAGCATGTTCGGGATTCATTTTTGGGCTGAATGTCGCGGAACAGTATCTTAAAACCGGTACCGCCCGTCATGTTCTTGTGGTTGCCGCGGAGGTGATGACCAGCACCGTCAACTGGAAAAACAGAAACACCTGCATTCTCTGGGGCGACGGTGCCGGTGCCGCCGTGCTGGCGCTTCAGGAAAACGGGCATGAAATTCTTTCCACCCACCTGCACACCGACGGTTCCCAGGGACAGCAGTTACTCATGCCCGGCGGCGGTTCGAAAACCACCCCCATCTCTCATGAAAGTGTCGATGAAGGCCGCCACTATCTAAACATGATCGAGGCCAACCTCAGCTTTCGGGTGGCTGTCCGGCATTTTATTGAATCCATTAATGAGGCCGCGGATCACAATGAGGTGGCCGTCTCGGACATCGACTGGCTGATACCCCATCAGGCCAATATCCGGATGTTTCAATCCATCTCCACATCGCTCAAGATACCCATGGAGAAGTTCTATATGACCATCCAGAAATATGGCAACATTTCTTCGGCGTCATGCGCCATTGCCCTGGATGAGGCGATTCGGGATGGCAGTATCGATGAGGGTCAGCTCGTCTGTCTGCCGGTATTCGGCGGCGGACTGACCTGGGGAAGCGCCATGATTCGGTGGTGATCGTGCCTGGGTATTGGGTATTGGGCATCCGGTATTCGCTACGGATGAAGCGAAATCGGTTGGCCGGATTCTCCGGGATACAGGATACAAGATTCAGGATACAGGATATTAGGACTGTTTGCCCGTGGGCAACCGTCATTTGCCGCCTGACGGCGGCGTCATTTAGTCATTTATTCCGCTTCTCGGAACGTCATTTTTTGTATCAATCACTTTTCAGCTCTATATTCTTTCAACTTTCAGCTTTCAGCTTCGAGCTGTTGTTCTCTTAAAGCCTTCAGCCCACTGACAATCCAAAATCCGCAATCCAAAATCCAAAATCGTATTACCCCGCTTACCGAGCCACCCGTAGAGCCCACCATTGCATGGACGCAAAACGGGCTTATGTTGTTTGGCAGAAACCCACCGGGAAATACGCTAATGTCGAACAATCTCATTGCCATAGAAGAAATGGATGGCCCCTATCAGGGCATCTTCCAGCGGGTCATGAGGATGGTTCCGGACCGGGATCGGTCGGACAGGAAACTCCAGCGGCTTTTAGCATTTCGTTTGCTGCGGGACGGGGAATCGGGAACCCGCGAATTCCTGATCCGGGAAATCCGAAATGTCATCAAATGTGCCTACACCGGCAGCCTCTACGATTATCTCACCGACGAAAAGATCCGATCCGAATGCAATTCCCTCATTCGTCCGCCGGAACCGCCGGCGGGAGCCTAGTCGGTCTGCCGGTTGGCCGGTTTGCCCGTTGGCAANCGTCATTTGCCGCCTGAAGGCGGCGTCATTCAGTCATTTGTTCCGCTTCGCGGAACGTCATTCGCTGCACTCCGATCACTGTTTTTCGTTTATGTCTTTAAGCTTTCAACTTTGAACGTGCGACGTATACGTAATCGTAAAGGATCGGATCAGATCAGAAGATAAGATTACCACACAAAAGCGGTTTCAGAATGTTAGGTCAAGCTTGAGGGCAAGGCGCTTCCGGGAATTGAAAGCGGAGCGTACACGGGNGTACGTGAGCATTTCAATTCCCGGAACAACGCGGCAATCGCGTTTGAGATGAGGCTCTGAACCCTCTTTCAGTGGGCTTCGGCCCAATTTGGTCCTATCGCCAAATTCACCTTCAACGGCACCCGAAGCTCCCAAACGCCCTCCATGACTTCCAGCACCAGCGCCTGTACCTCGTCCAATTCCTCCGGGGGCACCTCGAATACCAACTCATCGTGAACGGTCAGCAGCATTGCGGCATTCAGGCGGCGGCGTCGAAACGCGTCATCCACCCGGATCATGGCGAGCTTGATTAAGTCGGCGGCCGTTCCCTGGATAGGCGTATTGATCGCTGTTCGCTCGGCGAACTGCCGCAGATTCCGGTTTGGGCTGGAAATATCCGGAAGCAGCCGAATCCGTCCCATCAGCGTGCTGGTGCGGCCGTTTTGGTGGGCCTCCTGGATGGTCCGGTCGAGAAATGCCTGGACCCCGGGATAACGCTCAAAGTAGTGATCGATATAGGTTTTCGCCATTTTCTGGCTGATGCCCAATTGCTTGGATAAGCCAAAGGGGCTCATGCCGTAGACGATCCCGAAATTAATGGCTTTGGCCTGCCGGCGGAGTTCGGGCGTAACAAATCCGGGAAGCAGGTTAAATACTTCTGTGGCGGTCCGTGTGTGAATATCTTCTCCATCCTGAAACGCCCGGATTAAGGTCGGATCGTCGGAGTAGTGGGCCAGGATACGCAATTCGATCTGAGAATAATCCGCCGAGAGCATTTGCCATCCCTCTGCCGGGACAAAGGCCCGCCGGATCTCCATGCCTTCTTCGGTTCGAATCGGAATGTTTTGCAGATTGGGATCCGAACTGCTCAAACGTCCGGTCGCCGTCACCGTCTGATTGTAGGAGGTGTGTATCCGTCCTGTCTGCGGGTCGACCAGCTCGACCAGCGCATCGGCATAAGTGGATTTGAGCTTTGCCAAACTCCGATGTCGCAATACGAGCGCCGGCAGCTCATGCTGTTCTGATAACGTNGTCAGAACTTCAACGTCCGTGGAGTAGCCCGTCTTCTTCCTGGTTTTCTTCTGGGTCGGCAGTTTCAGTTTTTCGAACAGGATGGCGCCCAGCTGCTGGGATGAATTGATGTTGAACGTCTCACCGGCGAGGCCATGGATTTCCTTTTCCAGTGCGTCGAGTTGATGGGCAAAGGTATGGCTCAAATCTCGAAGTCGCTCCACATCCACCCGTACGCCGCGCATTTCCATATTCTTCAGCACCGGTATCAGGGGCATTTCGACCTGTTCCATTAAATCCGTAAGACCGATTTCTTCCAGACGGGGGAGCATGTTGTCGTACGCTAACAATGTAATATCGGCATCCTCGCAGGCGTAAGGCGTGGCTTTATCCAGGGGAACATCGGCAAACGTCTTTTTCCCCTTGTCCTTTCCCATCACCTCACTGAAGGTAATGGTCTTGNGNCCGAGAAAATCGAGTGCAATCTGGTCCAGGTTATGCGCTCGCTTGGTGGGATTCAGCAGGTATGAGGCCACCATCGTATCGAACATAACACCGGATAATTCGACACCGTGACGGTNCAGCACCATCCAGTCGTATTTAATATTTTGACCGATTTTCCAAATTTTTTGATTCGCCAACACGTCGTGAAGCTGTTTCAGGACCGTTTCGAGGGGCAGTTGAGGGCTATCACCGGTGTCTGTGTGGCCAATGGGGATGTAGTAGGCCTCATGGGGCTCCAGTGCCACGGAAATGCCCACCAGGTCGGCCTTCATGGGATTTTCGGAGGTGGTTTCGGTATCCAGTGAAAACCGCCCCGCCGCCCGCAGCCGCTCTTCAATGGCCACTAACGCCGCATCGTCCTGAATGGCGGTGTAGGTTTTGGCGGGTTGATCCTTCGCGGTTTTGAACGTTTGCTGAAGCTGCCGGAATTCAAGGATCTGAAACAGATCGGCAAGTGCATCGCCATCCGGTGCCGAAAGCCGGAAATCGTCCCAGGCCATGGTCAATGGCACCTGGGTATCAATGGTCACCAGATCCCGGCTTAAATAGGCCTGATCTTTGAAAACGATGAGATTCTCCCGTTGCTTTTTCCGGGTGATCGTGTCGACTTCTTCGTATAATCGATCCATGCTGCCGTAGGTCCGGACCAGAGAAAGCGCCGTCTTCTGCCCGATTCCTGGAACCCCCGGTACATTGTCCGACGCATCCCCTGAAAGGCCCATCACATCGATCATCTGGATCGGTTCCAATCCAAATTCGGCCTTAACCGTCTGCAGGTCGATGCGTTTGTCTTTCATGGGATCGTATATCGACACCTTCCGGGAGATCAGCTGCACAAGATCTTTATCGCCAGATACGATGACTGCATTAAAACCGTTCTCCNCAGCCCGCCGGGCCAGTGTACCGATCAGGTCATCGGCTTCGTATCCGGGTTTTTCGATCACCGGCAGTTGAAATCCTTCGGTCACCTGTTTGATGTAAGGGATCTGGATAGCCATGGTATCCGGCATGGGCGGTCGATTCGCCTTATAATCAGCATACATGTCATGGCGAAAGGTGGGGCCCTTGGCATCGAACAGCATGGCTGCGAATTCGGGGCGGCAATCCTCGATGAGCTTTATCAGCATCCGCGTAAATCCGAATACAGCGTTGGTCGGCAGCCCCTGTGAATTGGACAGATTCCGAATCGCATGAAAAGCGCGGTGGATGTAAGCTGTGCCGTCGATAAGATAAATGGTTTTGGGTGGGTTCATGGGTGATCTCTGTTCTTTCTGCACCGTCAGCATAACCCGGCCATGGCTTGTGTTCCTCTCGCGCAAAGGATAGGTCACGTGGGTTCGCGATAGAGGGAAAACCGTTCGGTGCTTATGTTGACACACGATCTATCAAGATATACGTTGGAGCGCTTGGCGGCCTGACGGTGCTGTTAGCATGAACCAGGAAAACACTCAAGACAGCCGCTGGGTCCGATCTGCAGTACCGTTTACAGATTTCAAGCAATGAACGACACCATGGGGATCGCCTCAAGGCACAAGAAGCGGAGAAGCCGAACACGGCAGAAAACATGCCAGTGCTGCGGGGTTCTCGCGCCCTTTGTCTGGCGATGCCGATGCGGATTTGCCATCTGTCAAAATTGCATGAATGAGAATTTCTGGGGCATGTCCTGCAACGGGATTACCTGGCAATGTCCGGATTGCGGTGATTGGAACGGGTTTGGCAATCAGTGACGGGTGTTCGGCTGGAAAGAACGGTCCTGACAGGATGGGCGGCAGGAATTATCCTTCTGTATTTTCGGTAACCACCTGGGTAAAATAATCCCGATCCACCTGGGATATTTCCAGGAAACAGAGCCCAATTCCCACCGTGGTATTCTCGGCATCGATCCCGCACAGATCCGACCAGGTGATACGCCCGGAAACTTCGATGATCTGATGGTCCGGAGGCATGATACTAATCCTCAGAACCTGTTCCAACGGTATCGGCTCCTCGCAAGTGNTGGATACCCCGTCGGAGGAGATGTTTACAGTTTCACCGTTGACCGGGCCCAGATCGGTCTGGATGGATATGGGCCATCGGATGTCTATTCGTGGGGATTTCCGCCGTTCCTTAAACTCTTCCAACTCGACCTCCGGCTTTCGTCACCCGAATCGCACGGGGCCACAGCCGCCTTCGACCCGGTGACGCCTTCGTCGCGTGAGTAACAGTAAATACTGCAAATTTCTTTATTATAATGCCCCGCCGATGTCAAATTAGAAGGGATTTGGAATAAAATGAATTCCGGATCGACTGATCCGCTCGGAAATGCGAAGGGATGGCCAATGGAATCGTTCCAGGAAGATTATCGTAATCTAGTTAGAATCTATCTAAAAAACGTAGATCAGGGTTCAGGGCAAGGCGCGGGACGACGAAAAAGCGGAGCATACACGATAGTATGTGAGCATTTTTTGTCGTCCCGAAACACCGCCATGGGCCCTGATCTACGTTTTTGAGATAGATTCTCAATATTTCCCATGCCGTATAATCTCCCCCTCAATCAGGTAAATCACTTCCTCGGCGATATTGGTGCTGTGATCGGCCAGTCGCTCCAGGTGCCGCGATATCAGCAGGAGATTGATCAGGTATCCCACCCGTTCCGGACGCTGGCTGATGGCCGCCTTGATCTGATCATAGGCATCGTTTTGTATGTCATCCACCTCATCATCCAGGGTGAGCACGTTAAACGCCACATCCAGATCCAGGGTAACCAGTGCATCCAGGCTTTTGCGTAACATGGATTCGGCCTTTTCCGCCATGGAGGAATAGTCGAAATAAAAATCGGTGGACTCGGGTTTGGCGATGGTGATGATCCTCTGTGCGATGTTGACGGCCTGGTCGCCGATGCGTTCCAGCTCATTGTTGATTTTGATCGCTGCAACGATAAACCGCAGGTCGATGGCAACCGGTTGATGCAGTGCCAATATTTTGAGGCACTCCTCTTCCACCTCGACTTCCATCTCGTCGACCTCGTGATCGGACTGAATGATCTGTTTGGCCAGATCGACATCCCTGTTTTCGATGGCGCGTGACGCGAGGTGAACACGCTCTTCCACAAGCGCCCCCAGAGACAAAATCCGCTTTTTCAGCTTATCCAGCTCTCGCTGCAGGTGAACCGCCATTTCTGCTCCTTCTTTCCCAGGATGACGTTAACTATCGAATAACGCTATAATTAATCTTAAACTGATCATAAGAAAATTTCAAGGGGATCGTATTCACTTTTGGTTAGGAGAATATTAGGAAGGATGACATGGGATCATGATGTCAGACAGCACGGGCAAGCATGGTTTGAGGATCGTCGGCGCTGGACCGATGCATTTGCCAGGAACGGAGAAAAGCGTTGTCAAAGGAACGATCCTCCATGTAGGCACGGGCGTTGCGGCTCATCTGTCGGCGCATAGCTCGATCATGGACCAACGAGCGAAGCGCCTGGATGAGGCTCTCGGTATCGTGGGCCCTGACCACCAGCCCGGTTTTGCCAGGTAACATGTTCTCCACCGGGCCGCCTTGATCCGATACGATCACCGGCAGACCGGAGGCCTGAGCTTCCAGAACGACATTGCCGAAGGTATCCGTGGCGCTGGGAAAGACAAAAATATCGCTGGAGGCATAAGCGGTGCACAGATCGTCTCCAGATAGATACCCGGTAAACGTGCAGGGGGTGCCGGCCATGGCCCTTTTCATCTGATCCAGGTAGGGTCCGTCGCCGACCACAACCAGATGCACATCTTTCTGCGTTTGAATGAGTGTTTTAAACGCCTGCTCCAGAATGTGGAGATTCTTTTCTTTGGATACCCGCCCGACATAGATCAATTTGATCGCTTCCCGTACTCCGTATTTCTTTTCCAGAAATCCGTTTCTCTTGCCGGGCCGGAAGCGTTCCACATCAATGCCGCGAGGATAGACCCGGATCTTCGCTTCATCCAGCCCCTTGTGAACCAGTTCCTCTTTGGTGGCCCTGGAGGGTGCATAAATAAAGTCCATCTGGTCGTAATACCAAAGAATATATTTCCAGGTGAGATCTTCGATGGCGTCATCGCCGGTGAGAAACCGCGCATACTGGGGAATGGCCGTGTGATAGGTTCCGCAGAGAGGCCGTCTCAGGATTCTGGCAATAGCCAGGGCCGCCAGGCCGATAGGCCCGGGGGTGGCAGAATGGATCGTGTTGAATTGATTCTCGTAGCAGTATTGAAGCATGTCCAGAAGGGGCGGGAGAAATACTTTTTGCTCCGGATATTCCGGAAGCTCATACACCCCGATGGGTTTGAAGTTTTGTATCCCTTCCTGGCGAGACCGGTTTTCCGCGTTACAGGTGATAATGGTCAGGTGTTTCTGATTTCGGTGGGCGATGCGGACCTGCTGCTGAAGGGTCAAAGCCACACCGTTGACTTCATAAAACGTATCGGTAAAGTGGGCCACTTTGACCGGTTCGCGGGATGACGGATCGTCGCGGGTGTATTTTCTGAGCAGTTGGTGGCTTAACTCGCGATCCTGACTGAACAGGGAGTAGGCAATAAAATAGGGAGCCAGCATCGTGTACACACCGCCTGCCGAACCGATGGTGTGAAAAATATTGAACACGTTGCCCCCGGACAAATGGTCCATCAAATGATCTGCGAACTGCAACATGACACAGTTGGATGCCTGTTTGACAAAATCGAACCAGACCTGTTCGGGGTGTTCCGGTACTTCCCCTCCATTCTCGACGATCGCGGCAAATCCGGGATGATCTTGAATCAAATTTCGCGTCTCATGGCCCAGAAGCCCCATGAGCGTCTCCGGGACGGCTGTGGCGGGTTTCGAACGACGCCGATGATGCCAAAAAAAGTAAAGCCTGGAGATCAATCCAGGCTCCGACGCTTCACCGGCCCTGAGGGAGCGATCGAGAAATTTCATCAACAGATCCTTCTGGACATATCGTTCCAGATTGAATTTGCTTTTGTAAAACTGGTAGGCGATGCCGTACAGGTTGTGGGCAAGTGTCTCCGGTGCTGACGGCTTCTGGATCACCCGGCCATCCCCCTTCAAAATCCTCTCGAATCCGGCCTGGATGTCGTCGGCGTTCCGGATCTCCGTATAGGTCCGGGCGATGTTCAGGGAGCTGTGATCGTCGGATCCCCCGATAAGATATTTCTTCCAAGGATCCGGGTACATTGGCGTCAGGCGGTAACGTTCTGCGAGTCGCTCGATATGATCGGGGGTCAGTGCATCCAATACCCCCTCAAGATGGGCATTTTCCCTTTCATTCCGGGCACCGTTCAACTCGAAAACCCGGAACAGGACCAGACACTGCTCGATGTGGGTCAACTTCAGCCGGTCGTTGATCGAATAGAGGGGGTGGGCCAGTACGTGGAAAATCTCCTCCTGGTTCAGGTAGGCGACCAGATCGTAGATATTCTGCCGAAAGCGCTGAATATCCTGGTGCTGTTCCTCGGTGATATCGGCCGCCAGGATATGGAGTTTGCACTTGTCTTCCGGGAAATAGGTGGTGATTTCCTCGCTCATGAAAGCATTTGGCAGATGGGCAATTTCCAGAGCGCCGCTGATGGAATTGTGGTCGGCAATGGTGACATGGGTCATCCCCCGTTTCTGTGCGATCTGATATAGCTGGAGCGGTTCCGTAAAACTTTCCGGACATCCGATCTTTTTCAGAATCCATTGTGACGGTCGCTTGGAAAACCTGGAGTGAACGTGCAAATCGACTTTCATCTCCGTCTCTCCCCTTTTTGGATCATCAAACGTCAAACGCGGCATGCCGCCGTCCCTCTTTCCTGAAAATTTGCTGTATCTCGCCATCTGTGATGGAACCATGGCATGGACGGCCGACATTGTTATGTGTGGGGATAGAGACTAGAGAAGTATTCAGGGCAAATNAATTCTGGACTAATTATTTGTTAATCTTTACGAGCTTACCCCAAGATATTGTACCCATAAAGTATTCCTTCAACATATATAGTACTTTTTTATTAGGCGCGGAGGGGTTCAGAAGGGACCTTACAGGGGAAATTATCGGGATCGTCCGATTGCCTGGATACCGGGCGTTGAAAGCGGCGCAACCGCTGACGATGTAGCGGACGCCGGCCGTCGAACATCTGGCAGGCCTTGTAGTACCGGAGATCCTCGCACCATATCCGGAAGTACAAAGGGTCGTCCAGGAACCGGCGCAGGGTGCCTGCCGGGTCCGCCAGAGCCTGCAAAATCGGGCCGAAGAGCTCCGAGGGGTCACGAAAGCACTCCCAGTCACACCGAATACAGCCGGTGTGCCGAGGCCTCCGGTGCGGGGTAAGCTCCCAGTACTTTCCAAGATTCTCATCCCCGCGATAGCCGCAGGGAAAGGTATTGCCGTCCCGGGAATCGATGAAAAAGAAGTCGATACCGCCATGACATCCATACGGCCGGTCGCCCTGATCCCCATATTGTTGTTCGAGGGAATACAGGGACACCAACGGAGAAAAAATACGAAGGCGAGCGCGATACTCGGGAATGGTGTGCCTTAGGGCGCGGAACAATCGGACCTTCTCAGCCCTGGAAAACCGGACGACATCGCTCACGGCGCTAGCGGCATATACCGCATTGAGCCCGTCTCCCAACTCATCTTCCCCGATGCTCATGGGATAACAGGTGTTCACCATGGTAAATCCGAGATCCGCCACTAAACGATAGAACTTTTTAAAGGCGGATCTGTACGCATGGTAGAAGGTTTTCAAATAATCCCCGTCGTGAGAGAAGTCTTTGGGGTATAATCGGTTTGTGGCCGCTCCATCGATGTTTCGATTGATACCCAGATTGGCCGAAGGATAAATGCCGTGGGCGTGAAATATGGGAAGTGCTTTTCGGATACCTTCGATAACACCGGGAAATCCTCTCATGGTTTCATGAACAGCCGGGATGGCGGAATCGATACTGATCCAAAGATTCCNTATCGGGGTCGCGGCCAGGGTTTCGGCCACCCGGGTAACTTTCGATTGAAAATCTTTTCGCTCCGGATTCCGGAAAAAGAACCCGTTGGTTCCGGTACGGATGTACGGGATACCCACCCTTCCCGCATAAGTCATCAAGGGGGCGATTTCATCCAGACACAGCATCGGTTCCCCGCCGGTGAAAGATATGGCCCCTACCCGATTTCGCGCAGCCGCATTCAGAATCCGACGTCCGGTGCCCGGGCTCAGGGTCGACCGGGGAAATGNTTCTGTAGCCCGCATGCCGCACTGGGGGCACCGCGCATTGCATCGATCCGTATACTGGATGACCACCTGCCCGGGAATCCGCCTCCGGCCGAAATGATAGGTGAGCAGCCCCAGTGTCGATGAACTCATTGGACGGCCGCCTGTTGGTCATGTGAAGGATAACAGATCATGCCAGGTGTAATAGACCCGCATGGGTTAGTCGCCGGTTAGCCGGAAGATAGGATTGTGCTAGGGGGTTGGGTGTTGGGTATTAGGTACTGGGTATTCGGTATTTGCAGCTGGTCACGGCTTTTGTTAGCAGCGAGTACCCGGTACCGAATACCTGGTATCGGACTCCCACCATTCACTGACCGACGTAAGACACTGCCTTCAAGCCTGCAATAAGCCTTTTGATTTTGGATTGGCGGTATCGCTCCGCTCTATCCATGAGCAGCAAGCTTCGAAATCCAGAGATCCTGACACCCGACACCTGACACCTACTTGTGGAGACTTAGCCAAAGAGCGACCTGTCCGGTGTTGCCTTGGCGGATAAGAAAACCCCAGGACGGGTTGGACGGGCACCAATGGAAAAACAGTGAAAAGCGGAATCAGAGGTTTAGATCAGGCTTGAGGGCAAGGCGTTCGCTGGATTGGAAGCGGAGCGTACACGGAGTACGTGAGCATTTCAATCCAGCGAACAACGCCGCAATCGAGGCTGANNTNAACCTCTGATTCCGCTTTTAACATCGGGGACTATAGTGCCGCTTCAACCACCGACTCAATCCCGTCAGCCCGGGAAACAGCACCCGCTCGGTGATGTTGCCCTGATCGAGTTTGTCCCGGATTTCCCATTTCAGCTGAGCCGGTATCACGATCTTTCGCCAGATCGCTGGATGGCTCACAAGCCAATCATCCAAACGCGCGGATGGATCAGACATGATGGAAAAAAAGGCAAACTGATTGACGATGCGGTCGTCCATGGACGGCGGCTCGAAAAATACCACATAGGTGTCGGCGCTGAGACCGGCCAACTCCTCCAGAGATCTCACGGAATCGGAAAGCATCTCGACCGTGAACACATTGGCACCTTCCCGCTCCAGGTTCTGGTGAAGTTCTCCCGGAAGGAGTTGATGGGCCAACACATAATTGACCGCCCAGATGACCCCGTCGGTGTCGAACTTTTCAATGTTGTCTGTGGCAAAATGCATGGCCACAAAAGGCGAGTATGTCCAATCCAGGAGACGGGTAGGGAGTCCATAATGTTGGGCGACGGACAGCCAGTGCCATATGGAATCACCTTCGACCACATTCCGGAGTGCATATTTTCGGAAATTTCTAAGCAGATGATGCTCCAGGGCATCAAAAGGGCCCTGAAGTCGAGTCAAGGTGGTTTCGAGCCGGTAGCTGGCATCGGCAATGCCGCGAAACGCGTATCGAGACCGAAAGCGTCCTATATCGCAATCCCAGGAGTCGGCAAATAGTTGATCCTGGAGTTCATCCCAGCTGTTGATTCGTACGGAATTCATAGATCAGGCCCCGTCGCTTCGGAAGATACGAACTCAGTAACTCGGATAGGCAAATCCATTGGATTGTTATGGAATTATACTGAAAAGGTACCGGGAAACAAAGCAAAAACTGGACATATCCCGAATCCTGCCGTAGCTGGACCGGGCGATTATTGATGATCCGATCGAATTTCGGGAGGACTGGCCAGCGGCACTATATGTTGAGCACCATAGCATTGACAAACACAATAAAATGTGGGTATAAGACGCCATTGTCCGCATTTTGCTGCTCTTTTAAAACTGCCGGTTTCGCAAGCCGGCCCGTGAAGAAGGGATTTCCTTCATGACCGTTGAAAAGCACTATTTCATCGACACGAACGTCCTGCTCGATGATCCCGGCGCTCTGTTCAAACTCAGAAACGGNAATGAAAACAATGTATACATTCCATACCATGTACTGCTTGAGCTAAATAAGTTCAAAAAAGACCCCCGCCTCGGCCACATCGNCGCCAAGNTTATCAAACACCTGACCGAAAACCCTGATCAGTTTCATGTCCTGAAGGCCAATGGAGTGGCCAAGTCTCTGTCTTCCCTCGTGGACAACTACATCCTCGAAGAAATCGAAGGCAGCGGCATCGACAATCCGATTCTGGTGACCAACGACAAGATCCTTCAGCTCCAGGCCGGGCTGAGCGGCATCACCAGCGAAAGCTACAAAGATTCCTCCCCGTTTAAATCCGTTGCCGAGCATTTTACCGGATTTATCTCCGATGACACCGACANCCAGCCCAACGCCTTCAAGTGGAACGGCAAGGGAAAACCGATTTTCTATCCCCCCGAAGGCGCCCGGGTGGTCGATTATCAGAACCGCATCTGGAATGTGACCCCGCGTACGGTCTACCAGAATCTGGCCCTGGAGCTGATGAGTCATCCGGACATCCACGTGGTCTCGGTACAAAGCGATGCCGGCTATGGAAAAAGCTTCCTGGCATTGGCAACAGCCCTCTATCTCACCCAGCAGAAGAAAACCCATGACAAGATCTACATGGTCAAACCCATGATCGAGATTGGCCAGAAGCTGGGATATCTGCCCGGTAAGATAGAAGAGAAAATGGAGCCTTACATCCGGTATATTGCCGATCTGGTCATCAAACTGCACAAGCTCCGGCCCGCTAACCGGATATTTGCCGAGCCGGACGAATCACCCCCCAAGTTTGACACCAAGCGATTTGAACTGCTGCCCCTGACGTACATTCGCGGCATGAACATTGAAAATGCCGTGGTCATCATCGATGAAATGCAGAACATGTCCCGCCCCGAATGCCGAGCCCTTTTGTCTCGCATGGGAGAAGGCGTCAAATGCATCTGCCTCGGTGACATCCACCAGGTGGATCACCCCTACCTGAATTCCGAAAACAACGGCCTGAATTGGGTGGTGAGCAAGTTTACCGGGAGCAAGATTTACGGCCACATGGTACTCAAGGGCGACAAGTCCAGAGGCCCGATCACCGACCTTGTCATCAAGTCGGGGCTATAGCCCCCCATACAAATCTNACGATTGAGGTCCGAGGCTTCGTTTGGGGCTATGTCCCCGAATACCCGATTCCCATCCATTCTTCGTGGTGGGATCACGACACACCGCCTCTTTTTGGCGTGATAGAAGCTGTCAGGTCAGCCGAATTCACGCCAGCANTCAAGGATCGCTTCAGCCAATAGCTGCGTGCGAGGAAGCAACGTCGCTTTGAGCATGTACTCGTCCGGGCTGTGATCCCTGCCGCCGGCCGGTCCCAGTCCGTCCAGCACGGGAGTCCCTTCTGCAGCCACCAGATTGGCGTCGGAAACACCGGCGCGGAATTCCTTTTGAATCACGATCCCCAGTCGCCGTGCGGTTTTTGCAACAGCGTCAAACAACGAAAGATNCGCCTCTTCGGGCATGGCCGGTCGGGTGGACCGGATGGTATAAGAGGCTTCGCCGTTTGGGCTCATACGCCGGTCGAGAATCTGTTTGATCCGCTGCTGAACGGCTTGGCCATCCACTGCGCGACGGAACCGGACATCCACATCCGCTGTGGCATCGGGCGGTATGGTATTGGCACCCATGCCCCCCTGAATCGTGCCCACATTGACGGAGATGCCGGCGTCCGGATCGTTCAATGCCTCCAGAGCAAGGATGTGATGGGCCATCTCCAGAATCGCACTGCTTTTGTCGGATCCTGCAAAGGCGGCATGTCCGGCAACCCCCCGGGTCGTCATTGTAAACGATAAATTCCCTTTGCGGGCGGTCACCACCTCGCCCTGGATTCCGGCGGCCTCCAGAACAAACGCACATACACTGCGACGCNCCTCTTTGCGGATCAGATCCCGCGAGCTGGGAGATCCGACTTCTTCATCCGAGTTGAATACAAACGTCAGGGGTAAGGCCGTCAGGAGACCGGCCCGGTCCAGTGCCTTCNGGGCAAAAATACCGGCAACCAGCCCGCCTTTCATATCGATCACTCCCGGTCCGTAGGCCCGTTCTCTATCTTCCCGGTATTCGGTAAAAGCGGTCTCCTTCGGAAACACCGTGTCCATATGGCCCACAAGAAGAACTTTAGGTTCCCCGGCGGCCGCGGCCGGGGTCCGCACCACCAGATGATCGCCCCATTTCCGTTGGTCCATCCGTTGGCAGGACACCGGCATATCCGAGAACTCGGATTGCACCAGATCCGCCACTTGATCCACGCCGTGTTTGTTGTGGCTGCCGCTCTGCACAGTGACCAGGCGTTCCAGAAGTGAAAACAGGCCGTCTTCGCAGGATGCCAAGTCGGCCGATAAAGGGCTATCGGAAGTCATCGTTTGTAGCGACTAAAAGAGAAGTCGTCCTGCGCATAATCATCTGGATTGGGATCCGGGTATTCCACGGTCTCATTGCTCCAGGGCTTTCGGAGAAGGATCGTGTCCCCACGATGTTCGGCGATATTGCTCCGGTGGAGCGGGATTTTACCGCCGGCGGTAGCAATATACCGTGGGATGGCATCTCCGCTAAGATTCCCATACATGCTTTCGACAATGTCTCGGCCGATCTCAATAGGTACCCTGAAGTGCTTGAACTGGGGGTTTCGGTAGCTGCAATTGAAAACGTAATAGGGCCGGACATAACTCTCCTGTATGATTTCACACAATTTCCACATCTTCACCCGGCTGTCGTTGATCCCTTTGAGCAGGACCGCCTGGTTCAGCACGGCGCTGACCCGTTTGGAGATCTGTTTGAACGCCTCCCGGGATACCGGGGTAATCTCCTGGGCCGTATTGATTTGGGTGACGACACGGACCGGTTTCTGATCGTTGCTGGCCTCGAGAATGTCCAGGAGTTCGTTATCGATCCGCATGGGAGCCGTCACTGGAATCCGGGTACCCAACCGCTTGAGGCGCACATGGTCGATGCCGTCTAGAGCATCGAGGATTTTCCGGATCATGCGGTTCGGCAGCACAAAGGCATCTCCGCCGGTAATGAGAACATCCCGTATCCGGGCATTCTCACGAATATAATCAAGAGCCTCCTGGTAAGCCGACTCCGGATAGATGCTGTCCTTTTTTCCGATGTGCGCAATCCGAAGGCAATGGGTGCAATACATGGCGCACATGTTTGTCACTTTAATGGTCACAGTTCTCGGATAGAACTGGTCGATAAGCCGGGCCGGCGAATGGTCGGCGGCCACCGGCGGAATTTCCACTCCGACATTGTCGACCATCTCCCCGGTGGGAACACTCTGCAGGAGGACAGGATCGTTGACAACGGCAGGACGTATGAGACTGGCGTAATAGGGTGTCAGCCGCATCCGATAGGTATCGGTGACCCGGGTCACATCGGCGATGGCCTCCGGGCTCAAATCCACGATCTTCGAGAGGGTTTCCACCGAATCGATGCAGTTTTGGATCTGACCGGTGTAACTGCTCCATTTCCGGTCGCCCATGTTCAACATGGAACGAATCCGGTCCTGGGTCGCCAGAATGGTGTCCCAAAGCTCGATGCCGCTGGGGGCCTCTGATGCCTGGGCATCAAGATAGGCATNCACCCTGGCGTCGGCCGCTTCAACAATGGGGAGGGCCCGATTCAGGCGTCCACCGACCGTGACATGGTGTTCGTCCAGATCTTCATGTTTCCGACATAATTCGGCCANGTGTTCAGGGGACAGTCCAAACGCGTCGGGCGTTTTCCCGTCTTCCCGTCGGATCTCCTTGAGCCGAGAGAAGAGATCGAGGATGGGTCCGGTCGTGGTGGCCTTATCGGCGTCTGCAACCAATTCGGCCATCCGGTGGCTGGCCGCCGGATCCGGAGGATCCGGGNGGATAGATGGCGTTGCAAACAGTTCATCCATCAATTCCCGGGTAAATTCGTCCATGACAATCATGCCTCTTCAAGAATGTTTTTATCAATGGTGGTGCGGATGGTCTTGAGCCCCTGATTCAGCCCCTGTTCAACACTTAAGGCATCTTTCCCAAGGGAAACGATCCGGGCCAGAAAAGCCCCCTCCGCGACGATAAAATCACTGCCCACGTGTTCCAGTATCAGGTAATCCTTTTTCCGATGATAGTCGGCTAATTTCTGAAACGCTTCCCGTTCATTGCGATTGTCGGGGAGATACCCGCTGGTGTGAATGTTGTGATGAATTTTATAGTTGTAGGTTCCCCAATGGATGTGTTTCGGATTGGTGGTCATCTCTTGGGTTTCGGAGGGAAACCTCCCGGCGGTCACCGCATAATACTCCAATTCCGGAAGCGTCGGCGTCCCCGGGGGAAGGTTCTGTTCCAGCGTGCAGCAGAACTCCATTGTCGTTCCCTGTTTTCGGGCATTGACTTCCAGAAAAAAAATGTTGCCCTCGGTATCAACGATAAAATCGCATCCGAATATACCCCGGTAGCCTTCCCGTGCCAGCTCCCGGCCGATGCGCCGGGTGTAGATGCCGAGCTGGTGCTGGATGCTATCCTCGAGAACCGAGGGAAAGGTGGATCCGGTAAAACGGGTACCCCCTTCGATGCGCTGATCCGCCACGCCTGCTACGAATACATCGTCTTCTCCGGCGACAACGGCAAGGACTGTCGGATCATAGGAATGGGGCATGTAGCGGTTAACGAGAAATGTTCGGTGGGATGTCCTGAAACGTTCGTCGATATCCTCCGGCCCATGGGCCACCTGGCTGTTGCCCCCGGCAGCACTGTATTCCTCGGTAATAAAAATGCCGTCGGGCCAACGTTCCCACAACCGGTTGGTCGTTCGCCGCAACTCGGGCCACCCATTGCACAGGCGACCTTCAGGNATAGGCAGCAGAGATCGAAAGCGCTTGAATTGATAAATCTTGCTGTTTAGACGAGAAGCGGTCCGTTTTTCCGGACCGAGGATGGACACTCCGGGCAANTCGTCCAGGGTCATCTCGGGCAGGCTCTCATACAGGTAAATATAGAGCTGTTCCTGAGTCCCCAGAATCAGCCGGATGAGTTCCTTGACGTGACGGCTTTCAGACACACAGCGCATAAATTTCCGGCTGGATATCCGACAACTGACATTGTGACCAAAACGGCAGGCATAATCGTCCCAAAGCGGATTGATCACCATCAGGTTATCGTAACTGTACTGCTCCAGGACGTCCGGAACGATTGCAATCAACCCGACCCGGCGCTGGGTGATGCGGGACATGGCCTCCTGAAGAAAGGCACAGAGGCCATAGTTTTTCAACTCGCCGATATAGAGGAAATAGTCGGTGTCCTCTTCGAGCAGGTAATTGGAGTAATAGAGCTCGGACATGGGTGCTTTGACGGCATGGTCACGCTGGGCTTGCGGACCCGGTTCCGCGTGATGAAAACCGGGGGGCGTCCAGCGCCGATTTCAAATGTTAAAAACTCGCTTATTAGTGACCTCGGGAGGGAAAATCAAGAATAAAGGGACAAAAATAGGTTTGCCCGCCTGCCGGGGCGTAGCCCGATAGGGCGAAGACCGGTGGGCCCGTTTGCCCGTCTGCCCGTTAGCCCGTGGGTCCGTTTGCCCGTTGGCCGGTTGGCTCAAGAAATGGCTGAATTTATAAATGCCTCAATTGCCTTAAATATTAGACTATACGGCCGCTTTAGGCTTTGGTCGTGTAACTTAGAACGTGAATCTGCGTTAGTTTATCCTGAATTTCTTTGAGCTTTCAGCTTTGAACTTTCAGCTTTAAACTTCGAACTTTGAGCTATTATTTTTT
>Ga0049113_10000001_pt1 | contig 83087 bp, 68 predicted proteins | sample WorMettanBELIZE1_FD_55214 | JGI IMG/M metagenome (GOLD analysis project Ga0049113, IMG submission 55214) | Marine gutless worms symbiont microbial communities from Max Planck institute for Marine Microbiology, Germany - Olavius tantulus BELIZE.1 | ecosystem: Host-associated > Annelida >... | reverse complement strand
CGGTTTGCCCGTGAGTCCCAGCAGAGCTGGGACTCTATTATGACGGGCAAACAGGATAACGGGAGAACCGGCAAACCATTATTATTTCTTCTGCATCTGACTNGCGGCACACTCGTTTTTGCCCAGATCGAGCACGTCCTGCTGTTCCTCGTCCACTTCCACAAGACCGGCATTGATTTCTCGAATCTTTGCATACTCTTCCGGCTGCTTCCGCAGGTTGGATTTGATAAAATCGTAAAACGCCGCCTCGTCCGCAATACCGTATATATCCTTGTTGATGGTTCTAACGTCGCCCATAGGGGACATGAATATCAAATTCTGATTCGCCTCTTTCCAATCCATGTAGTGCCCCGGTAGAACCTGTATGGATTCCGGCATCGGGTTCAAGATATTCGTCATGGTGTGAAACAGCATTTTGGACCATGCTTCAGCCATTCCGCCAAGGTCGGGTCTCCCTATGGAGTAGATAAACACGGTATCTCCGGTAATCAGATAGGTGTCATCGATGAGGTAACAGGTACTGCCGGGCGTGTGCCCCGGGGTGTGCAGTACTTTGACCTGGGGACCTCCACCGGTAAAGGTATGAACATCTCCATCCGCTGCGGGCNTATACGGAAAACGGGCCTCTTTAAAATCCGGTTCGGGAGCCATAATCTGTGCGCCGGTGGCTTGGCTCAATGGCGGGCTCCCCGAGATATAATCGGCCTGGCGATGGGTCTCAAATGTGTGAATGATGGCACAGCCACGCGCTTCAGCAAACGTCTGGTATGCGGCAATATTCTTGGACGGGTCAAACAGCATCATTTCCTTGCCAAACACCAGGCCGTAGCTGCAGGAGGCCTTGCCCGGGCGCCGAAACTGATAGAGCTCGTAGCCGTCCCCATTGTTGACCCGTATCGGTGCCAGTAGATTTCCCCAGGATACGATGCCGTATGTCAGATAGGCGATATCCTCAAACCCATGATTCTCAAGAATTTCCCCGACAAACTTGGCGGATCCCTCCTTGGCACAAACAATCTTGATCTTTTTTCCCCGCGGGACCTTTTCCACGCTTTCCGCTTCGTGCTCGATGAACTCCATATAAAGCACATTCACCATGTCTATGGGGTAAGGCCCTTCCACTTTAAAGCGACCAAATTCCTCATCGTTTCTTACATCCAGTAGCAGGAAATCTTCTTTGGTGGTCAGCCATTCGAACAGATCCGCTGCGTCATATGGTGTTACCGGCATGTCTTCTCCTTTCACCTGATCGAGATTTGGAAACAGAACATCTCGGGTTGTCAGTATTCGTTTTGATCGAACATATTAATGCCTCCCTTCAACAAGGGCAAGCTATTTAAAGACGGCTGCCGCGTCATTGCGAACCACCGAGCAGGGCGTGCTCATCGGATGGCCGCCAACCAGGAGACACTGAGCACGGTGATGGTCACCGCCCAGGCGATGCGCTGGTAGTGTTGATCCAGCGGCCTATCCATATATTGGTCATAAACCAGACACAGTATGATGCCTGCCAGAAAACCGAAAAAATGAGCGGTGATGTCGGAATGGGGTCCGGTTCNCAAAAGGGCCATGAGTCCGAGCCCGCCGGCAATGGGTAACCAGGCCGGTTTTTGACGCGCCTTTTCGCGCCATCTCCTGAGAAAGGCATGGGCAGCAAGGAATCCCACGGCCCCAAATACCGATGTCGAGGCGCCAATGGAAACATGGTTCGTTTCCACGGTCCAGGCATTCATCAGATTGCCGATGATACCAGCCAGAAGAATCAGCAACCATCCAACGCCGGAACCGAGGATATTGCAAACCGCCGTCCCAAATATTGCCACGCCGGCAATATTTCCGGCGAGATGTGGAAAATCCGCATGGAGCATGAGAGACGTCACGGCACGGTAAATCTCGCCGTCCAGAATACGGGATGCGACGGCACCGAAATCGTCAACGGCGGTCTGCGACAACGTGTGGCCATGGGTGGCCAGAAAGCATGCGAGCAATAGTAGGGATACCCACACACCCGAAAAGGTCTTTTGGATGGCGGGCTTCTGTGCTGTATCCAGAATGGGGAGATGGGGATTTTCCTGGAGGTACTGATCGATCAATTCCATGGCCTCGTCATAGATATCTTCGGAAACCCATATTTCCCATCCTTCCCGGGTTCGGCGCACGGAGTAGGGAAGCCCGTAGGATGTCAGCACCAGGCCGTAGGTATTGGCTTGATCATCTGTCAGCTCACCGTATAGCGCAATCATCTGCATAATCGGTGTACGCCCCTATGTGATTCTAACGTTTCGCGGGATACGGGCTTGGAAGGAATAAAAAAAGATAACACCTTGAATTTGTCTTGACCAGTGGGAGAACGCCGAAAGGTGTCAAAAAAATACGGGCCTATCACGAAATTTAAGGAGGAGGTATTTGACCCTTCACCCCTCCTTCGGCAATGGGGATGAATTCAAAGCGAGGGGTACAACATACTTACTCTTTTTTTTTGTTCATAGGACCGAAAAAATATATCCGGAATGGAGACGCGGCGCCCATTTTCTGACAGCGGGAATGAACAGGCGGCGGGAAATCCCGCCGCCTGTTGTCGCATTTACCGTGGTGCAGGTTACGCCACCTCTTCATATTCTGCATCGACCACGGTATCGTCCTCGTCGGACGTTTTGGCGGATGACGTTGCGCCATGGGAACCATCAGCGCCCGGTGACTGTCGGTAGGCCGATTCGGCCAGCTTGTGGGACGCCTGAGTCAGCGTATGGGTCCGACTCCGAATGGCCTCCACATCATCTCCGGAGAGAGACGCTTTGAGCTGTCCGATCGCATCCTGCACCTCCGACAGGGTGGCCGGATCCACATTTCCCTGCAGGTCGCTTATCGATTTCTCGGTGGTGTAAATCAGAGTGTCCGCCTGGTTTCTGGCATCCACCAGATCCCGTTTTTTCCGGTCATCCTCGGCATGCATCTCCCCATCCCGAACCAGACGATCAATCTCCTCCTGGGTCAAGCCGGAGGAGGCCGTAATCCGGATGGACTGCTCTTTTCCGGTTNCCTTGTCCCGGGCCGAAACGTTTACAATACCGTCGGCGTCGATATCGAAAGTGACTTCGATCTGGGGCATGCCCCGGGGCGCCGGCGCAATACCCACCAGTTCAAAACGGCCCAGCGTCTTATTATCGGCCGCCATTTCGCGCTCACCCTGGAGCACGTGGACCGTCACGGCCGGCTGATTATCCTCGGCCGTAGAGAACACCTCCGCTTTTTTGGCGGGGATTGTCGTGTTCTTCTCGATCAACGTCGTCATCACGCCGCCGAGAGTTTCAATACCCAAGGAGAGCGGGGTAACATCCAGAAGCAGCACATCCTGAACGTTGCCATCCATGACACCGCCTTGTATCGCGGCCCCGACGGCCACCACCTCGTCCGGATTAACGCTTTTATTCGGCATTTTCCCAAAGATTCGGTGCACCCGTTCCTGCACTGCCGGCATCCGGGTCATACCACCGACCAGAATGACCTCATCGATCTGTCCGGCGGTCAGACCGGCGTCTTTCAGCGCCACAGCGCAGGGCTTATCCAATTTATCCAGGAGTCCGGCGACCAGAGACTCCAATTTGGCCCGGGTGATCTTCATACTTAGATGTTTGGGGCCACGGGCATCGGCCGTAATAAACGGCAGATTGATGTCCGTTTCCATGGTCGTGGACAGTTCCATCTTGGCTTTTTCCGCAGCCTCCTTGAGTCGCTGAAGAGCCATCTTGTCATTTCTAAGATCGATTCCCTGATCTTTTTTTTAAATTCATCGGCCAGGTATTCGATGATCTTCAAATCAAAATCTTCGCCGCCCAGATGCGTGTTTCCATTGGTGGATTTTACCTCGAATACGCCATCCCCAATTTCCAGGATGGATATATCAAAGGTTCCTCCGCCCAGGTCGAATACGGCGATCTTCTGATCGTTCTTCTTATCCAGCCCGTATGCCAGGGATGCCGCCGTCGGTTCATTGATGATCCTCTGGACGTTCAGTCCTGCGATCTTGCCGGCATCCTTTGTGGCCTGGCGTTGGCTGTCGTTGAAATAGGCCGGCACGGTAATGACCGCATCTGTCACCGGCCCACCCAGATGCGCCTCGGCTGTTTTCTTNATATTGGCCAATATATTGGACGATATTTCGGCCGGGCTGTAGAGTTTTCCCTGGATGCGAATGTGTGCATCTCCGTTGGGCGCCTGTTCAATGCGGTAGGGAAGTACCTTGAGATCCTCCTGAACTTCCGAAGAATCATACTTCCGACCAATGAGCCGCTTAACTCCAAATACGGTGTGTTCCGGATTGGTCACCGCCTGGCGCTTGGCGATCTGTCCGACCAACCTTTCGCCCTTATCCGTAATACCGACCACGGACGGGGTTGTCCGGCCTCCCTCTTCGTTCGTGATGACGTTTCCATCTTTACCCTCGAGAACCGCAACGCAAGAGTTGGTGGTTCCAAGGTCGAGTCCAATAGTTTTCCCCATAGCGAACACCTCCCATGTGCCTGACAGCACAGTGTAAATTTATGAAAATGCAAACATATTCAATGAATTATTGGAAAAAATATAAGATTAATTAAGTACATGTCGATATATATACATTACTTTTTTAATTAATAATTTATTAATAATGAAATTTGTGGGAGTGGGCGGAGGGTTTCATGGTCACGGCAGTTCGAGGCGAAGCTTTTGTTGAACTACCGCGAGTTCGGCGTCGAGATCGCTATCGATATCGGAATCGAGACAGGACGGTTATCTTCGAAGTCGATACCGATACCGATTCCGATGATTCCCGTAAGTCGGCATTCGTGTCAGGTATCTCACTCGGAACGGAATTCTGACATCTGACATAATTAAGGATTCGCGTCAGATCCATACCCGGGAATGATTTTATGAAATGCCCATGTCATGAGGTGCCGGTGTAATATTCTCGTCCAAGGGTCCCCTGGACCGTAGGCAATGTATCCATCGGGGGTATCTCAAAATCGAATACCAAGTGCAGGAAGGTTTGAACGATACGAAACGTAACACCCCAGAGAATTTCTACGCTCTGCGGATCCTCGAGGCGGAATGCGGGAAAGACCTGTGAGGGCATGCCCAGCCGGGCGGCAACATTAGGGGTGTAGACGATATGGTAGGCGCGGTAGTTCTGATGGTCGAGCAGCTTCCGGATCGGTAGGGCAATAATCCGCTGGACTTCCCAGTTGGGACAATAGGATTGATCTTGTTCCGTCCACACCACCATGGGCCGTATCTGACGATCGAACATGACCAGTTGCTGTGCCGGTAGCGGACCTAGAAATCGGACACCGCTGGGAGCCAGGTTCATTTCTTCCAAGCTTTCCCGGAGGGCGGTGGCCAATACCAGAGCCATCTCATCGGCATTTCCAGGGTATCGCGCCTGCCAGGCTTTCCAATACGGCCACCGGGTGAGCGGCGATCGAGGCAATTGCAGCGCNTGTGCGATGATCCCATCCAAGGGGAATTCGGGCCCGCCTCCCGGAAAACACAGGTCTCCGGGCTGCCGGACTTTGCGGGACCGCTTGTTGAGAATCAACGACAGGCCGTCATCCTCCGGCGCGGCCTGCAACGTCACCAAAACCGAAGATAGGGGCATCCGTTCGGACGTTGGATTGCGGTTCCCCGCAGTTTTCCGGGCGTGCCCGTAGAGGACTTCAGCAATGTGTTGGTTCAGAGCGGAAATGTCCGTTATCGGTACACCCTTTTTTTGATGGGTCCTTTGAAAGTTCTCTTTCATATCCTTATCAGATTGGGTATTTCTAGAGCATCTGTCAAAGATATTTCCTTGTCAAACACGGAATCGACGTGTGCCATGAAAACTCTGGACATCCTGAGCATCCCGCTGCACGGGGTGCAGCTCATCGAAGCCGGCGCCGGGACCGGAAAAACATACACNATCGCCAGCATGTATGTAAGACTTATTCTGGAATCGGGCCTGTCACCGGAGTCCATTCTGGTGGTAACCTTCACACAGGCGGCCACCGAGGAGCTGAAGGGGCGTATCCGGGAGCGACTGCGTGACGCCCGGCACGCAGCGGCCGCAGGGAACCCCGAGGATCCGTTCTTATCGAACGTCTTTGAGCGGATAGGGAACCGCCATGTGGCCCTGAAACGATTGGACCATGCGCTTGCGGATTTCGATCAAGCGGCCATCTGCACCATTCATGGGTTTTGTCATCGGGTGCTCCGTGACCATGCCTTTGAAACCGGAATGCCCTTTGAGATGGAACTTATCTCAGATCCCTCCCCCCTGCAAATGGAGGTCGCCGAGGATTTCTGGCGCGAGCAGACATACGCCGTGCCTCCGGAGCTGGCCGCCTATCTTCTGACCCGGACCAAGGGCCCGGCGTTTTTTNCATCGCGGATCAAGAATTATTCCCTGACGGCAGTCACCGTCATTCCCAACCCCCCCAAACCAGAGTTGCGTCATCTGGATGCCTTCCGCAACGCATTCACCACGGTGCGCCANAAATGGCGGCAGGGACACACAGATATCATCCGCCGCCTCATGGATCCATCTCTGAAAGGGAACATTTATGGGGCACTTCGCCCGGCCATCCCAGGCACCGGCCTGACACCGCGTCAGACAAAGGTAAACGCTCTGACGGCGGCCATGGAGCGGCTCATAGATTCGGACCATCCGGTCTGGCCGATATCGCCGGAGCTTGAAAAGTTTACAGCCGATAAAATCAGGATCTCCGTCCGAAAAAACACCATCGGACCCACCCATGCGTTTTTTGATCTCTTTCAGGATTTTTGGGGGACTGCCCAAGGCCTGGGCAAAGAGATGGACGCTTACTGGCGTTACCTCAAAACAGCGTTTTTTACCTATGCCGATCGGCACATCACGACTCGAAAAATCAAACGAAACATTCTATTTTACGAGGATCTCCTGGCCAGATTGGAGACGGTTCTGGAGGAGGAAGCAAAAGCCGGCGGTTCCTGGTTGGCCGGAAAGGTGGGACGCCAGTATCGGGCCGCCCTGGTGGATGAGTTCCAGGACACGGACGTCATCCAGTATGCGATCTTCTCCAAGCTGTTCAAAACGCCCGACAATCTCCTGTGCATGATCGGCGATCCCAAACAGGCAATCTACGGATTCCGGGGTGCGGACATATTCTCCTACCTGTCCGCATCCCGATGGACCGATGAACAGCACACCTTGACAGCCAACTGGCGGTCCTGCGAGGGATTGATCAACGCCGTGAACGTGCTGTTTTCAAACGTAAAGAATCCCTTTGTGTTTCCGGACATCGCCTTTTTACCCGGAACGTCCGCAGGGACCGGTACGGCTGATCCATACCCCGACGCACCGTCTCTAGTGCTGTGGCTCCTGCCCCATCCTCCCGGAAAAAGCCTCCCCAAAGAACAGGCGGTCCATGTTCTGGCCCGGGCGATTGCCCATGAAACCCTGGAACTCCTGGCCGATGGCGTACCGGCCAGTGACATGGCGGTCTTGGTGCGTACCCATCGCCAGGCCCGGCGGGTCAAATCCGTATTGAACGAACATCACATTCCCGCCGTCCTATTTAATGCCGGCAGTATATTTGAAACCGTTGATGCCGAGGAGATGCTCCGGCTGCTCACCGGCATTCTGGAGCCGGGTCGTCTCGACCGGATTCGGGGAGCCCTGACCACCGAAATGCTGGGCGGCACGGGTCCGGACTTTATGACCGAGGGGACCGAAAGGGGACACCGGGAGGACCGCACCGAGGCGTTTTCAGAGTACCATCGGATCTGGTCCAGATACGGATTTATTCCCATGTTTCGGTATCTGGCCGACCGGGAAGGCATACGGGAACGGCTCCTCGGACTGCCCGACGGGGAACGCCGTCTAACGAACATTCTGCACCTGGCGGAAATCCTCCATCGCGAATCGTTAGAGCGGCAAACAGGAATGACCGGCGCCTTGAAATGGCTTCGGGAACAGATACGGTTGGGATCCCGCCGATCGGAAGAACACGAACTCAGGCTTGAAAGTGATGCCANCGCCATGCGGATTGTCACCGTCCATGGAAGTAAAGGCCTTGAATTTCCAATTGTTTTCTGCCCGTTCATGTGGGACGGGACGAACGTTTTGGATGAAGAGGCCCGGTTTCACGACCCCTCCCAGGACAACCGTCTGACGCTGGATTTAGGGTCCCAAGACATCCAAACCCACCGTCGGCGGGCAATGGCTGAATCCCTGGCCGAGAATCTCCGTTTGCTCTATGTTGGACTGACACGGGCCAAGTTTCGATGCTACACCGCGTGGGGACGCATNCGCCAATTCGAAACCGCCTCGCTGGCCTATCTGATTCATGGAGACGGACTTGCCCGGCACTCCGAATTGACAGACGCCCTGGCCGAACACATGCGGGGTATTTCCGAGAAGCAATTTGATCGTGATGTGGAGCGGCTGGTTCACCGCGGCAAAGGGGACATTGCCGTCGAACGGATTGTGCCTGGGGACGCGGAGAGACGAAAGACCGACCCACACGTATCGCCGTCCCTGATCCATCGGCGGTTTCATGGTGTCATCGATGGCTCCCTGCGCATCACCAGCTATTCTGATATTCAACGCCACGGCAGGGACGGGAAGCCGCGTGGTTGGGTCAGCCATGTGCCGGATTATGATGCCCGGACCAAGGTCATCCCCACCGGCGCATCGCACCCTGTGGCATCGTCCCGTGAACCGCGATATGGCGATATCCACACGTTCCCATCCGGTGCCCGTGCCGGTGCCTTTTTCCATGATGTACTGGAACATATTGATTTTATGAATGAAGATCGAGAGGCCCGTGCCGATACGGTATCTCAAAAACTGGCACTTCATGGATTTGATCCGGAATGGCGGGAAGCGGTTTTGCAGTGTATTGAAAACACGCTAAAGACACCTTTGGAAGAGGGCGTCATGCTTTCTGATGTGGCCCTCGACAGCCGGGTGAGCGAAATGGAATTTCATTTTCCGCTGAATCCCATATCACCCGAAGCACTGACGGCCCTGTTTGCCAAAAATGCCGGCGGGCATGGGCCATCGGGTGTGCCNGAGGCCATGGGACGATTGAATTTCTCCCCGGTAAGGGGAATCATGAAGGGATTTATCGATCTCGTTTTCCGGAAAGGGGATCGATACTATCTTTTGGACTGGAAATCGAATCGCCTCGGTGCGGGTCCGGACAGCTACACCGCTGCAGCCCTCGATCACATCATGGCCGCCGAGAATTATTTTCTCCAGTATCACCTGTATGTCATGGCTCTGCATCTGTATCTTCGGGAGCGGATTCCGGAGTATCGCTACGAGACGCATTTCGGGGCGGTGTACTACGTGTTTCTGAGGGGTCTTGATCATCGAAGAGAGCCCGGCTGGGGGGTATACCGGGCCCGTCCCGAAGAAGACCTCATCCATCGTATGGTCGCCGCCATGGTGCCCCAATAGGATGTCGATACGGAATGGAACATATCTTAGTCCATAATGATTACGGATCTTCTGCAGAATATATCGATCTGAAAATTGCCCGCTATTTTTCAGCCCTTGACGCAGATCCGGGCCCACTGGTGCCCTTGGCGTTCGCCCTGGCCAGTCGTGCCACGGCAATGGGCCATGTNTGCCTGGACCTGACCCGGCTCCCGCAACATCCGTTGAAGCCCCTTGATATGCCATCCGATGTGCCTCTCGATGACCTCCTGGCACAATTGCGCAGGCACTCTGCCGTTGGCCGTGCGGGTCAGCGCCGACCGTTTATTCTGGATGCATCCAATCGTCTGTATCTGTTTCGCTACTGGCAGTACGAGCATTTTTTGGGAGAGCGGATTCTGGAGAAAGCGTCCATCCATACAGACATCATCAATATGTCCCGGTTCAAAGATGCGTGGAGGCATGTGTTTCCCAACGACCGAAACCGCCGGGTGCTCGGGGGGCAGCGGCTGGCCGCTGCCGTCGCCTGCCTGAAACCGTTCTGCGTGATTTCCGGGGGACCGGGAACCGGAAAAACCTCGCTCATTTATAAAATTATAACCCTCTTGCATACACAGAAAAGAGATTCCCCCATGAACATCCACCTGACCGCCCCCACCGGAAAGGCGGCCGCTCGGCTCAATGAGGCGTTGACCGGGTGGGCCTCGAGACAGGACACGGGCTCCCTCGGCGCTGGGGCCATCTCCCGGGAGGCCAAGACCATCCATCGGACATTGATCGGTCGATGGGGATCTTTTCAGTTCCATCACGATGCTGGCAACCCGTTGGCTACCGATCTGGTGGTGGTCGATGAAGCCTCCATGGTGGATCTGGCACTGATGGCCAAGCTGGTCCGTGCCATGCCGCCCCACGTCCGACTCATTCTTGTGGGAGATCGGCATCAGTTGTCCTCGGTGGAGCCGGGGGCTGTCTTCGGAGACATTTGCCCGGCAGGAGACGTCCAAAGGATGAGCCGTCGCCTGCACGAATCCATTCAAGAGTTGACCGGACAGGTTCCGGAGTCGAGCGGACCCCTGTCTGCCGATGCTCACCCGGTTGGGGACGCCATTGCTCGGCTTACACACAGCTACCGTTTTTCCGACACCCAGGGTGTTGGTCAGTTGGCCCAAGCGGTCAACCGGGGCGATGCGGCCGAGGTCATCGATATTCTGGAGCGCCCCGGCAACCAACCGGAATTGACATGGATTGACAATGATGCCGGCGTTCTGCCCGACATCCTGGGGGACCATTTGCTGGACGGTTTTCGTGGCTATCTGTCAGCATCAAATCCCGAGAAAGCACTTGAAATGTTTAACCGTTTCAGGATATTATGCGCCACCGTGGCAGGACCGTGGGGAGTGGCCGCGCTCAATGATCTGGCCTATCGGGTGCTCAGGAGCCATGGACTCCTGCCGCCCGGCAGCGACATCGGGTATTCCGGGCGTCCGATTTTGATTACCCGAAACGATTACCATTTGAATCTTTACAACGGCGACCTTGGCATCGTGGTTACGGAAGGACAAAAGGATGGGCGCCGTGCCAGGATGGCCTGTTTTCCGGGAGCCTCGGGAGCCGTCAGACGGATTGCGGTCCAAAAGCTCCCGCCCCACGAAACCGCTTTTGCCATGACCGTGCACAAAAGCCAGGGGTCTGAGTTTGATAAGGTGCTGGTGATCCTGCCGGGACAGGATTTGCCGGTGATCACTCGGGAACTCCTGTATACCGCAATCACCCGGGCCCGGGAGCAGGTCGTGCTGTGCGGGGACCGGCACATTATCGCCGCTGCTGTGAAACGACGGATCGAACGGTCTTCCGGCCTGAGGGACGCCCTGTGGGGATGAACCGACGGGCAAGGACCGCGCATCGGAAAAACCGCGTGGATCAAAACACTGGGCTGGATTTGCAATTCCTTCCGGAACAACAACCAACGATCGTGGGGGCTATTCATGAAAAAAACGTCCATCGCCGGAACCGGCCGCTATGTACCGCCCCGGACCGTGACCAATGAGGATCTGACCCGATGGATGGACACATCGGATGAATGGATTCGACAGCGAACCGGCATCGAACAGCGGCACTGGGTGCCGGAAGAAGGCGGTGTCGGGGCTTCGGATCTGGGTCTCGAGGCGTCGCGAAAGGCTCTCGACAAAGCCGGTTGGGTACCCGGAGATATCGATCTCATCATTTTCGCAACGCTGAGTCCGGATATTTTCTTTCCCGGACCCGGTTGTCTCATGCAACAGAAACTCGGATTGGATCGTACGCCGGCGCTGGATATTCGACAGCAGTGCACCGGGTTTGTGTACGGTCTGGCAACAGCGGACGCCTTCATCCGCAGCGGGTACTATCGAAAAATTCTGTTTGTGGGGGGCGAAGTGCACAGCACCGGACTGGATCTTTCCACAGCGGGGCGGGATGTGTCGGCCATATTCGGAGATGGCGCCGGTGCGGTATGTCTGGAATGTGTCGACGATGATGCCCCTACGGGTGTCCTGGCATCGGCCCTCCACGCCGACGGAGCCATGGCCGATAGTCTCATGATTGAAGGCCCCGCATCCCGCAACTGGCCCAGAATGAGTGAACAAATGATTCAAGAAGGCCAGCATTACCCGATCATGGACGGCCAGAAAATTTTCAAGACCGCCGTACGCCGGCTTCCGGAAGTCGCCCTTCGGACCCTGGCGGCGGCCGGGTTAACGCTCGAAGATATCGATCTATACATCCCCCACCAAGCCAACCTGCGGATCAACCAGGCCTTTCAAAGGGCCATGAAGCTACCGGAGGACAAGGTCTTTCATAACATTCAAAAATTCGGCAATACAACGGCGGCCAGCATCCCCATTGCCCTGGATGAAGCCCTTGAACGCGGTACCATTGGACCTGGAAGCACAGTCATGTTCCTTGCACTGGGTGCCGGGTTGACAGGGGGGGCGGTCATTTACCGATTCGGGAACGGGTCCGTCTAAAGGCAAACCATGTCACATCTCGTTGAAAACCTGATCAAAAAAGGTGTCCGCATTCCGAATCCGGCGTGCGTGGAGATCGGTGAGGAGGTTTCCTTGGATCGGATCTCCGGAAACAATGTCGTGATTCACGCTGGATGCAAGATATTCGGTGCCAAGACGTTCATCCATGACGGATGTCAAATTGGATATGAAGGTCCGGCAACACTTGAAGACTGCCGGATCGGGAGGGATGTCCGACTGGCGTCCGGCTTTTTTCGAGGAACGGTGTTTCTCGACGGCGCCAGCGCCGGAAGCGGTTCCCACGTTCGGGAGGGGACCATTCTGGAAGAACAGGCCAGCATCGCCCATACAGTGGGGCTTAAACAGACCATACTCCTGCCGTTCGTCACTCTGGGCAGCCTGATCAATTTCTGTGACTGTCTCATGGCCGGTGGATCCAGCCGTAAGGATCACAGCGANGTGGGCAGTTCCTTTATTCATTTCAACTACACCCCCAACCAGGATAAGGCCACCCCATCCCTCATGGGAGATGTCCCCAACGGCGTCATGATGAATCAGAAACCCATTTTCCTGGGAGGGCAGGGCGGTTTGGTCGGGCCCTGCCNGCTGGCTTTCGGCACGATCACGGCAGCCGGGACGATTTGGCGCCGGGACGAGACGGAGCCGGGAATGCTCCTTTACGAAGGGTTGGGGCGACGCGGACGCACATCTTTCCAGGCCGGTTTGTATCGCAATGTCCGGCGGATCACCATCAACAACCTGACGTACATTGCCAATCTCGTCGCGCTGCTGCACTGGTATCGCCACGTGCGCACGATGTTCGTGTCCGATCGCTTTCCGAAGGCCCTTTCCGAGGGTCTTTCAGAAACAGTCCAGATCGGCATTGAAGAACGGATCCGTCAATTCGAAAAATTCGTTGGAAACCTCTCCCGATCCATTCAACTCCATCACGCGATTGCCGAGAAAAACTTGTCTAAACAACAGCTTGTCCAGAAAGAAGCGCTGATGAAGGCGTGGCNCGTCGTCAGATCCAGCCTCCAGAATGCCCAGGGGCACCCGGGCGACGACCGGCTGCGCAACCGATTTCTGGAGGGGTTGAAGCGACATCTCCCCGGGCACGGGTCTGAATATGTGGAGATTGTTCAAGGGCTTCCGACGAATCTATCGGAGACCGGCACCCGTTGGCTCCAGACGATCGTGGATCAGGTCCTGGACGCTGCTCTGGGAGAGTTGCCCGCTTTTCGGCATCCATCAGATGGGGAGGAAGGATGACCCTGTTTGGGACAGACGGGATTCGCGGTGTGGCGAATCAAGAGCCGATGACACCGGGGACTGCCGTAAAGATTGGTCAGGCCGTTGCCGACACATTGTGCCGCGGTACGGCCCCCAGCATGGTGATCGGCAGGGACACCCGGATATCCGGCAGCATGCTGGCCAGCGCGGTGGCCGCAGGCGCCGCTTCGGCCGGCATCGATGTATATATGGCCGGTGTCGTGCCGACACCGGCGGTCGCCCGATTGACCGTCCTCCGGGGGGCCGGCGCCGGCATTGTCATCTCCGCATCCCACAACCCCTTCACAGACAATGGCATCAAAGTATTTGATGGCCAGGGGCTGAAGTTGAGCGAGACCGATGAGCGGGAGATCGAAGCCCGAATCACCGCCAACAGAACGCAGCCAGCCAACGGATCGGTGCTCGCCACCGGTCGGGTGGCGCGTCTTCCGGATCCCGGAGACCAGTATGCCGATTTTCTGGTAAACCGTTTTTCCAAGCATCTGAAACGCACCCGTCTGCCTGTCGCCATGGATTGCGCCAACGGCGCGACATCCATGATCGCACCGTCTATTTTTACCCGACTGGGCGCCGCAGTCACCGCCCTGAATACGACGCCCGATGGCACAAATATCAACCGTGATTGCGGTTCCGAGCATCCTGAAAATCTTGCCGATGTCGTTGTCCGTTCACAAGCAGTGGTTGGATTTGCCTTTGATGGGGATGGCGACCGTATGAGGGCCATCGATGAGACCGGCGAAATTCTCACCGGAGATCAGGTCATCGCCATCTGCGCGGCGTTTCTCAAGGACATCGGAAAGCTGGAAAACAATCGGGTGATCACCACGGTCATGAGCAATATGGGGCTTCGTATGGCCTTGAAAAAGCTTGATATTGAACATGGGTGGACCGCTGTGGGGGATCGCCATGTACAGCATGAGATGCTCCGGAGCGGATCGGTTCTCGGAGGGGAAGACTCCGGCCATCTGATTTTCCGGAAGTATCAGCCCACCGGCGACGGGATCGTGGCGGCGCTGTTTCTGTTGCGGGTTATGGTCGAGCGACATCAGCCGTTATCTCGACTAAAACAGATTATGGAGGTGCTCCCTCAGGCCTTGGTGAATGTCCGGATTTCGGATAAACCCGATCTGGAGACGCTGCCGGACGTGGCGGCGGCGATTCGGGAGGTGGAAGGGAAGCTGGGGGAGCAGGGTAGAGTGCTGGTCCGCTACTCGGGTACCGAACCCCTGTGCCGGATCATGGTGGAGGCGATCTCGATATCCGATGCGGAAACCTATAGCAAGGAGATTGCCAAGGCCCTGACAAACGCAATCGGCTCGAAAAGCTAATGATTTCATGCCTTTCGAGCCGATGTTATCATCCTTGAAGGAACCAGCGCTTAGTCCCGGTTTCCACCCAGAATCATCAGTAGGTATTGGAACATCAGGATGAAATCCAGATAGAGCGTCAATGCACCGATAATGGCGCCTTTTCTGACGACAGCACCATCCAGACCGGCCGGTTGGGTCAATGCCATGTGCTTCAGTTTTTGGGTGTCATAGGCGGTCAGCCCGGCAAACACCAGCACGCCGATATAGCTGATAATCATTTGCATGGCCGGATTTCGCAGGAAAATGTTGACCACACTGGCAATGAGAATACCGATCAGACCCATGAACATAAAGCTGCCCATTCCGGTCAGATCCCGTTTGGTCACCCAGCCATAAACACTTAAGGCTCCGAACATGGCCGCGCAGACAAAGAAAGTGGTCGCAATGTCTGCGGCCGTGTATACTTTGAAAATAAATGACAGCATCGCCCCGTTCAGGCTGGCATACACCAGAAACAGCACAGTAGCGGTGGATGCACTGATACGGCTGATTCGGGCGGACAGGTAAAATACCAGTCCGATAAGCCCGATGGCCAGCAGCCAGAATCCCTGATGCACCATAACCAGGATGGCGTCGTTCTGGGAAACGAACCAGGCCACACCACCGGTCAGGGAGAGCCCAATAAGCATCCAGTTGTACACGCTCCGCATGTACTCATTGACCACATCCTGAGTTTGTGTTTGAGTTTGCTGAATCGATTGAGACTCCATAAAACCTCCTGTCAGATATGACACGTGATGACGCTTTTTGTCAGTTCAAGAAAACATAACACACCCTGTCGGTTTTTCAAGCTGCAACTGGTCAGAGGGGCAAATTATGTTATGTATAACATTATGAANAATATCTTTAATCACAGATTTTATTAGAATTATTAAATCGAATGAAATCAGATCAGATTTATCAGCATTTGCTGGATGTGGCTGAAAAAGTCGAGCTGAGGGTCTCTGAGGAAAATCTTCGACGGGCCGGTGCCAAAGCAAAAAGCGGTCTATGCCGGGTGCATGGCAGCGATGTATTCATCATGGACAAAAAGGCTACCGTCCGGGAAAAGGTAGCTCTGCTGGCGGCTTGTCTTACCCGTTGGCCCCTCGACGATATCTACATCGTACCGACGGTCCGAGAGGTGATTCAAAAATATGAGATCACAGGCACCGACGCGCGCAGCAACCCCGAATCTCAGATTAAGGAGACCGGACCGGAAGGGGACGTCGCATCTGGGGAGGAGACCACATGATTCATGGTGGGCTGGACATANGTTTACATAATATACATTATCGGACATTAATGCCGCTGTTGGAGCATGCTGCCCCATGAGCGTCCCCCAGCAGCCCTTACGCCAGATCCGGACCGTGTCCGAACTCACGGCCGAAATTCAGCGACATCTCGAGGCCGAGTTTCCTTTTGTCTGGTTGACCGGCGAAATCTCGAATTTCACCGCTCCAGCCTCGGGACATTTTTATTTCACCGTCAAAGATGACCACGCCCAAATCCGTGGGGTGATGTTCCGATCCCAGAATCGGAATCTCCGGTTTGTGCCGGAAAACGGGATGTCCATCGTCGGGCTCGGCAGAATCGGCGTGTATGCGCCGCGCGGCGTGTACCAGATCATTTTCGAATATCTGGAACCTTCCGGACTCGGCGCATTGCAGGCGGCTTTTGAACAGCTCAAGGAAACACTTTCCCGTGAGGGACTCTTTGATGCGGCCGTCAAAAAACCGCTCCCCTTTCTCCCCCATCGGATCTGCCTGATTACATCGCCGACCGGAGCGGTCGTTCATGATATGATCCGCATCGCCCTCCGGAGAAACCCCAATCTTGCCATTCAGGTGATTCCTGTGACGGTTCAGGGGGATACGGCGGAAAGAGATATCGTGGGAGGCATTTCTCTTGCCAACAAGGTATCTCCCGATGTCGTCATTTTGGCCCGCGGCGGCGGCTCGCTGGAGGATTTTCAGGCGTTCAATTCGGAATTGGTGGCCCGTGCCATTTTTACGTCACAGGTGCCGATTGTCTCGGCCGTGGGGCATGAAACCGATTTTACCATCGCCGATTTTGTGGCCGATCTCCGCGCTCCGACTCCGTCTGCTGCGGCAGAGCTGACCATCCCCGTNCGCCGTGATCTGGAGCGGCAGATCCAAGAACGATCCCGCTCCCTGGCCGNGTTCATGTTCGGACGTTTGGATCATCAGCGGATGCTTCTGGAAGCCCATGCCAACCGCCTGCTGCGGATCCATCCATTAAAGACCATCGAGGATTTTCGAATCCGACTCGATGACGTCACTGAACGGATGGCCAAGGCCTGTATCGGACATGTGGCCTATTTCAAGGAACGCCTGTCATGGATGACACACCGGCTTTTCCGCCAGAGTCCGATAAATATAATCAAAAAATACAAGGAAAAAATAAATGTTAATTTATATAATCTAAACTATAACTTTAACATATTAAACGAGCGCTACCGTCATCGATTACGGGAGGCCGAGGCCCTGCTCCACGCCATGAACCCGGAAAACATACTTGCCAGAGGTTACAGCATCACCCGGAGCCTCCCGGAAGGCCGGATATTGAGGCGTGCCGGGGATGCCTCTGTGGATCAACATCTGGATATCACCCTTTCCAAAGGTCGAATCACGGCGCAAGTCATCGACAGACGCCTCCCGGAATCAGCGGCTCCAACGAACAGGAAAGCAAATGGCCGGAAAACAAACCTTTGAAAAAGCGATGCAGCAACTCGAACAGATCGTACAGGAGCTGGAATCCGGAGATTTACCCCTTGAAAAGGCGATCCGGAAGTTTGAGGAGGGCATCCGGTTGACCCGGTTTTGCACCGAAAAACTGGACGAGACCGAAAAACGGGTCACGCTGCTCATGGAGGGCGCGGATAACCAGGTGACTGAGGAACCTTTTCCGGAACATGGGGAAGAAACCGGATAACGGCGCTTCCCCTTTCATACCAGGGACCCTTGGGAACCAATTCCGAGCATCACCTACCCTGCCTTTTTTTTTGAAATGCAAGGCAAATGCTTGCGGAATATCTCCGATTTTGATAACAGAGGCCATTTGCACCGGCGGGGGCCCGGAATTCTGTTCACCAACCGGCACGGGGCAACATGGAATCTCCCATCCCCCTCGGATGTGTTATGNACATGCCTGAAAGGAAATTCCTTTGAGCCTTCTGGAATCTGTAAATTATCCCAATGATCTTAAAGAGTTACCTCGATCGGAGCTTTCTGCCCTGGCGGCGGAGATCCGGGACTGCATCGTTCACGTGGTTTCCCAAAACGGAGGCCATCTGGCCCCCAGTCTGGGCGCCGTGGAACTGGCCATTGCCATTCATTACGTGTTTGATTCGCCCAGGGACAAGGTTATCTGGGATGTGGGCCATCAGGCCTATGCCCACAAATTGCTAACCGGCCGGCAAGATCAATTCCACACCATACGCCAGTTTGAGGGGCTGTGCGGATTCACCCGAAGCAGCGAAAGCCCTTTCGATGCATTTACCACGGGGCACAGCAGTACGTCCATTTCCGCAGGTCTGGGAATAACCTGTGCCAAACATCTGAAACAGGAGCCCGGGAAGGTCATTGCGGTGATCGGGGACGGCTCCATGACGGCCGGCCTGGCCTACGAAGGCCTGAATCAAGCCGGCGATCAGCACAAGGACCTGATCGTCATTCTCAACGATAACGATATGTCCATCGCTCCCAATGTGGGAGCTGTATCCTCCCTGCTCAGCCGGACCTTCTCCACCCGACGACTGCAAAATCTGAAAAAAGATTTTGGCGAATTTCTCAAATCTCTGCCCAAGATCGGTGACGATATCTATAAGATTGCGAAGCGCTCAGAAGATTCATTCAAGACCTTTATCACCCCAGGAATGCTCTTCGAGGCCTTTAATTTTGATTATTTTGGTCCCATTGACGGTCACAATCTGGACCACCTGATCGATATATTAGTGAACATCAAAGATTTGGAGGAGCCGGTCCTGCTGCATGTGACCACCCGGAAGGGGAAGGGGTACAAGCCGGCAGAGGCGAATCCCGTTCATTTTCACGGTGTGGGGTGTTTCGATGAAGGCACCGGTACCTGTATCGATCGCCCCAGCCCCGTCCCCACCTATACGAGCGTTTTCGGCAGCACCCTGGTGGAACTGGCCGAGGCGGACGAACACATCGTCGCGGTGACGGCCGCCATGCCAGAAGGAACGGGTCTGGCCCGATTTGCCGAGACCTATCCGGATCGCTTCTTTGATGTGGGCATTGCCGAGCAACATGGCGTGACGTTTGCCGCCGGCATGGCCACGGAGGGATTCAAGCCGGTTGTGGCCATTTACTCCACCTTTTTACAGCGCGCCTTCGACCAGGTGCTCCATGATGTCTGTCTGGAATCCATCCCGGTGGTGTTCGCGCTGGATCGGGGCGGCATCGTCGGAGAGGACGGTGCGACCCACCATGGCCTGTTCGATCTGTCGTATCTTCGAATCCTGCCCAACATGGTGGTCATGGCTGCGAAGGATGAAAACGAACTCCGCCGGATGATGGTGACCGCCCTGTCCCACCGGGGACCCGTCGCCTTGAGATATCCCCGGGGCACCGGCACCGGTTGCACACTCGATCCGGATCCCGACCCGATTCCCATCGGCAAGGCGGAAATCCTATGCGAGGGTGACGATCTGGTGGTCCTGGCGGCAGGCAGATGCGTTTCGGATGCCCTCGAGGCCGATGAGGCCATGCGTCGAGACGGCATTGCGGCGACGATCGTCAACAGTCGGTTCATCAAGCCGTTGGATGCCGATCTGATCCTGGACCTGGTCCAGCGCATCCCAAGGGTGATCACCGTGGAGGAGCATGTCCTGAGCGGCGGATTCGGCAGCGCCGTGCTGGAACTTCTTGCCGATAACGGCATATCCGGAGTCCAGGTCAAACGGATCGGCATCGGCGATGTGTTCGTCGAACACGGCAACCAAACCATCCTTCGTAAAAAGTACGGTGTGGACAGCGCNGCCATTCAAGATGCCGCCAAGATCATGATGCAATGTGAGGCTCAGCCAGGGTAGAACATCCATCGCCCGACCCCTTTATGCAAAAGAAGCGACTCGACAGCATGGTGGTGGATAAAGGTCTTGCCAAAAGCCGCCAGCGTGCCCGTTCCCTGATCATGGCCGGCCATGTCCTGGTCAATGGTGTACCCGTCGACAAACCGGGAACTGCGGTGACCGGCCTCGAGCAAATATCCGTTCGGGGTGAGGATCATCCTTACGTCAGCCGGGGCGGGATAAAATTGGAGCGCTCAGGGCCTTTGCGCTGGATGTTCATGGAAACGTGTGCCTTGATGTGGGAGCCTCCACCGGCGGGTTCACGGACTGCCTGCTGCATCATGGGGCAAGCAGAGTGTTTGCCGTGGATGTGGGCTACGGCCAACTCGCCTGGAAACTGCGTCAAGATCCACGGGNGGTGGTCATTGAACGGACCAATATTCGACACATGGCCAGAGAAACGATCACCGAACCGGTGGACCTGGTGACCATCGATGTATCGTTTATTTCCCTGAGGTTGGTGGTTCCGGCGGTCGTGCCCCATGTAAAACCCACCGGCGGGATCGTGGCGCTCGTCAAACCACAGTTCGAGGCCGGTAAAGGTCGCGTCGGAAAGGGGGGTGTGGTTCGTGACCCGGCCCTGCGCGAGGAGATTGTAAGGGGGGTGATGGAAACCTTTATCCAAAACGGATTTGACTGCTCGGAGGCTGAACCATCCCCGATTCGCGGCCCTAAAGGCAATCAGGAATACTTCATTTATCTGCGCTTGCTGTAAAAGACCCAAACTTCCCCCTTGCATTTTTTAATATCAAATACTAAGAAAACAAGGTTTTATCGAGTCGACACCCCAGGGGTGCGACCTGAAATCTCATAGAGAGGAGCTTGGATAGCGGACATGNCAGAGAACTTACGAAACATCGTTCTGGCCGCCCATGGCGGTGCGGGCAAAACCTCTTTAGCCGAGGTCATGATTTTCAAGACAGGACTGACGACCCGTTTAGGACGCGTGGAGGACGGTAATACCATCATGGACTTCGAGCCGGAAGAGCTCAAACGCCAATCCAGTATCTCCACGGCGTTTTATCAATTTGAGGGGGATAAACACACCATCAACCTGATAGACACCCCCGGTGATCAAAACTTTTTTTCAGACACCCGATTGTGCATGCAGGCCGCCGACGGCGTTGTCATGGTTGTTGATGCCGTGGATGGTGTGAAAGTACAATCGGAACAAGCCTGGGATTTTGCTGCGAAGTTCAATCAACCGTGTGCGATTTTCATGAACAAGCTCGATCGGGAACGGTCCGACTTCCGAAGAACATTCGGAGATATCACCGAAGCCCTGGGGTCCCCCAAGCCGATCGTGGTGCAGCTGCCCATCGGCAAGGAAGCCGGTTTCAAAGGGGTGGTCGACCTTGTCCGGATGAAAGCGTTCCAATATGGCTCCGACGGCGAGGTCACCGTTGGCGAAATTCCTGAGGACATGCAGGATCTCGTGGAATCCGAGCGGGAAGCATTTGTCGAGAATGTGGCCGAAGCCGACGATGCCTTGATTGAAAAATATCTCGAAGGAGAGGATCTCACCGAAGAAGAGATCCGTGCGGCACTGCGGAAGGGCACGCTGTCACGGGAATTTGCCCCTGTGCTGTGCGGCTCTGCAACCAAAAATATCGGTATCGATCTGTTTATGGATTTTATCACGGCCTGTATGCCCTCTCCCGCTGACACGGGACCGCGAACGGGTACAGACCCGTCCACCGGAGAAACTATTGAACGGGCAACGGATCCTGCCAAACCGTTTTCTGCGTTTGTTTTTAAAACCGTTGCCGACCCGTATGCGGGCCGACTTTCCATTTTTCGTGTGGTGTCCGGAACACTGGGTGGGGATGGCACGTTTTACAACGTCAACAAAGGCACCAAGGAGCGGTTTACGCAATTGCTTCGGCTGGCGGGCAAGGAACAAAAACCCGTCACGGGCGCGGGCCCCGGCGCCATTGTTGCGGTGGCCAAACTCAAGGAGACCAAAACCGGAGACACCCTGTGCGATGAAGCCGCCAAAATCCAGTTTGCCTGCGCCGAAGCTCTTCCGACACTGATTTCCTATGCGGTATCGCCGAAGTCCAAGGGAGATGAGGATAAAATCTTCGGCTCCCTCACAAAGCTCATCGAAGAAGATGTGGCGTTGAATCTGGANCGCAATGCGGAAACCAAAGAGATCCTCCTGGCAGGTATGGGTCAAGTCCACATCGAAACCAGCGTGGAAAAGCTGAAGCGCAAATTCAATGTAGAAGTGTTACTCAATATACCCAAAGTACCTTACCGGGAAACCATCAAAAAGAAAGTCCGGGTTCAGGGCAAGCACAAGAAACAAACCGGCGGACACGGCCAATACGGGGACTGCTGGATCCAGATGGAACCCTTGCCCCGGGGTACCGGATTTGAGTTTGTGGATTCCATCGTGGGCGGGGTGATTCCCAAACAGTACATCCCGGCGGTGGAGAAGGGTATCATCGAATCTTCCCAAAAAGGCGTTTTGGCGGGATATCCCTGCATTGATTTCAGAGTGACCCTGGACGACGGTTCCTTTCACGCTGTCGATTCATCTGAAATGGCGTTTAAAATAGCCGGTTCTCTTGCCTTCAAAAAGGCCTCCCAGGAAGCGCAGCCCGTCCTTCTTGAACCCATTATGGAAATCACGATCATCACCCCGGAGGATTACATGGGGGACATCATGGGGGATTTGAACGGAAAACGCGGTCGTGTCCTGGGCATGGACAGCAAGGGAAAGAATCAGATCATCAAGGCCAATGTCCCCATGGCGGAATTTCTGACCTACGCACCAGATTTGAATTCCATGACCGGCGGACGCGGTATGTTTTCATGGACCTTCGCCCACTATGACGAAGTGCCGGCCCAGCTCTCTCAAAAAATCGTAGAGGAGGCCACTGCCGCTAAAGGCTAAAAGCGGCTTCAAAACCTTTTTCATCCCGTGGAGCCAGAACTCCGGTACGATTCTGTAAAAAAAACCCATGCCCTCATCCGGCATGGGTTTTTTATCGGGGTATCGGATTCGGCAGACAGCCTTGTGCCGGTGCGTAGCCGGCCCAAAAGGCGTCCCAGAGGGTTTCAAAAACGATCCGGTGTTTGGGGTGGATTTGGGCCGCCCGGGAACAGGAAGGATGGTGGAATCTTTTGGAACGACGATTACCGACGGGGGCCATTGGTTGTCTCTTCCAGCGGCGCCACATGCCCTCCCCTGCCGACATGGCCTGTTGCTGCGCCTGATGCAACCGTGTTTCATATTTCACATTGGGAGATTTTGGAAGGACGAACGCTACCCCGGAACGGACGAGGGCTTCGTTGACAAAACGTCCATCCGGAAGGAATACGTACGCGAGAATTCGACCGTAATGATCCGCCGGCGCTTTGCCGATCTCCAGGCGGACCGTCTGGCGATATACCAAATCTCGGTTGGCTCGGGTCGCGGCTCGGGCGAAGGGCTCTGCGGGTCGCTTTTCTCTTGCCATTTCGGGCGCGTCAATGCCGATGTAGCGCACCCGCCGATCATCCCCCAGGATCACTGTATCGCCGTCATTGACCCAGCGCACATAGCCCCACTGGTCTTCCGAGGATACCGGGGAGGCAAAGGCCAGCAGAATCAGCCATACCCAGGCGAAAATAACGGAAACAACGGTTCTCGGCATTGTCAGAATTCGGTTCCGAAACCAGACTCAGGTCCCGTATCTTTTACCCAAGCGTATTTATGGCGACGGCTATGGACCATGACACCTGAGATTTTCGTATTCAAGGATGTGACCATCGCCACCAAAGCCACTCTCACGACAGCAGTCCGGCGTCCAGTCCGCAATGGGTCGCAGCGCTGCGGTCCAGCATGGTATTCAGGCCGCCGTGGTCGGATGGTGTAAATCCCATGGTCTGTTCCCACACCTCGTCATCTTCCATGCAATAATAGATCAAGACCTCCGGCGCACGCTCGCGAATCGCATCCACCACCTTCCGGTAAAGATCCATGCGCATCGGCTTAAAATACCGCATTTTGCCATCCAATCCCCTCACGAATTCCCCGTAAATGATGGTGGACTCGGGAAATCGTTTTTCCACGATGGGCATCAGATCCGGTGGGAACCGGAAGGATCCCAGGCTGATCCAGACCATGTGTCGGGGGGCGATCCGATCAAAAAGGCGGTTCACGAGATGTCGGTAATCTGTTTCACATCCCTTGTACAGGACCATGGGGTCAAAGTGAAAGCCCAGGGGATACCCCCATTCCGCACATTGGGCGGCGGCGGCGAGCCTGGCATCGAGGGCGGCTGTTCGNCGTTCCTCTGTTTGAATCACCCGGTCCGTATTCAGGGACCAGGCCAGAATGGTTTTCCGACGATGCGCGACGTCCCGGAGCCGATGCACATGGGCCGTTTTGGTTTTCAATTCCAAGACGGCGCGGTTCTGGCCGGAAAACCGTGAGATCAGTGTCGGTGAAAAATTTGTCCACTGGTCCCAGATAAGGCTGTCGGTGAACTCACCGGTACCGATTCTGGATATGCGATGCTCCAAGAACACGGTCTCCAGCTCCGAAAACAGATCTTCATGGTTGACAAAAAACTGCATCACCGGAGGATGAAAGCAAGTCTGGAGAATGCAATAGGAGCAGTCCATGCTGCAGTAAGTGCCCACGTGAAGAATCCGATATCCGCAGCACGAATAATTACGGGTTCCCGGACAGTCCCGAACGAACGCCCCTCGGTTGCGGGTCAGATACAGGATTTGTTTCCCCCTCCGAAGGGGATCCGGCGCTTCCGATAGAGCTTGATACACCATCTCGGGTGTTTCAGCCGGAATCGGCGCCAGGTTCAAGGCGGATTGAATCTCCCCGACGGCCGGTTCCTTTTTGACCGACGGCTTCACATAAAGCATGGAAATGGGCATCTGGTCTTATCCCATGCGATGGACGAGACCACATATCATGTGGCAGGCTTTATCGATGTGCACCTGGCTCATATTGATGACCAGGTGATACAGGTGGGGACCGTCGNAATCTTCCCGACCGAATTTGCGATATAGATTCACTCGCCGTCGATCCTCGAGATTCACGGCCCTGGCCGCCTGGGAGGGGATCATTTCATAATGTTCCTCCATGAATCGGATCCGGTCGTGTTTTTCCGCCGTGAGCAGAACATGGACCGTATTGGGACGATCTTTGAGGATATACTGACTGCCCCTTCCGAGTATGACGACATTATCCTCATCGGCGAGTTGTTGTATCACTTGATGGAGCAGATCCACATAGATCTCTTCATCGATATAACCGCGCGCGTCACCGAGCACTTTTTCCACGAGGCTTTTAGAGACCAGCTTGGAAACGAATTTCTGCAGCCTTCCGCCGGCTTCTTTTTCCACGGATTCCACCCAATTGACCGAAACCTTGGCCTTCTGAGCGACCATCTGTATCAGTTCATTGTCCACAAACTGATATCCGAGCTGCGTGGCGATGGAACGGCCCAACGTTTTCCCGCCGGCACCAAACTGCCGGGAAATGGTCACGGTTGCCATGGGTGAGTCTCCTCAATGGATTGAAATGGGGTCGTTGCGGGGATCATGTCTTCTGTTAACTATCAAGCCATCCCGGTAAAATCAAAGGCTAATTTCGCCTGGAACTTTTCAATGCGCTTGAAAATTTCCTTGAGAGTGGTCTGCTCGATCCGGGAAAGCAGTTTTGGATTGATGTAATTGTCCGGTGCGATCTGTTCATTGGCAATGGCCGTCAGTTGTCGCGCAAATCGGAGTTGCATCAGGAAACTGTATCCCTGATCGAGTTCCTGGAATTCTTGTCGGGTCAAGACCTTTTTCCGATGCAAGTGCTCCAGTCGTTGGTGAGTATTGGTGGCTTCAATGCGGTTGTGCAGGGCATAGATCCGGGCGNAATCGACGATGGGCATCATAGCGCTCTTGATGTCAAAGGTATTTCGATGTTCTCCCTTGGATTCCACCACAAAATTCCGGAAAAAACCGATGGGCGGCTTGAAAAAAAGAGCATTTTCAGTGAGATGTCGGAAGAATCCGGCCCAGCCGCTCAGGGAGCGAAACATATGGCGTCGCAGGTCATCCACCATGTCGGGATCGCCGTAACCTCCCCGAAAATCAAAAAAAATGCTGGCCTGGAGCAGGGCTTCGCCTTCCGCCTTTCGAATCCATTTCGAAAAGTAGTCTTTCCACACCGGGAGATGCTGGCACCAGGTCGGATTTTTCGCCATGATGCCGCCTTCGCAAAACGCATATCCCGCGGTGTCCAGCCAGTCACACACCAGTTCGCCAAATTTCAAGAAATAGGTTTCGGCAAGGCTTCCCCCGGCTTCATCGTAAATCAGGGCATTGTCCTGATCCGTTTTCAGCGTCTGCTCCATACGCCCTTCACTGCCAAGTATCAGAAATACAAAGGGGCACGGCGGGGGCCCCATACGCTCTATGGCAAATTCGATGAAGCGGTTGAGAATCACGTCCGATATGGTCNTGATCAGGGCGTTGACATTCTGAGATTTCGCTCCGGCGCTGATGATGTTTCGAAGAATGCTCGGAAGCTGACTGTGCTTGTTGAACAATTCTTCGGGCGTCAGGGCACTCTTGATTTCCCGCAGCAGGAAAAACGGCGACTGGCCCTGGGCGGCCAGCATGTCGCTGTTGGTGACGACACCGACCATTTTGCCGCTGCTGTCGGTAACGGCCAGGTGTTTGATATTTCGGGACAGCATTTCCATCATCGCCTCAAACGCCGGCGCGTCCGGGGATACACCGTGGAGTGTCGAGGACATGATATCCGCTACCGGATCGTGAATGGCCCTCCCCTGGGCAATCACCTTGTTTCGGAAATCGCTGTCGGTAACCACCCCCAGAACATCTCCGTCCCCGGAGGTCACGAAAATCGAGCTGCAGTGTCGGCGTCTCATTTCCAGGGCGGCGTCCTGGATGGTGGCATCCGCAGAACAGGAAACAATCTTGTCTGAATACAGCGTGGATAGGGGTTGATTAAAAAAAGACACCGATTCCACTTTGGGCTGGGCGGTCCGCTTGATAATCGAGGCATAGGACTTGTCGAGCATCCGTTTGCCGAAAGTGTCGGTAAAGTAGTCGGAAAATGCCTGATGGCGGCGACATACATCCAAGAATCGATCCCTGGGCAGGATGTAGAAATAGGAGTCTTCCTGGGTGCTCAATGTCCGGACCGAAATCCCGTCATTGAGTAGGAGAGAGATTCCTCCGAATATATCCCCCTCGCCAATAATGCCCCGAAGTGTTTTATTCTCATCTTCCTCGTAAAAGCGCTCCACGGCACCNCTTTGAATGATGTACAGGTATTCGATGCGGGTCTGACCCTGAACGGCCATCAGGGTATTTTTCGGATAGTGCACAATAGCCAGATCCGCCGCGACCCTTTCGAGTTCTTCCTCCGAAAGGAATGAAAAGGGTACCACGCCGGACAGAAACAAAAAGGCTTGACTGGCGGAGACAATGGCCGCGTAGGATTCATCCAGCATCCACTTGGTGAAGGTGTCTACGAAGAATTCGTTGAAGGTGTGAAAACGGGTGCAAAGACGCATAAATTCTGATTTGGGGATATGAACGCAAACCGCCGTTTTCTCCACCCGCACCGTTCGCAACGCGATGCCGCCGTTCATGAGGATCGATATGCCCCCGAACATCTCTCCGGGCTTGAGATATCCGGAGAGAATCTTCCCCCCTTCCCGCTCGTAGTAGAGCTCGAGAAGTCCGCTTTCGATCAAATAGACCCCATCCACACCGGACTTGTTTTGTTGCGCCAGCACGGTTCCGGTATCAATGGCTTTTCGCGTGACCTGTCCGGCCAATCGCTGAATTTCCTTTTTGGGTAGCCGGGAAAAGGGTTCGGACTGGGCCAGCATTTTTTTGACGGAGGCTTTCATTCTAATATTTCTTCCGGGCCAGATAGGTCTTTTCAGAGGCAAGGATCGCTTCTTTTAACGTCTGTATGCCCTGTTTTGCCAGCAGGGATACCAGCTTCAAAAAGATTTCGCCGGTGGCCAGGGCGTCGCCCAGGGCGGTGTGCCGTCCAATGATACTAATGCCCATTCGCGATGCGATGTCTTCAATATTATGGCTTTCCTGGGCCGGATGGATGACGGCCGACAGGAGCATGGTATCCAGCACCGGATTGATAAATCGGACACCCGTGGCGCTTTCCTTCAATTGCAGCATCCGCATGTCAAAGGCCGCGTTGTGGGCGACGAGAATGGTTCCCTCGGCAAAACTGTGAAATCGGGGCAACACCGTGTCAATGGTCGGCTGATCCATTAACATGTCTTCCTGAATGCCGTGAATACGGATCGACTCCTGGGGTAAGGGACGCTGGGGATTGACGAGCTGATCAAAAATTTCGCTGCGAAGGAGACGGCCGTTGACGATTCGAACAGCGCCAAGGGAAATGATTTCATCCCCGCCGGTGGGGTTCAGGCCGGTGGTTTCCGAGTCGAACACCGTGTATGCCAGATCACCCAAAGGGCAATCTTCAAGCTCGGGAACCTGTCCGGGCTGATGAAACAGGTCAAAGTCATAAAATTCCGGTCGGCTTTCGGGCAGTATGGGGATATTCCGCCCACGGACGGTCTGGATCGTGTCGACCGACGGCAGAACCAGGCGTAAGTAGGCCTGGTCCGTGTCGCGAAGCCGAGAATGAGACCACAGTTCAGCTTCATGATGGCCAAGGACGGTTTTCAATTCCAGGGGAATCCGCTCATTGCCAACCGACACCACCTGTTCTTCCATCTGGTGGAGGATGTCTCCCCGGACCGGACGCCCCTCCCATATGACATATAGATGAATGAGGCGATCCTTTTTTCTCACCTCACAGTTAAACGCCTGTTGTCCGGTAATCTGGTGGAGCTGCTCCAGTAAAAAGAGCAATGCCAGCTGCAGCGAATAGGTGTCAATTTTGACAGACGTATCCGGATCGCAGTGCACGATGGCCAGATGCACACCGAGCCGGCTTTCGGCTTTTTTGCGGACCGTTTCAAGAAATTCTCCTGCATCCGTCCGAACCAACGGCCAGTGGGTACGGAGGTGATCCGGGAATTCATCGGCGGTTTTATCCAGAAAGCATCCCAGGTCCACGGTCTCTTTGTGGATAATGTTTCGAAACCGCAGGAGTTGTTCCGGTGCCATTTCCGGATATTCCAGAATTGCTTCAATGGCGGAGCGGACGCTGGCCAGAGAGGCCCGACTGTGCTGGACCAGAGACTGAAACATGATATTGGTTCGGTTGCTCGATTCCAGGCGACGGGTGATGTCGAAAAAAATGAGAATGAATCCGTTCAACTGGCCGTCCGGGTTGAGTACGGGGACGGCCTCCACCCGTAGCGATCGCGACGGTTCTTCGACCAGCGCGAAATAGGCGCAGACGTTGGCTTCCTCCCGATTCAGTTTGTCGACGATCTCATCCAGTGCATGCAGGATGAGATTCCTGTCGATGAGACCGAATATCGAGCGGCCCAGGCCGATAAATCTGCCGGATTCGGGAGCCGCATCCGCTCTGGTATCGCGATGATCTCCGGTGAGCAGGGTCTTCGCCTGTCGGTTGTATAGCAGAATCCGCCCGTCGACGTTGCAGATGATGACCCCTTCGGGGAGTTCGGCCATGAACGCGGCGAGGATATTTTTCTCGGCATCGGTTTCCGCTTTCGCCTCGGCGATCCGATGTTCCACTTCATGGCGCAGCGTCTGGTATCGCTCCGCGCTCTCATTGATCCCGGCCGCCAGATCGAGAATCTCCCGGTTGCCCTCGATCTGGACGCGATGGGCGGGGTTTGCCGAGTTAATAATGCTGATTTCCTCTTTGAGTTTGATCACCGGAAGAATGTAGGTGTGGAAGATCCCATCCAGGGCAAATCCGAGTCCGGCCATCACCAGAAAGACGACGGCAAACACATAGCCGAAATCGTCCTTGAGGATGTCGATCAGAAGGGACTGGGCATCCGGAGCGAGCTGCCGCCAAAAGAAAATGCCCAGACTCAAAATGATGGCCAGGGTGACGGCAATGGATATCAGGGCAAACCACCAGAATTGATTTCCGGCTTTCATTCCTCTGCTTTCAATAGCTCGCGGACGCGCTCCACGATCTCGGTATTGGAAAACGGCTTTGTAATGTAGGCATCGGCCCCGAGGGCCATCCCCTTTGCCATGTCGATATCCCGCCCCAGGGCGGTCACCAGCACAATCTTTATGTTTCCGAGGCTCCGGTTCTCCCGGATCGTCTGACAGACTTCGAATCCGCTGATGCCGGGCAGCATGATATCCAGCAGTACCAGATCGGGCGAGAAGCTGGAGATCGCCTCCATGGCCTGTTCCCCATTCTCTGCAATCCGCACCTCATATCCTTTTTGCTCCATGAGAAATTGCAGCGGAACCACGATGTTGGGTTCGTCGTCTACGATGAGAATTTTGTAGGACATCCGTTTTTGGACTCTGGATAAAATCGCGAAACGAATTTATGAAAGGCAGCGATCACCGGGATAAGTCGGTATTTTCATATCAGCGGTGGTCGAACACATCTGTGCGTTACAAGGAGAGTTATTCATAAAATATCCGGAATCGCACGTCAAGATCGGGCTTGGTTCGTGGGTGTACGGGGCTGAGTTTGGTGTTCGTCCGGTTCGATCAGCCGGATCGTGCGGGAGAATCAGNGCCGTCGGGGGCAAAACCGTTCGGCTTTGCCCCCTTCGACCATTTAGTTCGTTAGGAATTCGTTCGTTACGAGAGTCATCCAAATATGCCGATTCCAAATGCGGCAGTCCAGAGGATGGAGAATGCCACGAGGATGATCATCGTCAAGTCTTCGGATTTCATGATATCGTGCCTCCTTTGATTTGGGCTGAAAACGCTTACGCCTCCTTGACAACGATATTGAGCTCTCTATCTGCACGCTCGATCTGTTCGTCGGTGATGGTGGCCATTTCCGCTTTAAAGCACAGGGCCCACATCATCACGATACCGAGGATCCACCAGAAAATCTGCCAGGACCACAGTGGCGGAAATCCGCCGAAGGAGAATGCAGTGTTGCCGAGGATACAGGCGGGACCGATGGCAAAGAAGTACCACACCGGAACAACGATTTTCATGGCGCCCCGCCACTTCTTGCCGCTTTCGCTCGGGCCGTCAATATCGTCAATCCAGGCGCGCATCTCCGCCTGCCGTTCAATGGTCTCCGGATTGTCCTTGAAGCCCATGAATCGACAGAGGTAGGCGACAATAAGGCCGACGCCGGTTCCCCAGGCCGCCGAGTGGATCGACAGCGGATACTTGATGCCGGGGATGCCGTAGGTGACGTACACCGCGATCATGCCGGCAAGCACGCCGAGCACCGCGCCGATGGACGGAAAGCGGAATCCCCAGTTGACACCCAGTAGCAGGATATACATGACAAATCCGAACGCGGTGGCCAGAGCTCCCAGCATAACCAGGGCCGCCTTGGAGGTCATGCCGACAACCAGGGCCGCCACCGTCAGGAAGGTGGTCAGGATGCGGTTGACCCAGATCTGCTCGGTATGGCTCGCCTGTTGTTTCTTGATGTAGCGCCAGTAGACGTCACGGAGCAGGATGGATCCGCCGGTGCCGATATACGGTGCTGCCGTGGAATGCATGGCCGCGATGGCGCCGATGAACACGACACCCAGCATAAACGGCGGCAGGAATTCCTGCATCAACGTGGGTACGGCGGTCCGGTTGGTAACATTCGCAAAGGCCTCGACGCCCTGGAGTTCCAGAATCTTGGCGCCCATGCCCTGGAAGGCGGAGAAGTAGAACAGCGCGAAACCGACCACGAAGGTGGACATGAAGGCCTGCTGCCAGGGGAACGGTCTCGGGTTCTTGTTGGCAAAGTTCCACATGGTAAACGCCGGGGAGGACTGGATGCCCATGAGCGCAAACATGTAGGTCAGGATCATGACCGCCGTCCAGCCGCCGCCCTGCTTCACGAACTTGATGACCGCGGGGACTTCGAGGTATTTGGCCTCGAGGGCGTTCACCTGAGTCGCGAATTTGGACCAGCCGCCGAACTCGGCCAGCACGTAGGCACCGAGAATGATGATACCGCCGACAAGCAGCACGAACTGGATCACGCCGACCCAGGTGCTCGCCCGCAGACCGCCGGTACATACGTAGAACCAGACGACAAAGGCCAGGAAGATGCAGCCGAAGGTAAACGGTACGCCCGCGACCACCTGGAAGAGCGCGCCGGCGGCCATCAGCTGAACCGCTGAATAAAACATGGCATACAGGAACGCGGTGAGCACGACCAGCCAGCGGATCACCTCATTGTTGTAGTAATAGGCAAACATGTCGCCGGGGGTAATGAACCCGTAGCGTTTGCCGAACAACCAGTTCCGTTTGGCGAAGAAGGTTCCTGTAATGGGAATGGTAAGTACGTAGAATGAGGCAAAGGCATAGGCGAGGCCGTCCCGCCAAATCAGGCCCGGGTGTCCGATAAAGGTCCACCCGGAAAAGGAGGCTGCCGTTGCCGCCAGAAGAAAGGCGATCATTGGAATCGACCGGCCACCGATGGTGTAGCCGGAAGAGGTCTTTTCCGTGAAGTAGCCTTTGAGCCCCCAGTAAAAACAGTAGACAATGTAAATGCCCAGCATTATGTAGACCCAAGTGGCTCCGCTCATTTTTTTCCCTCCTGTGGGATCAGAGACAAAATTGAACCGGATTTCCGGTAGTGAGATTAAAAACTCGGCTATCCCTGCATCTGGCCAGCGTCTACCACCTCCCTTCGGGTCCTGTCCTCAGCGGATCGACTCCCGCTCAACAGGTTTTACTGTTCATGTATGCGGTTCTATTTAACCACGTTGGTTATGTCGAAGGCCGGGAGACGGCCAAAACCGCCCTCCCCCGGCCTTTACAATTTCACGACTATCCCTGAACCTGCTTTTTGATTTCTTCCACGATTTCCGGGTTGGCCAGGGTGGTGACATCCCCTTCATCCTGGTTATTGGAAATCGAGGCCAGCACCCGGCGCATGATCTTTCCGGACCGGGTTTTGGGCATGTCCTTGACGATCCAGACCTTGCGCGGCTTGGCGATTTTTCCGATTTCCTCGCAAACCGCATCGGAGATCTTCTTGGCCAGTTCATCGCTGGCTTCATAACCCGGTTTGAGCGCGATGTAGAGATCCGGCTCCTTGCCCTTGATCTCATGGTTTACCGGGATGACGGCCGCTTCGGCGACCTCTTCCACCACCAGGGATGCCGATTCGATTTCCTTGGTGCCCAGGCGATGACCGGACACGTTGATGACGTCGTCGATCCGGCCGAGGATGCGGACATAGCCGTCCGGGGCGATCACCGCGGCATCACCGGTCATATAGGGCCAGTCTTGCCATTTGGTGCTCTTCGGATCCTTGCAGTACCTGGCAAAGTAGGTGTCCACGAACCGATCCCGGTCCCCCCAGATGGTCTGGAACATTCCCGGCCATGGGTTCTGGATGCAGATGTTGGCCGCCTTTCCGGTTCCCGGGGGTACCTCGTTGCCTTCGTCATCGAAGAGTACCGGGTGGATGCCCGGCATGCCCGGTCCACCGCTTCCCGGTTTCATGGGCTTGATGGCCGGCAGGGTGCTGCAGAGGAATCCGCCGGTTTCCGTCTGCCAATAGGTGTCGACGATGGCGGCTTTGCCCTGCCCAACCACTTTGTAGTACCACTTCCATACCTCGGGCTCGATGGGTTCGCCCACGGTGGTCATGTGCTTGAACTCGTAATTGTATTTGGCCGGTTCGTCGGCGCCGATTTTCCGCAGCGCCCGGATGGCGGTAGGCGCCGTGTGGAAGATGTTTACGTCGAGATCCTGGGCGATCCGCCAGGCCCGTCCGGCATCCGGATAGGTCGGTACGCCTTCGAACACCACCGAAGAGGCAGCGATGGCCAGCGGTCCGTAAACGATGTAGGAGTGTCCAGTGATCCAGCCGATGTCGGCCATGCACCAGTAGACGTCGGTGGGATGAATGTCCTGAACGTACTTGGACGTACCGGCCGTGTAGGCCAGGTAGCCGCCGGTGCCGTGCTGGCAGCCCTTGGGCTTACCGGTGGTGCCGCTGGTGTACATGAGGAACAGCGGGTCTTCCGCGTTCATTTTTTCGGGTTCCACACGCGCACCATAAAATGCTTTCACCTCATCATTGACAAAGAAATCCCGCCCCTTGACCATGGGTGTGGGGCTGGATGCCTTGCCCGGGTAGCGCTGCCACACGAGAACCTTGTCCACCTTCTGCCCGTCTTTTCCGGCCAGATCCACAGCAATGTCCGCATTCTGTTTGTGGTCCAGGAGCGTTCCGCTTCGGTAATAGGCATCCGCGGTGATCAGCACCCGGCTCCCGGAGTCGACGATCCGGTCGGCACAGGCCCGACCGCTGAATCCGCCGAAGACCTGGCTGTGAATAACGCCGAGACGGGCGCAGGCCAGCATGGTGATGGGCAGTTCAGGGATCATCGGCATGTGCAGGGTGACCCTGTCCCCTCTTTTGAGNCCGGCAAAATCCCGGAGCAGTGCCGCAAACTCATTGACGCGAACATAGAGTTCCTGGAATGTGATGTGCTGGTATCCCTCTTCGAGCGGTTCCGGTACGAAATGGATGGCGGCCTTATTTTTGTATTCGGCCAGATGGCGATCAATGCAGTTGTAGCTCGCGTTGATTTTGCCGCCCTTGAACCACTTGTAACAGGGCGCATCACTGGTATCGAGGATCTCGTCCCAGTACTCGTACCAGTCCAGAAGATCTGCATATTCCTTGAAGCAGTTGGGAAAGTTATCCAGGCTGAACCGGTCGTAAATCGTTTCATCGGTCATATTGGCCTGGGCGATAAATTTGGTTGAGGGATAAAAGTACTCTTCTTCCCCCCAGTGTACGGCAATTTGAGCTTCAGATGTTTCGACTACTTCATTTTCGGCCATCGATCGTTCTCCCTCCTTATAGGTTATTGGTGATCGTGGTGTCGCGTGCTACCTACACCTCCCCCTGAAAAGACCTCCTTTCCCGATGATGTTGATTGAAAAAATGGCATACCGGCAGCGGGATCCTAAATATGCATTATGGCAACAGGCTCCCTATGCCACAGATTTACTGATGCCTCTGCCGAAAATGTCAAACGCAATTTCAAGTGTCTGTTTCAGGTAATCCTTGCCCCCGTCGATGATTTTCTTGCTTTCCTCCCAGAGAACCACCCCGGAGAAGAGTGACCACAGGATGTCGGCCAATGCCACCGGGTGTTTGTCGATAAAGATGCCCTTTGATATACCTCCCTGAAATATGTCTGAAATGGTTCCCAGTGAGGACCGGGAAAGCCCCTTGATTTCATCGAGGAGTNCGGGTGACAGGTTTCTCAATGTTTCGCTGGATTGCAGGTGGAACATGTTAATGGTCGCCAGGGGATCGAAATCGTATACATCGAACATCGCTTCTTTGAGCGCTTCGATTTTTTCTTCGATGGAAATCCCCTCCTGCTTGGCCACATGTTCCAGGCGGATGTTCAAATACTGCAGAATTCTTATGGAAAGAGACGCATACAGCTCGTCTTTGTTCTTGAAATAGAGATATATGGTGCCCGGGCTGAGCTCNNNCTCTTTGGCGATGTCCTCCATGGTCGCCTTGTTGAATCCCTTTTCGGAGAACACGCGTTTGGCGGCAACGATAATCTGCTGGCGACGTCGCTCCCGTTCCCGCTCTTTTCGATCCTGGATTCCCATAATTTTCTGAATAAGATTTATCCACTAAAAGAAAGATAGTTGATAATTGGTTCTTAGTCAAGAAAAAAAATTCATTTTTTAGAATGTTTATTATTTATTTAAAAGGAGCATTTCAGGCCGGAGCTGAAAAACAATATATATAAAACGATTTCAAATTGTTACATGTGTCTGGAGACGATGTTTTTCCGCATTGACACCACGGCCATTTTTGCCTAAGGTGCTCTCCGACGCAAGGAGTGGACCGATGGAATTGATCAATCTATTCAAGGAACCTCGTAAATTCTCTTATCTGCCCAAGAATGCGCAGTACGGCATCATTTTCCTGTTTCTGTCCTGGGCAGGCCATTTTNTCGCTTTTTATTTGATGTTTATGGGGAATCCCCCAAAGGAGAATGTTCTTCAGCAGCTGGCGATCACGGTGATGATCGGCTACTTTGTCGTGCGTCTTAAAAATTGGGCACGGGTTCTATGTGTGTATGGCAATATTGTTATCATGATGTATTATCTGTATTGGTTTTCCATCTTTATCAGTCTCGGCAAATATGGACTTTTCCTCTTGTCGGCGGTGGTTTGCGGTCTGTTCGGGATGACGGTATACTTTCTGTCAAGACCCGATACCATTGCCTTCTTTAAGCTGCAAAGTCCCAAGCCGAAAAGAAGCGAAGACCCGGAAGAAGACACGCCCCAAGAATAATGCATCATATCATCATGAAAGGACACCATGACCGAATCTCACCCCGTTGATGTCACCTGCAAATGTGGAAATGTCGTTCAGGTAAAAAAAGAGCGCACCTGGTGCACCAAGTGCGGGCATGCGGTGTATGCCGATCCCAAGAAACAGCGGATGCACAAATTGAATTACTGGTATCTGTCGCTAATTTTTATCGGAACGGTTTTTTTCCTGGTGTATGTCTATATCGAATTGATTATCCGATACACGTTTATCGGGGATTAACCCGGCCTGGAGCGGAAACCCCCTCCAGGGATCGGCACCTCTTCTCTGATGCGCCCCCGCTGTCTGCCTATCCGTAGTTCCTCTTGAGAATCCTCACCAAACCCGGATGGTCTGCAACCTCTTGCAATCGTTTCATGCGGCGCTGTAATGTTTCCGGTGAATCGAAATCGACTTCGAGCCGGTACGTGGTCCCTTCGAAATATTTCGGGGCGACCAGCTTTATCCCCTCGCCCAGATGAAGATTGCTCACCAATCTGTGGAATGCTTCCTCGGTCTTTACAATGGTAGGATATCGCCGACGTCTCAGACGGGTCCTCAGCCATTGTGATCGTTCGGCGCTGCCTGACTCCTTTCCCCACTCGGCCAGGCGGGTGACCGTGGCATCGATAATCTCGGTCAGAGGCACCCTGTCGCGCCCGGCGATGTCTCGAAACAACCGTAAGGTCTCCCGCTGACGGTTGAGGCTCAGATTCAAATCTTGAAACAGCCCCACCAGGGACTCGGTAGCCGATTCCGGAAGCCGGCTCAATTCGATGGCCATGGGCAGAGCCACCGATTCGGAAAGGATGGCACGTTGAAGGGACTCGGACATGCGGCACAGCCGGCTGGTTTTTTCCATGTATTCCAAGTTATTCGGTAGACCCAGACGATCTGCGACATGGGCTGCTTCGGAGGGCCCCTCGGTAATCTTAAAAAGCAATGCATAGGCCCGAGAGCGTTCGATCAGATTCAGGGGGCGCTGGTGCAGATTTTCGGCGATGGCAACCCTTCCCTCATCCAGCGGTGTCGACACCGGAGACATGGTCCGAACGGCAATTCTGACCAAACCCAGCTGATGGCAGGCGGCGATGCGCCGATATCCCGAGACAACCCGGTACCGGTTCGGCTCGCCGGCAAGTATCGGCGGATTCAAGAGTCCCAATTCCTGTATGGACGCCGACAGATCGGAAATGCTCTGTTCCGTCGTAATCCGGTAGGTGTCGCTGGTGATTTCAATCCGATCCAGACGAACCGTGTCGGGAGTCATGGGTATCATACAGGACCACGTCACCGGGTGGGCTTTAAACCCCAGGAAGGTTGTGGTGTTAATGAACGGAAATGTCCGTTACACGACAAACGCCGTTTGGGTCAGCCGTTCAAAGGCCTCGACGTATTTTGCCCGGGTGTTGTCAACGACCGTTTCCGGAAGGTCGGGCCCCGGTGGGGTTTTATCCCAATCCAGGGACAGCAGGTAATCCCTTAGATACTGCTTGTCATAGCTCTTTTGGGGACCGCCGGGTCGATAGGTATCCTTTGGCCAGAAACGGGAAGAATCCGGTGTCAGTACCTCATCGATGAGTACCAGTTTTCCGTTATCGAGACCAAACTCGAATTTGGTATCGGCAATAATGATCCCCCGCTCATCCGCCAGACGGGAACCCCTGGCGTATATTTCGAGGCTAAGCTCTTTCACCNGGGTCGCCAGTTCGGTCCCTATTTTATCCGCGGCCTCCTGGAAATCGATATTCACGTCGTGCTCCCCAAGATCGGCCTTTGTGGATGGGGTGAAGATCGGTTCAGGCAGCCGATCCGATTCCGATAGCCCATCCGGCAGGGGGATACCGCAAACGCTACGCGATTCGCGATAGGCATTCCATCCGGAGCCCGACAGATACCCGCGGACAACACATTCGATGGGAAGCGGCTCCGTTTTTTGAACCAGCATACTGCGCCCATCCAGGGCCGCGGCGTAGGGACGGCACTCCGCAGGATAATCGGCCACCTCGCTGGNCAAGACATGGTTTGCCACCAGCGATTTCATCACATCAAACCAGAACAGCGAGATCTGTGTCAGGACGCGCCCTTTATCCGGTATGGGGGTTGGCATGATCACATCGAATGCGGAAATGCGATCGGTCGCAACCATCAGCAATGCATCACCCAGGTCGTAAATATCGCGGACTTTGCCTCTCTGAAACAACGTCAAGTCTGGAAATTCTGTCTTGATAAGGGGAGTTTCCATCACATTCTGCTCCTTCACCCGATCATTTTAAGGAATCTTCAGCCATCGGCCAAACAGGACCAATATCGGTGCTTAGCAGTGAAGACGGGCGAATTCAAGCGGATTCCACGGTGTCGTGTAGAAAAACCGATGAACGATTGGACGGGATGCTCCATCGTGTTCGGAATAATGGACGTGCGGCAGGCAGAGGCGCCGAATGCGCCCCTATCGAATAAGGTAATCTCAGGTGATCGGTCTTTATGATGCTATGGGGAAATTAGGCCTCCTGGGGGGATGACCGGTTCGGATGCGCGCCCCGACCCTGGTCTCATGGAGTCCGTCCGGCCTTTCCATCGCGCTCCGGAAGATGCGGATTTAACCCCTGGCCCGGAATGCCGTGATGTATTTTTTTAGCAGCGTATTGGTCTCGGAATCGATGGCCATAAACTGTATTCCGGATTCAAATTTGCCGTCCTTACCGGCTTTGGTATACACCACCTTCCCTCGAATATTGATCAGATCTTCCTCGAAGCCGATGGTCAGGCCCACCTGATACTGGGAATCAATGGGAATGTGGGTTTCCAGAAGGATGCCGGTTTCGGATACATTCAGAGTCCTTCCCATAACCCTGTTTGACGACGTGATCATTCTCGTCGTAACAAGCATAATTGAGGAGGTTTTGGGAGTCGACCCGATAGTGCCTACGCTTTTCTTCTGTTGTCATAGTGCCCCTTTTCTGATTCTAATCCTAGGATGGGGAACCGTTCGCGTCTGCGTCCCCTTCGGACGTCAGCGCATCGCATGCCACTTTGGTGGTCACCGAGATGCAGGTGGCCATGTGCTCGATAAGTTTTTTGAACGTGGGCGGTAGCTGCTCGTATTCGGCTAAAAAAGCGTCCGGATCGAGCTGGCTGATCTTGAGATCCGGCGAAGCAAATATCGATGCTGAATGGGGCTCGTGTCCAAGATCAAAAAACGGCACACTTCCAAAAAAATCGCCTTTTGCCAAACGGGCCAGCGGAACGTATCCGCTCTCCGTATAGCGTACCACCGTGGCGTTGCCCTCGGTAATCATAAACAGCCGCTGCTCCGGTTTTCCCTGGCGAATCGCCGGCTTTCTGCCCCTTACCCAGTCATCCAGTGACATCTGCCCGTCCCGAATATCCACGATCCGATCGGTAACTTCCCGGAGTCGCTGATCCAGACTCAAGAGGAATCTGCGGAATCCCTGGGTGAGATTTGAAAAATCGGTAAAGAGCCGTTGGGTGTCCAGCACCCCCAGGGAGACGTTTCCCTGAGCAATGTTCGTGGCGCTGCGGATGTTCCCGTTTACCGTGAATGTGGCCATGCTGCCGATAAACGCACCGTCGGTGATGCGAACAATTTCAATGGGGCCATCTGCGGTGTCTTTAAGGACCTGTACAACGCCCTGAACGATGACCCAAATCCAGTTGCCATGTTTTTTTTCTCTGACGATCTCCTGCCCGTCCGCATATTCTTCTTCGTCGACAATGTACATGTAATCGACAAGCGGCCCCTTGATAAGGGGCCCCCCTTCATGGGATTCGAACAGATCTGAATCGTCCGTGACAGGCGTCACCGAACCCAGTTTTTCGATCTCACCGTCATCCAGTTTTCGCAGGCCGTCAAGAATCAGTTCCATCCGTCCTTTTGTGATGACCTTTTCCTCGGTGATTTCCTGGGAGGTAAATTGGAACTCCCCCTCGAGCCAGCCGAACAACGCAAAGAGAGCATCGGTCCCGGTCTGGGATCCCGCAAAGGCGTTCACCGGATTGCCCTTTTTCAGGTAAATGACTCCAGGCTCCGGGATGTGGGAACTGTATACGCGCAACACGCCGGTGCTCCCATTGGATCCGAATAGCTGAAGCAGATCCCCCAGATTCAAGAAACTCAGACTGCCCGAAAGCGCCACTCCCTCATTCATTACAGATCCTTACTCGCTTTCCTGGAATTGCTTTTTGAGAGACTTCAACGTTAGTTTCAAACACTCTTTCAGCGTGACACCGACGCCATCACCCTTGAGTGCGCTTGCCGGAAAGGCCGGAACCTTCAACTGCCGGTTCAGATCATGCTCGAGCTGTTCGACGGTCAACATGGGGAACCCTTCATCGGCCAAGTCTCTCTTATTATACTGCAATACCAGGGGCATTTTAAAGATACTTAAGCCGTATTCCTTTAAATTTTTCTGCATGTCCTTCAAAGAGATCATATTTTTTTCCCGACGGACTTTCAGGGAATCCGCGACAAAAACCAATCCATCCACCTCTTTAAGGACCAGTTTTCGTGTGGAGCTGTATTGGACCTGACCAGGTACGGTGTAAAGTTGGATTTTAATGTCGAAACCTCGTATTTTCCCGAGACCGATGGGAAGAAAATCAAAGAACAGGGTGCGATCACCTTCGGTCGTGATGGACACCATATCTCCGGCAACCTGCTTTTTATACGTTTTATAAATGTATTCGAGATTGGTTGTTTTGCCTCCCCGACCACAGCCATAGTAGACAATCTTGGCCTCAATCTCCCGTGTCTTCAAATTAATCGTCGCCATCCTCAACCGCTCCGCGAATAGTGATACTCCATGGCTTCAGAACCTGGTGGGGTACACGGTCAGCACTGTATCAAGTGCTTGTGACTTTGATGTCCAAGCTGTAGTCTCCACGTTTGGGCCCGGTGGAAATTTGGGTATTTGACGTGATAATGCCCGCTCCTTTGAACATAGCGAAAGGGGAGTAGAACTCGATGTTTTCCAGCTTCGTTCCGACGGTCAAGTGCTCCACCAGCCCTTTGTCACGGCTCTGGACGAGAAGACTGACCTCGTTTCCGGATTGGAAGCTGACGTCGAATTCCACCATTTCGCCCCGTTGAGGGCCGTCCTCCATGTGGATACCTATGGAACTGATGTCGAGCAGTTCATCTTCATCCACCGGTGGTGAATCTCCGGAACTGACTCCGGCATCCATCCCCATCATTTCTATTTCACCGTCGAAATCCAGAGTCGCGGGATCTGCGATTGTGAGGGTTCGATCAATGCCACGTTTGTCCAGAATCCCCTGAAAGAACATCCGAAGGTTCTCCAGCTGCGCCGGATCGAAATCACCGCCGGCGCTCCATCGCTGGAACTCGGCAATTCCCCCGTCGTAGCTCTCCAGGGAGATATGGCAGCGGATGACGTTTTTTTCGGCCGGCACCCGAATGTCGGGAATGTCCAGTAGTCTGCGGAATTCGGTGAGTGCACGCTGGAATTGTCCGAACTTGGCAAGTGCGATGGCACCCTCCAACGCCCCGGCGGTGTCATCGGGAGCAAAAGAAAATTTATCTTTGATCAGATCCTGTATCTCCCTGGACATTTCAGGTGTTTTCGGTGCCTTTTCGAAGGCTTCCAGTTCTTTTTTCACCGCCTGAACCTTTTTGGAGATGCCCCTGAGGATACTGTCTTTATTTTTAATGCGACCCACCTTGCGGATCAGTTTGGCGACCGCGGCATATCGTTCCAGCGACTCGTTCAGCAACCCCTGGGTGCGGTATAGATCCGCTTCGTGCAGCAGCGCTTTGATCTTTCGCGGACGTGCTTGCAGCTCGACGCCAGTTTACCCATCTGCCATGCGTTTCCCGGTAACGCCGAGGTTATTCGGAACCCACTGATTTATTGGCCCTTAATGGATAAGAAGGCGTCTTTATAAGTCTATTATAGTAGCCCGTGCATGGCTATATTGTCAACAATTCGAAGGCTTTCATTTAGAGGTTGACTTTCATCGAAGGTATGGTATCAACGACTTTTTAGTGTTTCGGACTTCTGTTTTTTTCATTCCCTTTATACCTTATTATATCGTGGAGGAGCCATCATGGACAAGAAAGTAACTGTCGTCGGCGCGGGTAATGTCGGGGCGACCGCAGCACAACGTCTGGCCGAAAAGGACCTGTGTGATGTCGTGCTTGTGGATATCGTCGAGGGCGTTCCCCAGGGCAAAGCGTTGGACCTCACGGAGGCCGCACCCATCGAGAAGCACGATGCTCATCTGACCGGNACCAACGCATACGAGGCCACTGCGGGATCGGATATCGTGATCATTACGGCCGGGATTCCCCGGAAACCCGGGATGAGCCGGGACGACCTCATCAGCACCAATGCCGGTATCATGAAAAGTGTGACCGAGCAGATCGCTAAGCTATCTCCGGACGCCGTCCTGATCATCGTCAGCAATCCTCTTGATGCCATGTGTCATATCGCTTTTGAAGCCAGTGGATTTCCCAAAGAACGTGTTCTGGGTATGGCCGGGGTTCTCGATTCGGCGCGTTTTCGAGCGTTCATATCGATGGAGCTGAACGTCTCCGTCGAAAACACCCATGCCTTTGTACTGGGTGGCCATGGGGACACCATGGTGCCGCTGCCCCGATATTCTACCGTTGCCGGTATTCCGATTACTGAACTCATGGCCCAGGATCGCATCGATGCCTTGGTGGAGCGCACGCGGAACGGCGGTGCGGAAATCGTCAGCCTCCTGAAAACCGGCAGCGCCTTCTATGCCCCGGCCTCGGCTGCGGTTGAGATGGCGGAATCGATCCTGAAGGATAAAAAGAAAATACTCCCTTGCGCGGTGTACCTCGAAGGGGAATACGGGATAGAAAATCTGTTCATCGGTGTCCCGGCGAAGTTGGGGGCAACGGGCATCGAAGAAATCGTGGAGATAACGCTGACCGACGAGGAACAAGCGGCCTTGAACCATTCGGCAGATGCCGTGCGCGAACTTGTAGAGCTTCTGGCGGCACTAAAATAGAATCGCGTAACGATTCTATGAAACGCGGCTGCGCCGCTCAGGAAATGATCAAACGGCCGGATAGCCGAATCCCCGAACGAAATCTCCAAGGCCTTGGAGCGGGAATGATCCGCTGGATCATTCGGCCTTGTTTTTAAAATAACGTTGGACGGCTTCGGCCGCGGAACGGTTCATTCCGGGCACCCCACGCAGATCTTCCAGCGTGGCTGCCCGGATTTTTTTTATACTCCCAAAGTGTGCCAGCAACGCTTCCTTGCGTTTCTTTCCAATCCCTTGAATTCGATCCAGAACCGAAGCCATGGACCGTTTTCCGCGGCGCTTGCGGTGATAGGTGATGGCCACACGGTGGGCTTCGTCTCTGATGCGCTGGAGGAACAGCAACAGGTTCCGTTCACCACCGAGAAGTACGGGATCTGCCCGTCCCGGAGTAAATATCTTGTCCACGGATTCACCCTTTGCAGCGTCCGGTTTGGCGATTCCGATCACATCGAGACGCTTCGACAGACCGAATTCCTCAAGCACGGCAAGGGCCATGTTCAACTGTCCCTTGCCGCCGTCGATCATCAGTAGATCCGGATAGGGTCGTTGCGATGCGTTCTGTCGAAACCNCCGCCGCAGTATTTCCGCAATGGCGCCGTAGTCGTCCGGACCATTGATCGTCCGGACGCGATAGCGGCGATAGGACTGTTTTTGGGGAGCGCCGTTTTCAAACACCACCATACTCGCCACCGGTTCGCTGCCCTGGAGGTTCGAAATGTCGATGCATTCGACCCGATCCGGGCGACGTGTCAGCCGAAGTCGCTGTTTCAGTCGGTCCCGAACCGCCAGTTCCGAAGCAAGCGCCTCGGACCGCTCGGTCACCGCTTTTGCCGCATTTCGGACGGCCATTTTCAGCAGTTCGGCCTTTTCTCCCCGTTTCGGCAGCAACACACGGACTCGACGCCCCTTGAGTTGGATCAACCAATCGACAATCAATGCCTGATCGCTCATGGCCATTGGAAGCAGAATTTCTTCCGGTATGTCGGGGGCCTTCTCATAGTATTGCCGAAGAAATGTACTGAACACTTCGCCGTCAGTGGACATCGGATCGGGAAATTCAAAATGGCGTGTGCCCATGAGGAACCCGCCCCGTACCGTTAAAAGGGTAATCAGCGCCAGATTCTCCTCCCTGGCCAAGCCAAATACATCCCTATCCTTAAAATCCGTNTTGACGGCAATCTGGTTTTCGAGGGTCTTTTGCAGTGCAAACATCTTGTCCCGCAGAGCGGCGGCCTGTTCGTATTCCCGGGCGGCTACGGCCGCCTCCATGTCCCTTCGAACTTTTTCAATGAGTTCCGGGGTGCGCCCGTTTAAGAACAGAATGACTTCCCGGACAATATCCGCATAGTCCCCCTTGTGGACATCCATACAACAGGGTGCCAGACATCGTTGCATTTGACAGTGCAGGCAGGGGCGCGTCCGTGTCCTGAATTCACTCCGTTTACACTTTCTCAGCTTAAAGGTCTTGTCGATAAAACGAAGGGTCTCGCGGACCGCATGGGCCGAAGCAAACGGGCCGAAATACATGGCACCATCTCTCTGGATTTTTCGGACGATCGTCAGCTTCGGATAATCCTGGCGGGTGTCCAGGCGGAGGGACGGATAGCGTTTGTCGTCTTTCAGATTGACATTATATCGCGGGCGGTACCGTTTGATNAAATTGGACTCGAGAATGAGGGCTTCCTTCTCGGATCGGGTAACGACGGTTTCAACGTCTGCGACCTTTCGCATAAGCACCCGGGTTTTGATGTCCAGTGCGGCCTCGGGTTTTCGATAACTGGCCAGCCGTTTCTTCAGATTTCTGGCTTTTCCCACATAGAGGACGCGGCNGGAAACATCTTTCATGACATAGACGCCGGGGTCTCCGCTGGCCATGTCCAATTTCACGCGGACCGTATCATGGATGGAATTGTCGGAGGGATTCGACCGGTCCATGACATCAATCCTCAAAGACAATCCGCTTTTTAAGGGCCCGGATGCGATCCCGAATTTCGGCAGCCGTCTCGAACTCAAGGGAACGGGCGGCGTCCTGCATTTCCTTTTCCAGCCCCTCAATCACACGGTCCAGTTCTTCCAGGGGGACGTAGGCCGCCTTGGCCTCTGCGACTTCTTCGGTGCGATCCGACGGGTGGGTGTCAAACAGTTCATCGAAGGCCGAAGCAATCTCTTTTTGGACGGTGGTTGGAACAATGTCATGGCGGCGGTTAAATTCGGCCTGGATGTGACGACGCCGATCGGTCTCCTCGATGGCCCGTTTCATGGAATCCGTCATGGTATCGGCATATAAAATGACAGTCCCTTTGATATTCCGCGCCGCTCGACCAAATGTCTGGATCAGAGAACGGGTGGATCGTAAAAAACCCTCCTTGTCAGCGTCTAAAACAGCTACCAGGGACACTTCAGGGATATCCAGCCCCTCCCTCAGCAGATTAATGCCGATGAGAACATCGAATAGCCCCCGGCGCAGATCCCGGATAATGTCCATCCGCTCCAGGGTTTTGATGTCGGAGTGCAAATACTGAACGCGGATCCCCAGATCGGTATAGTATTCGGCCAGATCCTCGGCCATCCGCTTTGTCAGGGTAGTCACCAGAACCCGCTCATTTCGCCGGATGCGCCGCCCGATTTCCTCGAGAAGATCATCCACCTGGGTGCCGGCCGCCCGCACTTCAACCTCCGGATCAATAAGCCCTGTGGGCCGCACGATAAGCTCTACCGGCCGGTTCTTGGACGCCGTCATTTCATAGTCGGACGGGGTGGCCGACACGTATACCACTCGCGAAATCTTCGAGGTGAATTCAGAAAACCGCAACGGGCGGTTGTCCAGTGCGGAGGGGAGCCGGAAACCATACTCCACCAGTGTTTCTTTTCTGGATCGGTCCCCCTTGAACATGGCATTCAGTTGGGGCACCGCGATATGGCTTTCATCGATAAACAGGAGAAAATCGTCCGGAAAGTAATCCAGAAGGGTCGGCGGCGGTTCACCCGGGGCGCGTCCGGTAAGATGCCGGGAATAGTTTTCAATGCCGGTACAAAATCCAAGCTCCTGGATCATCTCCACATCGAAATGGGTGCGCTCTTCGATCCGCTGGGCCTCCAGCAGACGTTGTTGATCCCTGAAAAAGGCGATGCGCTCTTTGAGCTCCGAAAGAATGGTATCGATGGCTTTTTTCCGGGTACTCTGTTGGGTCACATAATGGCTGGCCGGAAAAATCGTTGCGCGGTTCATGCGCCGCCGGACCGTCCCCCGCAGCGGATCGATTTCGTAGAGACCGTCGACCTCNTCGCCGAAAAATTCGACGCGGATGGCGCGATCTTCTTCGGCCGCCGGGAAAATCTCGACCCGATCGCCGCGCACCCTGAATACACCGCGGTAGAAATCCATGTCGTTCCGGTCGTAATGAATGGCGACCAGATCGGAAAGCAGCCGCTCCCGATCCAGAGGCATTCCCGTCTCGATATCCAGACGCATGGAGAGATAATCTTCGGGCGCTCCCAACCCGAAAATACAGGACACGCTGGCAACCACGATCACATCGGACCGGGACAGCACCGATCGGGTGGCGGAGTGACGAAGTTTGTCGATCATTTCATTGATCGAGGAGTCTTTCGCGATATAGGTATCCGTTGTGGGAATGTAGGCCTCGGGTTGATAATAATCATAATAACTCACGAAATACTCCACCGCATTTTCCGGGAAAAAGGATGCAAACTCATTAAAGAGCTGTGCGGCCAAAGTTTTGTTCGGCGCAATGACCAGAGTGGGTCTGTTCAGCCGCTCGATAATGTTGGCCATGGTAAAGGTCTTTCCCGAACCGGTGACGCCCAGCAACACGTTGTGCGCCTCTCCGTTGCGAAGCCGTCTGTCCAACGCCTGCACGGCATTGGGCTGATCCCCTTTCAGCGAAAAATCGGATACCAGATGAAATGAAGACATAATCCTATGATGTCACCAGAGCGATGGCCATGGCTCCGATGCCTTCTCCCCGCCCGATCCAACCCAGGCCTTCCGTTGTGGTCGCTTTGATATTCACACGGCCCGGGTCCATGGATGCGGCGGCGGCGATATTCGCTATCATCCCTTGCCGAAATGGAGACATTTTCGGCGCTTCCGCCATTACGGTCGCGTCGATGTTGACCACGTGCATCGCCTTGCGGCGCGTCAGCGCGATGACCCGCTGAAGAAGCTCCAGGCTGCTGACGTTACGCCAGGCCGGATCCGTATCCGGAAAATGCAGACCGATGTCTCCCAATCCGGCCGCCCCTAACACGGCATCGCAAATCGCGTGGGTCAGCACATCGGCATCGGAGTGCCCCCGTAGTCCCTTGTCATACGGGATGCGGACACCCCCGATGACCAAGGGAAGACCGATTTCCAGACGATGAACGTCGTACCCAATTCCAACCTGCAGATGGTCGTTTCCCATAATATACCCCGATCCTTTGTGTGCTTAAGGTATCGACAGGGTTTCGAAAGTGCCCGGACAATTCCGGCATGGCCCGGACCGGTTGCAGCCATCCCATACCATATCGCCGTTGTCGGGTAAATATAACACCTTCAATCCGTAATGGAACGGAGGATCGCTGGCACGGACAACGCTCCGGAGGGATTCTCNAGCAATGCCAAGCCGTTTCCAGGTTAGACAACAAAGGCCATTAATGCTATGAATCACTCACATTTGAGTGAAGCGAGGAATCGACCCATGCCTATAATTCTTCTTGGGTGAGCAAACCATGGCATCTTCCAAACCATCCCTCGTAGAGGACCTCTCGATTCAACACTATGATGTCCAGTTTTCTCTCGATCGCCTATCCATCGGCGTTGACAATGTTCATTACGATGTGCGGCTGAGTGAACAGCTGATACAATCCGTTGAGCGGTCGGCCCTTTACATTGTGTCCCGGCATACCGGTACTCAGCAGATGTTGAAGACGGATCGGGCAACGGAATGGACCAAGGTTAAAGAACGATTTAAAGAGGATTGTGATGCGGTTCTGGTTGCGGCGGTTCACAGGGCCAAAGCAAACAAAGAAATTCAGATCGATTTTCTGGCCCAGGTCGCCGTATCAAAACTGATTTTCGATGAGCTGCGAAATCAGTTCGATCGTGTCCTGGAACATATCGAGCACGTCATCCGGTCGGTGGAACTGGCCCCTCAGCACGAAACCCGGGACACCAGTCAGAGCATGAAGCTCAAGGAACAACTGAAACACATCCGGTCGAGCCGCGGTCGCGTCCTGCAGCAGGCCGGTGATGAGCTGCTCGACATGTTCGTCGACTGCCAGCGAAAGGGAATTGTGGACTTGCGGGAGGCGAATTTCGGAAAAGACAGCATTCTTCCCGAGCACGTTTTCACCAATCGCTTGATCCATGCAGATTCGCTCTATGACGACGAGGTGCTCATGGAGCACTACGTCCTTCTAAACAACCGCATCGAAGATCCGGACAGTGTGGAACGGGTGACCATGTTACTGGAAGACCTGTTGGATGATATCGGTTTGCATCACTCCGTGGAAACCCTCGATGGGGCGGATGTGTCGGAAATGGAAGAACGCCAGGAACNCCCTCCGAATCCCTGGCTCATGAATGAAGAAAACGTCAATGTGCTGTTTAATCCAGAGGGAACCCAGCGACAATATCGTCGACGGCGATCGGAGAAAGCCCCTAAGGACGAGCTGAAGTTGCTGAAACAGCAGATCCGTGCCCAGAAAAAAATCTACGCCCTTTTTCTTAAAAAATTTAAAAAAGAAAAACTGGCAAGACGTGTGAACGCAGCCTTTGAGATGGCCTCCGTGTACCGGGAGTACTGCCCTCCCCTGAGTCCGCGCCAGGTGCATACCTACATCACGCAACCCGCTTCACGAAAACAGATCGCCAGTCGATTGGAACGGATCAAAGATTTCTATGGCAAATCATTTTCCATGACCCCCCTCCACAAGGTGGCCAAACGGGCCAAGAGCGTCTCCTCAAAGCAGCAGAAAGCCTATATTTACGAGTTTCTGAACGCTTTTTTCCGCTATTACCGGGACATGACCCTGGCTTCCCTGTTGAAATCCTACATGAATAAGGTCAATTTGGTGGTCGATGAGAAGATCATCGCCTTGTCCAAAGAAAATCGCACCTTGTATGATTTTCTGCTCACAGACGAGGAGGAAAAGGAGGATCAACCGGTTATCGGGCACGTCATTATCAAGGCCGATGTCCGGGGATCCACGGATTTGACCTATCACATGAAAGAGCAAGGGCTGAATCCGGCATCCTATTTCAGTCTCAACTTCTTTGATCCGATCACCCAGGTGCTATACGAATACGATGCGGCCAAAGAGTTTATCGAGGGAGATGCCCTCATTCTCTCCATATACGAACAGGCGGAGACGCCTGAAGGATGGTACTGCGTGGCACGGTCCTGCGGCCTNGCCATGCGCATGCTGAGCATCGTTCAGAACTACAATGTCAAAAGCCGGAAAAACAATCTACCGATACTCGAATTGGGAATCGGGATCTGTTACAATGACTCGCCGCCCACCTTCCTCTTCGACGGTCCGAATCGGATTATGATCTCAACGGCGATCAATCTTGCAGATCGTCTTTCAAGCTGTGACAAATCAATCCGAAACATACTTGAATCCCAAGCCCGACGGTTTAATTTGTATGTGTTTCAGATGCACTCGGATAGCGAGGACACGGCAACCACGGACGACCTGTACCTGCGATTCAATGTCAACGGCATAGAACTTCANCCGGGCGCGTTCGAAAAACTGGGTTTCGAGATCGACCTAAAATCCTTTTCCGTAGGTCTCAAAGGTCCCCTCGAAAGCAAGAGCCGTTTCTACGCGGGTAAGATTCCGCTGGTGTCCGGCAAATATCAACCCATAGTCANTCGGGAAGCCCCGATCATGAGTATATCTCCAGACACGGGAAACATCGAAGGAGAGAGCTCCCGATCGTTTTTCGAGATCTGCACCCATCCCAAGCTTTACAAAAGACTCGGTCAAATTCTCTGAGTCCGCAGATGGTAGGCTCGCCATGCGGGATAAATTTGATTTTGATATCGGCTATCTCATACAAAGCCCTTGCAGAGACTGCTCCATGGTTGAGCAGTTTCCGGATTGCTTTCGAACATGCCTGACACTCGACAGGGTGCAAACCCTGCTCTCCCAAGGCATTTCGTCCACGAGAAACGCCGCGGATTCGGAATAACAGACCTTCGGGAACAGACAAGGGCAACCTCCTTGGCCGAACACGCGCCAGGTGTTGCATCATNTCCAGGCTGCCACAAAGTTTCCGATGGGTGACAGATGATCATCCCAATTCATTCAACACCCCAGCGGGACCCCTAATCCAATGGTCGAATCAGAGCATGATGTTTCGGCTCACTTTGACGTCACGATGGACCCTGACGGTGACTGTCTGCTTCGCCTGAAAGGACGTTTCGATGTCGGGAATATCTCCGGCATTCAAAAAAAACTGATGGCCGCCATCGATACCCGTCGTCCCAAAATAGTGCGTCTGGACCTATCGGAGGTGACCTACCTGGACGACTTTGGGGCCCTCCTCCTTTCCCAGCTTCGCGACAATGTGCAGCGTCGCGGAGCCACCTTTGAATTGATCAAGGCCCCCGACCATGTTCAACAGATGCTTTCCTTGGTCAACTTCTACGAGACAGACCGCTGCCAATCCACGTTTGATAAACGAAAATCCGATGCGATTTCCCGTCTGGGCAATGCGGCCTTGAGGCTGTTTTTCAATCTCCGATATCTCGTGTCCTTTTTGGGATCGGTGCTTCTCGCCTTCGGTCGGGCCATCGCCCATCCGCGCTCGCTTCGTTGGAACGACACCCTGTCCCTGATGGAAAAAACCGGCGTCGATGCGCTGCCGATCGTCACCTTGATCAACTTTTTACTGGGACTGGTCATGGCGTTTACGGCCGCGATGCAACTGCGGCAGTTTGGTGCCACCATCTATGTGGCTTCTTTGGTGGCCATTGNCATGGTATCCGAGCTGGGTCCGATTATGACCGCCATCATTGTCGCCGGTCGCTCGGGGTCGGCATTTGCCGCGGAGATCGGTACCATGCGCATATCCGAGGAGATCGACGCACTGTTTATCATGGGATTTCAACCGACGCTGTTTCTTGCGGTCCCCCGGATACTGGCATCGGTCATCGTGGTGCCGCTGTTGACCCTTTTCGCCGACATCGCCGGCATTGTTGGCGGTCTCATCGTCGGGGTGATGATGCTGGATCTGACCGTAGCCGCCTATCTCGACCAGACCATCGATTCCCTGACGCTTTCGGATTTCCTCTGGGGCNTTACAAAAAGTGTCGTATTCGCAGCCGTCATCGCCTGGATCGGCTGTCTGAGGGGATTCCAGACGCGGGAAGGTGCCGCGTCCGTGGGCAATGCCGCTACATCGGCCGTGGTCAGCGGCGTATTTTTTATTATCTTCTTCGACGCGATTTTTGCATTCATTCGCAACTACTGGTAAGCATGTTCGAAGATCCGATCATTTCTGTTCGCAACATCGTTGCCGGTTACGGAGAGGACATCATTCTCAACGGCGTGTCCCTCGATGTCTTCCGGGGTGAGATTCTGGTCATTCTCGGCGCCAGCGGCTGCGGAAAGAGTACCTTGCTACGCCATATGGTCGGACTGGATCGCGTCGTATCAGGAACGGTGTTGATCGACGGGGTGGACATCACCCAGTGCAGCAGTGGGGAATACCATCGTACGCTTCGCAAGATCGGGGTGTTGTTCCAGGGCAGCGCCCTTTTCGGGTCCATGACCATCGGAGAGAATGTGGCGCTGCCGATTCTTGAATACGCCGGGCTTGACAAAGGCGCTGCGGAATCCCTGGCGACAATGAAGCTGTGCGCCGTGGGCCTGGATGGCTATGAAAATCATCTACCATCGGAAATCAGCGGTGGGATGAAAAAACGGGCCGGACTGGCCAGATCGCTGGCCCTGAACCCGGGCATCCTGTTTCTCGACGAGCCCACGTCCGGCCTCGATCCGGTCATATCGGCGGAAATTGATGACCTGATCCGCCGCATTAATCAAAGTCTCGGCACCACGATGGTCATTGTCACCCATGATCTGGGCACGATTCTGAGCGTNGCCGATCGATCCATCATGCTCGACAAATCCCGAAAGGGCATCATTGCCGAAGGAGATCCTCACGAACTGAAGCGGTTGTCTGTCAATCCGATCGTCCGAAACTTTTTCCTGCGTCAGGCCAAAGGTCCCGCTGAGGACCGGAACACTGGTGAACGAGATGTCTGATCACCCCAGCCGAGGATAGGTTCACGTGGCGTCGATACGCACCCAATTCAGTGTCGGTCTTTTCGTCATTATTGGACTGGCCATCCTGACCATCGCAATTATCTGGCTGGGTATGTCGCATTACCTGGATCGGGGTCAGTACTTCGCGGCTTATTTTGCCGAATCCGTCCAGGGCCTCGACAGGGATTCTCCGGTTAAATATCGGGGTGTCCCGGTGGGGCGGCTGGTGAGTTTGTCGGTCGCACCCGACGGTGAACTCATTCAGGCGGTGCTCAATATCGAAAAGGATATCCAGCCGGATGCGGACTGGGTGGCCCAGTTGAGAGTCGTGGGATTCACCGGCGTGATGTTTATAGAACTCGATCAACGCGCCTTGGATGAACCGGATTGGTCGCCGAAAATCACCTTCCCTTCGAAATATCCGATTATCCCGACACGGCCCTCCGGCATGAAGCAGATCATGGACGGCATCACCGATGTGGTGGAACAGCTCCGGGGAATCGATCTGATCGGGATCACGACCAAGCTCAAAAATACCATCGATCGGGCCTCGGTGGCCATTGACGAGGCACAAATCGGGGCGCTTTCGGCCGATCTTCGGGAGACCCTGGCCAGTGCCCGCGGGTTGCTCACCAATCCCAGAATCGAACGGATCATGGAAAATGCGGAGTCCGCCGGGGCCGCGTTTCGGGATGTGGGCCGTCATGCCGACACCACACTGGGCCAAGTGGATGTTGCGGTGGGCAACCTGGACAGAAACATCGGTGAAGTCAAGGAGGAGCTCAGCCTGGCCATCGCCGATCTTCGCTCCACCCTGAATGAAGCGGAATCCATGTTCGCTGCCAGCACGGATCTGGTCCGGGACACCCGTCCGAGAGTGGGAAACCTGGAACGCCAGCTGGTGATGACGCTGCGGGACCTACGGGGCACCCTGGGGAATCTCGATCGGCTGCTCAGTATCCTGGCCGATCAGCCGTCGCTGCTGATATTCGCCGAACCGCCGCCGCAACGAAGCATTGCACCGGAAGAATAACCCAAACGAGACGTGTTGCCATGAGATTCACCGTCCATCCAAAGAAGGCCAGGGCCGGAGCGGTATTTCTGGTCTGTGGGATGAGTGCCTGCCTGTTCGGGGTGGTCGCCTGCGGCGTCAATCTGGGGCCGCAGCAGCAGGCCCCGAAATCTCAAACCTATACGCTGGAATATCCGCCGCCAGCGCCATCCCCGGGCCCCCCGCTGTCCTATATCCTACGTGTCGAGCCCATCGAGGCCATCCCCTTTTATCGGACGGATAAGATTGTCTACCGGGAAACCCCGTTCCGCAGAGAGGCCTACCGTTACCATAAATGGCAGGCACCGCCGGGAGAGATGATCACGTATCTGCTGCTTCGGGATCTGCGGGCCGCGGGCATTTTTTCCGCTGTCTTGTCGCCGAACAGCCTGCTGTCGCCGACCCACAGCCTNGAGGGTGGGATTCAGGAGTTTCTCGAGGAAGACTCGCCAAAGGGCTGGATCGCCGTATTGACCCTCACCATGACCCTGGCGGCCGAATACACCCCAGAGCAGGGTCGCACGGTGCTTTTTCAGCACACCTATTCGGAACGGGAACCCTGCGCGGCGAACACTCCCGGTGCGTTGTCCGAGGCCATGAGCCGGGCCATGTCGCGTGTCTCGTTGCAAATTCTAAAAGACGTCCGCCAGACAGTGATGACATCGGCACCATGACGTGCGGGACATGTTCTGTTCAAGTGTCCCTTCACAGAATATAAAAAAGCGTGAATTCTTTTTCCGAATCCACGCTTTCCTGTTCTGGCTTGATCGGCCTTTTTGGCGTATATCACCCAGGGGGCGGTCTCAGCTTATCAGTACCTGAGATCTCCGGCCAGTTCACCGTAGAGCGAGCTCATGTCTTTTTCAAGACGATCCAGGGTGTAGTGCTTTTGAACAAATTGTCTGGCGTTGTGTGCCATCTGCCGGGTTTCGCCTGGCTCTCGATCAATAAAGCATAGGGCATTTGCCAGGGCCGCCGCGTCATTGGGAGGTACAAGGATCCCGTTCCGAGCTGACACAAATCCTTCCGGATGCGACCCCTTCGAGGGTCCCATCAAATCCGGAACACCGCCTACCGCGTTTGCAATGGTCACCCTCTGAGCCGCCATCGCCTCTATGAGAGAAACGGGAGTGCCTTCGTTCAGAGAGGTCAGAACGACCGCATCAAGGGCCGTGTAGACACGTTCCATGTTCCTCTGCCAACCCAGGAAACGGAACGATGGTTCCAGGTCTCTCTGTCCGATATCCCTCATCAATTTATGTTTCATTTCACCGTCACCTACCAATACAAATAGAAACCGGTGAAGCTGCCCCTTGGCTTTTAATCGACTAGCCGATTCGATGAGTTGCCCAACGTTTTTAATCGCTGCCAGCCGCCCGACAAAACCGATCCATTGGCAATCGTCCGGAGCGTCCGGGACAAGCTGTCGCCTGTGGTTATCTATGGCCTTTGAAATCGATAAAAACCGCGAAAGATCGAATCCCAGCGGTATCACGCGAACCCGGTAGGGTGGGGCCACGTTAAATCGTTTACAGATATCATCGTACTGGCGTCCACTGATCACAATGATTCGGTCCGTGAACCTGGCCAACATTCTTTCAATCATTAAAAAAACAGCCGTTTTAAAACGACCAAAATATTCCTCAAACACATGACCGTGAAAGGTGTGGACCAATGCGATCTGTCGATTGAGACTCAGCGCCGCTAATCTTCCAAGAGCGCCGGCCTTAGCCGTATGGGTATGTACGATATGGGGTTGAAATTGATTCATGATACGCCGGATGCTCAGAAAGGCTCGCACATCTTTTTTGGGTGAAAGCTCGCGGCCAAGTTCGGGGATCGTCAGAAGGGCCACGTTTTTGTCCCGTACCAGATATCCCATATCGCCCTCTTCCCGGCCGACACTTCCCGCGATCAAAAGCGTTCTGAATCCGTCTTTCGAAAATCGTTCGGCGAGTTCTATCGCATAAATTGCCGGGCCCCCGATATTCAGGCGAGCGATGATATGCAAAATACGGATCGGCTCAGGGCGAGAAACGCGCTTCATGGACAATCAGNTTGAGATTTGAGGGGTTGAAGAAAGACGGGATAAAACGATATCTTCGAAACAAATGGAGAATTGCTTGATAAACAGGCCCTGCTCTTCAAGGAGGGCGATCAGGGGGTGTAAAGATCCGGAGTCGTTGCTGTGAAACGATACCAGGACACCGTTGATGTCATATTTCTCAACAAGGCTCTTAACATCGCGAGCAGTACCGAAAATCGGAAATCCTTGGAGCTTTTTGCCCACTTTGAGGTAATCATCATCGATGAAACCCACCGGCTGCATTTTCAAGCGGGAGTTGTTCAAAATTTCCCGCAACAGAATCTCGCCGCCTCTTCCAGCGCCGTAGATAAGCACCCGATCACCCGTCAAGGATTTCCGCTTCATGGTATCGATAAACAACCTGAAGGAACCTCGGGTCCCGAGAAGAAAACCGGTCGTAAGAAACCAATCGATAACGAAAATGCCCTTAGAAAAATCTTTGAACCGAAACAGAAACGTCACGGCGACAATCGTCAACAGCGTCGCTGTAGTGGAGGCTTTCAGGTAAACATAGACATCATTGATGCTCATGTACCGCCAGATGCCCCGATAAATTCCCATGGCGAAAAACGCCAGAAACTTGCATGCGATGACGGCCGGCAAAGACCATAGGAACACCTTAAAATAATAGTTAAATTCACTTCCGGAGAAGCGGAGGCGATAGGCAAGGTAGTAGGAGAAAGCGATCAGTCCCAAATCCATCAGGACCAGCAAAATGTGTTTCTTGTAAGTAACCTCGAGCAGAATCGGCGTATACGCTTTATCCCGAAGGACGGAAAACTCTTTTTCAGGATATACTCTCAGCTGAGCCAGATAGACCCCCATTAACAAGATGGCCAGTCCCGTCGGAATGATGACGGCCGGTGAGGTCAAATTGTCGGTGCGACTGAAAAAAAAGCACTCAAGCAGGCTACGATGGCGACGCCGTACAGGAACAAAACCGCCCCCCGTTCACTGAACCCCATTAATACCAGTCGGTGGGAGGCATGATCTCTGCCCCCGATGGATGCCCTTCTACCGCTCAGGGTACGGATGAGTGTCACCAGGGTGGTATCGAAAATGGGAACCATGAGAACGAGAATCGGAACGGCGACGGCGGCCACCCGGGTGACCGCGTGAATTTCGGCATAGGCCAGGCTCAACAACGCCAGCGAAAAACCGATCATCAAACTGCCTGAGTCGCCCATGAAGATTGATGCCGGATTGGAATTGTAGATCAGAAAGGCGGCCAGGGCACCGGCGAAAATCAGGGCGCTATTCATCATGTGCGGCGCATCGTTTCCGAACATCCAGGCCAGGGCCAATGCGGCGATGAGCCCCACACCGGCGCACAGGCCATCCATGTTGTCGAGCAGATTCATGGCATTGGTGATGCCGACGATCCAGAAAATGGTCACCATAGTGTCGCCGGTCAGGGAGACAAACCAGTTCAACCGGAATCCCAGGAAGGCGACCATGGATGCCACCATGATCTGCCCAAGCAGCTTGGTGTGGGGTTTGATGTTGATGAAATCATCCAGCAAGCCCAGAACAAACATCAACGTCGTACCCAGCCAGAGGACAGCCGGTAAATCCGCCCTTGGGATGGTCGGTGAGGTTCTGGAAATGTGGGGTATGATCGAAGAAAAATCGGCGATAAACAGAAGGGGGATAGCTGCTCCAAGATAAATGGCGATCCCGCCCATCAACGCGGTCGTTTTCTTATGCCAGCGCTCCCGGCTCGGACGTGCCACCCATCCGCGACGAATCGCGACGAGACGGACCAGCGGTGTTAGCGCGAGGCAGATGATGAACGATGCGGCGGGTAATAAGTCTGTCATCAATTGTCGGTCGAAAACATGGCTACAGCAGAGGTTACCTCAAATGAAGACCTTTAGGTCATTAATGCGTTCACGCGGACGAGCCATAAACTGTCCGGATTAGCGGTTTCTCATGTATTCAATCGTATGCTGGAGGATCGTGTCCAGATCGGTACGGGGCTCAAATCCGATGTACTCGTTTATTTTGTCGAGCCCCGGCACCCGCCGCTGCATGTCCTCGAAATCTTTTTCAAACACCTTGTCATAGGGCACCAGCTCAACAGCTGATTTCGATCCGGTCGCCTGGATCACCTTCTCCGCGAGTTCCCGAATGGGGACCTCTTCAGTTCCGCCGATGTTAAAAAATTTCCCCCACGGTTTGGTCGGATTCCATTAACCCGATGAGGGCCTCAACAACATCCTTCACATAAGTAAACGTACGGGTCTGGCTCCCATCCCCGTATACGGTNTACGGTTCGCCCTTGATGGCCTGCAGCACGAACCTTGGGATGACCATGCCATAGGTGCCGGTCTGACGCGGACCCACCGTATTGAACAGGCGGGCGATGATGACCTGGAGACCCCTGGACCGGTAATACGCCAGTGCCGTAAATTCATCCATGAGTTTGGAAGCCGCATAGCTCCAACGGAACTTTGTGGAAGGGCCGTAGATGATGTTGTCCGTCTCTACCAGGGGCGCGTGGGTATGCTTNCCATACACCTCGGAGGTGGATGCAATGAGCAGTTTCTTCTTGAACTTGTTACAGACTTCAAGGATGGCTTCTGTACCCTGGATATTGGTAATGATCGATTTCAGCGGATTATCGAGAATGTATCGCACACCGACAGCTGCCGCCAGGTGATGGACCACATCACACGTTCCCGTCAATTCCAGCAGTGCCTCTCGGTTCAAGATCGAATCGATAGTGACGAATAGCCGGTCCTTAAATCGGGGCTCGTTCTGAAATGGATTAATATTTTCGAGAGATCCGGTGGACAGATCGTCGATGATGTAAACTTCGTGGCCGGTATCCAAATAGNCTTCCGCAAGATGGGAACCGATAAAGCCTGCTCCGCCGGTTATTAAAATGCGCATAACCATCTCTTTCTTCAGTAGAGGGATACAAAGAGGTCGGTGTCAAATTTCACGATCATCCAAGATCGCACATTCTGGGGCAATAAAAAAGTCCAATCCGAACGTTTGTCTCAACGAACGACCATGATGTCTGTGCGAATGTGTTTAGGGAGAAGATGTGTTGAGGATGTCGGCAATGGCCCCGGCTGCGACCTGGTGCCCATAGTGATTCCAATGCCCATCGGAGTTAAAATTGAACAATCGTCGGTTGGTTTTATAATCTTTCGCGAAAATAGGATGTAAATCCAAAATATCGATATCGTACTTTCCGGCAACAGTATGCACCATGTGATTGATTTGCAGGGCCTTGGTATCGTTGGAGGCGGCGTTGTCCACGCTAGTATAGATTGCATTTCGGTCCCCATCGATAACCAGCAGCAACCGTATGTTGTTGTCATCGCAAGCGTGTTTAAGCTGGCGGAAACAGTAATCGGCAACACGTGTGTTGTCCCCCATCTTGACGTCTAACGCACTGACATCGATGTTGGCCTGATATTCCGGCGGTCTTTCCGGGGCCGACGGGTTCCCAGAATCGCTCTTGAAAAATACAGCGCGTAGTGCCTGAAACCTGACTTGCTGCCGCCGGGCCAAATAACGCCAGGTCGCACTGTTTCTGATATAATGGTACCATTTCCGTTCAAAAGCTTGGGGCGCAATTTCCTGGCTTTGCCCGTTGCTCCCCAACTGGATCTTCATGAAGCTGTTGGTATAAACGCCGGCCACCGGTAAATACGATTCATCGAAATCGTTGTGGACCAGAACCACCACGACCAAATCGNGCGCGAAGCGAAGAACCTCCTCGCGGAGGATATGAAGGTATTGGGACAACGGAGCGCCGCTCAGGCCGAATGAAAATACCTGCGTCGGGACCTTGTCGGCGAGTTTTTGTTCCAGCACAGCGGCCAGACTCTGATCAAAATCGACCTGGAACGCTTCCACATAGGAGTCGCCGATGATCGCGATGCGAAAGATATTATCCGGTTTGGCAGTATCATAACGGGGGTGTCGAGAATTCCACCCGCTCTTGTTGATGCGATATTGCGCCTTGATTTCATTGCGGACGCGATAGATGCCGATTTGATCCGGACGATATTTCAACATCGAGTCCCGGTATTCAAGCCGGGGCCAATCCGAAGCGATCAGAACAAACCGGAAGATCACCAGCTCGAGCAGCAATACGATAAATAGAAAACTGCCGACGACCAAGAGCAGTTTTTAAGAAGTGGTTTAATCCATTTTGTCATGTCGCAACGTGATACAATTTTTCGTATTGGGAAACAACTTGGGATAATCCGTAAGTGGTTTCGATGCGCCGTCGGGCCCTTGCGCCGAGTTCCCGGCGTTGCTTCTCCGGAAGTGCGAGCATGGCGACCAAAGCCTCAGCCAGCGCCATGGGGTCTGCAGTAGGCACGACCATGCCGGTGTCTCCCACGATGGTGGCAGAGTCACCGGCATCGGTGACAACACAGGGGACCCCGCTGGCCATGGCCTCACCGATGACATTGGGGAACCCCTCACTGACCGATGATGAAACGAGGATATCCAGAGCCGTCATGATCCGAGGGATGTCATCCCGTGGACCCATGAGCTTCACATCATCGACCGATCTGGAGGCCTCGATCCACTGATGAAGCTGCCTGTTCTGCCGGTCCAGTCCTTTCCCACAGAGGATATAAACCGCCTGAATACCCTTTTGGCGACAGATCGCGATGGCCTCGAGGAGGGTCCGATGGTCCTTGGCCGGATCAAATCGACTGATACAGCCCACGCATAGGGTGTTATCCGAAAGCCCCAATTGGTACCGCACATGCCGGCGAACCTCTGAATCCGGTTTAAACCGCTGCAGGTCAAATCCATTCGGAATCACAAGAAAATTGCGCGAGTTGAAGCCAAGCTGTCGGTGGTATCGCTCCGCCGCCATAGAATTGGCCACAATGGCGCTGGGAAAGGGTGACAGCCATTTGCAGGCCTTGATCGTCAGGCCGGTCAGTATACCGTAGTCTCGCGGATCCAGATCCGAACAACGGAGGTTCCAAATGAGGTTCCCCCTGCCGGTGAGTTTACTTGCCAGAAAACCCAGCAGATCGGCATGGTACATCCAGGTTTGCAGAATATCCGGCTTTGTTTTTCGGATCAGGCGGCCCAGCTCCACCAAAGCCCTGGGCGAAGGTACCCCGCGGCGCATACCCAAAGAGGTTACCGGAATGCCCGTTTGGGCGATCCATCCGGCGACTCGACCCGGAACCGCCATGCACACCACCCGATTCTCAAAGCGCTCCGGGTCCATGGCGGNCAGCAGTCTATAGAGCATCATCTCTGCGCCGCCGGTATCGAGCGTCGTAATTAGATGAAGCACGTTTATCGGCATGGACACGGTTCAGAAATACTGGACGACTTTACGGACGAAGCCAGCGTTCCCGCCACATTTCCCACATGAGCAACGCCCACAATCGATATTGATGATTGGCCCGTCCTGATAGATGTTCTTTGAGGATGCGGCTGACAAATTCCGGATCAAACAGATTCTCACGGTTTAGACGTTCGGGGGATAGAAAGTCGAGGAGGAGCGATTTCAGTGATCCCCGGAGCCATTGATCGATCGGCACCCTAAAACCCATTTTGGGTCTCTCAAACATTTCTGGCGGAACGTATTTGGATAACAGCTTTTTCAGCAGATATTTTCCGGTGCCATTTCGATATTTGAAATGCTCCGGCAAGGTGCTGGTAAATTCCAAAATTCGATGATCAATCAGTGGNACACGGACTTCAAGACTTATTGCCATGCTTGCCCGGTCCACTTTGGTCAACATCGCGTCCGGGAGGTATGTCCCCTGATCGATCCGCATCAGTCTCGACAATACCGGCCAGTCGGTGGTTTGACGAAACAGCGCCTCATAATGGCTGTCCGGCAGATGCCGTCCGATCAAGCGGATTATATCGATCTCGGGCCACTGGCAGATGGTCATTCGGTACCGCTCCCCCAGCTCCATGGGATGCAATTGCTGTAAGAGTTTGCGCCACTTGTCCTTAAAGTCGGCGACCTGAAATCGCTGAGGGAGGTATTCACGGATCGGCTGGTAGCATTTGGTTAACCAACGCTCCGGGATGGCACCGAGACCGAAGGACAGCATGTGTTGGGCCTGAGCGGGAAGCCATCGAACGCTTTTGGACATGACATCGGTCATCCAGTAGCGGACGTAGCCCGCGAACTGTTCGTCCCCGCCGTCTCCGGATAGCGCGACGGTAAGATGGGATCGGGCCAGACGGCAGACTAAAAAGGTCGGAATCGCGGATGAATCGGCGAAGGGTTCATCATAGATGTCGGGAAGTCGGGGAACAACGTCGAGCGCTTCTTGCGGCGTGACATATAATTCCGTGTGATCGGTCCCCAGATATCCGGCAATGCGGGAAGCAAAGGGCGCCTCATTATAGCCCTGCTCCTTAAAACCGATGCTAAACGTCTTCACCGGGGACGGATTTACTTTCTGCATCAATGCCACTACCGTAGAAGAATCGATACCCCCACTCAGCAGAGCTCCAAGGGGTACATCGGCAACCAGGCGATCCGAAACGGCCTGTGTCAGCAGGGTGTCAAGTTGATGAAGCGCTTCCGTCTCATCCGTATCCGGTGCCCATATTTCCCCGGCGCGTTCGGGAATTTCCCAAAACGCTTCGGTACGGGCAGAGTCACCATTGAGAACCAGGCAATTTCCGGGCATTAGTTTTTGGGTATGTTTAAAAATGGTGCGGGGTGCCGGCACATATTGGTAGTGTAAAAAAAGCGGGATGGCCTCCGGGTCAATTTCCAGAGATATGTATTTGAAGGCCATGATCGCTTTCAACTCGGAAGCAAATACCAGCGTGTCTCCCCTGGAATACACAAACAGTGGCTTGATGCCGAGTCGGTCCCGTGCAAGGATCAGTGTCCGGGTCCGACCGTCCCAGATCGCCAGCGCGAACATACCGATGAAACGCTTGAAACAATCCGTTCCCCATTGCTGGTAAGCCTTTAAAATCACCTCTGTGTCGGTGCCGCTGCGGAAGCAATGCCCGTGACTTTCCAGCATGCTGCGGATCGCACGGAAGTTATAGACCTCGCCGTTGTAGACGATGTGAACCGTGCCGTCATCTGATCCCATGGGCTGATGGCCGGCGGCTGAAAGATCGATGATCGAAAGGCGGCGATGGGCCAAGCCGACACCCATGTCATCGTTGAAGAATATGCCGGAATCGTCCGGACCTCGGTGGCTAAGCGAGTTTGCGGCGGCGGGAAGATCCTCCTTCAAACGGGTATATTTTCCCATACTTCTAAAACCGACAAATCCGCACATGGGATTATCCTTACAGACTGGCCACCATGGAACAGCTATTTTGACGAGAATCCGTAACGAACACCACTAGGCCGACCCATTGGCAGCCATTCATCGAAACCGGCAGCCTTGCCGACAATGTCTTCCTCAACCACATGGATTGCCCGTCTCTGTTAGTAAAAGGACATATGCCGCGCCTTATCGCCTACTTAATTCGATGCATTCGCTTGGACCAAGTCTTTCAGAAGCGATTCGGTTCGGGAAACCATTTGAACAAGGTCATAGTTCAGTTGTATCCGCTTACGCACCTCTTGTGCCGGTCGCACCGGGTCTCGATCCAATCGCTTCAACATCGTCAGAATCCCCACTGACAGGAGTCGATGATCTTTCGGTGGAACGACGACGCCGGTATCGCCAATAATCCGGANGGCATCGCCGACATCCGTCGCCACACAGGGAATGCCGCAGGCCATGGCTTCGCCGATAACGTTGGAAAATCCCTCGCCAAACGCAGATGAGGAACACAACACATCGAAGGCATTGTATACGCTGGCCATGTCCGTAACGGATCCGGTCCACATCAGTCGGCCATTCAGCCCATTCTCTTTCGTTAAATTCGCCATCCGACGGTGTATTTCCGATGCACCGCCATCCACGCATATGAACCGGACGTCCTGACGCTGCTGTCCCACCAGTGCGGCGGCCTTTAAAAAGTTCTCATGATCTTTCATCTCATCGAGTCGGGCCACCAATCCGATGAGTCTCTCGTGGGCGCCCACACCCCACCGACGGCGCATTCGTTGCCGCGCTTCCGCATCCGGTTGATAGACCTCGGTATCGATCCCGTTGGGAATGACAGACCATGGAGTCAGTTTGAACCCACACGCCCTCGCATGGTCCATGCCGGCATAGGAGTTGAAAATCGTCCTGTCGGCGAATCTACTCAGATGTTTGGAAATAAAAAATTCAACCTGTGGGAATCGGCTGTAGCGCGAAAGATCCATGTTGGAGGCCCGGATACCCCAAATAATGCGAATCGCCGGAAAACCAAGTTTGACAGCAGCACTTATGATATTGGATGTCGTAAGGAAGCCGTAGAGAACGTCAGGCTGAAGTGAGTTAATGGATTCATATAACGATTTAAAAAANAGAAGATCCCAGCGATTTCTTTTGTTTAGGCAAATCAATGGTACGGCCGCGGCTTTTAATTCCCTTTCAAACGCACCCCCCGGGTACAGTGTCATGACAGAAACGTCATACCCGCGAGTCCGAAGGCCCTTTGACAAATTCACCAATTGGCGCTCAGCGCCGCCGGTGTGCAGAGATCGAATGAGTAATAGAATTTTCACAAAGGATTATTCGGAATTGAATGCCGTAGAAACGGAACCGGTTAATTTCCGTGGTGTCCCCCTGCCGGCCATCGACATCAAGACGGTGTGTTTCTCTATCGTCCCATCAATAGCTGATGATACATATCAAGGTACCTGGAAGCGATATGGTCCCATGAATACTGCTTGACATAATTTCGGCAATTATCGGAGATTTCCTGGGAATCAGTGGTCAATCGAATCATGTCACGGATGCCCCTGATAAAAGCGGTGACATCTCCTGGAGGACAGATGACGCCGCACTCTTTTTGGGCGATGTCTCGGACGCCCGGAACATTGAAGCACACGACAGGCAGGCCGGCGGCCATCGCTTCAACGATGACAATGCCAAACGTTTCCANAAGAGATGTCATTACAAATACATTTGCACTTTGATAATAGGCTATCAGTTCAGTTGACGGTAATTCCGGTTCAGCGCTGGTCGAAGCTCCAATTTGTTCAATCAAGCGTATACGACTCCGGTACTGCTGAAAACCCGCCTGATGCATTAATTCGTTACATCCACGGCCAATAACGAGCCAGTAAGCGTCTAGTCCACTATCTGTGAGTCCTTTAAGGATTTCCGGAATTAAATGATAGCCCTTTTTCGGGTGCATCCTGCCAACGCTCAACAAAAGCACGCTATTTTCCGGAATACCATGGCGCCTCCGGATGTCTATGTTTATTGGAGACAACAGGCGGTGGCCGTCGACACCGTTTGGGATGAGATTTATTCTGGATTCAGGGATATCTAGTTTTAGATATTCTTCTTGGACGCTGTCACTGATTGCGACAACTGCCGTGAACTTTCGATAGTTTTTGGAAATGATCCGATCGATCTTGGCCTGGCGACGAACACCATACTGGAGGTCATTATCTATCTGGATATCATCCCCAGAGCATCGGAGAACGCAAGGAATATGATGCGTTTGAAAAAAATCGGCGAGCAATGTCCCAAAGGGATACCCGCCATAGATCTGCCAAATATCAAATTGATGTCGTTTCTGGATTCGAGACACATACCATGAGAAGAACTGCTTGCTGATGCCATAAAACGTGGTAATTCCGGAAAAGGTCAGGAATTTCTGGACGGTATAAGATGTGGAAAAATTCTTCCGATCCGCATCGCAACAGAATACGGTTGAATCGATACCCTGGGACGCATGACGATTACAGACATTGTGCAAACATACCTGCAAACCACCAATACTGCCAAAGAGGTGGGTTATCAGATGGGCTATTTTCAATTTATGGGACGGCTCTCGAGAGGGATCATTTTCATTACGTGAGGTCTGATGAGGTCCGCTTGAGCAGAAACAGTACACTGGAACACAGGCCGAGATTTGGTGCGGGCGGCAGCACCGGTACTATCGGTAACTCTGACGGTGCGTAGATCAGTAATGGTTTGACCGCCACAATATGAAATCCATTTGCGCGAAACAGCTCTCTCCATGACTCAATTTTAAGCGCTTCATGACAACGGAAAAACTCACCGGTGGTCCCATGTCCTCTAGGCTTTATCTTATCCAGGATCGCGTGGAAACGGGCGCGTTTTCTTTTTTGTAGAGGTATGGAGACGGCTGTGGATGACTCCGATGCCGGATTCGAACGCTTCAGTTTTTGTTTGATCAGATAAACGGAGTGAATGATTTTATTCAGATACTGTGCGGGGATGGACAGCAGCAACCAAAGGTCGGTGGGTACGGCAAACGCATAGAGACATTCTGGTTTACCGATACGATCAAGCTCCCTAAACGCATCTGGCAGGTCTTCAATATGCTCTAAAACATGATTTGAAAATATTAAGTCAAATGTTTTCGGTTTGAAAGGGGCATGGACGACATCACTCTCAACAAATTCGACTAGCCGGCGACGCCATCCTGCTTGGATGGAAATGTCGGAAGCCACAACCGAGCCATGATTGAGGAGGTAGTCTATCTGGATCCCATCTCCGCAACCGAACTCCAGAATTCTTACACCCCTGTTTTTCGCCGGGTGTCCTTTGCGAAAAAATGGTTCTAAATAAGCCGATATCAGCTCAATCTCCTTGATCCTCTTTTTTCGGTGTTGAACCCCCTGGAAGTCTTTAAAGACAAACGTCATTTGCTTCAATCGGTGCTATGGTGCACGATGGTCTGCCACCATGAGATTTTCAGTGTTGCTATTGCCGTCAGCGTTGAAGCTTTTTGGAGGCAGGAGTTATGCAAAAAACCAGGCTATCATCCAGGGAGGACATGAATTCCGTCGTCGGGATTCGATAGCGGCTTTTTGGATTCAATGGATTCACTGAAAAACCGGTGGGAAGAAACCTTGCCTTTTCTTCGAATTGACGAAAGAGACGCGCAATGTCTTTTTTGCGATAAAATCGCAGGTGGGTCGAGTCTGCCGCCATCGCCACAGGACGTCCACCGAATAGCATCCTGACTCGTGATGCGAAGGAGCACAGATTGGGCGTTGTCATCAACACAAGACCCCCGGGTTTGACCACACGCAACATCTCGGTGATAAATAATTCAGGGTGAATCAGATGCTCGAGAACTTCAAAGGAGATAATGATGTCGAATGTATTCGATGGAAACGGCAGATTCTCGTTTTCTATATCGATCTTGAAAACGGCATCACACCACCGCCGACACCGTTCAAGCGACTGCTTCGAAATATCAACTGCCGCTAGATTACGTGCCCCCAATTGTCTCAGAAATGACAGCCATCTCCCTGTCCCTGGACCAACGTCCAAGCAATGGGCACCGGCCACCCCTGTTTTTTTCAATAAGGATAATACCTGTAAATCCTTACCTTTTAGCTTCTCTGGATCCAGAGAATAATCCTGTACTTCCTTATTTTTGAAAACAGTATCGAAATGGTTCTCTGTAAAATTCATTGCCGTCAGTTGTGCTATTTTTCGATTTGCTGGATGAACCAGTCGCAAAACNCATCCAAGCCTGCTGTGGATGTCATTTGACGAAAGGTTTCCTGACCGGCTTCGGCGAGATGGGTGCAGCGCGTCGTATCCCCCAAAAGCTCTTCGAGGCCGCTGAGGAGGTTGTTGAAGTTCCAATTGAGCGGATAATAGGTTTCGTCCGGTATAAACACATCGGGCCAGGTTTCCATATGGGTCATATCGGGTTTCATCAGCGCGGCCCCGTAGTACCAACATTNAAAATCCCGAACGCCGATCTCACCCCATCCAAAAGGACTCACCATGATTTTCGACTTGCGGCACTCCTGGTTGTATTGCGTTATCGAAACTTTGCCCGCCAGGGCTCTCTGGTATTGTGTGGCCGAGTCCAGGAGCTCACCAATACGGACACGATGAAACGCCACGGTTTGGCGTGCATAGTTGCGGGTTCCTCGAAACATGACATCGATGGATTTGGGACTTGATGGGGAAACAAACGAATTGGGATATTTGGGTGGCAGATAGTTTTTTATAAATTTAACCGCACGGGGTAATATATCGCCGACCATATCTCCCAAACCAATATGCCAGGACAGATGAATCTTGTCTTCATATTTTAAGTCGAGCGGTTTGCTCTGATACATCGATACGTCGTTGATTCCGAACTGTTTATGATAATAATCGGTAAACAACCGATCCCCATACAAGGGCTGGGCATACAGCGTTTTGTCTTTCAGGAGCTGCTTCTTCAGGTAGAGATCAACGCTCGGCAACAATTCAAAATGGGTCACCCNGGTACTGTCATTGTCATCGAACCAGACAATCTTGTCGGCGTACCTTCTGGCAATATCTATCTGTTGAAAAACCGTATCCGGATAATCCCACCATGTCGTGAAATAGTTGGATGTCAGCCCCAGAATATCCGAGTGCAGGTGTCTTTTTCTTACGGTGTAATGGAACTTTACGTCGTAGCTCCGTGACATCAGCTGGGAACAGCACATTTTCAATGGATATGCAAAGAAGTTCGGGATACGACTATTCGTCGTAATCATGCTGACAGTTTTCATGTGGAATGCATCAGGCCTTCAATCAATTTCAGTTCATAGGAGATCCGTTGCTGCCAGGACCATAGAAAGCTGGGGGCAAACTGACGCACGCGCGCGGCATAATCTGCTATTCTTTGCGGTTCCGATATCAGCACGCAAAGCTTCCGGGTGAGATCGGCTTCCATGTTATGTCTCTCAACACGCACGACAACGTCCTGGGGAATCGCGNTTTCGGTATATTCGTCCGTATGGTTTACAGGATCTTTATGNAGGATGATGGTACACAACCCTGCCCCCAATCCTTCGAGTACGGTGTTGCTCAGGTTGCCAAGTTTGTTTAGGGAAATATAAATATCCGATTCCGAATAGTACTTCTTTACCTTCTGTCGTCCCAATGATCCTCTTAAATGGACGCGATCGGTCAGATTGTGCGTTTCGATAAACCGTTGAAGAGCGTTTTTCAGAGGCCNTTTGCCGATGATATTTACCTGAACCCTGTCGCACCGCGTTTTCAGTTCAGCTACGGATCGAAGAAATTCCCAAATCCCCTTGTCCTCAATGAGTTTGCCGACAAATAGCAATCGGAGGGATGGACTGGCCGACACCCTGTCCTTCTTTGATGGCGCCATGTCGACCCCATTTAATAAAATGACTTTCCGTGTATGACGATTTAAAATTTTGTATAAAAAAAACTCGATGCCGCTGCCGTCCTGGGTGCCGACGGCGAGATCGAATTTAATTTTGTAGCAGACAAAGCTGAGGGGATGGATGATCTTGGCAAGGGCTCGGGTCGCCAGATCCTTCTGGTCCGGATAAAGTCCCAGGATGCGGATAACCACCTTGAAGTTCGTTAGACTCTTGATCAGTGCCGCTGCCAGGATGTTGGATCTGTCACAGTAAGCAATGTTGCTGGCTCTCCTGTTCAGGGATCGAAAGACCACGGCCAAGGCGAGAATATCGTTGAGCAATAGATTGATTCGACTGCTGTGAACATATCGTCGGTAGGGGAAGATGCGGAAGTATATGCCATGGATGTCGCGTTCGGTATACCTGTTTTGAATAACTGCTGATTCCTGCTCATTTTTGCAGATGATCGTCCAGGTAGTCCGAAATTTTCCGGATACCCGTTCGGCTAATTCCGTGATGGTGGGGATTCCGGTGGGTTGCCATTGACCGGTGCGAATGGTTTCGAAAAGACCTGAGTATAGGCGTGTGACAAAATAAAAATGTGGACGCATTCGGGCCTACAGCCATCCGGCTTTTAATTCATCAAGATAATCTTGTACAAAGAATGCATTGGGATTTCGGANCATACCCAGACTCGCCACCAGCCTAGCGTAGTGAAACGGCGTATAGAAATTCAAATCATCCGTAAAATAAAGAGCGAATTGCTTATAAAGACCATCGTGATAGAGAATTCTTTTTAGCTTTTTCAGTTTTTCATGAATGACCCCGTTGCGGCGGTCGTCAACCTCGACTGGTCCTTGGGTGTCCGTAAATAGGCCACATGGGTCATAGTTGGTAAGGTAATTGCGATACAGGGTGCTTTCCAGCTTGAGATTGAGAGGGATTTTTAAAAAGAAGTTCATCAAGTGCCGTGACCAGAGGGGCAGTTCGAAATCGTAGCTGAAAAACTTGTACACATTGGTAAACTGGATGATGAACTTGCCCTGCCTTTCCTGCCAGTCATAGAATTCGATGCCGGCGGCAACATCTTCACAAGAACAAAATTCAAATGGTTCAAGCTGTGTCTGGATTGTTCTGATGATGCGTTTTTTGTCTTTTTTGCGGTGCGGGTAGGAGATGGTTTTCCAGAGCATAAAATGTTTTTTAAAAATATAATCGACCGCCGCATCTTTGTTCTGGGCCATGGTGTAGATATTTCGAGGGATATGCCCACCGCTGATAAAATCGCCGGTATGGCCGGGTAGCAAGACGGCATCTTTCGGCAGGAGGTTGTGTCGGGAAATATAGTAAATCGCCGGGAATTCCTGGCTCGACATCACCGTGGTGTAGCCGGAATATCGCCGTTTGAAATCGGTATAGGCTCGACTAAGGTATGCTCGCCGCCACAGCCGGCGGGTGAGATGTATGAATGCGATGGGGTACCCCAAGTGGCTGGCAACCTCGGCCGCCTTGATGCAATCCTTGTTTTGTGGGGTCCCAAATGTGTAGCAGCTGACCTTCGGATACTTCAGCCGCTTCAGCCAGCTGATGACAAGGCGAGAATCGAAGCCACCGCTTAATGGAACAACCATCGTGCGGCCCTGGTGGCGTGTTAACAGCTTGACGAAAATGTTCTTTAATATATGATCCAGTTCTTCCTGCAGCTTTTCGGAAGATTCCGCCGTGACGCTTTCCGGGAAATAGATGAAATAGTGTTTCCGGGCAAAATGCCAGCCATCCATACCATAGGTCCCATGGACGGTTTCGCCGGCCTGAACGGTTGCGAGTTCACCGTAAAGATTTTTCGGACCGGCCACGAATCCGGCCTGGTAAAATTCCGTCGCAGCAGCGGCACTTAGAGTGGGCTGCAGGATGTGTGAACGGATCCAACGCGCATCGTCACTTATGAGCAATCTGGGACCCAAAGCCGCATAGTACAGCGGAAACGTGCGTATCCGATCGGCGGCCATGACGGCCTGATTGGGCCCGGCCACAACTGCGGCGAACCCATTTTCCCGATCTATGAGTTTGGTAATATCGGATTCAGAAAAGGAGAAATCGTCCTGAATCGGATGGGCACGTCCGGATTCATCCAGGCAAAGGATATCTGAAGAACTCTGAGAGACCCGCTCTCCATTGATACAGATGTCAATGACGGGCTGATCTATTTGCCGCAGACTTTGCACAGAGGCAGTTTCCTTTGGGCAGCCAATGCTCTGAAGGATCGGTATTCTCGGCTCAGCCAAAGCGACTTGAAATCGCCATCTTCGATATTACCGAGTTTAACGGAATTAAAAATATCGTGGCAGCACAGCAAAATATCCCCTTTGCAGTTGATGACAGGCTTTTCGCATGTGTCGCAAACAGGCTTGAAGGGAGATTTGTAGGAAAGGTTGCCGGAGTCATCACGCCGGTAGATTGAATATTTGCTTTGCGTTTCAATCCAGTGACCAAGGTCATCGTTCACTTTGTCGTCTTTGCGGCGGTGAAGATTCAAATTGATCCCTTTTGGAATGAATTGAAGTTTCAATTTTGAAAAAAAAGAGACAGCGGCGTCAACTTCTTGGCAATTATAGGCATTGACGAGGAAAGTGATACTGATGAACGGCTTTTTATGGTTGCCCCGGATTTTTGTTTTCTGTAAATTGATGATGCTCTGCAGTGCCCGATCGAAATTGGCACCGACGCGATATTTTTCATAGGTGTCTTTTGAAAAACCATCAAATGATATCTGCAAATAGTCCAGTCCGCTCGAAAATATCCTAGCGATATTTTTTTCCGTGAGCAGTGTGCCGTTGGTTCCCACTAAGCTGTAAAGGTTTTCCTGGTTGACCCTGGCAACCATGTCGAAAAGGGATCTGTTCAGAAAGGGCTCCCCTGCGTGACAAAAAAAGACTTTATTGGTCACCCCTTTTATGTTTGAGAGGATGGTTTCGAACGTTTCCATGGTCAGTTTGGACCCGAAATGGGGTAACACCTTCGGCGGGATGGAGCAGAGGGGACATTTTAAATTGCAGTTCACGATCGGATCCAGGATCACGAACGGCGGATACTGCCGATAATGGGGGAAAAATTCCCATTTAATTCCCCGCCACAGTTTCCGTGGATTTCCCATGGTGGGCAGCCCGAATTCGGTGACCCATTGCCGGACATGCCGATAATGCTTTTTTAGTTTCTCTTTGGTGGATACACTATCCATTCCGGCTCCTGTCTCCGGCATTCAGGACTCGGTCTTTAATGTGCTTGATGATTCTGGCGGGATTTCCGGCAACAACCACATATTCGGGAACATCTCTAGTGACCACGGCCCCTGCTCCGACCACACTTCCTTTNCCGATTCTGATGTTCTTTAAAATAATGCTGCCGGCACCGATCCACACATTGTCTCCGATCACTATTTCTCCGGAGATATGATGCATGATGTTTTGCTGATAGTCCAGATCCGATCCCAGAATTTTGACATATGGCGATATCACCACATTATTGCCGATATGTAAGCCTTGACCGGGATCGATGAGAACGTTTTCGTTGATGTAGCAATTGTTTCCAAACTGAATTCGATGGGGCGCCAGCACCTTAATCTTTCCATGTACGGTGACGCTGGTATTACGCAGAAACAACCATGCCCAGTATTTCTTTCGGATCCGCTTGATCCGATGTTTCAAGGACGTAAAAAGAGTTTCAAGTGTCAGCATCAGAGGGTAGGAGTGGTGCTGCCCGGATCGCGTGCACCGTTATCGATGAACATACGATGCCAGATTTCAAACTTGATCAGGTTCATCAAATCTTTGGATCGGTCACCTAGGCCGCTCAGGTGGGAGGAGATGGCATTTTCAACTTCGCGAATATTGTAATACCCACGCTGCTTGAACGTNGTATCGGTCAGGAGGTCCAGATAACTGCCGAATGTCTTGAAATCCCGCAGCCAGTCTGCTACTGGAAGAAAAAAGCCGACCTTATTCCGGTATACGAAATCTGAACTGAAATATCGTTCCGCCAGTTTTTTCAAAATGATTTTTTGACGGGGGGTAATTCTTCGTGAGGGCTTGATCCTATTGATCGAATCGAACAAGGTAAAAACACAATATGGCACCCGCGTTTCAACGGACATCGCCATGGACATTTTATCCTGACGTTCGAGCAGGGAAATCAGGTGGATCTTCTGGTCGGAAATAATGATTTTACGCAACAGGTCCGGAAACGGTTTGGTGACTTGTTGACGAAATCTCAAATCCGGATCCAAAGTTGAAAACAGATATTTCGCCTCCGGTCCGAAGTTGTTTTGCTCGTCGCTTCCCAAGTCACGCGCCAATAGATTTCGTAATCCTTTTAATTTACCTATAGGCATCACGTGACTTGAATTGAGTCCGATCCGCTTCAGTGCATATGCGATCTTAACCTGTCTTGGAATATCATATCGTCCATACCCACCAAACAGTTCATCCGCGCCCTCCCCTGTCAACATAACCTTTGAATGCTCACGGGAATAGCGGCAAAGCAGCATCAAAAAGACGCACGACGTATGAATGATCGGCATATCCATATGCCAGGTCGCCAGAGGTAAATTCTCAGCCATCTCCCGGGCGCCCATGGCATATCGATGATGCTCGGTGTGATATTGCTTGCTGACATGTTGCTGATAAGCACTCTCATCGTGCTCAAACCCCTCCAGTTCGACCGAAAACGTGTGAAGGGAGTGCTGGTATTCCCTGGCAAGTACTGCAGTGATATAACTGGAGTCCAATCCGCCGCTCAGCTGAATATTGTACCCGACGTCACTGACCGTATGCGAATGAATCGATTCTTGTAATGCCTGCTCGATATCTTCAAATTCAATGCCGCGCTGTGGGTTTGCCACCAATTGGTCGGCAACATCATAGTAGGAAATTGTCCGCGGAGGCCGGCCTTTTGGAATTTGCATATACGATCCTGCGGGAAGGCGGAGGATGTCTTTGAATATGGTGCGTTGCCCACAGACGTACCGAAATAAAAATTGCTCGTATAACGCATCTGTATTCACTTCGAATCGGGTGAGATGCCTAAACGATTTGATTTCACTGGAGAATGCAATGCAGGTATCGGTTTCGCAAATATAAATCGGCTTGATGCCCAACTGGTCGCGAGCGACGAAGGCGTTCCGAGATTTAAGATCAATAAGGACAAAGGCGAACATCCCGATAAACCGTTTCAAACACTCGGGGCCCCACTTGATATAGGCAGCCAAAATGACTTCGGTATCCGAATCCGAATCAAATGTCATACCGAAGCTCGCCAATTCATTTCTTAAATTGCGGTAATTATAAAGTTCACCGTTGTATATAATGACATATTGATTGGTGCGGTCTAGCATGGGTTGATGACCCCGGTGGCTGAGANCGATAATCGACAGCCGCTTGTGTCCCAATCCAAACCAGGTCCCAAAATAGTATCCTTCATCATCANNNCCGCGGTGACCAAGATCATCTGTCATTTCCTTGACCAGCCGTTTGTTCGGAGGGGCGCCGTCTTTATAAATCAGTGCAATGAGTCCACACATACCCGGATTGGAGAACCTCAGTTTTTCTTGAACGCTTGTATCAGCGAGTCATTAAAAGCGAGCACCTCCTGTTTTCGTTGCTCGCCATAGGGATAGGGTATCGCAAAGTTCGGAGCTGGATCACGCATGTATTCTGCCCAGTAATCTTTTTTATAGTGTCCATCACGCAAAAGACTTTGATAATATGGCGTGTCGGGTTCTGGAAAAAGAATGTTAAAAAACGGCATGCTAATTCCCAATTGTCTTATCTTGCCCTCAAGACTGTTCCAGTATGTCTCAGTTTCCAACGGCGAACCGGTGATGAAATACCCCAGCATATCGATTCCCGCGGAATTCATGGCCTCGCAAAAGGCCTCAATCTGTTTCAAGCGCAAATTTTTATTGTAAAACCCTAATATGTCATCATCCAAGGCCTCAAATCCGACATGGATTCGTTTAAAACCACTGGCAGCCATTCTTTTGGCAAGGGTCAGGTCTGTTCTTACCTGGCCGCGCCCGCTCCATTCGACGCGAAAATCGCGCTTCTCCATCTCGTCCAATATCGATCGAACATGTGCGGTCTTGATATTAAAATTATCATCCAGCACATGGACGCTTCTACACCCGATTCGATAAAGGTACTGCATTTCATCAACGACGATGGCAGCGTTTTTAAGTTGTAGCCGTTTCGATTGCACATTGCAGTAAGTGCACCGGTTGGGACATCCAACGCTTGAGAACATGGGAAGACGGTTTTCGGCTTTGAACAAGACGGAAACCTTTGGGAAATACGTTTCCACTTTCAGAAGATCCCGTCGCGGAAAGTTGATGTCGTTTACCTGCGTGCGGCAACGAATAATGCCCTTCGGTTGCTCTGTTACGGCCGCGCGGAACTCATTCTCGGCAAGCGCACCGACAAAGACCGCGTCTGCGCCCATTTCGAGAATTTGATCCGCATAGTACGTGGCGTGCGGACCGCCAACGACTTTGTAGGGCGCTGACGCCTTTTGAAGGATCACGCGCATGGCATAGACACGCCGGGTGGGTACGGAAAGCCCAACGATGTCGGCGTTTTCTTTTTCGATCCGCTCAACGGTCTCCTCAATCGTCCATCCCTCGCTGGAAGGATCCAATAGTACGACATGGTGATGCTCATCGATATTGCTTGCCAAGGAAAGTATACCGAGAGGCATATATCGCACGGCTTTCGGTGCAAAATGTTTCGGTGTTGTCCAGTTGATAAACTCACCCTCTGTGGGGGTTGTTGACAGTACTATTTTTTTGGATTTCATGGTTGTATTTCTGATTTCCTTAGAAGGTACTGAGAGATTGCGGTCCAGCCGGTATGAAAGACCTGATGATATATCCCTGAATCCAAACTATATGCTTTGATCACATGGGGTAGCCCATGTTGACAGGATCTTCTCCCAGCAATTCGAATAATTCACTATTGGGCTTACAGTAACGCCTGCGTATTAAATTTCTATAATATATTTTATTTTCCAAAGGTGTCGGTGTATATAACCCTAATCGATNGTTGATAAGATTCAGTTTCGAAAAAAATTTTCGCCCCAGAGTGCGAACACGCATATCGAGATCCGGATACGGATAGAAGAAATTCAACATAGTGCCGACGGGATTGCTGGCTAATATGCAGTTAATCGCCCGCCCCCCCTGAATGACCAATGTCGGGAACCTGGGATTTCTGTGCCGCTCATCCGAGCGATTATCAAGATCAGGATTAAAATCAATCCCGATAAAGCGGAATAAGTCGCGTAAAAATCGTTCGGGATTTTCCTTCAACGATTCATAGAACAATACCAGCACCGACTTTTTCCCGAAGAGATTGTGATAGGTGGAGACCATTCGGAAGTAGTCGAACTTATTGTTCTTCAAAAGGGTTTTCACAAATGCGTCGTATGGTTTCGTACCACCGTCTTTGATATAGCAATAGGAGTATAGCGATGGGATAATAGAATACTGAGACCGTAAGCAGATGATGATTTTGGCACCAGGACACGCCGACCGTATCTGATATGGCATCGATAAATCATCACTGACCACATTCCCGGATAGGTCCTCAGAGCTGTATATAATCGATCGACGATGCTCTTGCGGGGTCTCTTCCACGGTCTGCCTTAACGCGTTCAATCTCTCAAGAAATATCTGGCTGCATTGTTTTTCCGGGCCATTGGCCGACTGGAGTTGGGGTAGTCCTAAAACGGCACTGTGCTCGTATTGCGGGAAAATGTGTTTCTGTAAATACGTGGTACCGGTCCGAGGATAGCCGATATGAAAAAATAGAGAGGTTGACTCAGTCATCTGCCAAAAAACATGCTACAACTTTTGAGAGTTACACATATTCTGAAAAACGCCGCCAGGCATGGCATAAAGTTCCTCAAAGTCACCNGTTTCCACGATTCTTCCGTTTGATAAGACATAGATTCGGTCACAGTCTTTTATGGTTGATAATCTGTGGGCAATGATGATCATCGTGAGCGATCCCTTGAGTTCGGATATGCTTTTCTGAATATACTGTTCGGATTCGGTATCCAGAGAACTGGTGGCTTCATCAAAAATTAGGATGCCTGGTCTCTTGAATAGCTCCCGGGCAATAGCGATGCGTTGTTTTTGACCGCCGGACAATTTGACGCCCCGGTCGCCAACGATGGTGTCATAACCATCTTCCAACTTTTGGATAAATTCCGAACAAAATGCCAGCTGTGCTGCGTGCCGAATGCGCTGTCGACATGTCTGCTCCTGTGGCTTGCACTGCCAAAACGCTATATTATTCGCGATTGTGTCGTTGAATAGAACCGGCTCCTGGGTTACATATCCGATTGTCGATCGCAGCCGTTCAATATCCAGTTGCGCATACCGGATTCCGCCAATGGTAATCTCCCCGGATTGGGGCACCAGAAGTCCTGTGATTAGATCAAAAAAAGTGGTTTTTCCGGCACCCGATTCACCGACGATGCCAATACTTGAATTTTTAGTGATCTCTAAAGTGATGTCGGACAGCACCTGCTTTGTTNCGTACGCATAACTGACATTCCGAAAGGCGATATCCCCGGGCGTGAATTTCGGGTTACGGATTGATTTCTCTTCGGTATGCTCTTCTAATTTCTTGATGGCATTTTGAATGGTGTAAATACCGCCGACGCTGGCATGAAATTTTTGCCAGGTCATCTGTATGCTGAATACTTTGCTGAATGTGCGATGAAAGAAAACTAACAGGATCATAATTTCGNCCAACGGCTGCCCTTTGAGGGTAACGTGATAAAAAACCATAACGCATACCCAAAATATAATGAAAGGCTCGACAAAGGATCGAAGAATTCCCCCCAGTGCGCCTAATCGAAAGTTAAGCGTGGCGAGCCTCACAATTTTATCTTTAAGCATAGCCGTAATCGGTGCAAATGATTCAGTAGATTTGAGGTACTTGAAATTTTGAATCATTTGGATCAGGATCGATTGCAACTGCGAGTTGGAATGGGATATGTCAATGGAATACGCTGCTGACCAACGATATACGAATTTGAACGAAAGAAATAATATGATGCTGATGAAAACCACAAACAGTGTCGTTTTGAGACTGATAAGTGCTGCGGCGCAAAAGTAAATCGCTATGTAGATCACATAACTAATGAGCTCACAGAACTTGCTCAACCCACTAACCGCGCGGTCTACCTCAAGGGTTATGAGATTGTTAAAATAACCGGCCGTATTGTCAACATAAAATCCATAATCCATGGAAGCATATTTTGCAGCGATTTGCTTTCGTAAACGCATGTTCAAATCGGCGGTAATCCAGGAAGATGCCACCACCTGAAGATACATCATGATGCCTTTTGCCAGAAAGATGATCACTAAGAGCAACAACAGCGCAGGGATGGTGACCGGTAATCCCAAAGCTTCCATGAAATCATAGATGATCTGACTGAATTTGTCCGTCCCTGGGGCTCCCGGTTGAAAATTGAGTAATGGAAGAAATAGTCCGATGCCGATGCCTTCGAATAAACCTCCGATGAAAATGATTAAAATTAGCAGATATAATCGATTGCCGGCGTAACGACGAAAAGTTTGAAAGTAGCTCGACAGCGGCATATTATGAGGCGGAATGGGAAACTATTTTATAGTTGCTGGGTTGGTAAGAGAAACCCCAGAAGGGCCTAATCCATGTTCCGGTCATGGTGGACAACCGTCTCCATGTTCGAAGCGTGGATGTTTAAAATATCCTGCTTTATGTTTTGTCGCAGAAAATTCAGGCTCATTGCTCCACCACACCCTTCCAGACGGGAAGCAAATCGATACTTGGCATCCATATCATCGTCTGGACGGTCGGCCTGTTTGGTCACTTCCAGGATTTGGTAGCCGTCTGCAACTCTTCTCTGATTCCACTCTTTCTGAAGCGGGTCTATCTGTTCGGATCCTTTCTGCTCGACGTACTCTTTCATCAAAGATAGAATCTCATCAGGTGTATTATCGTAAAACTCGTGTTCATCGTCGAAAAGAATGTCAAATTGAACAGAGCGAAAAACGTCCTGACATTCATTCAATGATAGAAATCGCTTTTTGGAGCGACTATAGATGTGTTTCATGAGGCCGAGATCACCCTGCCGCTGTGGATAGGTAAAAAGCCACTCACACATGTTCGGCATGAGTATCGGTTTCTGAAACAACGTTGCCACATCCCAAATGCCGGATTGGGATCCGATATAGAAACGGCATTCCTGAATGAAATAAATATCCATCAAATCGCTTTTAAATGGGGTGTGGGGATAATCAATGACCCGTTCCAATACCGGCAACGGCTTCATGGTCGCGTCCCCCATACGGACAACCCATCCGCCCATCTGCGTGATATATTTAATGGCTTTCAGATAACTGTTGATATCACAGTTACGGATCTGCTTGGCCTTCCCCTCAATGTGGTCATAGTAGCCGCCTTCCCGGACATGCAAGCAGACAAACCAGTCCTTTTCCGGCANTCCCATCTGGGCTCTGATCTTTTTGGCCTTGTTCAGACTCGCATCGGGTATGGAGACATCTAACGGATCGGTTAATTGCTTTTTCCAGTCAAAGGTTTTGACTTTTTCTCGTTGAAATGTTGTGGCCCCCTCGGGTGTCCAAAGCGCCTTTTGACCAATACTGGGTTTGATATAACTGTCGTGGACTTGTCGTTTTGTAAATTTGTGGATTATGAAAATAAAAATGCGGAAAAAGCAATATATGGCTGTCAAGCACCATCCACCAAGGATTGTCAATACGTGGCCCTGGGTTAAGAATCGGTAACTGGATTCAACCTTTATCAGCTCGCTATTGATGCCTTTGCCTTGTTTCGAAAACGTAAATATCCAGAAAAGATCATGTGGAAAAAGAAAAAATACTTTTTTATGCTCGCGGCGGGCGCGCAGAAGACCGAAATAAATGTCCTCAGCGCAGTTTCCGACTGTCCCTACCCACGGTGTCTGAATAATGATCGGACTTATTTTATTAAATTGATGAAATAGTCGATTAAGTATCATTTCTTATGGTGGTGAGGAAGGGCATGGGTAGTCCGCTTAACCGGATTGAACTTCATGCCGGGTGACGTTCTCAGATGAAATTGATATGATTTGGTTTGTCGCCGGTCGGTTCAGGCAACGGGATGCGCCCTTGTTGGACATCCCAAAGATATTCATTGACTTTGTGCTGCAGGCAAAGGGATCCGCACATGGTCTTCGCATCAAATTCCGGGGAGCTGATGAGCCGGATAACCTCCCAGTAGCGTTCACTTTTCCAGAGCTCCTTAAAAGGGGTCTCGGCGATATTGCCGATATGATACTTCTTATAGCGCCGGTTGAATAGCATCCCACAGGGNNNCACAAGCCCGGATCCAGAAAACTGCATAATAAACGGCGGGCCGTAACATCTTGAATAGCATCTTTTGCCATGGCTTAAGATCTTGGACCACTTGGCCTGGACGCTGTACCGATCATCGGACATGGCCTCGGCCCGCTTTAGGGTATCCACCAGGTCGAAATAGGCATCATAATTGACCCCGAGACTCCCCTCTTCGTCGTCGCTGCAATGCTTGATGACCAGATAATCCACCTCGAGATCGCGGCCTAGTCGGGCCAAGGGCAGAATTTGATCCTGAAACTCAGGCAAGAGCACCATTTGCATCCCGATCGTCACCTCCAGACCTTCCCGCTTTTTGATTTCCACGCTTTGCCGGATGGTCTCGATCACTTTGTGATAGTGGCGCTCCCGGCATCCGTGGATCTGCGCGTAGCGTGCCGGGTGTGCGGCGGAGATATTATAGCGCAGGTAGGTCAGGTCCGAAAGGATGTCTGCTAGCCGATCGTCCTTCAGTAGGTACCCGTTGGTGCCCAGGGCCATGTCGAGACCGTTTTCCTTTCCCCGCCGAATCGCATCGCACAGGTGAGGGCTGCAGGTGCTTTCCCCGTCGCTGACAAAACTGATGGCCTTCACTCCGATCTCGGCAGCATCGTCGAGAAAACGGAATATCACGTCCCGGGTCATCTTTTTCTCGTCGTTGGCCTGAAGCTGGCCATAACAGTACGAGCAACGATAGGTGCAGCGCCGTGTCAAAGCGCAGTCGATGGTGATGGGGGCGATCCGTTCGCCGTCAAGCCATCGCTTGACCCGATTTTGGTGCCATAGCAGTTTTTGTCCATCTAAAACCAGTTGGCTCATGTTCATGACTTCTTTCCATTCCGCCTTCGGGGCTGCAGGACCAGCGCGGTCAGATCATTTCCTTGATGACGCTTGCGATTTGATCGCTGCCCGGGTAGTAAAGATTTTCGAGGATTGGGCTGCAGGGAGTGGGCGTATCGGGGAATCCGATGCGTTGATATCCGGACCTTAGTATTCCGGGTGCACGTTCGACGATGCGGCAGGCAATTTCAGCGGCGATACCTCCCCTTCGACAGGCCGGTTCGACGACAACCAGCCGTCCCGTGCGTCGAACCGAGTTTTCGATAAGTTCCATATCGAGGGGCACCAGGGTACGGGGATCGATCACCTCTACCGATATTCCGTCAGCGGCAAGCTGACGGGCCGCCTTTATCGCTTCATACAGCATGTGGGAGACGGCGANCACGGTCACATCGCTTCCCTCCATCCGAATGATTCCTTCTCCGAACGGAACCGCGTAGAGTTCCTCCGGCACGGGTCCCAGAGCATCGTAGATCCATCGATGCTCGACGCACAGCACCGGGTTTCCATCGGCCACCGCCTGCACCAGCAGTCCTTTGATGTCATAAGGGGTGGCTGGCGCGATGATCTTGATTCCGGGAATCGTCTGGAATAAACCGTACAGCGATTGAGAGTGCTGAGCGGCAGATCCCCATCCGCGCCCGATAATCGCCCGGATGATCAGCGGGACGTGAACCGCCCCACCCGTCATGTAGTGCCACTTGGCGGCGTGGTTCACGATCTGGTCCATACACATCGGCAGAAAATCCATCCGCATATGCACAAAAATCGGCCGCATGCCGGCTGCTGCGGCCCCGATGGCCACACCGGTCATGCCATTTTCGGCGATGGGCAGATCCATGACCCGTGATTTTCCGAACCGATCACAGAGCCCGAGGGTCGACCCGAACACACCACCGGCGTCGTCGACCCCTTCCCCCATCACNAACACCCGCGAATCGGATTCCATCAGCTGTGTCTGCACTTCTCGAAGCGCCTCCACATACGTTAGGACTCTCATGTTTCCTATGTCCTTGAAGGGATTGAGATCTTCTTTACTGAGAAAAACCTTGGTCCAGGGCATTCCGTTAGCTTTCGTAGAAAAGATGGGTTTCGAGTTCTTCGGGTTTCGGAGGGGCGCTTGCCTTGGCCGCCTCCTGCGCTGCACCGATTTCGGCTTTGATGGTAGCCCGATGCTCGGTATACCATTTGTCGTCAATGACACCGGTCCGGATCAGTTCGTTTCGAAAGGACTCGATGGGACACCGCTCCATCCAATCGAGTAGTTCCTCCCGCGGACGGCAGCCCTTTTCCCAATCACACTCAGGCCCCACATGTCCACGCCATCGGTAGGTGCGATATTCGACCAATGAGGGGCCGTTTCCGCGGCGGGCTCTGTCCACGGCATCATGGGCAGACGCCCAGACCGCCTCAACATCGTTGCCGTCGACCTGGCGTCCTGGAATGCCGTATCCGGCGGCTCGACTATAGATGTCCGGATGGGGTTGGCGGGCGGACAACGGAGAACTGGTGGCATAAAAA